>Ga0190269_10000177_pt1 | contig 33428 bp, 30 predicted proteins | sample Popmic249IS_FD_133749 | JGI IMG/M metagenome (GOLD analysis project Ga0190269, IMG submission 133749) | Populus adjacent soil microbial communities from riparian zone of Blue River, Arizona, USA - 249 IS | ecosystem: Environmental > Terrestrial > Soil > Riparian zone | place: USA: Arizona... | reverse complement strand
GGCTCCCGACCTCCGCTCTGTTCAGCGAGCGCCGCGCGCGGCATTCGAGGGCAGCGCAGGCGTCGACGACTTGCGTGTGGCGTAGAACACAGCGAGCGTCCACGTCGGGACGATGTTGACCATCGGCAGTGCTTCGGCCACGGCGGCGGGTAGGAGCGCCGGGTGAAAGCCAAGGAGCGCGATCATCAGCAGCGCCACGAGGATGTCGAGCGCCGCATCGAAGCCTTCGGCGGCGCCGCCGACGAACAGCGGCAGGAGCATGAGCTGCAGGGTATCGGCGCCGAGCGCGATGAAGCGCGCGAGCCAGACCCTTGTGCGAGAGATGGGTTGCGCCATGCGGTCAACCCGGTCCGGGAGGCGTGCTGGGGCGCGAGTGCGGCAGCGCTTGCTCCAGGTCCTGCATGAACGCAGCCGCAGAGCGGTAGCGCGCGGCCGGCTCATCGGAGAGCGCGCGGCTCAACACCGCTTGGAACGCGGGCCACATGCCCTGCTGGCCGAGCGCCGGCAACAGGTTGAGCGCGGCGAGCAGCGCGCTCTCGCGCGTGGTGTACTCGCGGATCAGCTTGCCCGTGACCAGCTCGAACGACAGCGCAGCTAGACCGTAGACATCGACGCTGCGGCTACAGGCGTGACCCGCAGCTTGCTCCGGCGCCATGTACGCGGGCGTGCCGGTGCACTCTCGATCCTGACCGCGCGTGTCCTCGAAGAACGCCACGCCGAAGTCGATCAGCTTGCAGAAATCGCCGGCACAGGGATCGAACAGCACGTTCGCGGGCTTCACGTCAGCATGCACGATGCCGTTGGCGTGCAGATGATCGATGGCGGATGCCAGTTGCCGCAGCACGGGCAGCGCGCGCTCCGTTCGCATCGGGCCGTGGCTCTCGATCCAAGCGTGCAGCTCCACGCCGCTGACATACTCCATCAGCAAGTAGTCCACGCCGTCCGGCAGGTGACCGTAGTCGAACACGTGCACGATGTGCGGATGGTGCACGCGGGAGAGCAGGCGCGCCTCTCGCGCGAGGCTGGCGGCTGCACCCGGCACGTTGGGCGCTGCGAGCTTCACTGCGGCGTGCGCGCCGAGCTCCACGTGCTCGACCACGAAGATCTGTCCCATGCCGCCAGCAGCGACATGACGCACGACGCGATGCGAGCGCCCGACCAGACTGCCAATGCGGCTCTCGATCCAGCTCGGATCGATCGGCGGAACGCTCATGCCACGCAGTGCGACGGGCAGATCTTCGGCCTGTAGGGTGCGTTGAGCTTGGAGCGTGGGCATGTTCGTTGCCTTGCGCGTCTTCGGTTTCACGTTCCCCCGACGACGCACCAAAACTGTTTCCGGTCGCTAACGAGGCCGAACGCTAAGCTTGTGCATGAAGCCTTGCCCACCCTTGAGGCAATGCACATGCCATGCAACGGGAGACAGTCTATTGAGGCTGCAGAGATGTCAACACACGCAGCCCTCGCAAGTGTTGCATTTGCCCACTCGCCACGCGCAGACGCCTCGCAAGCGCGCGCTGGCCTCAGTCGGGCGGGCCAAACATGAGCTTAAGTTCTAAGGCCGCAGCTCGATCGAGCCCACCATGACCTTATTGCGTCCGCTCTGTTTGGCCATGTTCAGGCCGCTTTCGGCGGCATTGAGCAACACTGCGTCGTGGGTCCTGCAGTTTGGCCCCATCGTAACTGCCACACCGATGCTCGCGGTGACGTGAAATGCACCGCGTGGGCCCTGGAAGCTCCGCTCGGCCACGCGCACGCGGACGCGCTCGGCGACGACCAGCGCGCCCTGCAGGTTTGTGCTGGGCAGTAGCAGGGCGAACTTCTCGCCCCCGACGCGCGCGAGCACGTCGCTGGTGCGCACGCAGCTGAGCAGCACCTCGGCCACACCCGCCAGCACCAGATCGGCGGCGGCGGGACCGTAGCTCGCGTTCACCTGCTGGAACTCGTCGAGGTCCAGCACGACGAGCGCGACCTGCGTCTTGCTGCGATCGGCGCGGGCCAGATCGCGCAGGAGGGCCTCACGAAAGGCGCGATGGTTCGGCAGCCCGCACACGCTATCGGTCAGCGCCATGGTGGCGAGCTTCTCGTCCGCCTTGAGCAGCGCGCTGTGCAGCTGCTCCTTCTCCTTCACGAGGGTCTCGAGCTTCGTCACGACCTCCGCATAGTTGCGGCTGAGCTCCGTGATGGCCTCGGTGGTGTCGCGCAGCAGCGCATCGACGCTGATCTGAGGGCCGATGTCGCGGCCGAAGTGCCGAGCCGCCTCGGAGACGTTCTCAGGGGTCTTGCGCAGCAGGTCGTCGACGATGCTGCCGCGGATGGTCAGCAGGTTCGCGGCTTCGATCGCGAGCGTGCGCGCGCGCGGCGCGTCGCTGCTCTCGAACACGCCGGCCATCAGCTCGGTCAACCACGCCACCTCGGACAGGCTCGACTCGCGCGGCGACCGGTCGTGGTGATAGAGCAGGGCGTTCGATAGCTCCTCGCCGAGCTGCCACGAGCGCGCGAGCCGCGCGCCCAGCTTGGCGTGATCCTCCTGGCCGGCGGCACGCTCCATGGTGATGCGCGTGTTCGCCGGCGCGTTTGCGAGCGTCACCGCGCCCTGCACGTCGCTGCGGGCTTTCACGAGCAGCCCGATCTCGAGCAGCATGCCGAGTGTGAAGTAATCGTCCGGATTCGCCAGGCCGCGCTGCTCCGCGATCAGCTTGGCGATCACGGCGCGCCGCAAGCACACCGCGATCAGTGCGCTGCCCTCGGGACTGTTCGGCGTCAGCTCCAGCACACACATGCCGAGCGCCAGGTTGCGCGTGCCGCGGATGCCAAGCAGCGCCACCGCGTGCTGCACGGAGTTCACGCGCCGGTTGAGCGCCACGCCCGCACTGTTCACGTAGGCGAGCGCGCGTGCGACGAAGCCGGGGTCGTTCTGACACAACGACGCCAGCTCCTGGACCGTGGCGTTGGGCTTCGCTGCAGCCTGGACGATCTGGATCGCCAGGAAAGATGCGGGAAGGGGGGGAGACGACATGCGTCGTGCGGGAGACTGACTCGGCATGGCGATCGTTAATCGCCTGTACCCGCGCAATCCTTAGGGACCTCGTTGTGTAGGGTTGTGTCCCATGTCGCGCGACAGCTGCCGCGCGCGGCGGCGGTCGCGAGTGGCTCAAGTCTCGACGGGCTCGGACGAAACAGGTGCATCACCGTGGGGCTGCGTTCCGAAAGCGCCGATACACCGAGCGCACGAGTACTGGGGGGCCGCTGGGAGCTGCTCTCGCCGCTCGCGCGTGGGGGCATGGGCGTGCTGTACGTCGGACAGCACCTGCAGACCGGCCGCCGCGCTGCGGTCAAGGTCATCGAGCAGGCCAGCCCCGAGGCGCTCGCGCGCTTCCGCCTGGAAGCCAGCGTGTGTGCGCAGATCAACCATCCCGGCATCGTGGATGTGTTCGACGCCGACCTGGACTCCGAGTCAGGCAGCTGCTTCATCGCGATGGAGCTGCTCGAGGGCGGCACCCTGCGCGAGGTGATGGACGACCCCAAGAGCACACCGAACCAGGTGATGGAGCTCTTGATCAATGCGCTCGAGCCGCTCGCAGCTGCACACGCCAAGGGGTTCGTGCACCGCGACCTCAAGCCGGAGAACCTGTTCGTGCTCGCCGCTCCGCGCGGCAACGTTCGCATCAAGCTGCTCGACTTCGGCATCGTGGCGCGCAAGCAAGATCAGCGCCTGACGCGCGCCGGCATGGCGATGGGCACTCCGCACTACATGAGCCCCGAGCAGGCCACGAGCGCGCGCGATGCGGGTCCGGCGTCCGACGTGTGGTCGATCGGTGTGATGCTGTACGAGGCGATCAAGGGCGACGTGCCGTTCGCCGGTGAGACCAGCCACGGCGTGATCATCCAGGCCTGCACCATCCCGCACATGCCGCTCGATCACGTGGTGCCGGGCGTGGACCCGAGCATCGCACGGCTGATCGATCGCTGCCTCGCGAAGCAACCGGCGGAGCGGCCGGAGAACGCGCAGGCGCTCATCGAGGAGCTGCGCGCAGCGTTGAAGCCGAACTCGCTGCCCGTGGCGCGCCCCAGCCTGCGCTCGCGCGCCTCGCAGCCGCTGTCGATCACCACGCAGGCCGAGCCCGCCAACACCCACGTGCGGCCGAGCCTGCGCACGCGCAGCGTCGACAACGCCACGCACATGCTGATGGCCTCGGGTGTGGTGTGCTCGCTGTCCGCGCTCGCGTTGCCTTTCGCCGGGCTGGCCGCGCCCGGCACGGCGCTCCTGTGTGCAGCCGTGGGCGGCGGGCTCTTGTTCGGCGCCTCGTCCCGGCTGAAGACCTTGCGCGAGCTGCTCCAGACGCCGAAGAACGACAACGCCGTGAAGCCCGTCGCGGCCACGGTGGTCCTGGCGCAGGCGCAGCGCCCGAAGCCGGTCGAGTACCCGCTGCGCGGGCGGCCCGAGGCGGCCGTGCGCATCGAGCTGTATGCGGACTTGACCTGCGCGATCACGCGCCGCAGCTGCCAGCGCGTGATGAGCCTGCGCGTCGAGCACCCGGACGACATCAGCGTGGTGTACAAGCCGTTCTGGGACCCGCAGCGCGAGCTCGCGCCGCTGGCCGCGGAGATCGGGCGCGCGCTGTTCGAGCGCGAGGGCGCGGACGTGTTCTGGGCCTTCTTCGACCGCATGCTCAACAACACGCGTCGCGTGACCGCGGACGTGCTGCTCGAGCACGCCGCGTACGTCTGCCCGGACATGCACGGTCTGCGGCGCGCGCTGCGTACGCACGTGCATCGGCGCGGCCTGTCGCAGTGTCGCGACGAGGCGGAGAGCCTGGGCGTCGACCAGAGCCCCACGATTCGCATCAACGGCACCGCGCTGCCGGGTGAGCCGACCGAAGATCGACTGCGCTGGGCGTTCGTCGACGCCATGAGCGGCGTCGAGCAGCGGCGCAAGGTGGAGCTCGGCGAGACGCGGATGGAAGAGATCCCGCTCGACAAGGACACCGCCGTGCGCGGTTTGCTCGTGCGCTATCGCGGGGCGCGCAACGCGCCGGTCGGCCTGTCACGCACGCGCGACGAGGCGCGCGAACGCGCGAGCAAGCTGCGCAGCCGCGCGGGCATGGCCGGCAACGACTTCGGCGACGTGGCGCTGCGCTTCGCGGACGCGCTGCTCGAGCCCGAGAAGCTCGCGCCGAAGCTGAACGATCCGCAGCTCGGTGAGACCGTCATGCGCATGCGCATCGGCGAGATGAGCGAGCCCATCGAGTGCGACGAGGGCTTCCAGGTCTTGCAGCGCATCTCCTGAGCCCGTCGCGGCGCGCGCTTGCGCGGTAAGACAATCCGTCTTACTTTATGCGCATGATCACCCTTACCATGAGCGCCAAGGGCCAGTTCGTGCTCCCGAAGGCCGTTCGCGAGAGCTTGAAGCTCAGGCCGGGGTGCAAGGTCGCGGTGTCGATCGACGACAAGGGTAGGCTGATCCTGACGCCGGCGCATCTCGAGCCCGAGGAGCTGTTTCGCGACCGACCTCCCGTGAAACGCGTGGTGTCAGTCGAGGAGATGGACGAGGCGATCCGTAAGGCGGCCCGTGGTCGCCCTTGACACGAACGTCGTGGTACGCCTGCTGGTCGGTGATGATCCCGCGCAGACGAGGCGGGCCGAAGCCGCGTTCCTCGAGCACGTGAATGGTGGTGGAGTGTTCATCTCGCTGCTCGTGATCGCCGAGCTGGGCTGGGTGCTCTCCGCTGCGTACGAGTGGGATCGCGCCACCGTCCATTCGCGGCTGCAGCGCCTCGTTCGCACGCGGAACGTGCGGGTGGAAGAGCTGGAGCTGGTGGAGGCGGCGCTCGAGGAATACGCGAACGGCAAGGCCCAGCTGGCGGACTACCTGATCCTCGGAGTCGCCCGCGCTCACGGCGAAAGCTTGCTGACGTTCGACAAGAAGCTCGCGCGCTCGGACGGCGCGACTCTCCTGTGACCGCCATACTCGTGGTGCTCGGATGAAGATGCTTCCTGTTGCGCGCTTTGGTGTTCTGGTTGCGCTGTTCAGCTTACAGCTCCTCGCAGCGTGCGAGTCGTCGGACCCCGATCCCAAACCGCCCGCCGCGGACGGCGGCGGGGGCAGCTCGGGGCGCTCCAGCTCTAGCGGGGGTGCAGGCGGTGGGATATCCGGGGGCTGTCCCGCAGACGTCCCCGAACCGGGAACACCCTGCCGGGACGCACGACTCTGCGAGTACCGTCGCAGCGGCCCATGCCCGCCCAACGAGGATCAGCTGCGCTTCTGCGGCGCGGACGGCAAGTGGCAGCGGCACCGGGCCCCAGTCGGATGCGCGCGTCCAGATGCGTGCCCATGGGATGTTCCCACTGTCGGGCAGCCCTGCGTGGTCCCGGAAGCCAAGGTCTGCCGGTACCCGCGCGGCGGACCCTGCGCGCCGGATCCCGATCAACTGCTTCGCTGCGTGAGCGGCAGTTGGGCCGCACTCGACCCCAGCCCGGATTGCGATGACGCAGGCGTCGACGCCGGGCAGCCGTGAGCTGCGCTGCGATGGTCAGCGTCGGTGAGCAGCCGCTTACTTGCGCCGGACAGTCGCGGGCATGAAGGGCGGCTGGGTCTCGACGGCGCCCATGTCTTCGGCGCCGTAGTAGAGCTGCACCAGCTGGCGCATCTCGGGCCGCGTGTACGCATCCGCGCGCGGTCGCGCGATCACGTCGGCGATGACGGCGGCCACGTCTTCGGCGCTTTGCGCGCCCGGCAAGCTCCGCGAGTCCACGCCGCCGTGTCGCACGTTGAGCCCAAAGTCGGTTGCCACGATGCCTGGTGACACCGTCGACACATGGATCTCCGGATACTGCGCGCGCAGCTCCATGCGAAGGTTCGCAGTGAGGGAATTGAGCGCGTGTTTTGATGCGGCATACGCCGAGCGAAACGGCGCGAGCGGCACGCGGCCCAGCATCGACGAGATGTTGATGATGTGACCGCGCTTGCGCGACTTGAAGTGCGGCAACACGGCCTGCACGCCGTACAGCACCGACTTGACGTTCACGAGGATCATGTCGTCGATGTCGTCGTCCGTGAGCTCCGACACCTGACGCGAGATGCCGCGCCCCGCGTTGTTGACCCAGACGTCGATCTGCCCGAAGCGCTCGAGTGCACGCGCCGCGAGGCTCTCGACATCTTTGCGGCGCGTCACGTCCGTGACTACGGGTAGAGCCGCGCTGCCGCTGTCAGCTGCAATGGCCTCGAGCTCGGAAGCGCGTCGCGCGGCCAGCACGAGCTGCCGGCCCTGCGCGCCGAGGGTGCGGGCGAGCGCCGCGCCGATGCCCGCGCTCGCTCCCGTAATGACGACGACCTTCGTTTCGGTGCTCATGCCCGCAGCATGCCACGACCTCACCTGCGTAGGCCGCTTGGCTTTCCTTGGAGCTTGCTGCCGGAACGCGAGCCGACGGAAACGTCTCACGTACGAGTCACGCCCGTACTGGCTGAAGCCTCCCTCACGCGTTGAACACCCCTTTGCGCGCAACGCAGCCTCAGGCGGCAATGCGTCCGCGCGGATATACTGCCGAGCCGAGTGCAGCGAACGCGAAAGGAAGCGTGCTTCATGACCCAGAGCATCAGCGAGAGCGAGAACCCCGCGATTCCGTCTCCGACTCCCAAGACCACACGCCCGAGGACCAACCGGGATTGGTGGCCGAACCAGCTGGACCTGCAGGTGCTACAGCAGCATGCGCCGCGCGCGACCTCGCTCGATGAGGTGCCGTACGCCGAGACCTTCGCGGCGCTCGACGTCGAGGCGCTGAAGAAGGATCTCACGCAGCTCATGACCAAGTCGCAGGCGTGGTGGCCCGCTGACTACGGCCACTACGGGCCGCTGTTCATCCGCATGAGCTGGCACGCCGCCGGCACCTATCGCATCGAGGACGGCCGCGGCGGGGCAGGAGACGGCGCGCAGCGCTTCGCGCCGCTCAACAGCTGGCCCGACAACGCGAACCTCGACAAGGCGCGCCGGCTGCTGTGGCCCATCAAGCAGAAGTACGGAGCCAAGGTGTCGTGGGCCGATCTGCTCGTGCTCGCAGGGAACGTCGCGCTCGAGTCGATGGGGTTCAAGACGTTCGGGTTCGCGTTCGGCCGACCGGATACGAACGAACCGGTGGAGGTCTTCTGGGGGCCGGAGGACGCGTGGCTCGGTGACGAGCGCTACGCTGGTGACCGCGAGCTGCAGGGACCGTTCGGCGCGGTGCAGCTCGGCTTGATCTACGTGAACCCCGAGGGCCCGAGAGGCATGCCGGATCCGATCGCCTCGGCGCGCGACATTCGCGAGACGTTCCGGCGCATGGCGATGGACGACGAGGAGACCGTGGCGCTCATCGCCGGTGGCCACACGTTCGGCAAGACGCACGGCGCTGGCGATCCCAGCCACGTCGGCCCGGAGCCAGAGGGCTGCCCCGTGCACCAGCTCGGCATCGGCTGGAAGAATTCGCTCGGCACGGGCCGCGGCAAGGACACCATCACGAGCGGGCTCGAGGGCGCGTGGACGCCCACGCCGATCAAGTGGGACAACAGCTTCTTCGAGACGTTGTTCGGCTACGAATGGGAGCTGACGCGGAGCCCTGCAGGTGCCAAGCAGTGGCGACCGAAAGGCGGGGCCGGCGACGGCACGGTGCCGGATGCACACGATCCGGGCAAGCGGCATGCACCGATGATGGCGACGACGGATCTCGCGCTGCGCTTCGACCCGGCGTACGAGAAGATCTCGCGGCGCTTCCACGCGAACCCGGATCAGCTCGCCGATGCGTTCGCGCGCGCCTGGTACAAGCTGCTGCATCGCGACATGGGGCCCCTGTCACGCTACCTCGGGCCGTGGGTGGCGGCGCCGCAGCTCTGGCAGGATCCCGTGCCTGCAGTGGATCATCCGCTGATCGACGCGAGCGATATCGCTACCCTCAAACAACAGCTGCTCAGCTCGGGGCTGTCGGTCGCGCAGCTCGTGTCGGTCGCGTGGCGCTCCGCGTCTTCGTTCCGCGGCACGGACAAGCGCGGTGGCGCAAACGGCGCACGGATCCGACTCGCGCCGCAGAAGGACTGGGAGGTGAACGAGCCTGCAGAGCTCGCCAAGGTGCTGCGCACGCTCGAAGGGATCCAGAAGAGCTTTCAGGCCGGCGGCAAGAAGGTCTCGCTCGCCGATCTGATCGTGCTCGCCGGCACCGCGGCCGTGGAGAAAGCGGCCAAGGACGCGGGTCACGAGCTCGCGGTTTCGTTTGCGCCCGGGCGCACGGATGCGTCGCAAGAACAAACGGACGTGAGCTCGTTTACGGTGCTGGAGCCGAAGGCGGACGGCTTCCGGAACTACGTGCGCGGAGACCAGCGCCTGTCGCCCGAGACGTTGCTGCTCGAGCGGGCGAACTTGCTGAATTTGACGGCCTCGGAGATGACCGTGCTGCTAGGCGGGTTGCGCGTGCTCGGCGCGAACAGCGGCGGATCCAAACACGGCGTATTTACGAAGCGCCCCGGCACCTTGAGCAACGACTTTTTCGTACAGCTGCTCGACAACGACACCGAATGGCAGCCGTCAGCTGCGGACGACGGGACGTACGAAGCGCGTGAGCGCGGCTCCAGCCAGGTGAAGTGGACGGCGACTGCCGTGGACCTGGTGTTCGGCTCGCACTCGCAGCTGCGCGCGATCGCGGAGGTGTACGCGTCGTCCGACGGAGAGGCGAGGTTCGTACGCGACTTCGCAGCGGCGTGGACGAAGGTGATGAACCTCGACCGCTTCGACCTTCGACGCGCCAAGCCGAAGAGCTGAGGCCGCTCACCACGCGCGAAGAGCCCCGATCTCCGGCCGTCCGGAGCTCGGGGTTCAGTAGCCTGCGACTGGGTCGACGCGCTCTTGCAGCGGCTCCCCGCGCAAATACCGCTCCAGGTTGTGCGAGATCTTCTCGTACAACGCTTCATTTATCGTGGGATGGATGGACGCGACGTGCGGCGTCAGACGGACCTTGGGGTGTGAGTAGATCGGATGCCCGTCGGGGAGCGGCTCGGGTTCTGTCACGTCGAGCGTGGCGTACGCGAGCTCGTCTTCGTCGAGTGCGTTCATGAGCGCGGTCTGGTCGAGCACCGTGCCGCGCGCGACGTTGATGAGATGCGCAGTGGGTTTGACGCTGGCGAGGAGCTTGGCGTCGAACAAGTAATACGTCAGATCCGTGGCGGGCAGCGCGAGCACGATGTGATCGGACTCCTCGACGAGATCCACCACGCTCTCGTACAGCTGGACTCCCGCGATCGGGCTCGGCAGCGGGCGCCGCCGCACCGCGATCACGCGCGCGCCGAGCGCAAGCGCGCGCTTGGCGACGGCCGTGCCGATCGAGCCGAGGCCTACGATGCCGACCGTGCTGCCCTGGACGCGGCCCAGGGTCTTGGGTTGCCAGTCGGCGAGCGAGCGGGCGCGAATCGCATCGAGATCCTTCGCTTGCGCGAGGATCGCCGCGATGACGTATTCGGCGATCTCCTCCGAGGCCACGCCACGCGCACAACACATCTGCGTCTCGCCCGTGATCATCCAGCGCGGATAGAAGTCCACCCCCGTCGTGGCGCTGAAGATCCACTTGAGGCGCCCGGGCCAGCCGGCGGGCGCAGCGCTGCGACCGTGTCCGAGCCACAGCGGCCCAGGCCGCACCAACAGCACGTCGGCTCCGCTGGCGACTTCCCACGGCCGCTCCGAGGGCACGTCGATCAACGTGGGCTGAGACGGATGGGCCCGCAGCAGGGCGTTGACTGCGGGATCGAGTTGGCTGGCGATGACGACGGGACGTGAGCTCTCGGATGGCACGGGTATGCTCGTTCGGCTGGAGGGGTCCAGCGCGACTCTACCCCGTCTGTCTACGCGCGCATCACATGCGTGCGCTCAAAGCTTGTTTCGCGTTGTCTCGCGCCGTTACATATTGCTGCCAGGCTGTGCTGATCTTGTCGATCGAAGCTCCCGTCGCGCCCGCATCGTAGGTCGCGCCCGGACGGCGCAGCAGCTCGTTGAGGTCCAGCCACGCCTTCGCCAGCTGATCTCCGGCCCGCTGCACGCCTTCGACTTGCGGCTTGACATCTTGCGGCGGCACGGTGGCTCGCAGGGATTGCTGGAACGCTTCGAGCAACGGAGCGCAGCTCGTCAGCACTCGGCCGTAGCCTTTCTCCATGCGCTCCGTGACGCGCGTCAGCTCATCGCGCAGAGCGTTCGGAGCCGCGAGCTGCGCGCGTTGCGTCATCGGCAGTGCGCAGCGGGTGAATGCGTCGCGCTGCTCCGTGTCGCTGCGCTCCAGCTGCGCCGCCGCGACAGAGTAGGCCTGATTTGCATCCATCATGCGCAGGAGCTGGATCCCGCCGACCAGGACGATGGCAGCCACGCCGACCCAGCTCGCCATGCGTAGACGTCCACCGCGGTGCATCTTCGCCAGATCGTCGGCGTCGCTCGTGGCTTCGAGCTGAACCGGGGTGAGCGAGTGCGGCGCTTGACGCGCCTCTTCATCGGGCTGGCCCATGGCAACCTTTCTGTGGATCCCCTCGAGTGGATACACAGGGTTGTCGCTCTCGAAGTCACCGCGCTTCAAGAGTGTCATCCCGGGATTGTCTGGAAAGCGACGGTTGTGTCACCTCGAGCGCGGCTCAGCCACTCGCTGTAGGTCAGTGTTCACGTGCAGCGATGTGTGTGAACGTCGGGGAACGTAGCGCTCAATTGATCGGCTCGGCGGCGACGACTGGTTTCTCACGGCCGCTATTGCTCACCCACACGCGCAGCCGGCACATCGCCGCGTAAAACACGGGCAACGCCACCAGGCTCACGAACGCAGCCGACACCGTGCCGGCCACGACCACCACCGCGATCGGTCGCTGCGTCTCGCTGCCGATCGCGTGTGACAGCGCCGCCGGCAAGAGCCCGAGCGACGCGAGGAACGCCGTCATCAACACCGCGCGCAAGCGCTCCTCGGTCCCGAGCAGCACGGCCAGCTCGAGAGCCTCGCCCCGCGCGAGGCGCGCCCGGATCGCAGATACGATCAAGACGCCGTTCAACACCGCCTGACCGAGGAGCGCGATGACGCCCACGGCGGCGGACACGGACAGCGGCATCGACGCGAACGCGAGCCCCACCACGCCGCCGACGAGTGCGAGCGCCACCACGGCCATGATGATCAACGAGTCGAACAACGTGCCGAACGTGGAGAACAGCAGCAAAAACGTGAGCAGTAAGCCGATCGGAATCACGAGGCGCAGGCGCGCCATCGCGCGCTCCTGGTTCTCGAACTCTCCGCCCCACGTCAGCTCGTAGCCGTCCGGCAGCGGCACTGCGCTTGCGACACGCGCGCGCGCCTCGTTCACGAATGAGCCGAGATGGCGCCCGCGCACGTTCATGCGAACACCCACGTAGCGCTTGCCGTTCTCGCGCGTGATCGCCGCGCGGCCGCTGCCGAGCTTGACCTGCGCCACCGCGGACAGCGGGATCACCGAGCCATCCTTGAGCGGCAGCTTGATCGCGCGGATCGAGCTGAGATCGGAGCGGCTGGCGGGCGGCAAGCGTACGGTCACGTCGAAGCGGCGCTGGCCTTCCCACAGCTCGGCGGCGACGTGTCCGCCCAGGCTGGTCTCGATGTAGTCCTGCACCAGGCCCATGTCGAGGTCGTAGCGAGGCAGCGCATCGCGATCGAGCTGCACCACGATCTGCGGCGATTCACTCGCCTTCACCACGCCCACGTCGGCTGCGCCGGGCACACTTGCGATTCGGTCGCGCACGCTATCGGCCAGCTGCTGCAGCTGCTGCAGATCATCGCCGTAGATCTCGACCGCGATCTGACCGAACTGGCCGGAGATGTTCTCGGCGACGTTGTCGCGGATGGGCTGAGAGAAATTGAAGTCGATGCCGGGCACGTCGCTCAGGTTCTGCGCCATCTCGTACGTGAGCGCGTCGAGCGTGGGCACGCTGGGGCGCCATTGATCGAGCGGCTTGAGCTTGACGAAGATCTCGAGGTTGTTCGGCAACGTGGGATCGGTTCCGTCCTCCGGACGGCCCAGCTGCGACAACACCTCCACCACCTCGGGCGACTGGCGCAGCTTCTGTTTGAGCAGCGGGGTGAGCGCGCGCCCCTGCTCCGCGGAGATGTTGTCCGGGAGCGTAAAGGTCACGTACAGCGCGCCTTCGTTGAGCGCGGGCAAAAACTCGGAGCCGAGCCGTGGCAGGAGCACGCCGGTGGCCACGAGCACGCTCGCGCAGGCGATGCTCACGGCGAGGCCATTGCGCATGGCCCAGGACAGGAGCGGCTTGAAGCCCCGCTGTGCCCAGACGAGCAGCGGCGAGATGCGCTGCACACGCGGCTTTCGCAGCGCGAAGTACAGGAGCGCGGGTACCAGCGTGAAGCTGACGAGCAGCGCGCTCACCACCGTGTGTGCCAGCGGCGCGAAGATGCGCCCCTCCACGCGCTGCAGCGAGAAGATCGGCAAGTACGCAGCGATGCTGATCAGCAGCGAAACAGCGTGGGACGCGCCACCTCTTTGGTCGTGGTGATGACGCGCAAACAGCCTGGTCCTTACTGATAGCTCGAGCAACGCATTCACTGACTGACGACCTCCGGACTCTGGTCAGCATCGCGAATGCGCGCCGTGCGGTGAAGCGCCACGCGCGACTTTCACGCAGCACGTCGCATGTAGGCTGCGCTCCGAGTCGTCGTCACGGGGAAAATAGGGCGGTTCAGCAGATGAGACGACTGTCGTCTACGCCGAACGCGCGAACTATGCGAGCACGGGCGGCGCGCCGCTCAAGCTGCGCAGGAGCGCTTCGCGCAAGCCCCAGAAGTTCGGAACGCCCATGAGCACGGCCGTGGCTCCAGCGCTGCGTGCAGACGCCCAGTCGTCGTCGTCTGCAGCGGCGGCCGACACCAGCACGATGGGCCTGCCCGCGAGCGCTGGCTCTCCGCGCATCGCGCGACAGCACGTGAAGCCGTCGCATCTGGGCATGAGCACGTCGCACACCACGGCGTCGATGCGCTCCTGCCGTGCGCGCGCGAGCGCTTCTTCGAGCGTCTCGACCGCGACCGGAGCGAACCCCCACTCGCGAAGGTAAAGCGACAGCAGCTGGCGCTGCATGGCGTTGTCGTCCAGCACGAGCACGCGCATGCCTCCGCCCGGCTTGTGCACCTTCTCTTCGCGTGCAGGCAGACAGCGCGCCACGCTCCGCAGTAGCTCCTCGTCTGCCACTGGCAGCTGCAGAAACGCGCAGTAGCCCGTGGCGCTGGCGCGTGCGTCTGCGAGGTGCGATTCGAGCTCGCAGAGCGCGATGATCGGGACGGCGTCACCTTCCGGCATGGCGCGCAGCTCGCGCGCGAACTGGAACGCCGCGGAGTCCGGCAGCATCAGATCTTGCAGCACGAGCTGCGGCATGTGGTGCAGCGCGAGCAACAACGCGTTGCGCGCGTCGGCCGCTTCGATCACGGCGTAGTGGGCTTTTTCCAGGACCTGGCGCAGGGACTTTCGCGTCTTGGCATCGTGCTCCACCACCATGACGGTCGGTTGGGTCATGCTGCGCCGCGCGGTAAGCGCACCCGAGGGTTCGGAACGGTGACCGAGGGTGCGAGCGGGAGGTGGGCGCGTAGCACGGCGCCGCCGCCCTGCGTGTTGTGCGCGCTCAGCGCGCCGCCGAGCGCCTCCACGATGCGCCGGGTCAACATCAAGCCGCGCGTGCGCCCGCGCTTGCTCTCGTGCAATGGCTCCTGCAGCTGGGCCAACACGCCGGGCGGCAAGCCCGGCCCCGTGTCGCGGACCTCGATGCTGAAGCTGTCGGCGTCAGCGCGCTGCAGTCCGATCGCCACCTCGCCCGTGCCAGGCGTGTACTTGAACGCGTTCGACAGCAGGTTGTACAGCACTTGCTTGAGCTTCGTAGCATCGCTGACCACGTGTCCGAGGCGACCGTCGACCTCGAGCTGCACCGTGAGCCGCCGCCGGATCGCGATCACCTGCAGCACCTGCAGCACCTCGCGCACGGCACGCTCGGGCTCCACGACCTCGGTGCGCACGTGCAGCGTGTCGGCTGCGCTGTCGGTCAGGTCGAGCAGATCTTGCACGAGCTGCAACACGTGCGCCGCGCCGGACCCGATGTGCTCGAGGCACGAGCGCTGCGAGTCGGTCACCGGTCCGGCCTTGCCGTCCAACAGGAACTGCGCGAAGCCGCTGACGCCCTGCAGCGGTGCCCGTAGCTCGTGCGCCATGCTGGCCAGCAGCTCATCGCGGAACGTGCGCTCGTCCGGCGTTTCGGGCACGTCGCTCGGGCGCCGCACGCGCGGCCCAATCCACAATGCGCGCAACAGGCGCTCGCGGGTCACGGGCAGCTCCACGCAGCCGAGGCCGTGCGCGTTCGAGGCTGTCGGCGGCAGGCTCTTGCCGGTGCACAGCCAGACCACGGGCGTGTTGCGCAGCTCGTTCACCACGTGCGCCAAGCTGGCGTCGGCGAGCACCAGCTCGGGGCGCAGCTCAGCGAGGCGTTCGCGCACGCCGACGCCATCAGCGGCAAGCTCCACGCTCTGACAACCCAGCTCGAGAAGGACTCCGCGCGCCCGACCCGCTTCGCCGAGGTCGGACATGACGAGCAGGACCCGCGACGGAACTTCGATGTTGGGGGGAACGGCCGGCAAGCGTCACCTCGCCCCGATGGTGACACAAGCGTGGAGGCGTACAATAGGATCACCCCAGCTCCCCCCAACTAACCCACGTAACCGTAACCGTAACCGTAACCGTAACCGATCTCAGTCCCAGAGTCGGTTGCAGTCACCCATGCATGAAACTACACGTCGTCGCGACTACTTGCGCCCCGCGTCCGCGGGTCGCACAACGGCCATCAGCTGCTTCAAGTCGTCCTCAGTCAACTTGAATAGCTCGGCGCCCTCGGCGATGACCGCCGCCGTCTCGGTCTCATCCACCGCGCGGGTATACACCCCCGCCCGCTTCACCAGCGCATTCGCCAAACACACCAGGTTCACGGGCGACGCGGTGCCATCGATGCTGTACCGATCCGAGCGCGCGATCGCAAATAGCACCTCGTCCGGCAGCTGCCAGGCGCGCGCCATCGCAAACCCGACCTCGCGATGACACGCGGATACGAGTGCGATCCACGCATCCCGCGAGTGCCACAACTCGTGTTTGGTTGCGACCACACGCTCGGCCTCGAGCAGGACCGCGGCCACGATCGGCTTACCCACGTCGTGCAGCAGACCCGCGAGGTAGCTCAGGTCCGGGTCGCTCTTCAGGCGCTTGGCGAGCGCCTGCGCCACCTGCGCGACGGCGATCGAGTGATCCCACATGCTCTGGAACGCGGCCCGGATGCCCGCATCGCGCGACTCGAACACGCGGCGCGTGGAGACCTCGATCAGCAAGGTCCCGAGCGGACGCTGGCCGATGCGTCCGACCGCCTGCTCCAGCGTGCGGACGGGCGCAGAGCCCGGACTGATCGCGGCGTTGGCGCGGCCGATCACCTGCGACGTCAGCAGTGGATCGCGCCCCAGCACATCCACGATGCCCGTCATCGTGCACTTCGGGTTGCGCAGCAGCTCGATGCACTTGAGCGCGGCAGTCGGCAGCCCGGGCAGCTGCAGATTGCCGGAGTGGATGCCCTCGAGCACGAAGCGCGCGAGCGCGGCCGCCGCTCTGCGCGGCGCCTGCGGGTTCGGCGACAGCGCCTCGACGAGGTTCTCGTCCACGAGCGCGGAGACCATCGCGAGCGTCTCCTTCGAGGAGCGCAGCGGCGAAAGTGCCTTCGCCATCGCGCGCAGGTTCTCGAAGCGGTGCTCCGGTTGCTTCGCGAGCGCGCGCAGGATCACCGACTCGAGCAGCGCCGGCAGCTCCGGCACCAGCGCGCGCGGCGCGCGGGGCGTCTGTTGCGTGTGCGCGAACACGTAGCGCATGAGATGGTGATTGGGCAGAACGTACGGCAGCTCGCCCGTCACCATGCGGTAGAGCACGAGCGCGAGCGAGTAGATGTCGCTGCGATGATCGAGCGAGTCGTCGCCCATGCACTGCTCGGGAGACATGTACTGGGGCGTGCCCACGATCGCGCCGCGCTGCGTGACGTTCGGCGCTTCCACGTCCAGCAGCTTGGCGATGCCGAAGTCGAGCAGCTTCGTGCTCTCGCCGCCGCCCTCGCGCTGCACGATGAAGATGTTCTCGGGCTTGATGTCCCGGTGCACCACGTGCCGGTCGTGCGCCGCGGCCAGCGCGTCGGCGCACTCCAGGAAGATCGGCAGAGCCTGCGTCACGTCCAGGCGCTGTTGTCGCTCCAGGCGCTTCTCGAGCGTCTCGCCCTGCAGCAGCTCCATCACCACGTACGGCCGACCCTGATGCTGTCCGCTGCCCAGCACCTCCACGATGTTGGGGTGGCCGATGCCGTTGATGGTTTTGGCTTCTTTGACGAAGCGAGACGTGATGGTGTCGTTCTGCGCCAGCTCTCGGCGCATGATTTTGAGCGCCGCTCTGCGCTGCGTGCGCGTGTGCGTGGCCGCGTAGACCCAGCCGCTTGCGCCGTCTCCTACCAACTCCGTGACGTGGAAGTCGTCGACCAGTGTTCCTATGACGTTGTCGGGCACCGGGATTCCTGACACAGCATCGCACGACGCTTCAGCGCTGGGCAGGGGCGTGCTATGGCGCGGTCCTGCGTCATGACTACGCCTGTGACCACACTCGCGCTCACACCCATCGGCGTCGTACACAGTCCGTGGACCGACAAGCGTAGCGCTCCGCGACAACCCGCCGAAGCGCGCGGCGTGGCTGGTCGCATCGAGCTGCACGCGAGCGCGCAGCTCGGAGATGCGCTCGCCGACCTCAAAGCCTGGACGCACATCTGGGTGCTGTTTTGGTTCCACTTGAACAGCACGTGGCAGCCGAAGGTGCTGCCACCGCGCTCGCAGAAGAAGCGCGGCGTGTTTGCCACGCGCTCTCCGTACCGCCCCAATCCGCTCGGGATGAGCGTACTGCGGCTCGAGCGCATCGAGGGCACGACCTTGTACGTGCGAGATCTGGATATCGTGGATCAAACACCCGTGCTGGATCTGAAGCCTTACGTCGCCTACACCGACGCCGTCACCGAAGCGGGAGCCGGTTGGCTGAATGACGAAGCTCCGCCGGCCGCCGGCCCCACGTACCAGGTCGAATTCGTGGAGCGCGCGCGCGAGCAGCTCGCTTTCCTGCGCCCGCTCGCGGCGTTCGACATCGAGGCCATGGCCGAGAGCGTGCTGCGCGCCGGCCCCGCCCCACACGCCTACCGGCGCATCCGCGTCTTCGACGGCTACTCCGTGCTGGCGGTAAAGGACTTCCGGCTACGCTTTCGCGTCGCAGGCCTGACGATTCAGGTGTTCGAGGTGCAGAGCGGCTATCGCGCGCGCGTCCTCGATGACCCGAACGCGAGCGCGACCGAAGCCACGCCGCTCGCCGTCCATCGCGCTTTCGTGGCGAAGTTTGGTGGCTCCTGAGCCACGCGTGTACGTGCGCTAGCCCCGAATGCTCACACGTGCGCGATGTTTCGCCGACATTGCGGGCGATGCCTGCTTTGCGCCATCCTCAGCCTGCTGCCGACGCGACTAGCTGCTGAAGGGAGGTAGCCCATGGATACGAGTGATCGAAGCCGCAAGCGGCGTGAGATGGTAGCTCCGCGTGAGGAGCCCGAGAGCGTTCCACCGCCCGCACGGCGCCGCAAGGTTCGTAACGAGCTCGACCCGGAGATGCTCTGGGATAAGGAGACCGACGAGCCGGTCGACGAATACGAAGCGGAAGACGAGGGCTTTGGCGAGGGCGGCGAAGACGAGTTCGAGAACGACAACGGGAGCGAAGATCTCGACGACTGGGATCATCCCATCCGTCGCCTCAAGATCAATTGAGCTAGCTTGCCGCCGTGAGCGGCAAAGCCGGCTGCAGCTGTGAGCGGCTCGCGTCAACAATGGGGGCGTGGCGAGCCGCTCTCGATCTCACACTCGCTCGAGCACGGCCGCCGCGCCCAGTCCGCCCGCAGCGCAGATGCCGAGTAGGGCGGTCTGCTTTTGGCTGCGGTGCAGCTCGTTCGCGAGCGTGGTGACGATGCGCGCGCCAGTCGCGGCGAACGGGTGACCGATGGCGATCGATCCTCCGTAGATGTTCATCTTCTCCGGATCGATCTCGCCTACCGCGCGCTCGCGTCCGAGGCGCTCGCGAGCAAACGCCGCGCTGCCGAGCATCTTGAGCACGCTCAGCACCTGCGCGGCGAAGGCCTCGTGCATGTCGACGACGTCGACCTGCGACAGCTCGAGCCCGGCCTTTTCGAGCGCGCGTGGCACGGCGATGGCCGGACCGATCAGCAGCTGATCCGCGGGGTCGACCGCGATGTACGACCAGGAGCGGAACGCAGCGAGCGGCGTGTAGCCGAGCGCGCGCGCCTTGTCCTCGCTCATCAGCACCACGGCGGCCGCGCCGTCCGTGAGCGCCGTCGCGTTGCCGGCCGTGATCGTGCCGCCCTTCGCGAACACGGGCTTCAGCTTCGCGAGCTTCTCGAGGCTCGTGTCCGCGCGCACGAGCGAGTCCACGTGCACGAAGCCCGCCGGCGTCTCGATCTTCGCGACCTCGTCATCGAAGATGCCGGTAGCGATGGCGCGCGCCGCTCGCTGGTGCGAGCGCAGCGCGAGCTCGTCTTGCGCGTGACGGCTGATCTCGTTGCGCTGCGCCATGCGCTCGGCCGACTCACCCATGACCTCGCCGGTCGTGCGCTCCGCGACGCGCGGCTGGCGCGGCAGGATCTCCGACAGCGGCATGAGCTGCGCCAGCGCGCCGAGCACGTCTTGCGGCGTGGCCTTGCCGGAGAGCGCGAGTGGCGCCAAGGTGCGCGTGACCTTCGTGGGGAACGTGATCGGCGCGTTGCTCGTGGAGTCCGAGCCGCCCGCGATCACCACATCGGCATCGCCACGTTCGATCGCAGACACGCCCGAGGTGATCGCCTGCAGACCCGACGCACACGCGCGCGTCACGGTCATGCCGTCGATCGACGTCGGCAAGCCGAGGTCCAGCACGATCTCGCGCCCGATGTTCACGGACAGCGGCGGCAGCACGACGCCGGACCACACCACGGCATCGATCTCCTTGGCAGGCAGATCGAGCTTGCGCAGCAGGGCCGACGTGGCCGCAGCGCCGAGCGCGATGGTGTCCAGCTCCATCAGCTCGGTGAACGCCTTGGCAAAGGGTGTCCTCATGCCCCCCACGATTACAGCGCGTCGATTGGCCATCTGATTCTCCTAAAGCCTATCTCTTGTCTTCCGAGCCCGAGCCCGAGCCCGAGCCCGAGCCCGACGTCACATCACGCCCCAAGCAGCGCCCCACCACACACACGCAACACCTGCCCCGTCACCCCCGCACTGCCAGGCTCCGCAAAAAACGCGATCGCCCGCCCCACATCCTCGGGCTGTCCGCCCTGACCGAGCGCCGACAAGCGACGCCCCGCCTCGCGCACCACCACTGGGACGGCCGCAGTCATGCGCGTCTCGATGAACCCCGGCGCGACCGCATTCACGGTGATGCCGCGACCGGCGAGCTGCGTCGCGAGCGCGCGCGTGAATCCGATCACGCCTGCCTTCGACGCCGCGTAGTTCGTCTGCCCCGTGTTGCCCGCGATGCCCGAGATCGACGCCAGGCTCACGATGCGGCCGTTGTCCCGCAGCGTGCCCTCGTTGAGCAACGTGTCCGTGATGCGCAGCACGGCCTCCAAGTTGATGCCGATCACCTGATCCCAGTTGCTCTCCGGCATGCGCGCGAGCGTGCGATCGCGCGTGATGCCTGCGTTGTGCACCACGATGTCGACGCCACCGTGCAGCTTCTTGAGCTCACTCGCGATGAGGGCGCCGGCGTTCGGATCGAGCACGTCGCACAGGAGCGGCTGGCCACCGATCTCGCGCGCCACGAGGCTGAGCGGCTCGTCGTCGTCCGGGCGATCGAGACACACCACGTGCGCGCCCTCGGCCGCGAGCACGCGTGCCGTGGCCTCACCGATGCCGCGGGCCGAGCCGGTCACGAGCGCGACCTTGTTGGACAGCGGCTTCGACCAGGGATCTTCGCCGCTCCAAGCGGCAAGGCCCGTGACGCGCAGCGGCTGCGCGGTCACGAACGCCGAGGCATGAGAGAGCAGAAAGCGCAGCACTGCGCCCGTGCGCTCCTCGGCGCCTTCGCTCACGTAGACCAGGTTTGCGGTCGAGCCCTTGCCGCCCAGCTCTTTGGCGAGCGAGCGCGTGAAGCCATCGAGCGCCGCGCGCGCGCTCGCCACGAGCGCGGAGCGGGCTTCCTCCACGGGGCGGCCGACGATCACGACGCGGCCGCTGCGCGCGAGCCGCGGCAAGTAGTTGTGGAGAAACGTGTAGAGCGCTTTGAGATCCGCGGGCCCGCTCAGCGCAGTCGCATCCACTACGAAGGCCTGGGCCTGCGCCGCTGCGGCGCCCTCATCGGCCACGACCAGCTTGGTCGGCCGTCCGTACGCTTCTGCAGCGGGCGCGAAGGCTTGCGCGAGCGCGGCCGAATCCAGGTGAGAGGTGGCGCCCGCGCGGCTCAACGTGCGCGCGATCACGTCGCTCAGCTGACCCGCGCCCGACACGAGCACGCTCTGACCTTCGAGGAAACGTTCGGCGCGCGCGCCGCTCAGGCGCGAGAGGCGCTGCGGCATGGGGATCGGCAGCTTGGCGCTCTGCACCAGCTTGCGCGCCAGCGGGTTCTTGCCCAGCTCGAGGAGCACGTCTGTCATGAGTAGTCTCCAGTGACGAATTGACCGGACATGTAGGCGGGCCCTTCCACTCCGTCGCCCACGTACACTTCGCGCCCGCGAACGTACACGCCGACGGCATGCGGAAGCACCAGCGGCCGCGTGAACTTTGCGTCGAGCACGTGAAGCCTGCGCACATCGCCCCCGAGCAGCCCACGATTCAGGTTCTCGCAGCAGCGCGCGAACGTCCCGAAGCCATGCAGGATGACGTTGCGAAAGCCCGACGCGCGCGCGTACGCGGGCACCCAGTGGATGGGATTGAAGTCGCCGGTGAGCTTCGCGAAGGACAGGCCTGCGTCACTCGACAGCTTGCCGAACGCGATCTCGCGACTGCCCTGGGGCACACGCGGTTTGTCGCGCTTTTTGCCATTCGACTTCTCCGGCTTCGCCAGTGGCACGAACGCGTAGATCTCCACTTGCAGCGCGTCCGGGATGCTGTCGGTGCCCGTGACCACGCGCGTGGTGATCAGCGCGCGCTTGCCGTCGTCGTCCACGCTCGCGAGCTGTGCGCGCACGTGCAGCGGCTCGTTGCGCGGCAAGAGCGCGTTCACCTGCATGCGGCAACCCGCGTTCAGTACGCGCATGATCGGGTAGGGCAGCGCGGCGAGCGCCTCGGCCGCGACCGGCATCGCCCAGTGCGGGAAGAAGTGCGGCGGCACGAAACCGCGGTACGCGCGCGGATCACCGCCCACGTGCGCGACGTATTGATCGAGCAGCTCCGCGCTGAGCGGCGCGAACGTGCGGCGCTGCTCGGGGCCCGGCGTGACGATCGAGGCGTCGCGCTGCGGACGCACGCGCTGCGCCAGAGCGCGCGCTGCGGTTTTACCCAAGGTGGCCAGCATGGGGCCCTGTCGAAGAACATGACGACTCGAAACGTGCATGGTTCACTCCGAAGGCGAGGCGCGAGATGTCAACGCAGAGATGTGGCCGCGCACGACCTTCATGTTGCGAAGGCGGCACGACTGCGGGTGCAGCATACTCTGGGCACAGCGCCCTGAGACAACTTGGAACGCAAAGCAGCGCTTGCGTCTACCAATCGGTCGAGGCTGGCCTAGCACAGCGCTTCAGGGCTTTCAACGCTGGGATCGCCCGGCGGACTCCATATTCTGGCAGGCCTGCTGAGAGCAGCGCTGACGGGTCACGCGCTGGTCATTGCGCCGTCCTCTACCGAATGGTAGACAGGGGGCGTGGACAATTCCGCACAGATCCGGGCGGCGGCGAGCAAGCTGTTCGCGACGCACGGCTACGAGGGCGTGTCGCTGCAGTCGATCGCCGACAGTGTGGGTGTGGCCAAGCAGACCTTACTCTATCACTACCCCTCGAAGGACCTGCTCAGACGAGCCGTGCTCGAGCACGTGCTGGAGCACTGGCGCCGCACCTTGCCCGCCATGCTGCAGGCGGTGACCAGCGGCAAGCGTCGCTTCCACGCCCTGACCGAAGAGCTGATCAACTTCTTCGACAGTGATCGCGACCGCGCGCGCCTCTTGGCACGTGAGCTGCTCGACAATCCCGTGGACACCAAGCGCCTGATGGTCGAGAGCCTGCGCCCGTGGATCCTGCTCGTGTCGGAGTACATCCGCGAGGGCCAGAAGATCGGTCTGATCCGCCCGAACGTGGATCCCGAGTCCTACGTGTTGCACGTGATCATTCTCGTGATCGCCAACGTCGCGAACATGGCAGCCATGACGACGGCGTTGACCGGCGCAGGCGACGTGCAAAATCGGCGCGAGATCGAGGCGAGGCATCTTGCCGAGCTGGTGCGTTTGACGCGTACTGCGCTATTCGTCCGCTGAAGATTAGGGTCGCGCTCCGGCGCGAGGAGACTGCAATGAGCAAGAATCCCATGGCCGCATCACTCGCGATGCTCAACCGCTTCTCGAGCTCACCGCTCGTGCACAAGCTCGGGCTGTACAAGCCCGCGCAGGCGGTAGCGAAGGCGGCCGTGCGCGAGGGTTTCCGCGCCACGTCTCGAGTCATGCGGCAGTTCAAGGCGGCGCAGAAGCTGGTGCGCCCCGAGCGCTTCCACAAGGTCGAGCTGAAGAGTGACCTGTTCGATCTGAGCCTGTCCGAAGAGCAGCAGATGGTGCGCGACATGGCGAGCCGCTTCGCGCGCGAGGTGCTGCGCCCGAACGCCGCGCGCGCGGACGAGCAGTGCGCGCCGAACGCGGATTTTGCGGCGCAGCTCGGTGAGCTCGGCCTCGGTCAGCTGGTCGTGCCGGAAAAGCTGGGTGGCGCAGCCAGTCAGGCGTCGGTCGTGACCGGCGCGCTCCTGGCCGAGGATCTCGCGTACGGCGACCTCGGGCTGGCCATCGCGGCGCTCGCGCCGATCGGGGTGGCGAACGCGCTCGTGCGCTGGGGCTCGGCTGAGCAGCAGAGCCGCTTTCTGCCGGCGTTCGCGGAGGCGAGCCCACCTCCGGCCGCGGTCGCGATCGCCGAGCCGCGCCCGCTGTTCGATCCGAACGAGCTGCGCACGCGCGCCACGATCGATGGCGACGGCTTCTTGATTCGCGGCGAAAAAGCGCTCGTGCCACTCGCAGAGAGCGCGGAGCTGTTCCTCGTGGGCGCGAGCCTCGTCGGCAAGGGTCCGCGCATGTTCGTGGTGGAGCGCGGCACGCAGGGCGTGCTGGTGAAGCCCGATCCCGCGCTCGGTGCGCGCGCGGCCGGCCTGTCCCGCGTGGTGCTCGACGACGTGCGCCTGCCGAGCCACGCCATCCTCGGAGACGGCGTGGACGTGTGCGACTTCTCGGAGCTGATCGATCTCTCGCGCATCGGACTCTGTGCGCTGGCCGTCGGTGTGGGTCAGGCCGTGCTGGACTACACGATCCAATACTGCAACGACCGCGTCGCGTTCGGCGAGCCGATCACGCACCGTCAGGCGGTCGCGTTCATGATCGCGAACATCGCGATCGAGGTCGAGGCGATGCGCTTGCTCACGTGGCGCGCCGCGAGCCGCGCAGAGCAAGGCCTGTCGTTCCATCGTGAGGCGTACCTGGCGCGCGTGTCGTGCATGGAGAAGGGCATGGAGATCGGGAGCAACGGCGTGCAGCTCCTGGGCGGTGCCGGCTTCATCAAGGAGCACCCCGTGGAGCGCTGGTACCGAGACCTGATGACCCTGTCGGTGATGGAAGGCGGAGTGCTGGTCTAGACAGCGCCGGAGAAAGCACATGCAACTCGAGATCCCTCGTAAGTTGAAGCCCCTGGTCGAGCAGGCGCACCTGGTCGCGAAGGAAGTGTTCCGCCCCATCTCGCGCAAGTACGACCGCGCCGAGCACGAGTATCCGGTCGAGCTCGACATGCTCGCCTCGGTCATGGATGGCATGAACGAAGGTGACGCTGGTGGCGGCGCGGGCGCGGCGCAGCTCAAGCAGGAGCGCGCAGCCAAGGGCGGCGGTGTGCGCAACGGCACCAACATGAGCACGGTGCTCGGCCTCACCGAGCTGTGCTGGGGTGACGTCGGGCTCGCGCTCACGATCCCGCGCCAGGGCCTCGGCAATGCGGCCATCGCCGCGGTCGCGAACGACGAGCAGAGCCAGCGCTTCAAGGGCCGCTGGGCCGCGATGGCGATCACCGAGCCGGGCGCGGGCTCGGACTCGGCCAACATCCGCACCACCGCGGTGCGCGACGGCGACCACTACGTCATCAACGGCGAGAAGATCTACATCACGGCCGGTGGCCGCGCGGACATCGTGGTGGTCTGGGCCTCGCTCGATCCCTCGCTCGGCCGCGCCGCGATCAAGAGCTTCGTGGTGGAGAAGGGCACGCCGGGCATGCAGCTCGTGCGCCTGGATCACAAGCTCGGCATCCGCGCCTCGGACACGGCGACGATTACGTTCACCGACTGTCGCGTCCCGAAGGAGAACCTGCTCGGCAACCCCGATATCGACACGAAGCAGGGCTTCGGCGGGGTCATGCAGACGTTCGACAACACGCGCCCCGTGGTCGCTGCGATGGCGCTCGGCGTGGGCCGCGCCTCGCTCGAGCGCACGCGCGAGCTGTTGCGCCAGCGCGGGATCCTGGGCGGCTACGAGCGCACGTTGTACGGCTCGACGGCGGCCGAAGCGGAGCTCTACCGCATGGAGGCCGAGCTCGAGGGCGCGCGGCTCTTGACGTTGAAGGCCGCGTGGCTCGCGGACAACGGCATCCCGAACTCGAAGGAAGCTTCGATGGCCAAGGCCAAAGCGGGGCGCGTCGCCAACCACATCACCTTGCGCTGCCTGCAGCTGTGTGCGGCGAGCGGCGTGACCGAGACCGAGCTGCTCGAGAAGTGGGCGCGCGACTCGAAGATCCTCGACATCTTCGAGGGCACCCAGCAGATTCAGCTGCTGATCATCGCGCGCCGCATCCTGGGCAAGAGCTCGGCAGAGTTGCGCTGAGCCGCGCCTCCGGCGTACGGTCTGCCGCATGCTGTATCAACTGGCAGGACGCAAGGTCGTACGCCACGAGAGCGCCTGGGTCGCCCCCAGCGCGGAGCTGATTGGCTCCGTCGTGCTGGAGCAGGACGCGAGCGTCTGGTTCAAGGTCGTGGTGCGGGCGGACAACGACGTCATCACCATCGGCGAGGGCAGCAACGTGCAGGACGGCTCGGTGCTGCACACGGACTACGGCATCCCCATGCGTCTGGGCCGCGGCGTCACCGTGGGCCACCTCGCGATGCTGCACGGCTGTGAGGTGGGCGACTACAGCTTGATCGGCATGAAGGCGACGGTGCTGAACCGCGCGCGCATCGGCCGCTACTGCATGATCGGCGCGAACGCGTTGATCACCGAAGGTAAGCAAATTCCGGATGGCACGGTCTGGATGGGCGCGCCCGCGAAGCTGGTGCGCGAAGTCACGGAGGACGAGCGCAAGGTGCTCGAGGCTTCTGCCCACCACTATGTGCAAAACGCACAGCGGTATAGAGCTGAGCTGGCCGTAGAGAGCTGAAAATAACCTTCGTAACCCTAACCGTAACCGTAACCGATGCGAGGTGTGCGCATGGGATACCGGAGAGCGGTTACGGTCAGGGTTACGGTTACGGTTACGTGGGTTTGGGAGCTCGGTCTTGGCGTGGCTGCGTGCCCCGCGATAGGCTGACCTCTGCATGAACGATACGCAGCTGCCGATAGACGGCCATCCCTCTCCTAGCGCCGCCGAGGCAGTGGCCGCGAGTCACGTGCCAGCGCCCAACTGGCTGGTGTGGTCCGCTGGCGCGATCGCTGTGGCGACCGCGCTCGGTGCGGCGTTTGCGCCGTATCTGTTGATCCACCATCCGTTCTGGCTGCTCGCGCTCAACCCCTGGCCACGACATCAGCTGCTCGTCGCACCGCAGTCGAACGTCTGGCCGTTCGTGCTCGTCGTGGGACTGCGAAGCCTCGCGAGCTGCGCGGTGTCCTTCGAGCTCGGACGACATTACGGCGTGCGCGGTGCAGCGTTGCTGGAAGGTCACGCGCCGGACTTCGGGCGCGTGTTACGCATGGTCGAGCAGTTGTTCGGGCGCTTCTGGGCGGTGCTGCTGGTGCTCGCTCCCGGTTGGCTGACGAGCGCGCTCGCTGGCATGAGCGGCGTGTCGCGTAGCAATGCCTTGCTGCTGAACGCGGCAGGCGTCGTCGGTTGGGCGCTGGTGAATCACCAGCTGGGCGAATGGCTCTCGCCGTGGACCGCGCCGATCATCCAGTTCTTGCGCGAGCACATGTTGGTCGCCACTGCAGTGTGCGCGGCGGTCGTGCTCGCGTATCAGGCGTACACACAGCACAAGCAGCGCGGCCTCAAGCGGCGCGCTCGCATGCGCGAGTAGATCTTCCAGTCAAACCCGTTAGTCCGGTTCGGACACATTCTCGTAACACACAGTTAGTCGCTGTGTGATTTGGGTGTGCACGTGTTTGCCGTAGTCGAGTGAGTCTGTGCTCGTTAGGCTCCAAATCGGCCTATTTTCCTTTACTGTGAAGGAATCAGCAGTAAGAGGCCGGTGCACGTGAGTAGATTATCCGTCGTCACACCGCTCAGCTTGCTCTGCGTCGTCGCGCTCGTCGACGCGGGCTGCCGTGTGTACGACACCCAGCTCATCGAACAGAGAACTGGCGCAGCGCAAGTCGCCGCTGGCAGCTTCGCTCGAACGGACACGGTAGCGAGCTCGGACAGCAGTGAAGCTCCGGTGCAGCGCCCGCTGCCTGCGTGCGGCAATGGGCGCCTCGACGAGGCCGAGCGGTGCGACCTGGGGATCCCGGAGGGCGAGCCCGGGGCCTGCCCCGATGGCTGCACTGCGCGACAGGGCTGCTTCAGCGAGCAGCTTGCGGGCACGCGTTGTGGCGCGCGCTGCGTGGCCCAGGAGATCACCGAGCCCGTCGCCGGCGATGGCTGCTGTCCGAACGGAGCCACCCCGCAAACCGACTCCGATTGCTCGCCGACGTGCGGCAACGGTCAGGTCGAAGGCTCCGAGACGTGCGACCCCGCCGAGAGCTGTCCCGCACAGGCGGCCTGCAAGACCGAGCTGACCTGCACACGCGCGCGCTACACCGGCTCGCCTTCCACCTGCAGCGCGCGCTGCGAGCTCGTGCCGATCGCGAGCTGCACGGGCGGCGATGGCTGCTGCCCGTCCGGCTGCGCGCCTGGGGAGGACAGCGACTGCCCGGTGACCACCGGCAGGCCGGGACCCGGCAGCACCGCGCCGTCGGGCGCAGCCGGAGCGAGCGGCGCAGCGGGCGCGGCGGGCTCGTCCGCGCCAGCCGACGCGGGCGCGGCCATGCAGCCCGATGCCTCGACGCGACCCGGTTGCAGCGAGAGCGCCTGCCAGGGCGAGGCGGCCGCGCAGCGTTGCCGCGAGGTCCATGCCGCGGGACCGTGTCAGGCGTGCGACTGCGCGTACTGCTCGGATCAGATCCTGAAGTGTGAGGATCAGGGGTCCGAGGCCGAGCGCAGCGCGTGCCGAGACCTGATCCAGTGCGCCACGCGCAGCCGGTGCAGCGGCGTCGACTGCTACTGCGGATCCGCCAACGCCAGCGTGTGTGCGAGCGGCTGGGCGAACGGGCCATGTATGTGGGAAGTGCGGGCGGTCGCGGGCACCAACGACGCCATCAACATCTTCGTGCAGGCGTTCGCCGGCGAAGGTCCGCTGTTGTTCGCTGCCAACGCGCTGTCTTGCCGCGGCCAGTACTGCCGGCGCGCCTGCGGGCTGTGACGCGTGGCCGTCGCGGGACGTGACGAATAAATTCGACGCAAACTGCGCCGTCGAATACTCAACGTCCATGACCATCTTCCACTTGGCGACCGCGGTCCTGGAGACGGCCCGCATCTCCGCGCCCACGATCTTCGAGGGCCTCATCGGCAAGCTCACACCGGAGCAGTGCGACGCGCGCCTGGACGCATGGTCGCGCAAGCTGCTCGAGCTGGCCGACGTGAAGCTGGAAGTGCAGGGCCTCTCGCACGCGCCACCCGGCGAGACGTTCGTGGTGATGTCGAATCACCAGTCGGTCTACGATATCCCCGTCATGTTCCAGGCGCTGCGGCGCCGCGTGCGGATGGTGGCGAAGCACGAGCTATTCAAGATCCCCGGCTGGGGTCCGGCGATGCGCCTCGCGGGCTTCGTCGAGGTGGATCGCGGCGATCGCGCGCAGGCCATCCGCAGCCTGGAGTCCGCGCGCGCGGCGCTCTCGCACGGCACGAGCATCTGGATCGCGCCGGAAGGCACGCGTGGCCCGGGCGGCCCCGAGCTCTTGCCGTTCAAGAAGGGCGGCTTTCACATGGCGAGCGCTGCAGGCGCTCGCATCTTGCCCGTCTCCATCCGCGGCACGTCCGACGTGCTCTCCGCGCACGGTCGCAGCGTGCGGACCGGTCAGTCGGTGCGGGTCATCGTGCACGAGCCGATCGCGACGACCGCATACAGCACCGAGCAACGCGAACAGCTGATCGCAGACGTGCGCAAGGCCATCGTCTCGGGCCTCTAACGACCCACGCCGCCTCTCTCTCCGACCTGAAGCCCGCAGCCCGCAGCCCGAATCCCTCACTTACAATACGGCCGCCCGGGACTCGGCTTCTTCAGCCACGCTTCACGCTGCTTCAGGAACTGCGTGACGAGCGCGTGCATCGGGCCGGCCTTCTTCTTCGCCTGCTCGGGCGTAGTCTTGCGCGCGCTGCTGGCTTTGCGCTCGGCGGGCTTCGGCGCCGCCATCAGCGGTGAGAGCCCGAGCGCCGACAGCGCGGAGATGCGCCACGGATAGTTCGGCGCGCTGTCGCGGCAGCCCTGCGCCATGTCCTCGGGCGTGCAGTACAGCCGGAGGTGGATGTGATCGTCGTGCGGATACTCGGGCTGGCACGTGATGTCCGCAAAGCGCTTCACGATGGCCTGCGGCGCGCGCACGCGCTCCGCCTCCTCGAGCAGCATGCTGCGGACGTGCTCGACGATGAACATGCGCTGCAGCTCGTCGTGCGACTCCTCGATCAACGCTTGCGCGAGGCGCCACGTGCGTGCGACGTCGATGCTGACCTGTTGATCGTCTGCCGGATCGAGCAGGTCCTTGAAGTCGGTGCCCTTGCCGAGCGGATCGATCGGTACGCCGACCGAGGGCAGTGGCGCGCCGCTCGCGTCGAGGCTGTAGAACAAGATGTCCGCATCGCGCCCCGCCTGGTGTGAGCCGTGCTGGTGGATCGGCCCGCCCTCTTCGAGCCCGAGGTCGTTCACTACGAGCACGCTGCCGGGCAGCGCCTCGTCGACCGACGCGCCGGCTCGTGCGATGAGCTGCACTAGCTCCACCGTGCCGAAGCGCGCCGCATGCGGGCGCATGGGATTGTGGTAGTAGCCCGGTCCGCGGTCCGGCAGCGCGACCGCGCCTTTCACCTGTCCCGAGGAAGGACCGCCGATCGACGTGCTGCGACTGCTCGGCATCGCAAGCACCTCGGTGAGCGCCTTTGCGCTCTCGTCGTGCGGCTCGCTCGGTGGGGCGGCGGTCTGCGTGTGCGCGAGGATCGCTGTCTGCGTCGCCGCCGCCATTGGCGGCTGGACTGAATTGGTTGCGGGCTCCGGCTGCGCATTCGCAGGTTGCGCGTTTGCGGGCGCGTGGCCTGCATCAGACGAGCGACATGCGCCAAGCGGGAGCGTCAGCGCGAGCACGCCAGCTGCGCAAGTCGCGTGGCGTATCGCCCGACGAAAGCGCTGCAAAAAGGCGGAAGAAGGCTGGATGGGCACCTAGAAAGAGCGTGCCATGACGCGTGAAAAAGGGGGAGCACGGCGCAGCGCGTTGCGCTGCCACGTCAGGGAAAACTCGCCCACTTCTGCACGTGTCAGCGCGTGCAGGCAGATATCTCCCAATCCTTTGTGGAGTGTGGCAGAGTGGCGCCCGGCTGTGGACCCAGCGTGCCGCTGGTGGCAGGCAAAGTTCACAGACTCTGCCATTCGGTTGTCCATCACACAACGAAGATGGTTGCCTAGGTTTTCTAACCATCTGGTAAAAGACGCACTCGTCGCGCTAGTCGTACACGCGACTTTGATCGACAGGGCGGCCAACGTCCGCACAGGCAACTCATCCGGAGGAAAGACACGATGAATACGGGACTGAAGAACAAGCTGCTTATTCTGGCCGCCGCGGCGGGTCTCGCGGGTTTTGCGGCGTGCGGTAGCTCGGAGGAGCCTCCGGCCGCCGAGGAGCCGGCTCCGGCTGCTTCGTCGGGTGGTGAGGCCACGACGCCCGAGTCCGCTCCTGCTCCGGCCGAGGCTGCGCCTTCCGAAGCGCCCGCCGAAGGCGCGAGCGGCGGTGGCGAAGGCTCCTGCGGCGAAGGTTCCTGCAGCTGAGCCAGCGGCCGGAGTCGACATCCGGCACGAACCCAGCGCGCCAGTCCCAGGACACATGTCCTGAGGGCGGGGCGCGCTGGCTTTTTTAAGCGGTTGGTGCACGCTTGATCTCGGTGCGTCAGAACGAGCTCACAGTCCACGGCATAGGAATCGGGCTGCGCCAAGCCATCGCCGAGCCCTTGCTGACGAGCACCTTGCCCGAGCTGCAGTTCGTCGAGCTCCATCCCGAGAACTACGTGCAGCGCGGCGGACGCTTTCGCGTGCTGCTCGAGCGTGCGCGCGCGCGCTGGCCGATCTTGACGCACGGTTTGAGCCTCGGCTTCGGTGCCGTCGAGCCCGCCGAGCCGCAGTACGTCGCTCAGCTGAAGCGCTTCCTCGCCGAGGTGAATGCGCCGTGGCACAGCGAGCACCTGTGCTTCTCGAGCGCGGATGGCGTGATGCTGCACGACCTCTTGCCATTGCCGTTCACGCGCGCTGCGGTGCGCGTCGCGGTGGAGCGCATTCGCGAGCTGCGCGACGCGCTCGAGCGTCCGATCGCGGTGGAGAACATCAGCTACTACGCGCACGCCGGCACGCCGGAGCTCGACGAAGCCGACTTCATGCTCGAGGTGCTCGAGCGCTCGGATGCGCTCTTGCTGCTCGACGTCAACAACATCTACGTCAACAGCAAGAACCACGGGCTCGACGCGCAGCGCTTTCTGTCGCGCATGCCCGCGGAGCGCGTGGTGCAGATCCACATCGCCGGCCACTCCGTGCGGCCGGACGGCACGTTGATCGACACGCACGGTGCAGCGGTGCGCGACGAGGTGTACGCGCTGCTCGAGGATGCTTTGCGCCGCGTCGGCCGGGTGCCGGTGCTGCTCGAGCGCGATCAAAGTTTCCCCGACTTCGCGGAGCTGTCGGCCGAGGTCGTGCGGCTGCACGCGCTGTACACGCGCGTCACGGGGGCCACGTGGCCCTGATCGACATGCAGCGCCAGATCCTCGCGCTGTGCTTTCGGGCGGCGCCGCCGCGTGACGCGCTCGACGAGCTCGGCGGCTCCTCTCAGTGGCTGATCTATCGCGAGCTGGTGCGCGAGCGCCTCTTGCGCGAGATCAAGCTGGCCTTGCCGCGCACGGCGGCGCTGTGCACGGCGGCCGTGCTGGAGGAGACGTTCGTGTGGCAGCTCGAGCATGAGCCGCCGCGCACGCGCTTTTTCCGCGAGGTGGTGCACGCGTTCGCCGCGTGTGCGCTGCGGCGCTGGGCGGAGCTCCCGAGCCTGCACCCCGCCGCGCGCGACATGTTGCGCTACGAGCTCGCGCTGTGGGACGTGGCCGATCTCGACGCGACGCCGAGCTGCACGCCCGGGGAGTTCGCGTTCGACAAGCGCCCCGTGGTCTCGCGCGCGCTCGCGCTGCTCGAGGTCTCGCACGCCGTGCATCTGCCGGAGTGCGCGCCCGGCGTGCACTACCTGTGCGTGCACCGGCCGAGCGACGCGGAGCGACCGCGCACCTGGAGCTTGACCCCCGTCACGTACCAGCTCTTGACGCAGCTGCGCGCGGGCGAGCGGCCGGTCGACGAGATCGTGAAGCAGCTCGCCGCGGCAGCCGGTGCGCGCATCGACGCCGCGTACCTGGACGCGTTGTGCACGACGCTGGCGCAGCTCATGGAGCTCGGGATCGTGCTCGGGTCGCGCTGATGCGGGCCGTACACGCCGCGGCTCTGGCGCTGCTGGCGTGCGCTTGCAGTAAGCCATTGCCGCCGCCGCCAGCGGCAGGACGTGCGCCGCAGCCCGCCGCGCTGCGCGGGCTCGAGTACACGGTCGCGTACGAGAGCGGGCCCGAGCGGCTGCGGGTGGAGCTGTGCTTTCGTGGCCAGCCGCCCGAGCGCCTGGTGTACGGCGTCAAGACGGCCGTGCAGTTCGTGCG
>Ga0190269_10000176_pt1 | contig 33471 bp, 36 predicted proteins | sample Popmic249IS_FD_133749 | JGI IMG/M metagenome (GOLD analysis project Ga0190269, IMG submission 133749) | Populus adjacent soil microbial communities from riparian zone of Blue River, Arizona, USA - 249 IS | ecosystem: Environmental > Terrestrial > Soil > Riparian zone | place: USA: Arizona... | reverse complement strand
CGCGAGCGCTCGCAGAACGTCAAACGGCTGATGGAGATCGGCTCCTACCGTGGCCTCCGCCACCGGCGCGGCCTCCCGGTCCGCGGTCAGCGGACCAAGACCAACGCCCGCGGCCGCAAGGGCCCGCGGCGCCTCAGCGTCGCCGGCAAGCGCAAGGTATAGGCACGGAGATGGCTGAGAAAAAACCCGCCAAAGGGCGCACCCGCCGCCGCGTGAAAAAGAACGTCACCTATGGGCAGGCGCACATCAAGACTTCCTTCAACAACACGATCGTCACCCTGACCGACACCGACGGCAACGTGATCGCCTGGGAGTCGGCCGGCTCGGCCGGGTTCAAAGGTTCCCGCAAGTCGACCCCATTCGCCGCTCAGGTAACCGCCGACGCGGCCGCCAAAAAGGGCATGGAACACGGTCTGGAGCGGGTCGAAGTCTTCGCCAAGGGCGCCGGCTCGGGCCGCGAGACCGCGATTCGCTCGTTGCAGGCGGCCGGCCTCGACGTCACCACGGTCAAGGATGTCTCCCCGCAGGCCCACAACGGCTGCCGGCCGAAGAAGCGGAGGCGCGTCTAGTGGCCCGCGACACCGCCCCGCAGTGCAAGCAGTGCCGGCGCGAGGGCCAGAAGCTCTTCCTCAAGGGTGAGCGCTGCTTCACCGACAAGTGCGGCGTCGAGCGCCGCTCCTACCCGCCCGGCGAGCACGGCCGCGGCCGTCTGCGTCAGAGCGAGTACCGGGTGCAGCTGCGCGAGAAGCAGAAGACCCGCCGCTACTACCAGGTGCTGGAGAAACAGTTCCGCGCCTACTACGACAAGGCCTCGCGCCAGGACGGCGTCACCGGCGAGAACCTCCTGCGCCTGCTCGAGTCCCGCTTCGACAACGTCCTCGTCCGCCTCGGCTTCGCCGCTTCGCGGCGCCAGGCCCGCCAGCTGATCACCCACGGCCACTGGCAGATCAACGGCCGCCGGGTGAACATCCCCTCTTACCAGGTACGACCCGAAGACATCATCTCGATCAAGGCCGGATCGAAAGCCACCGACACGATCCAGAGGGCTACGGAACTCGTCTCCACGGTTCCCGCCTGGCTGCAGGCCGATCACGATGCCCTCACCGCCAAGGTCCTGCGCTACCCCGAGCGCTCCGAGATCTCGGCGCCGGTCCAGGAGCAGCTCATCGTCGAGCTGTACTCCAAGTAGTCCGGACAACCGTTTTCTGAACCACCAGAGCAAGGAACTCATGACCACCGATTTCCAGGTCCCCCGCATCACCTCCGAGAAACTCGACGACCGTCGCGGCACGTTCACGATCGAGCCGCTGGACAAGGGCTTCGGCTACACGTTCGGCAACAGCCTTCGCCGCGTCCTTCTCTCCTCGCTCGGCGGCGCCGCCATCATCAGCGTCCGCATCGAGGGCGTGGCGCACGAGTTCTCGACCGTGCCGGGCGTCAAAGAGGACGTCACCGACATCATCCTCAACCTCAAGGACCTCGTCGTCCGCATGCACACCGACGCCGACGAGGTCGAGGCGCCGCTGGTCGCAACCGGCCCCGGCGAGGTGAAGGCCAAGGACATCGACCTTCCCTCCGGCGTCGAGATCCTCAACCCCGAGGCCCCGATTGCCACCCTCGAGAAAAAAACCAAACTCGAGGTCTATCTGACGATCGGCCGCGGCCGCGGCTACTCGCCGGCCGAAGAGAACAAGTCCGACGAGCAGCCGATCGGCGTGATCCCGATCGACTCGATCTTCTCGCCGATCCGGCGCGCCTCCTACGCCGTCGACGCCGCCCGCGTCGGCCAGCGCACCGACTACGACAAGCTCAGTCTCGACCTCGAAACCGACGGCTCGATCGAGCCTGGCGCCGCCCTGCGCGAGGCTTCCGAGATCCTGATCAAGAGCCTGGCGATCTTCACCGACGCCGATCGGGTCGAGGAGCTGACCGCGCGTGAGCCGGTGCCGGCGGTGCCGAGCGACGGCTTCTCCGCGGCCGGAGACGGCGGCGTCGCCGCCGCCAACGGCCTCGACGAGATCCTGATCGAGGAGCTCGAACTGGGCGTCCGCTCATACAACTGCCTCAAGCGCGCCGGCGTTCAGACCGTCGGCGACCTCGTGCGCAAGTCGCGCGCGGAACTGAACGCGATCCCCAATTTCGGTCAGAAGTCGATCGAGGAAGTGATCGAGACCCTGCACTCCCGCGGCCTCGACCTGCAGGCGGACTAAGGGTCCCGAAGAGAGCGGAGCTGAGGATCAAGTGCGGCATAAAAAGAAGCGGAACAAGCTCAGCCGCGACTCCGCCCACCGCGAGGCGCTGCTCTCGAACCTCTCGAAGCAGCTGATCGAGCACGAGCGGATCCAGACCAGCCAGGCCAAGGCCAAGGCGGTCAAGCCCGAGGTGGAGAAACTGATCACTCTCGCCAAACGCGGCGACCTCCACGCCCGCCGCCAGGCGCTGGCCAGCCTCCATAACGACAAGTTCATCGTCCACAAGCTGTTCGACGAGGTGGCGCCCCGCTACGCGGAGCGCCCCGGCGGCTACACCCGCATCGTCAAGCTCGGTCCGAGGAAGTCCGACTCGACCGAGATGGTTTACCTCGAGCTCGTCTAGTAGCTGACCGACTCGAGGTAGAGCCCGTGCGGAGGGGCGGTGTCGCCTGCCTTGGTCCGCGGGGCGCCCTCCAGGAGCCGGACGAAGCCCTCGACGCTGCGGCGGCCGGAGGCGACCTCGAGCTGGGTGCCGACGAGGACGCGGACCATGTTGCGCATGAAGGCGTCGGCGGCGATGCGGAAGCAGAGGATCTCGCCTTCGTCGGTCCACGAGGCGGCGATGACGTCGCGGTCGAAGCGGACGTGGTCGGTCTGGGTCGGGGTGAAGGCGGTGAAGTCGTGGTTGCCGGGAAGGGCTGCGGCGCAGGCGTCGAGCGCCTCGCGGTCGACGCGGTGCGGCCACCAGAGGGCCTTGCCGCGCTCGAAGGGACTGGGTGCGCTGCGGGCGAGGAGGCGGTAGCGGTAGCTGCGCGCCTTGGCGTCGTGGCGGGCGCTGAAGCCCTCGTGCACGGCCTTCGCGGCAACCACGGCGACGTCGTCCGGGAGCAGGCCGTTGAGGCGGCGCATCAGGTCCTCCGGGACTGCGGCGGGCGTGTCGAAGCTCGCCACCTGGCCGGTCGCATGTACGCCCGTGTCGGTCCGCCCGGCCACCGTCAGCTCGACCGGCCCGCGCAGCACCGTCGCCAGCGCCGCCTCCAGCTCCCCCTGCACCGTTCGCAGATCGGGCTGCCGGGCCCAGCCGCGGAAGCCGGCGCCGTCATATTCGATGTCAAGCCTGATCGTGGGCACGGGCGGCAGTATCTCGGACACCGGGTGGGTCTCGCGACCCTCGTAATATCGGGTCGGTGCGCATCCTCCTCACCAACGACGACGGCATCTCGGCGCCGGGACTACAGGCCGCCCGCCGCGCCCTGGTGGAGCTCGACGGGATCGATGTCGACGTCATCGCCCCCGACTCCAATCGCAGCGCGATCGGGCGCGGCATCACCACCCGCTCGCCGCTAAGCGTCGAGGAGGTCACCTTCGAGGACGGCCGCGTCGGCTACGCGACCGACGGCACCCCGGTCGATTGCGTCCGCTTTGCCGAGCTGGGCCTGGTCGGCGGCCGCCCCGACCTGATCGTCTCCGGGATCAACCACGGCGCCAACCTCGGCGACGACATCACCTACTCGGGCACGGTCGCGGCGGCGCTGGAGGGGATCATCCTCGGCATCCCCGCGATCGCCGTCTCCCAGCAGTCCTCCGCCGGTGGCCTCGGCTATGTCAGCGGCAAGTTCGACTTCACCGTCGCCGCCCCCTTCACCGCCCAGCTGGTCAGCCGACTGCGCGAGGTGTCGATGCCGGAGGCGACCCTGATCAACGTCAACTGTCCCTGTACCGAGCCGACCGGGGTCGAGGTGACGAAGCTCGGCAAACGGATCTACAACGACGAGCTGAAGCTGGTCCGCGAGGCCGACGGGCGCAAGCACTACGAGATCTACGGCTGGCAGCCGGGCTACGAGGAGATCGAGGGCACCGACCTCTACGCGGTCGAGAACGGGCGCATCGCGGTCACCCCGATCCACTTCGACCTCACCGACCACGGCGGCATCGAGCGGCTGCAGGGATGGGGTTTCGAGGAGATGCTGGCGAGCTCGGCGACGGCGTGAGCGCCCAGGCCGAGCAGCGCGCGGCAGAGCTGCGGGAGCTTCTCGCCCGCCACAACCACCTCTACTACGTCCTCGACGACCCGGAGATCGGCGACGACGAGTACGACGCGCTGCTGAACGAGCTGCGCTCGCTCGAGGAGGAGCACCCCGAGCTGCGGACGCCGGACTCGCCGACGCAGCGGGTGGGGGCGCCGCCGCTCGACCGCTTCGAGCAGGTCGAGCACCTCGAGCAGATGCTCTCGCTCGGCAACGCCCGCAACGAGGAGGAGCTGCGCGGCTGGGAGAACCGGATCGCCAATCACCTCAAGCGGATGGACATCACCGCCTCGGAGTTCAGCTACACGACCGAGCCGAAGATCGACGGCCTGGCGATCACTCTCACCTACGAGGACGGGGTGCTGGCCCGCGGCGCCACCCGCGGCGACGGACGGATCGGCGAGGACGTGACTCAAAACCTGCGGACGATCGGGTCGGTGCCGTTGAAGATGAAAGGCCCCGCCCCCGAGCTGGTCGAAGTCCGCGGCGAGGTCTACCTGCCGATCGCCGCCTTCAAAGCCCTGAACGAGCGCCGGGCCGAGGCCGGCGAACCGACCTTCGCCAACCCGCGCAACTCCGCCGCCGGCTCGATCCGCCAGCTCGACCCGGCGCTGGCCGCCGAACGGCCGCTCTCGACCTGGTTCTACGGGATCGGCGCGGTGCGCGGGCTCGACCTGCCCACCCACATGGACGAGGTTGAATGGCTGCGGGAGAAGGGCTTCAAGGTCAACCCGGACACCGACCACCACCAGGGCGTCGAGGGCGTCGTCAAGCGTTGCCGCTGGTGGGAGGAGCGCCGCGACGAGCTCGACTACGAGATCGACGGCGTCGTCGTCAAGGTCGACGAGAAGGCGCTCTGGCGCGAGCTCGGCGTCGTCGGGCGGGAGCCGCGCTGGGCGATCGCCTGGAAGTTCCCGCCGACGACGGCGACGACGAAGCTGAAGAAGGTGGTCTGGAACGTCGGCCGCACCGGTCACCTCGTCCCGTTTGCGATGCTGGAGCCGGTCCACGTCGGCGGCGTCACCGTCACCACCGCCACCCTCCACAACGAGGAGGACCTGGCCCGCAAGGAGGTCCGCGAGGGCGACGAGGTGGTAGTGATGCGGGCCGGCGATGTGATCCCCCAGGTGGTCTCGCCGATCACCCAGCGGCGGCCGAAGGGAACGCGGAAGCCGAAGCCGCCGAAGAAGTGCCCCGCCTGCGGCACCGAGACGGTCAAACCCGAGGACTCGGTCTTCACGATCTGCCCCAACCGAACCGGCTGCCCCGGGCAGTCCTTCCAGGCCGTCAAACACTTCGTCAGCAAGGGAGCGATGGACATCGACGGGATGGGGGAAAAGCAGGCGCTGCGCTTCCTCCAGGAAGGCCAGATCGCCGACGTCGCCGACATCTACGACCTCAGCGAGGAGCGGCTGGTCGAGCTCGACCGCTTCGGCGAGACCTCGGCCCGCAACCTCGTCGCCTCGATCGAGGCCTCCCGGCAGCGGCCCTTCAAACGCGTCCTCTACGCGCTCGGCCTGCCCGGCGTCGGCTACGTCACCGCCGAGGCGCTGGCCGACCACTTCGGCTCGATCGACGCCCTGCACGAGGCCGACCCCGAGGCGATCGAGGAGGTCGAGGGGGTGGGGCCGATCATGGCGGTGCAGATCAGCGAGTCGATCACCGACGACGCCACCTGGGCGCTGGTGGAGAAGCTGCGCGAGAAGGGCCTGCGGCTGGAGGCCGACCCCGGCGAACGGCGTCAGAAGGGCGGGCCGCTGGAAGGCAAGACCGTCGTCCTCACCGGCACCCTGCCGGAGCTGACCCGCGACGAGGCTGCGGCGATGGTCAAGTCGGCCGGCGGCAAGGTAACCAGCTCGGTCTCGAAGAAAACCGACTACGTGGTCGCCGGCGACAACCCCGGCTCCAAGCTCGCCAAAGCGGAGAAATTCGGCACCGAGATCCTCGACGAAGCGAGTCTGCGCGAGCTCGTCGGGCGCTAGCGGGGCCCGAGCCGCTGTCAGTAGCCGGCGACGGCGCCGGCGATCCGGTCCTGGCCGAGGTGGGCGAGGCTGAGGCTGCCGACCCCCGCCATCAGGATCGAGAAGGCCATCACCCGACCGCTGCGGTTGAAGCAGTAGCCGGAGAGGTTGCTGACGCCGCTGATCGTGCCGGTCTTGGTGCGGCAGCGGCCGTAGGCGGCGGTCCCCTCCATGCGGCTGTCGACGGTTCCCTCCTGCCCGGCCAGGGCCAGGTCCTGGATGAACTCCTCCCCGGCCGGGTCCTCCTGCATCCCCAGCAGCAGATCGACGACCTCCCGTGGGCTGGAGCGGTTGGAGCGGGTCAGGCCGGAGCCGTCGACGGCCTGGACCGAGGAGCCGTTGGAGCGGGCGAAGGCCTCGACCACTCCGGCGCCGGCGGCGGTGGTGCCGGTACCGCCGAATTCGGCTCCCAGCAGCTTGATCAGGGTCTCGGCGAAGAAGTTGTCCGAGTAGACGTCGGTGAGGTCGACGATGCGGTCGAGGCTGGGGGAGCGGACGAGGGCGACGCGAGTGGCGTTCGGCGGGGTCGGGCGCAGGGCGATCTGCGGCGGCATTCGGACCCCAGCCCTCCGCAACGAGGCGGCGAGCTTCGTCGCCGCCAGCTTCGCCGGGTCCGAGGTGAACCCGCTGGCGCTGGTCGAGCCGCTGAAGCCGTGGTTGAAGGCGAGCCCGGAGAGGGGGCCGATGTAGTAGCTGGTCGCGTAGCCGGAGTCGGCGACGCCGCGACGGCGGTCGAAGATCGTGTCGTCGGCATAGAGGCGGCCGGTGATCGCGGTGATCCCCGCCGCCTTGATCTGCGGGGTGAGGGCGAAGATGTTGGTCCCGAGGCCCCCGAGGTAGCTGCCGTAGAAGCCCGGCGTCCCCAGGGCCGGGTCGCCGCCGCCCTGCAGGTAGAGGCTGCCGTGGAGGACCCCGTTGGAGTCGACCCGGCCGTCGCGGAAGACCTTGGTCGAAATCCGGTGGTCGGGTCCGAGCATGGAGAGGGCGGCGGCGGTCGTGAACAGCTTCATGTTCGAGGCCAGCGGGCGCGAGCGGCCGGGGGCGCTGGCGCACATCACCTCACCGGACCCGGCGTCGACGACGAGCAGGCCGCTCGCCGAGCCGCCGCCCTGGTGCAACCACGCGCGCATCCGATCGCACGTGGCGCTGCCCTGGGCGGCGCCCGCCAGCAGGAGGAAAAGGCCTGCTGAGAGGGCCAAAAGCGGGGGCAGGATGCGTTTCACTGGGTTTCCGAACACGACAGATGCGGAAGGTAGCGGTCGAGGATGACCTCTTCCCCTGGAATACTGCACGTATGGGTGAAGTCGTAGACATCGAGTCCAAACCGCGCAAGCGGAAAGGCCGGCGCAAAAAGCCCTCGAAGACGGCCCTGGTGCTCGGCGGCGGTGGCTTCACCGGCGGCGTCTACGAGATCGGCGCCCTGCGGGCTCTCGATCTGCTCGCGGTCAACAGCACCGTCAACAACTTCGACGTCTACGTCGGCACCAGCGCCGGCTCCTTCGTCGCCTCGATGCTGGCCAATGGGGTCAGTCCCGAGGAAATGATGCAGGTGATCAACTCCGACGACGACATGGGGCTCGAAGACCTCGACCTCGACAAGGTGCTCAGGCCCAATTACCTCGGCTTCCTCGCCAAGGGAGCGGCCCTGCCGCTGCGCACGCTCGAGCTGCTGCGCTCGCTGGTCCGAATCGGCGAGTTCTCGGCGATGGACATCGGGGTCGGCCTGGCGGAGGCGCTGCCGACCGGCCTCTACTCCGGCGCCGGCCTCTCCGAGTACGTCGAGGAAGCGCTCAGCGACGCCGGCCGGGTCAACGACTTCCGCCTGCTCTAGCACGAGCTCTACCTCACCGCCACCGACCTCGACACCTGTGAGCGGATCGTCTTCGGCGAGGAGGGCTGGTCCGACGTGCCGATCTCCAAAGCGGTCGAGTGCTCGACCTGCCTGCCGATCGTCTACAAGCCGGTCGACCTGAAAGGGCGCCAGTTCGTCGACGGCGGCATCCGCTCAACCACCAACGTCGACATCGCGGTCGAAAAGGGCGCCAAGTTCATCGTCGTCGTCAACCCGCTGGTCCCCTTCGTCAACGACTTCGAGACGACGATCCCGACCGTCACCGGCCGCCGCGTGCGGCGCGTCTCCGACATGGGCCTGCCGGCGATCGCCAACCAGACCTTCCGCCTGATCGCCCACGCCCGCCTGCACCAGGCGGTCGAGCAGTGGCAGGAGAAGTACCCGGGCGTCGACATCATCCTGCTCGAGCCCGAGCCCAACGACGAGCTGATGTTCGGCACGCCGATCATGGACTACTCGCGCCGCCTCAAGATCGCCCGCCACGGCTTCGAAACCGTCACCGCCGCCCTCGCCGCCGACTACGACCGCTTCCACGAGATCGCCGAGCGCCACGGCCTCGAGATCTCCGAGCGCCGCGTCCGCCGCGTCGTCGAGCAGGCCTCCGAAGAGGAGCCCGAGCAGACCTCCGCCTGGAAGCGCGTCCTCGAGCAGACGACGTCGGTACTGCTGAGGCAGTCGGGCGAAGCTTCTTAGTTCTTCAAGGGGTGGGGGAGGAGTCGGTGGGGGTCGCCCGGAGCACCTCCGCCGCGTGAGAAGTCTTCTTGCTGACGCCTTGAACGCTTGTGGCGCGGCTCCATGCTGAGTACCGGCCGACCCCCACCGACCCCTCCTATCTACCTCGGAGCCAGGCCCTAGCTCGTCCAGCCGAAACGGTCAGCTAGGAGATATGGGTGCCCCCCTCTGGGTACTCAGCATGGAGCCGCGCCTAGGCGACTGAGGCGTCAGCAAACGGCGATTAACGCGGCGGAGGTGCTCCCAGAGGGGGGCACCCATATCTCCTACCACACCCGCCGCTAGCAGGACGAAGCTACGCCGCGTAGAGCTGCTCGATCGCGTCTTCGTGCTTCTGGGCCACCACGGCGCGCTTGACCTTCAGGGTCGGGGTCAGCTCGCCTGACTCCTGGGAGAGGTCGTGGGGGAGGATGGCAATCTTCTTGACCTGCTCGACGCGGGCGAAGTTCTGGTTGATCTTGTCGACGTGGGCTTCGATCGCGGCCTTGACGTCCGTGTTCTGGGCGAGCTGGGCCGGGTCCTCGGGGAGGTCGTGCTCCTGGGCGTATTTGACCGCCTCTTCGGGGTCGAGGGTGACCAGCGCCACCAGGTAGGGGCGGCGGTCGCCGACGACGACGCACTGGGAGACCAGCGGGTGCTGCTTGATTTCGGCCTCGAGGTTGGCGGGGGTGATGTTCTTGCCGCCGGCGGTGATGATGATGTCCTTCTTGCGGCCGGTGATCTTGATGAAGCCGTCGGGCTCGATCTTACCGATGTCCCCGGTGTGGAGCCAGCCGTCGACGATCGTCTCCGCCGTCGCCTCCGGGTTCTTGTGGTACCCCTGGAAGACGTTCGGGCCCTTGACGAGGATCTCCCCATCCTCGGCGATCTTCACCTCGCAGCCGGGGAACGGTTTGCCGATCGTGCCGACCTTGAAGTCCTCCGGGGTCGAGATCGTCGCGGCGGTCGAGGTCTCGGTCATCCCCCAGCCCTCGAGCACGAGGACGCCGGCGGCGTCGAAGAAGCGAAGGATCTCCGGATTGATCGGAGCGGCGCCGGAGACGGCGAGGCGGATGCGGCCACCGAAGAGGTTGCGGATTTTCGACAGCACCTGCTTGTCGGCGAAGGCGTACTGGCGCTGCAGCAGGAAGCCGGGCTGGCGGCCAGAGCGTTCGGCCGCGCGCATCTTCTCCCCGACCTTGATCGCCCAGTTGAAGATCGCCTTTTTGAGGCCGCCCTCTTTCTCGATCCCGCTGGTCGCGGCGGTGTAGATCTTCTCGAAGATCCGCGGCACCGAGGGGAAGTAGGTCGGTTTCAGTTCGGCCAGGTTCGGGAGGATCTTCAGCGGGTCGCGCTCCCAGTAGGCGAGGGTGGTGCCGAGGTCGAAGGTGCCGAACTGGATCAGCAGGGCGAAGGAGTGGGCGAGGGGGAGGTAGAGGTAGGCGAGGTCTTCGTCCTCGATGACGCTGACCCCGTTGACCATGTTCAGCATCGCCCGGTAGTTACCGTGGCTGATGATGCAGCCCTTCGGCGGCCCGGTCGTGCCCGACGTGTAGATGAAGGTGCAGATGTCCTCCGCCGTGACCGCTTGGTAGAGGGTTGCCCAGGTGGCGTCGTCGCCGCCGGCGCCTTTGGCCGCCAGGTCCTCCATCGAGATCGCGTCCTCGGCGCTGCCGGTCATCAGCACGATCTGCTCAAGCTGCGGCAGCTGGTCGCGGACGGCCCGCACCTTCTCCAGCTGTTCGGCGTCCTCGACGACGACCACCTTAGAGTCGGAGTTGTCGAGGACGTAGCGGCACTCCTCGGGCGAGTTCGTCTGGTAGATCGGGACGACGGTGGCGCCGATCGAGAGCGCAGCGAAGTCGAAGTAGGTCCACTCCGGCCGGGTGTTGCCGAGGATCGCGACCCGGTCGCCCTTCTCCACCCCGAGCGTGACCAGACCGAAGGCGAGGGGACGGACGATCTCCCGCACCTCCCCGAAGGTCTTGCCGACCCACCGGTCGCCCTCCTTGTAACGGACGGCGACCTTGGAGCCGTACTGCTCCGCCGCTCGCGGCAGCAGGTCGGCGACGGTCTTCGAGTTGGTGCCTCTCCCCGACATCCGCGGGGAGTCTAGTTCAGCGCCGGTTCTGGCGGGAAGCCTGGCGGGAGCCGCTCCCCCCGGAGCTGCGTAGCGATACTTCGAACAGCGTCCTGTCGATCCGGCCGTGGTAGATCGGAACCCCCATCTGGACGCATCTCCCGATCACCTCCTGTCGCTCCATCTGCAGCTGGTCGGCGAGCTCGGCGGGCGTCAGGTGATGGGCCATCGATGACCTCCAGGTCGTTGAAAACTGGGTAGCACCATGTCTACCGCGCCGGCCGGATGGCGTCAACGGGATAATGGAGAAAGTGTCCTCTGAAGTCGCCGTCAAGCCTCTGCCCCGGCGGGGCAGGCTCTGGGTCCTCGCTCTGCTCGCCCTGGGCCTGTTCGCGCTCGGCTACACGATCGTCGAGATGGCGACGCAGGAGCCGGGTGACCCCGTCGTTCACCTCGACGGCATATCCGAAGCCCAGCGCCTTTTCGGCGGCATCCCGCAGGAAGGCGACCGGCTCGGCTCCGATGACGCCCCGGTCACGATCCAAATCTTCAACGACATCCAGTGCGACGCCTGCCGCGAGGACTTCCTCTCGACGATCCCGGCGCTGGCGGAGAACTACGCGCGACCGGGCGAGGCGAAGTTGCTCTGGCGCCACTACTCGAACAGCATCCAGCCCGAGCAGCTGGGCTTCTACGGCGCCGAGGCGGCCGCCGACCAGGGCTACGGCTGGCAGTACATCTACCTCTTCTTCCGCAACCAGGAGGAAGCCGAACGCTTCGGCATCGACCAGGACTTCCTCGCCTCGGTCGCCGGCGGCGTCGAGGAAATCGAAATCGAAGAATGGGAAAAGGACCTCGAAGACAACGGCCAGAAGGGCGGTCCGATCGAGCAGCGGCTCGAAAGCTACGAGGAGCTTGGCCGCAACCTCGAGATCCGCACCGGCCAGGGAATGGTCGTCAGCGGTCCGAGCGGAACCGTGACGCTGCAGGAGGGCCCGTCGCTGGAGGAGGTCGAAGCGGCGATCGCTAAGGTCGAATAGCTAGGCGACGCGGCGCAGGCGCGCCCGAGGTGCAATTACGTCCCTCCACTCGGAGTCGACGATGTGGGCGGGCGCGGTGGTGGCGAGGAAGTCGCCGAGGATCCCGGCCAGTCCCTCCGGGTCTTCGAGGTTGGGGAAGTGGGCGGCGCGGGGGAGGGTCTCGAAGCGGCAGTTGGGGATCGAGCGCTCGGCTTCGAGGCCATGCTCGAGCGGGATCGTGCGGTCCCGCTCGCCCCAGACGATCAGGGTCGGCATCTCCTTCAGCAGGTAGAGACGGTCGCTGGCGCTGACCTTCTGGCCCTGGACGTCGATCACCGAGCGCAGCGTCTGCAGGAAGGCGCGACGGGATCCGGGCTCCTGCAGCGGCCCGAGCGCCCGGGCGACTGCCTGCAGGTAGATGCCGGTGGAGTTGCCGCGCTCGCGCAGCTTGGCGCCCGTCGCCGCCAGCGCGCCGACCAGGCGCGGCCGCGTCGCCAGCCGCAGCAGCGCCGCCGAGCCGGGCAGCGCCGCGCCGCGCAGCAGGGGGCTGACGTCGTGTCCGAGGCCGCCGCTGGAGACCAGCACCAGGCGCTCGGTGCGCTGGGGGAACTGGTAGAAGAACTGCATCGCGACACCGCCGCCGAGCGAGTGCCCGACGATCGTCGCGCGCTCCACCCCGATCGTCGTCAGCAGGTCGCGGATGCTCGCCGCGTGCGCCCCCAGCGAGTAGTCGCCCCGCGGGGTCGCCGCGTCGCCGTGGCCGATCAGGTCCGGCGCGATCACCCTGTAGCTCGCGGCCAGCCGCTGCGCCACCGCCTCCCAGTGCCGGGAGGAGTTGATCATCCCGTGGATCAGGACCACGTTCGGCCCGCTGCCGACGGTCCGGTAGACGGCGCGGTGCCCGTGCAGGTCTGCCTCGTGAACCTCGAAGGCTGGGGCGGGGGGCATGTGGAGACACTAGCGCCGTGGCGGACGCCGAAGAGAGACCGGGATTCGACTGAAACTCGGAGGGTTTTCATTGACAACCCCTTAGAGCTCTGGAAGGGTCCCCCGGCGATGGGGGTAGCCGGGAGACTTCGAGGGAGGAGATGGGGCACGCTGTTGCCCTTGATCGTCTGCGCTCTCTTGGCGCTGACGCCTTCAAGCGCGACGGCCGCGTTCCTCACCTTCGACGAGTTCGACGTCGGGACGTGGATCACCGACGATTATTCCTCCGAGGGGGTTCTCTTCTCCGGGGACTTCGGGGAAGTGCCGGAAATCGCCTGGGACGAGGCCAACTCCACCTCGCCTGTCCTGCGGGGAGGAGAAGACTTCTACGAGCCGCTCCACGCCCAGTTCGTCTATCCCGGCACCTCCACCCCGGCGACGGTCAGCGATTTCTCGGTCGACGTCGGCTACATCAACGACCCCTACTCGACCCAGTTGGTGTTGCAGACGACGACCGGTCCCATCGTCCTCGAAGTGGACGAATACGGCATCAACTACATGAGCAGCTCGGCCGACAACATCACCGGATTCGATCTCGAAACGGTGGGAGCCGAGGATGCTGGCTTCGCGATCGACAACCTCAGCTTCTCCACGTCGCCGCCCCCGCCCCCGCCCCCACCGCCACCGTCCGCTCCGCCGCCCCCCTCGCCTGCCAGCCGTTGCTACGACTATGTGATTTACGACAGCCGCGGGTCTGGAGAAAAGAAGGCGGAGGTGAGCCAGCCTGGGCAGGATTTCGTGCGGGGGTTCAGGGAGCGGTTGAACAATCTGCACGCGGGGAAACGATTCGCCGCCATCGCCAACCTCTATCCCGCCGTCGGCGTGTTCTCGTGGAACCCGCTCAAGCTGGGGCAGAGCCTGAATGGGTTCGGGGCCTTTCTTCACAGCGACACCATCGGCGCCTACAAGGACAGCGAGAGAGAGGGTGAGAGAAAGCTCGGCGAAAGGATCGAAAGCCAGGTGAACAGCTTCTGCGGCAAGCAGAAGACGGACATCATCCTTCTCGGCTACAGCCAGGGCGCTCAGGTCACCGGGAACGTCTACGCCGACCTGACCAAAAAAGAGCGGCGAAAGGTCGCCGCGGTCGTTCTTTGGGGAGACCCCCTCTACAACCACCGGGACCGGGACGCCGACAAAGAGGACCGCCCGTTGGATGGATCCCTCGGGAGCCGGCCGCAGTTCCCCGCCGGAAGAAAAGTGTTCTCGCACTGCAACACCCACGACCCGATCTGTCAGTGGCGTCTGCCGGCGCACCAGCTGGCCGTGCACCGGCTCGACGAGCACAGCCTCTACTACCAGACCGAGCAAGCGGCCAACCATGGCCGTGAGGTCGCCACCTTCCTGGTCAAGCACCGCTAGCTGCTGGCGGAGCCTTTCATCGGGGCGCCCGGATTTGAACCGGGGACCTCACCGACCCGAACGGTGCGCGCTACCAGGCTGCGCCACGCCCCGAGAGGGGTGATTATCTCAGAAGCGGGCAAGGGGGGTTCCGGGGAGGGGCGGCGCTACTTTGAGCGGGAGAGCGGTTCCAAGCGATGACGATGGCGCGCAGGCTGATCCCGATCCTCCTTTTGACGCTGCTGGCGATCTGGCCGGCGGGCGCTGCCGGGTACCTGCCGCCGGGGTTCGTCGGAGTCTCGCCGCAGAACGTCGGCAACGCCAAGGACTACCGGCTGATGCGTGAAGCCGGGGTGTACAGCGTTCGCATGCCGCTCAACTGGAGCTCGGTGGAGCCGCAGAACCCGGCCTTCTCGGAACGCGACTGGGAGGGCTTCGACCACGAGGTGCGGCTGGCGGCGCGGGAAGGGATCGAGATCCTCCCCTTCGTCACCAGCTCACCCGGATGGGTCGCCAGGCAGGGAATCGACCTGCCGGTCGCGAACCCCTGGCAGCGCCGGGCCTGGGCCTCCTTCCTGCGTGCGGCGGTGCGGCGCTACGGGCCCGAAGGCTCCTTCTGGCGCGAAGAAGGCGAAGCGGAGGACCTTCCCTACCTGCCGATGCGGCGCTGGGAGATCTGGAACGAGGAGAACATCGTCTCCTTCGTCTCCCGACCGGAACCGAAACGCTTCGCGGTCCTGATCCGGATCGCCGGCCGGGTCATCCACAGGGAAGCGCCGGGCTCGAAGGTGATCGTCGGCGGCCTCTTCGGGCGGCCGCTGCAGATCCCGCCCAACATCGCCTCCGGCGACTTCCTCTCGCGGCTCTACCGCGCCCGGCCGGTGAAGCGGTACTTCGACGGCGTCGCTCTCCACCCCTACGTCGCCGACGCGCGGGCGATGGGGTCGCAGCTGACCAACCTGCGAGGGATCATGCGCCGCCACCACGACAGTGACACGCCGCTCTACGTGACCGAGCTGGGTTGGGGTTCTGAGAACGGCCCGACCCGCTGGCAGCGCGGCCTCTGGGGACAGGCTTACCAGCTCTCCAAGTCGTTCTCGATGCTCTCCGCGAACCGCACCCGTTGGAAGGTCCGCGGCGTCTGGTGGTTCACCTGGAGCGACGAGGGCGGCAGCTGCGTCTTCTGCCACTCGGCCGGCCTACTGACGGACAAGCGAGAAGGCAAGCCCGCCTGGTACCGGTTCAACGAATGGACCGGGGGAGACGCCGGCACGGTGCCGCGGATCGGCAGCGACAGCGACCCGGTCGAAGAAGGCAGCGCCGAATAAGTAGGCTCCGCTCGGACTTCAAACCGAGCAAAGGAGCAGTTGCGATGGCCTTTTCCGTACCCGACCTGCCGTACCCCTACGACGCGCTCGAGCCTCACATCGACGAGGAAACGATGCGCATCCACCACGACAAGCACCATCAGGCCTACGTCGACAAAGCCAATGGGGCCCTCGAGGGCACCGAGTGGGCCGACCGCGACGTCGAGGATGTCCTCCGCAACCTCTCGGCGCTGCCGGGCGACAAGCAGGCCGCGGTCCGCAACAACGCCGGCGGCCACTACAACCACACTCTCTTCTGGCAGATGATGAGCCCCGACGGCGGCGGCGAGCCGGGCGGCGAGCTGGGCTCGGCGATCGGCGACACCTTCGGCTCCTTCGACTCCTTCAAAGAGGAGTTCAAAAACGCCGGCATCGCCCGCTTCGGCTCCGGCTGGGCCTGGCTGGTCAAGGACTCGAGCGGCCTCGCCGTGATCTCGACCCCGAACCAGGATTCGCCGATCTCCGACGGGACCACGCCGCTGCTCGGCGTCGACGTCTGGGAGCACGCTTACTACCTGAAGTACCAGAACAAGCGCCCGGAATACCTCGACGCCTTTTGGAACGTCGTCAACTGGGACTACGTCACGGAGAGGTTCGCCTCGTAGGCGGACGCTGCAAACCGTCGCATCTCGGGGTCTTCGGTCGGCCGGATCGGGTCACGCACAGAAAGTGCGCTCCCCTCACCGGCCGACCTGCATCCCCCGACCTGCTCGGTTTTCGCGCCCGTTCGTGGCGTCAGGAATTTCCGCCATGGCGTGCTCGGCGAGGGCGGTGATCGTCAGGCTGGGGTTGACGCCGACGTTCGCCGGCACTGCCGAGCCGTCGCAGATGAGCAGGTTCTCGTAGCCGAAGACTCGCTGGTTGGCGTCGACGACGCCGTCGTGGGGCCCGTGCCCGATCACCGCCCCGCCGAGGATGTGGGCGGTGGTCGGCACGTTCAGCAGCGCCTCGGTCATCGAGCTCTGGGCGACGCCGCCGGTGCGCTCGGCCAGCCATTCGGCGGCCTCGTTGGCGACCGGGATGAAGGTCGGGTTCGGTTTCTCCGGGTCCTGCTCGGTCTGCAGCCAGACGTTGCCCGAGCGTTTCAGCTTCGGGCGCAGGGCGATCGCGTTGTCGAGCGTCTGCATCACCAGGAGGATGATCGTCCGCCGCGACCAGTTCTTCGGGTAGATCACCTTGGCGAAGCGGACCGGATGGCGGAGCATCTGCCCGAGCAGCTTCAACGGCCGGGTGACGCGGGTGCCGTCGCCTACCAGCAGGGTGTAGAGGAGGCTCATCGAGTCCCCCGCCTTGCCGTAGCTGACGGTCTCGATGTGGGTGTCGGCGTCGGGGTAGATGCTGCCGCTGATCGCCACCCGCTTGGTCAGGTCTTCGGGGTAGTCCTCGGGGACGGTGACGGCGAGGATCATCTCGCTGTTGGTGCGGACCAGCTCGCCGAGCCGCTCGGAGATGCGGGGCAGGGCGCCGCCCAGGCGGCAGCGCTGCAGCAGCTTGTTGGACCCGAGGGCGCCGGCGGCGACGACGACCCCCCGCGCTCGCAGGGTGCGCTTGCCGCGGCCGGGGATCATTCCCGAGCGCTCGCTGCTGACCGTGTAGCCGTCGCTGCCGTCGTAGGCGCCGATCGGGCGGATCTCGGTCACCGTGCGGTCGGGGATCACCTCGACCCCGCGCTGTTCGGCCAGGTAGAGGTAATTCTTGACCAGCGTGTTCTTGGCGCCGACGGGGCAGCCGACCATGCAGCGGGCGCAGAGCGTGCAGCCGGTCCGGTCCGGTCCTTCGCCCCCGAAGAAGGGATCGGAGACGGTCTTCCCGGCCTCGCCGAAGAAGATCCCCACCGGGGTCTTCTGGTAGGTGTCGCCGACCCCGATCTGCTCGCCATACTCGCGCAGGAGGTCGTCGGCGGCGTCGTCGGTCTCGACGTTGACGACGCCGAGCATCCGCTGCGCTTCGGTGTAGTGGGGAGCGAGCTCGCTCTCCCAGTCGGCCAGGTCGCCCCACTGCGGGTCCTGGAAGAACTTCGAGGGCGGTTTGTAGAGCGTGTTGGCGTAGCCGAGACTGCCGCCGCCGACGCCGGAGCCGCTGACCACGGAGACGTCCTTGAAGGTCGAGAGCCGGAAGATGCCGCGGAGGCCCAGTCGCGGTGCCCAGAAGTAGCGGCGCAGGTCCCAGGTCGACTTGGGGAAGTCCTTGTCGGTGAAGCGCTTGCCGCACTCCAGGACCGCGACCTTGTAGCCCTTTTCGGCCAGGCGCAGGGCCGACACCGACCCCCCGAACCCGGAGCCGACGACGATCCAGTCGTAGTCGTACTGGCTCATCGCCCCAGGCTCCCGGTGCTTCCTAGGCCTCGCCGGGCTCGAGCGGGCGGAAGTCCGTCGTGCGGGCGCCGCAGACCGGGCAGAACCAGTCCTTGGGGATGTCCTCGAAGGCGGTCCCCGGCGGGATGCCGCCGTCCGGATCGCCGACCGCCGGGTCGTAGATGAACCCGCAGCTGTCGCAGATCCAGAGGGTCGCGTCTTTGGTCTCGGTCGTCATTGACAATGAATGTTAGAGATCCTGGCTGGGTGGCCAGTCGTTTAATCGGTCATTTGCCGAAGCTGACCTGCGGCGCGTTGCGCTCGCTGGCGTCCTCGATCTCGAAGTACTCGCGCTCGGTGAAGCCGCCCTGATTGGCGATGATCGAGCCCGGGAACTGCTGGATGTCCGTGTTGTAGGACTGGACGTTGGAGTTGTAGATCCGGCGCGAGGCCTGGATCTCGTCCTCGAGCTCGGAGAGGTTGCGGCTCAGCTGCTGGAAGTTCTCGGTCGCCCGCAGGGTCGGGTAGTTCTCGGCGACCGCTTTGACGTCGGCCAGGGCCTGGGTCAGCTGCTGCTCGGCTTTGGCGGTCTCCTCGACCCCCTGCGCCTGCATCGCCGCCGCCCGCGCCTGGGTCGTTTTCTCGAAGGTCGCGCTCTCGTGCTCGGCGTAGCCTTTGACCGTCTCCACCAGGTTGGGGACGAGGTCGTGGCGCCGTTTCAGCTGCACGTCGATCCCGCTCCAGGACTCGTCGACGCGGTTGCGCGAGGCGATGATCGAGTTGCGCTTCGCGATGTAGTAGAGGACCGCGAGGATGAGGATCGCGACGACGACGATGATGGCGATGGTCATTGGGGCTCCTGTTAGGTGACCTGGTCTGCTTCAGATCCTAAACGCCGCGGAAGCGGCGTTGACTGGTGGCTGGCCGTAGGATCGCGGCGTGGGCGCGAAGACCGAAGCGCAGGAGTGGGCCGAGACGGTGCGCCGCTACGGCGAGCGCAGCGGGCTCGCCTACGAGCCGGTCGGGGGGATCAACCCGAAGGACGGGCCGGTGGCGCTCTGCGTCGGTGGCGTCAACCGCCTCACCGGCCAGCTTGCCGAGGGTTTCTGGGGCGCCTCCTGCGACGCCGACGAAAAGGAGGTCGGCGGCTTCTTCAGCAAGGCGGTGCTGCCGACCGCGATCCTCGCCAAGTCCCACATGCCCGATCTGGCGCAGGTGGTGCCGGCCTTCAACGTCGAGTCGGTCGAGGGGCACGAGGCGGTGACGCAGCGCTTCCAGCGCAAGGTCGAGTTCGAGTCGATCGACTTCAACCGGCGCTTCCTGGCGACGGTCCCGAACGAGTACGACCCGGTCCAGCTGCGGGAGCTGTTCAGCCCCGGCTTCCTCGGCTGGGTGACGACGATGGAGGGGGAGATCGACTTCGGCGTCAACGACCGCCAGCTCTGGTTCCTCTGGCGGTTGCGGGAGCGCAGCGAGGTGGAGCTGAAGGCGGCGCTGAAGAACGCCGGGCAGCTGTTCCGGCGGCTGCAGTCGGAGATGGACGAGAGCGGGATCCACACCTACCCGCCCGGCCCCTGGCACGCGGGCCTGGAGCCTTTCCCGCAGCCTCAGGCCGGGTAGTCGGGGTCGCCGGGGAGGACGACCCGCGGTTCGGCTCCGCCCTCGGCGATGACGACGGGGAGGATCGGCTCGAGCGTGCGCTCGCGATATGCCGTCATCGCCTCGTCTGAAGTGCGGAACTCGGCCAGCCAGCGCAGCTGCGTCTGAGTGGGGAAGGAGAGGACGAGCTCGCCGGCCTCCTGGGCCGCCAGCGCCGCGACGGGCTCGAACCAGCGCGCTTCGGTCGTCTCGACCCCGTCCGGCTTGGGTGGCGTGTGGGCGGGAGCGAGGGCGAGGAAGAACCAGGCATCGAAGCGGGTCGCGATCACCTCCGGGGTGATCCAGCGGCTGAAGGGGACGAGCTCCTCGCCAGCGTCGAGCTCGATCCCGGCCTCCTCGGCCAGCTCGCGCATGGCGCAGGCACGAAGGCCGGCTTCCTCGGCGCCGTCGGCCGCGTCGAGCGAGCCGCCGGGGAAAACCCAGACGCCGGGCATGAACTTCGCCTCCTCGCTGCGCCGCAGCATCAGCACCTCGAGCGCCCGTTGCGAGTGCTTGCCGCCGCGCCGCAGCAGCACGATCGAGGCCGCCGGCCGCGGCGTCGACGGCGGCCCGAAGTTGGGCATCTCCGCCGGTCCCCGTCGCCGCTCCTCCATGCGGAGCAGCGTAACCCTCAGCTGAGGACGCGGCGGCGCTCGCGGCGGACCCAGGCGCGGTGGGTGAGCCAGGCGAGAAGGGCGACGAGGGCGATCGGCCCGAGGACCGCCAGGGCGACGAGGGCGACCGCGGCGGCGACGGCGAGGATGTGGCCGGCGTCGCCGAGGGCGTCGTCGATGCCCCAGGCGCCCCCGCCGGAGGAATCGTGGGAGGCGCCGGTCTCGATCCGCACCAACACCCGCGAGTAGTCGGCGCGGCGCTCGAGGTTCTGGAGCTGGGCCCGCAGGCGAGCCCGGTGCCGGCGCTCGGCCGCCAGCTCTTCTTCCACCGTTTCGCGCTCTGACTCGCTTTCCGCTGCTTCCAGCTGGGCCAGGAGGCTGTCGATCCGCGCCTTCGAGTCCTGCAGCAGCTCGCCGGTCTGCACGGTGGGGGCGGTGATGTCGTCGGTCGCCTCGTGGCGGGAGCGCACCTCGTCGATCGCCGAGAGCGCCGCGAGCGCGTCGCTCAGCTTGGCACTTGGGATCAGCAGCTCGAAGCGGGCGCCGGCGACACCCGGTTCGCCCTCGCGGGTGGAGGAGCGCATGACGATGCCGTCGTGGGCGTGGACCGCTTCGAAGACCTTGCTGGCGTCGTCGGCGACGTCGGCTGGGGCGGCACCGAGGACGAGCTCCGCGTTGCGTTCGACGGCGCGGCGGTCGAGACGAGGCCTGATCTCCTGGCTGAAGGGTTTGACTTCGACCTCGGCCGCCGCTCCAGCGCTGGATGCCCCACCCGCGGAAGCCGCACTCCTTTCGATTTCTTCGGTCGCTCCGTTGTACTGCGTAGACGGCTTCGCGGCCTCCGGGGCGGAAGTCGACTTGTCCGCCTGAAAGAGCGAGCGCGGGACCTCGGAGCTCGACCCGCCGCCCCCCTCGTTGATCGCGACGACGGTAGTGACCAGGGCGATCGCGACGACGGCGATCCCGCCCGCCGGGATCAGCATTCGTCGCGGCGACGGCATCTGCCACGCCAGCTGCGGCCAGCGCGAGCGCCGCGGAAAGCCCGCGGCGGCGCGCTCGTCGAGCTCGGCGGCGAACTCGGGCCGCGGCGTCGGGCGCAGGGCGCGAAGGTCGGCGGCCAGTTTCTCGTCCCTAGGCGTGTCCATCGCAGGCCTCCCTCAACTTGGTCATCGCTCGGTGCAATTTCGTGCCGGTGTTCGACTCGCTGATCCCGAGGACGCGGGCGATCTCCCGGTTCTCGAGGCCGGCGAAGAACTTGAGCGCGATCAGCTCGCGCTCGCCTGGCGCCAGCCGCTCCAGCGCGGCGGAGACCGCGAGGCGCCGCTCGCTGTGCTCGGCGCCTTCCTCGGCTCCGAAGCTGTCGAGGTCGGCCGGCTCGGCCGTCAGCTCGGCTTGGCGACCCCGCCGCCGCAGCTCGTCGAGAGCCGCGTTGCGGGCGATCCCGAACAGCCAGGCCCGCGGTTCGCCCCGCTCCGGGTCGAAGCGGTTGCGCTTGCGGTAGGCCCGCTCGAAGGCGGCGGCAGTCACTTCTTCGGCCGCCGCGTCGTTGCGCAGGAGGCTGCCGACGTAGGCGTATACGTCGTCGCGGCTGGAGCGGTAGAGGCGATCGAAAGCGAGATCTCCAGCCCGGGGCGCGTCCTTTGCTTCGGCGACAAGTGCCTGCTCCATGTCCCTACTACGGGGGACCCGAGAATCCGTCACACGGGGAGTATCGACTCGGCCACCGCGGCGTGGATCGAGTCCCGCGCGATCGTCACCAGCTCCCGCAGCTCCTCCTCGGAGATCGAGAGCGGGGGCATCAGGACCACGGTGTTGCCGAGCGGGCGGATGAAGGCGCCGCGCTTGCGCGCCTCCACCGTCACGCGGTGGCCCATCCGCAGCGCGTCGTCGTGGTCGCCGAGGTCGACCCCGACCATGAAGCCCTTCTGGCGCACCTCCGCCACCTCGGCCATCGCCGCCACCTCGGTCAGCAGCGCCTCCAACAGCGCGATCTTCGGCTGCAGCCGCTCCAGCGTCCGCTCCCGCTCGAAGACGTCGAGGTTGGCCAGCGCCGCCGCGCAGGCGAGTGGGTTGCCGGTGTAGGTGTGGCCGTGGAAGAAGGTCTTGAACTCCTCATAGCTGCCGAGGAAGCCCTCGTAGATCTCCTCCGTCGTCAGCGTCGCCGCCAGCGGCAGGTAGCCGCCGGTGATCCCCTTCGCCAGGCACATCAGGTCGGGGGCGCAGTCTTCTTGTTCGCAGGCCAACATCGTCCCCGTGCGGCCGAACCCGGTAGCCACCTCGTCGCAGACGAGCAGCACGCCGTAGCGATCGCAGAGCTCCCGCGCCGCGCGCAAGTAGCCGGGCGGCTGGACGAGGATTCCCGCCGCGCCCTGGACCAGCGGCTCGACCACCACCGCAGCCACCTCCTCGCCGTGCGCCGCCAGCACCCGCTCGAGGTCGGCGGCGTCGCCCGGCTCGGCGACGTGGGTCTCGAACAGCAGCGGCCGGTAGGTCGAGTGGAAGAGGTCGATGCCGCCGACCGAGACCGAGCCGATCGTGTCGCCGTGGTAGGCCTCGCGCAGGCGCACGAACCTGGTCCGACGGGCCTGCTCGCCACCGCGCTGCTGGTGGTACTGGAAGGCGATCTTCAGCGCGATCTCCGCTGCCGTCGACCCCGAGTCCGAGTAGAAGACGCGGGAGAGGCCCGCAGGCGCGATCTCCGTCAGCCGCGCCGCCAACTCGGTCGCCCCTGGGTGGGTCAGCCCCAGCATCGTCGTGTGGGCGACCCGGTCGAGCTGCTCGCGCACGGCGGCGTCGATCGCCGGGTGGCGGTGGCCGTGGACGTTGCACCAGAGCGCCGCGGTCCCGTCCAGGTAGCGCCGCCCTTCGGTATCGAAGAGGTAGGAGCCCTCGCCGCGCTCGATCACCAGGGGCTCTTCCTCGCTCCATCCCTGCTGTTGGGTGAAGGGGTGCCAGACGTGGTCGCGGTCGAGCTGTGCGTAGTCCCGCTGCATGGGGCGGACGTTAGCCCCGATGGCGGCGGCAGCGGCGCGTGATATGCATCACGGACAACTATTGCTCTGTTGAAAAGGTTGTGTTCGTGCAACTATTGTGCGGATGCATGCGACGGACGTGAAAGCGATTGAGGAGGCGGCTCGTAAGGAGGTCGGCCCGGCGGAGAAGGACACCGCCGCGCGGCTGACTGCGCTGATGCACCACGTCTTCCTCTACGACCGCGGCAACCAGCTGCGGGTGATCGAGGAGACCGGCCTCTCGATCACCCAGTGCAAGGTCCTGCTCGAGCTCGGCGGCCTCGGCCACGAGGCGCAGGTCTGGCAGGTCTCAGACCTCGCCGAGCTCTTCGGCGTCTCGGTCCCCTCGATGAGCCGCGCGGTCGACGCCCTCGTCAAGGCGAAGCTGGCGACCCGGGTCGAGGACCCGGACGACCGCCGGGTCCGCCGGGTGAAGATCACCGCCAAGGGGAAGAGCCTCGTCGCGACGATCGTCACCGTCCGCATGACCGGCATCGAATCTTTCGTGGGCACCCTCAGCGCCGCCCAGCGCCGCAAACTCGACGCCGCCGTCGAGTCGCTGCTGGACCGCGAGGACCTCGCCCAGACCTACCGGCACCTGAAGGGAAGTGAGCGCGCATGACCCGTTACCGCCACCTGATCACCGACGACAACCGCAAGTGGTGGACGCTCGGAGCGATGTGCTTCGCGCTGTTCATGATCATGCTCGACAACACGATCGTCAACGTCGCCCTGCCGTCGATCCAGCAGGACCTCGGCGCATCGATCAGCGGCCTCGAGTGGACGATCAACGGCTACACGCTCTCCTTCGCGGTGCTGCTCGCAACCGGCGGGCGGCTCGGCGACATCTTCGGCCGACGGCTGATGTTCCTCGCCGGCGTCGTCATCTTCGCCCTCTCCTCGGCGACCGCCGGCTTTGCGCCGGACGAGACCGCGCTGGTGCTCAGCCGCGTCGTCCAGGGCGTCGGCGCGGCGCTGATGATGCCGGGCACGCTCTCGATCATCACCGACGCCTTCCCCGCCCACGAGCGCGGCAAGGCGATGGGGACCTGGGCCGGCGTCTCGGCCCTCGCCCTGGCGGTCGGGCCGGTGCTTGGCGGCTTCCTCACTGAGCATGTCAGCTGGCGGGCGATCTTCTACGTCAACATCCCGGTCGCGATCGGTGCCGTGATCGCCACCCTGTTCGCGGTGCGCGAGTCGCGCGACACCTCGGTCGGCCGCGAGGTCGACTACGGCGGCGTCGTGGTGCTGACCGTGGGCCTGACCGCGCTCGTCCTCGCCCTGGTCGAGGGCAACTCCTGGGGCTGGGGCTCGACCGAGGTCGTCGGCCTGCTCGCGCTCGCCGCGCTGGCGCTGCCCGCCTTCGTCTTCGTCGAGAACCGGGTCAAGGCGCCGATGGTCCAGTTCGACCTGCTCAGCGACCGCAACTTCCTCGCCGCGGTCTGCGTGGCGATGATCATCAGCTTCGGGATGCTGGGCGTCTTCTTCTTCCTCGCCCTCTACATGCAGGACATTCTCGGCTACTCGCCGCTGGAGGCCGGGGTGCGGTTCCTGCCCTCGACCCTGATGATCGTCGGCGTGGCGCCGGTCGCCGGCCGGCTCTCCGACCGCTACGGGCCGCGCTGGCTGATCGCGATCGGGCTGACGATCGTCGCCGCTTCGCTGTTCAGCTTCAGCCGCATCGCGGTCGACTCCGCCTACCTCGACCTGCTGCCCGGGTTCATGCTGCTCGGCATCGGCATCGCGATGACGATGTCGCCGATGACCAGCGCGGCGATGAACGCGGTGCCTGTGCAGAAAGCCGGGATCGCCTCCGGGGTGCTCTCGATGTTCCGCATGGTCGGCGGCAGCCTCGGCATCGCCGTCACCGGCGCGATCTTCCAGGGCCTGGTCAGCTCGAAGCTGGACTCCCTGCTCGGGGGGACCGGGATCACCGAGGCCCAGCGGCAGTCGATTTCCGACCAGCTCGGCGGCGGCACGGCCCCCCACGTTCAGGGTCTCGGCGCGGAGCGGGTGAAAGAGGTCGCCGCGGCCGGCAACGAAGCCTTCGTCTACGCGCTCAGCCACGCGATGACCGTCTCCGGGTTCGTCGCCCTGGTGGGGGCAGTGATCGGGGCGACCGCAATCCGGGCGAAGTCCAAAGGCCAGACCACGATCGAGGCGGCCACCGCCGAGGCGAACGCCGGCGGTGAGGCGATTGCCGCCGAGGAGCGGGAGGCGCCGCAGCCGGCATAGGCTGCCGCCGCGATGCTGATCCTGCTGCCGCCTTCGGAAGGCAAGACCGCGCCCGAGGGCGGCGAGGCGGTGGATCTCGACTCGCTCGTCTTCGCCGAGGAGTTGGGCGAGCAGCGGGAGAAGCTGATCCAGGCCTTCGATCCGGCCCTCTTGAAGGTGCCGGCGGTGCCGGCGGCCGAGGTCTACACGGGCGTCCTCTTCGGGCGGCTGCAGTTGCCGAAGCTGGGGAAGAGGGCACGCGGGCGGGTGCTGATCGCCAGCGGGCTCTGGGGGTTTGTGCGGCCGGACGACCGCATCCCCTACTACAAGTTCCCGCCGAAGACGAAGCTGAAGGGCATCGGTGCGCCGGCGGGCTACTGGCGACCGGCGCTGGCCGAGGCGATGCCCGACCGGGAGGACGAGCTGATCGTCGACATGCGCTCTGGCGCCTACGCCTCCTTCTGGAAGCCGAAGCGGGCGACCCTGCTGGCGGTGCGGGCCTTCACCGAGCGCGACGGCGAGCGCAAGGCGGTCTCGCACATGGCGAAGGCGGTGCGGGGCGACGTCGCCCGGGCCCTGCTGCAGGCGAAGAAGCAGCCGAAGGATGCAGAGGACGCCGCGGCGATCGCGCGAGCCGCCGGCTTCTCCGTCGAGCTCACCGACGGCAGCCTCGACGCGATCGTCTAACTACCCGCCGACGGGACGAAAACGTCCCTATGCGGACCGAAATCGTCCCGTCGGCGGGTTGAGCGGCGGCCAGGCCGAAGGATCGGCGAGGTCGATGGGGGGGAGGGTCAGGACCTCAACGCCGCCGAGCGTGGCGATCGTCTCGCCGTTGGAGGTCTCGATTTCCGTCGGCTGCTCCGGCCAGGGGGTGAGGACGACGGCCTTGACCTCCAGACCGACGGCGCGCGCCGCCTCGAGCGTCAGCAGCGTGTGGTTGATCGTCCCCAGGCCGGGGCTGGCGACGAGGACCAAGGGATACCCGAGGTCGGTGGCGAGATCGCGGACGAGGTAGGTGGGGGAGAGGGGGACGAGCAGGCCACCGACCCCCTCGCAGACGATCGCATCGGCTCCCTCGGCGGCCGCTCCAGCCGCCTGGCGCAGACGCTCCGGGTCGATCTCCTCGCCGGCCAGCTCCGCGGCCAGGTGGGGCGAGGCCGCCGGCCCGTAGCGGTAGGGGGCGATCTCATCGTCGCTCTGGCTCGACCCGGAGGCGCGACGCAGGAGCGCGTGGTCGGTTTCCACCCCTTCGTCGAGCCCGGTCACCGCCGGCTTGAAGACGTGGACCCTTTGACCCTCGGCGGCGATCGTGCGGGCGATCACCGAGGCGACGACGGTCTTGCCGATCTCGGTGCCGGTGCCGGTGACGAAGAGCCCGCGCGCCACGGCGACCCGCTACGCGGCCAGCGCCTGGGTCCGGATCAGGCCCACCGCCTGCGCCGCGGCGGCGACTTTGGCCGCGGCCTGGATCAGCTCCTCCCGTCGGTGCGTCGCCATCACCGTGAAGCGCAGTCGCGAGCACCCCTCGGGGACGGTCGGCGGCCGGATCCCCTGCGCGAAGACGCCGCGCAGCAGCGCTCTCTCGCAGAGCTCCATCGTCGTCTCGGCCGCGCCGACGGTGAGCGGGACCACCTGGGTCGTCGAGCTGCCGACGTCGAGTCCGTGGACGGCAAGCGCGCATCGCAGCGTCTCTGCGTTCGCCTGTAGTCGCTCGACCCGCTCCGGTTCGGCTTCGAGGATCTCCAGCGCCGCCAGCGCCGCCCCCGCGGCCGAGGGTGGCGGTGCCGTCGAGAAGATGAAGGGCCGCGCGGAGTTGACGAGGAACTCGACCGTCTCGGCGCTGGCACAGACGTAGGCGCCGTAGGAGCCGAGCGCCTTGCCGAGGGTCCCGACGACGACGTCGACTTCGCCGCTGAGGCCGGCGGCGGCGACCGAGCCGCGCCCGCCGGGGCCGATCGCCCCGGTCGCGTGCGCCTCGTCGACCATCAGCCGCGCCCCGTGCCGCCGCGCCAGCTCCAGCAGCTGCGGCAGCGGCGCCACGTCCCCGTCCATCGAGAAGACGCCATCGGTGACGATCAACGCTGCCCGCTCGCCCGCCCGCCGCAGGCACCAGGCCAGGTGCTCGACGTCGCCGTGGCGGTAGACGACGGTCTCGGCCCGCGAGAGCCGGCAGCCGTCGACGATGCTGGCGTGGTTCAGCTCGTCGGAGAAGACGACCTCGCCGCGCCCGGCCAGCGCCGCAATCGCGCCGGTGTTGGCGAGGTAGCCCGAGCCGAACAGCAGCGCCGCCTCGCTGCCCTTGAAGGCGGCCAGCCGGGACTCCAGCTCCCGGTGCGGCTCCATCGTCCCTGAGATCAGGCGCGAGGCTCCCGCCCCGGCGCCCCAGCGCAGCGCCGCCTCCGCCGCCGCCTCGCGCACCTCGGCGCGGTCGGCGAGCCCGAGGTAGTTGTTGGAGCAGAGGAGGAGGACCGGGCGCCCGTCGAGGGTGACGGTCGAGCCCTGCGCTCCCTCGATCAACCGCAACCGCCGGTGGAGCCCCCGCCCGCGGAGCTCCTCGAGCCGCTCGGTTACGTCCGTCACGCCGCCCGTGGGTAGGACGGCGGCTTCCTCGACTTCTTGACCACCCGCAGCTGGGTCGAGGGGTCCCAGAAGTTCGCCTCTTCCTGGCTGTCGACCAGCTCGTCGATCGGAGTCGCCGGCGAGGTGCCCTCGAGCCAGCCGGAGCGGTTGTCGGGCCGCGGGATGGCGCCGTTGTCGGGCTGGCGGGCGACGTTGAGGCCCAGCTCTTCGAACATCGCCCGGTCCTCGGCCGGCTCGGCCCCGAGCGTCGTCAGGAAGTTTCCCATCATCACCCCGTTGAGGCCGGCCTTGACCGCGAGCTTGTGCATCGAGCCGAGGTTCTCGACCCGGCCGCCGCAGAGGCGGAAGAGGGCGCCGGGGATGATCAGGCGGAAGATCGCGATCCACTTCACGACCTCCCACGGGTCCATCACCTCGCGCTCGCCGAATTTGGTCCCCTCCTTCGGGATCAGGAGGTTGATCGGGACCGAGGTGGGGTTGATCTCGGAGAGCTCGAAGGCCATCTCCACCCGCTGCTCCTCGCTCTCGCCGAGGTTGAGGATGCCGCCGACGCAGGTCTCCAACCCGGCCTCCTTGACCGCTTGGATCGTCCGCAGCCGGCCCTCGTAGCGGACCGTGGTCGAGACCTCCGGGTAGTAGGAGCGGGCCGACTCGACGTTGTGGTGGACGCGCTGGACGCCGGCCTCCTTCAGCGCCTTCGCCCGCTCGCTCGACATGTGGCCGATCGAGGCGCAACGCTTGAGGTTGGTCTGCTCGGCGACGAGCTTCGCCCCCTCGACGATCTTCTGGAAGTCGCGCTTGGAGAGCCCCTGCCCCTGGGTGACCATGCAGAATCGGTGGGCCCCGGCCGCCTCCGCCGCCTTCGCGTGCTCGAGGATCTGCTCCGGCTCCATCATCGCGTGCATCGGGGTGTCGGCCTCGGCGTAGCGGGACTGGGCGCAGAAGCCGCAGTCCTCGGCGCAGCCGCCGGACTTGGCATTGACCAGCGAGCACATGTCGGTCGAGTCGCCGAAGTTCTCGACCCGAACCTCCCAGGCGCGTTCGACGAGGGCTTCGATCTCGGCGTGCTCGGTGAGGCGGCCGTAGGCGCGGGCCTCCTCGGCGGTGATCAGCGGCGGCATCGGGACGCACCCTAGGATCCGCCCCGGACGCCTAGTATCGGCGCGATGGAGCGGACTGTGGCGCGGCGGCGGGGGGTGGTGCTGGGGGTGCTCGCGTGCCTGGCGGTTGCCGCTTTCGCTTGCGGCGCGACCCTCGGAGATGAGTCCGCCTCTCCGCAGCCGAGCGTGGCGGAAACGCTGCCGCCGAAGCTACTGGCGGGGGAGCGGATCGTGGTGGGACTGCGCGGAACCTCGATCTCGCCGGGGTTGCGGAAGGCGGTCGCGCAAGGACGGGTTGCCGGAGTCGTCCTCTTCTCCGAAAACCTCCCCAGCCGCGCCGCCGGCCGGCGGCTGATCGCCCGCCTGCAGGGCATCAAGCGGCCGCCGAAGCTGCGCGACCCGCTGCTGGTGATGACCGACCAGGAGGGCGGCTTGGTCAAGCGCCTAGACGGCGCCCCCACCGCCTCGGCGCGCCAGATGGGCGCCCGCGGTGCCGCCCTCAGCGCCGATCAGGGCCGCCGCACCGCCGCCAACCTGCGCGACGTCGGCATCAACGTCGACCTGGCACCGGTGCTCGACGTTGGTCGCCCGGGCGGCGTCATCGCCGAAACCGATAGGAGCTTCGGCTCCTCCTCCGCCCGCGTCAGCAGCACCGCCGTCCCCTTCGCGAAGGGGCTCCGGGCCGGCGGCGTCATCGCCACCGGTAAGCACTTCCCCGGCTTCGGCGCCGCAACCGAAAACACCGACTTCTCGGTCGAACGCATCGGCCTCTCCAGGCGGGAGCTGCGAGCGGTCGATGAGCGGCCCTTCGCCGCCTTCACGGCCGCCGGCGGGGAGATGGTGATGCTCAGCACCGCGATCTACCCGGCATTCGACGATGCCCCGGCCGCCTTCAGCCGCACGATCGTCACCGGGGAGCTGCGCAACCGGCTCGGCTTCGAGGGCGTAACGATCACCGACGCTCTGGAAACTCCCGCGGTGGCGCACTTCGGCGGCACCGCCAAGGTCGCCGTCGCCGGCGCCCGGGCCGGCAGCGACCTCCTCCTCTTCGCTCGCCTCGGCCCGGCGGAGCGGGCCTGGACGGCGCTGGTCGCCAAGCTGCGGGCCGGCGGGCTCGACCGCTCCGAGTTCGAGGTAGCGGTCCAGCGGGTCCTCGACCTGCGCGCGGACCTCGCCGGCTGAGCGCCTAGCGACGCGGACCGACGTCGCAGCGGTGCGATTTGCCCCAGCCGCGCTGGCCGTTGCAGTAGTCGAAGCCGGCGCCGCCGTAGAGCTGGTCGGCGCCGCGGCCGCCGTAGAGGCGGTCGCGTCCGGGGCCGCCGTGGCAGCCGTCCTGGCCCGGGCCCATGAAGCAGACGTCGCTGCCACGGCCGCCCCAGCAGCCGTCGGAGCCGCGGCCGTGGCGGCAGTAGTCGTTGCCGGGCCCGCCGACGCAGTCGCTGTTGCGGTTGCCGGTGATGCAGACGTCGTTGTTGGACCCGCCGACGCAGCGGTTGCGGCGGGCGCCGCCCGGGAAGCAGAAGTCCCGCTCGCCGTTGCCGATGAACTTGTCGCGGCCGGGCCCGAGGTAGACGACGACCGGCACCGGCATCTTCCGCTTGATCCGCACGAAGTCTCCCCTCCGGCCCATCTGGATTTCGATCCGATCGACGTGGCCGGTCGAGCAGAGGGCGCGGCGGTGGCCGCGGGTGAAGTGGCAGCCGCGCGGGTGATGGCGCGCCATGTTGCCCTTGACGAGGATCTTGTGGTGCCGCTTGGACAGGGTCAGCTTGGAGCCGGAATTGGCTCCGTAGATGACGATCTTGCGAGCGGGCGTGGCGGCGTTGGGGATCGCGAGCACGACGAGTGCGATCACCGCGAGCAGGCCGACCACGAGCTTGCGGCCAGGGGTGGCAAGCATCGGGGGCATCTTAAACATGTGTATCGGCTAACAAAGCCGATACTTGACGCTAAGAGCGAACTGGCGCCAATTGGTGCGCAATCTCCGCGGCCCAGGCGCGGATCGCGTCCCAGTCGCGGCGGTCGCGGAACTGCTCGGGGACTCCCTCGGCCATCGCCTTCTCCATCAGGCCCCGCGGTTCCTTCGGCACACGGCCGCCGAACACGATGTGGTCTCGTCCCCCCAGCTCCTCGACCTTCTCCGCCAGCTTCGGCGGCTCGATCCAGTCGGGGTTGTCGTTGGCGGGGTCGCCGACGGGGCCGGAGCTGAAGACCCAGAAGGGCTTCTGCCGCAGCGCCTTGCGGTGCTTCTTGAGGAAGTGCTTGGCTTCGCCCCCCCAGCGCTTCATGTAGACAGCGCTTCCAAGTACGACGGCGTCGTAGCGCTCGAGGCTCCGCACCTCCTCCGCCCGCTCCAGGCAGACGCCGAGACCTTCGCGGCGCAGCGTTGCAGCCAGGGTTTCGGCGATCTCGGCGGTCGAGCCGCGTTTCGAGGAGTAGGCGACGAGGACTGTCATCTGCTCCGATTCTGCCGCTTTCTGGACAAAGTGTCATCGGGAATTGGCCACACAAGCGCTACGGTGGATTCGTGAGGCAGCGCGTCAGCCTGATCACCCTCGGAGTCCGCGACCTCCAGCGCTCCCGCAGCTTCTACGAAGCGCTCGGCTGGAGCACCGGCGCCGACCCAGGCGACGACGTCGTCTTCTTCCAGTGCGGCGAGATGATCGTCGCCCTCTGGGACCGCGTCCGCCTCGCCGAGGACAGCTGCGTCGAGGACGCTGGCGGCTGGGGCGGCACGACACTCGCCCTCAATTTCGGCTCTCCCGCCGAGGTCGACGCGGCGATCGAGGAGGCCCGCGCGGCCGGGGCGACCATCGGCCGCGAGCCGGCCGAGACCTTCTGGGGCGGCTACAGCGCCGTCTTCCTCGACCCCGACGGGCATCCCTGGGAGATCGCCCACAACCCCCACTGGACGATCACCGAGGACGGCGGCACCCTCCTCAGCTGACTGGCCGGTCAACCAGGATCATCCGATCCCGATAGCCTCCCGGCCCGACTTTTCAGCGAGCGAAGGAGAGACGGGTAATGGGACTTCTGGATGGAAAAGCGGCGATCGTCACGGGCTCGGCCCGCGGCATCGGTCGCGCCACGGCCGAGCTGTTCGTCAGCGAGGGCGCAAAGGTGCTGATCAACGACCTCGACCCCGACGTCGCCCAGCAGACCGCGAGCGAGATCGACGGCGAGACGGCGGTCTACGCCGGCGACCTGACCAAGGAGGGTGCCGCCGACGAGCTGGTCAAGGCCGCGACCGACGCCTTCGGCACGGTCGACATCGCGATCAACAACGCCGGCTACACCTGGGACGGCGTCGCCCACAAGATGAGCGACGAGCAGTTCCAGGCGATGCTGGACATCCACACGATCGTCCCCTTCCGGGTCGCACGGGCGCTGGCCCCGGCCTGGCGCGAGGCGGCCAAGGCCGAGCGCAACGAGGGCAAAGAGGTCTTCCGCAAGATCGTCAACGTCTCCTCGACCTCGGGGATGATGGGCAACGCCGGCCAGGTCAACTACTCGGCCGCGAAGATGGGTGTCGTCGGGCTGACGAAGACGCTGGCCAAGGAGTGGGGCCAGTTCAAGATCAACGTCAACGCGGTCGCCTTCGGCTTCGTCGAAACCCGCCTCACCCAGGCCAAGGAGCAGGGCGAGGAGATGACCACCCCGACCGGCGAGAAGGTCGAGCTCGGGATCCCCGAGCAGATGCGGGCGATGGCCTCGGCGATCATCCCGATGGGCCGCCCGGCGACCCCGGAGGAGGCCTCCGGCCCGGTCCTCTTCCTCTCCTCGCCGCTCGCCAACTACGTGCACGGCCAGGTGCTGAACGTCACCGGCGGCATGTTCGGGGGGATGTACACCTGAGCGAGCCGGGGGCGCGGCGGCCGCCGCGCTACCTCGAGCTGGCGGACAGGACCTGGCCGGTCCTGCGCCGCGCGATGGGCGCCCACACGTTCCTCTACCGGAGGACGGGTGGGCGCCTGGGCCACAAGATCCCCGGCCTGCGCGGCCGCATGCTCCTCCTCGACCACGTCGGCGCCAAGAGCGGCGTCCACCGCACCTCGCCGCTGCAGTACGTCGAGGACGGACGGGACGTCGTCGTCATCGCCTCCAAGGGCGGCTACTCGAAGAACCCCGCCTGGTTCTACAACCTGATGGCCAACCCCGACACCACGGTCCAGATCGGCTCCGAGCACCGAGCCGTGCACGCGCGGGAGGCGAGGCCGGAGGAGCGGGATCGCCTCTGGGAGATGGCGGTGAAGATCTACCGCCCCTACGAGGACTACCGCGCCCGCGCAGGGCGCAAGATCCCGCTCGTCGTCCTCGAACCGCGCTAGTCGCGCCTGCCTACGTCGCCCGGCGCTCCTCGGCGACGGGGTCGCCGCTCGCGGTGGCGATCGCCTCCGGCGGCCACGGCCCCGCCCAGTTGTCG
>Ga0190269_10000175_pt1 | contig 33475 bp, 33 predicted proteins | sample Popmic249IS_FD_133749 | JGI IMG/M metagenome (GOLD analysis project Ga0190269, IMG submission 133749) | Populus adjacent soil microbial communities from riparian zone of Blue River, Arizona, USA - 249 IS | ecosystem: Environmental > Terrestrial > Soil > Riparian zone | place: USA: Arizona... | reverse complement strand
TCCGCGCCGCGCCGCAACGCTTCGACCGGGTGCAGTGCCGCGCCGACCATCCGCCAGGCGAGCATCACCAGGAAGACCAGCAGCACCGCGTAGCAGAAGAGCAACCCGACCCGGACGACCTTGACCGACTCGTGGACCTCGCTGGCCGGTATCGCCACCAGCACGGTCTTCGGGCTCTGCTCGGTGCCGGCCGAAACCGCGACCACTCGCACCACGCCGTCGACGCCGAACCGGTAGCCGGGCTCGTACCGCTCCTCGTCCCGCTTGACCAGCACCAGCTCCTCCGCCGGCAGCATGGGGACGAGCTTGTCGGCACCCGCGGAGGCAGCCAGCACCCTTCCGTTCTCGTCGATCACCTGCACGACCGTGGTGCCCCCTGCCGGGATCGGATCGGGGAGCCGATCCGCGTCGACCAGCGCGGCGACGTCGCCCCCGGTCTGCCTGGCCGCCACGTCCAGCGCCCGTTCGAGCTGCGTACGGAGGACCACGACGAGCACGACGAGGCTCAACGCGAGCGCGACGACGACCGCGGCGGTGGCCAGCGCGACCAGCCGGGTACGCAGCCGGGCCCGGCGCCACGACCGACCGGGAAGACGCAGCAGACCCGGGACCGAGGCAGCCGACGGCGGCCTCATCCGCCGTCCGGTTCGAGCCGGTACCCGGCTCCGCGCACCGTGGTCACCGCCCGGCGGCCGAACGGCTGGTCGATCTTGCGCCGCAGGTAGCCGATGTACACCTCGACGACGTTGGCCTCGCCGGTGTCGTAGAGGTCCCAGACGTGTTCCAGCAGCTCGACCTTGCTGACGACCTCACCGGCGTGCCGCATCAGGTACTCCAGCAGCGCGAACTCGCGGGCGGTCAGCGTGATCTCGGAACCACCCCGGCTGACTCGCTTGGACGCCGGGTCGAGCACCAGGTCGCCCGCGGACAGCGCCACCGGACGCTCCGGCGCCCCTCGCCGCAGCAACGCCCGGAGCCGCGCGACCAGCACCACGTAGGAGAACGGTTTGGTGAGGTAGTCGTCGGCGCCGGCGTCGAGCCCGTCGGCCTGGTCGTACTCGCCGTCCTTGGCCGAGAGCATCAGGACCGGCACCCAGTTCCGCTCGGCCCGCAGCGCCTGGACCACGCGGTAGCCCGACAGCTTGGGGAGCATGACGTCGAGCACGACCGCGTCGTACTCGTTCTGCCTCGTCCGCTCCAGCCCGTCCTGGCCGTCGTGGGCGACGTCGACGACGAACCCCTCGGCCTGCAGGCCACGCTTGAGGGCACCCGCGAGCCGCACCTCGTCCTCGACGACAAGTACCCGCACGTGAGTCCCTTCGCTGTTCGGTGACCCCAACGTCGGCCATTACCACTGAGAAGAGCCTGAGGAGCGCCCGCCGTCTCAGCCCGATCTCAGCATGCACCGAGCAGCATCAGCTTGTATCGCTGCCCACCGGGAGGTGCTCGCCATGTCTCCGCGGGATTCCGGGGCCTCGCCGCCCGAGTGGTCTCCGCAGGACCCCGGCTCGCAGCCGGAGGTCCTCACCGGCTCGAGCTGGACGTCCGGCGCGGCTCCGGCTACCGGCGGCGCCGCGAGCCGACCGCTGCTGGTTCGCCGACCGGTACTCCGCTGGGCGTTCCCGGCGGTGGTGCTGGTCGTGGCGCTGGCTATCGGCGGGGTCAGCCGGATGCTGACGGCCGGTGCCGCTCCGACGCTGCCTCCGCGCACCGCCGCCGAGTTGCTGGTCGACCTGCAGACGGCCGTACCGCATGCGCTGTCGGGCACCGTGGTGCAGAAGTCCGACCTCGGCCTGCCCAACCTGTCCGGTGGCGCGCCCCAGGGCAGCTCCGACTTCACCTCGATGCTCTCCGGCACCCACACGCTGCGCGTCTGGTACGGCGGGGAGGACAAGCAGCGGGTCGCGCTGCTCGGCTCACTCGGCGAGTCCGACATCGTGCGCAGCGGCAGCGACGTGTGGACGTGGTCGAGCAGGCAGAACACCGCCACGCACACCCGGCTCACCGCCGACGACGTCCGGAAGCTGACGCCGACGCCCACCACGCCGGGCACCCCGCTCCCCACCACGCCGCAGGACGCCGCCGACCGCGCACTGGCCGCGCTGTCGCCGACCACGGAGGTCACGACCGACGGCACCGCCCAGGTCGCCGGCCGGGCCGCCTACGAGCTGGTGCTCGAGCCCAAGGACACCGCCTCCCGCATCGGGCAGGTCCGCCTCGCGATCGACGCGGAGAAGAAGATGCCGCTGCGCGTCCGGGTCTACGCCCGCGGCGGCAGCAGCCCGGCGTTCGAGGTCGGGTTCACGCAGGTCTCGTTCACCGCGCCGGACCCGGCACAGTTCTCCTTCACCCCACCGCCCGGCGCCACCGTCACCGAGCAGGCCGTCGGCACCGAACGCCCGATGCTGCACGACCGGGTGTCGGTGGTGGGCTCGGGCTGGACCCGGGTGGGCATCGTCACGGGGATCAAGGATCTCGGCGCGGCCGCCGATCCGAGGGGCCGCTCGATGCTCGACGCCCTGCCGAAGGTGAGCGGCTCCTGGGGCAGCGGACGGCTGATCGAGTCGGCCGTGCTCTGCGCGGTCCTCACCGACGACGGCCGGCTCGTGTTCGGTGCCGTCGATCCCGAGCGGCTCTACCAGGCGGCGGCGCGGTGAGCGCGCCCGCGGTCGAGCGTCCGCCTGCTGTCGCCGACGACGAGGGCCGCGGCCTCGCGGTCACCACCGCGGGGTTGACCAAGCGGTTCCGGAGCGGACAGCTGGCGGTCGACCGGCTCGACCTCGCCGTCCCCGCCGGATCGGTGTACGGGTTCCTCGGCCCGAACGGGTCCGGCAAGACGACGACGATCCGGATGTTGCTCGGGCTCGCCCGACCGACCGCGGGCGCCCATCGGCTGCTCGGCGGACGCATGCCCGAGGACGCCGCGGCGGTGCTGCCGCGGGTCGGCGCGCTGGTCGAAGGGCCGGCGTTCTACCCGCACCTGTCCGGGCCGGAGAACCTGCGTCGCCTGGACGCCGTCGACCGCACCGCGGATCCGGCGACCGCACGGGAGCGCATCGCCGCCGCGCTGGACCGGGTCGGCCTCACCGCGGCGGGGTCCAAGCGCTATCGGGCGTACTCCCTCGGCATGCGGCAGCGGCTCGGCCTCGCCGCCGCCCTGCTCCGCCCGCGCGAGCTGCTCATCCTCGACGAGCCGACGAACGGCCTCGACCCGCAGGGCACGCGTGAGGTCCGGACGCTGATCGCCGAGCTGGCCGCCGCGGGCACCACCGTGATGCTCTCCACCCACCTGCTGGCCGAGGTCGAGCAGGTCTGCACGCACGTGGGCGTGATGCGCGTCGGGCGGCTGGTCGCGCAGGCGCCCTTGGCCGAGTTGCGGGCGGGCACCACCGTCCGGGTCGAGGTGGACTCCGACCGACCTGCCGACGCGGTGGACACACTGCGGCGCCTCGCGCTGATCGACGTCGGGGCCGACGGTCACCGGGTGAGCGCGGTGCTGGGTGACCTGCCCTCCGATCGGGTGGTCGCCGCGCTGGTCTACGACGGCGTGCCGGTACAGGGCTTCCGGGTGGTACGGCCGGATCTCGAGTCAGTGTTCGTGGGGCTCACCGGGGAGGGCTTCGATGTCAGCGGCTGAGCCGGGCTCGTCGTACGCGCTGGTGCCGGGAGCTTTCATCCCGATCAGAAGTGGGCGGCCGGGGGCGGTAGGGATCGACCTCCGGCCGGCGCCGCGGCTCGGTGCGCCCACCGCGTCGGAAGCCGCGCAGGAGAACGCCCGCCGGTTCGGCGGCGGATTCGCGGTCGGCCGGCTGTTCCGGTCCGAGCTGCGGCTGATGTTCGGACGACGGCGCAACCTGGCGGCACTGGGGATGCTCGCGGCCGTGCCAATCGTGATCGCGGTGGCGGTCCGGTGGTTCGGGTCGACGCGCGGCGGCGAGGGACCGGCGTTCCTCGCGCTGGTGAACGGCAACGGTCTGTTCGTGGCGCTGACCGCCCTCACGGTGGCGCTGCCGCTGTTCCTTCCGCTGGCGGTCTCCGCGACCGCTGCGGACGCAATCGCCGGTGAGGCGAACCTCGGGACCCTGCGCTACCTGCTGACCGTGCCGGTGAGCCGCACGCGGCTGCTCCTGGCGAAGTTCGCGGCGGTCGTGACGTTCGCGTTCGCGGGCACCGTGGTGATCGCGGCCGTCGGGGCAGGGGTCGGTCTCGCGCTGTTCGGCGGCGGCCCCGCCGCGCTGCTCTCCGGTACGCCGGTCGGGCTCGGCACGGCGCTGCTCCGGCTGGCGATGGTCTGTGCCTACCTGACCGTGTGCCTGGTCGCGCTCGCGGCGGTCGGACTGTTCGTCTCGACGCTCACCGAAGCGCCGATCGGCGCCACGATCGCGGTGGTGGCGACGGCGGTCACGTCCCAGATCCTCGGTGCGGTGCCGCAGCTCGAGGTGATCCATCCGTTCCTGCTCACCCACTACTGGACGACGTTCGGCGAGCTGCTGCGCGATCCGATCGGCTACGACGCGCTGGTGCCCGGTCTGGTGAGCGCTGCGGTGTACACGGCGCTGTTCGGCTCGGCGGCGTGGGCCCGCTTCAGCTCGAAGGACATCACCGCGTAGCCCGTGCCGCGCCGGGCGTCGCACAGGCCCTAGGGTCGCGGCTGTGGCGGTTTCGTGGCGGCAGGCGGCGCAGCACGCGCTCTACGGGCCGGACGGGTTCTACCTGTCCACCCACCCGTCGGCCCACTTCCGCACGTCGGTGCATGCCGCCGCGGACCTGTTCGCGGACGCGATCGGCGCGCTGCTGGAGCGCGTCGACCGGGCACTCGGGCACCCGGACCCGATCGACCTGGTCGACGTGGGCGCGGGGAGCGGCGAGCTGCTCACCGCGCTGACGACCCGGTCGGTGCCGTCCGGGCTGGGCAGGAGGCTGCGGCTCACCGCGGTGGAGCGCGGGCCCCGCCCGGCGGGCGTCGACCTCCGGTGGACGGCCGAGATTCCGGCGGTCACCGGGCTGCTGGTGGCCAACGAGTGGCTCGACAACGTGCCGGTGGACGTGGCCGAGCGGGACTCGTCCGGCGTCGACCGGCTCGTGCTGGTGGAGCCGGAGACGGGTGCCGAAGAGCTCGGGCCGCCGGTCGCCGCTGCGGACGCCGACTGGCTGGCGCGGTGGTGGCCGCTCGTCGAGCCGGGAGATCGGGCGGAGATCGGCGCACCGCGCGACGTCGAGTGGGCAGCGGCCGCGGGGCGGGTGCGGCGCGGCCTCGCGGTCGCCGTCGACTACGGACACGTCTCCGGCGCACGCCCCGCCGTCGGGACGCTGACCGGGTACCGCGACGGGCGTCAAGTGCCACCGGTACCGGACGGCAGCTGCGACCTCACCGCCCACGTGGCCATGGACGCCGTGGCGGCGACCGCACCCGGCGCCGTCCTGCGTCGGCAGCGGGACGTGCTGCGGACGCTCGGCGTCACCGGCGGGCTGCCGCCCCGGGAGCTGGCGAGCGTCGACCCGGCCGAGTACCTCCGCGCGCTGAGCGCCGCGTCCCGAGCCGCCGAGCTCACGTCCGCCGACGGCCTGGGGGCGTTCTACTGGTTGATGCAGCCGCGGAACACCGAGGACGTCCTGCCCTGACGCTCGGATGCACTCAGGGGACGATGGCCTGGCCGGTGATCTGCACCTGGGCGTCGGCGTCCCAGAAGCGGCGCACCTCCGCGACGGACAGAGCGGGCATCTGGTCGCCGAGCAGGGTGCGCCACACGCGGCCGATCTGCCGCGAGTTGCCCTTGTACTCGTCGATCGAGGTCACCTCGACCGTGACGCTCGCGAGGTGCTCGGGCGATCCGCCGGCGGCCTCGAGGGCGGTGAGCAGGTTCTGGAGCGCCCGGTCGAACTGGCTGACCAGGCCGCCCTCGACGATCCGACCGTCGGGATCGGCGCCGAGTTGGCCGGCCAGGAAGACGAACTGGCCGGTCGCGACCGTCGCGTGCGAGTAGCCGCGCGCGTCGTGCAGCTCCGGCGAGCTGATCCGCCGGACGAAGTCGGGCTCGGCAGCGGCGAGCGCCCGCCGGGCCGCGCGGGACGGGCGCTCGACCGCCCGTCCGGGGCGCGGCTCCGGACGCACCTCGGGGCGCGGCTCGGGCCGCACGTCGGGGCGGAGCAGCGGTTCCGTCGTCGGTCGTCGCACCGGCTCGGCGACGACCGCCCGCCCGGCGATCGGTACGGCCGCGCGCGCCGCGCGGGGCCGGTCACCGGTGTCCGCGATCCCCCGCAGGTGATCTCCGGTGTCGGTGACGCCGCGCGGCCGGTCACCGGTGTCGGCGATCCCCCGCGGACGCACGCCCAGGTCGCCGCTGCGCCGCATCGCGTCCCCCGGGTCAGCCAGGCCCCTCGGCCGGTCACCGGTGTCACCGACCGCCCACGGACGCACACCCAGGTCACCACTGCGCCGCAGCTGGTCACCGGTGTCGGCGATCCCGCGCGGACGGTCACCCTGGTCGGGGAAGCCGCGGGGCCGGTCACCGGTGTCGGCGATCCCCCGCGGACGGTCGCCCGTGTCGGCGACACCCCACGGACGCGCGCCCAGGTCGCCACTGCGCCGCATTTGGTCACCGGTGTCGGCGATCCCGCGGGGCCGCACGCCGAGATCACCGCTGCGCCGCATCGGATCGCCCGGGTCCGCGACGCCGCGCGGACGGTCCGGGGCGTCGCCGCGGCGCGGGAGCACCCGGCCCCGGTGGTCGTCGTCCTCGATCGCGTCCGGACGGCGCTGCTGCGGCAGCCGCCGCGGACGCTCGTGCTCGTCCGGCGGCACGGCCCGGCCCGCTCGCCCGGCCATCCGCCCCGGATCGTCCCGCCGCAGCGGCGGGCGGCCGGGCACGATGTCCTCGGGCTCGCCGAAGCCCCGGCGCTCCGGCCCCGGGTACCGCGCCCCGGACGTCGGCTCCACGGCGCGCATCGGATCGTGCAGCGGATCCGGCCGCCGCCGCCCGTCGACCGGCGGCGGGCCGTCCCAGCTCTCTCGTCGCGAGCGCCGCCGGGAAAGGTCGGGATGTTCTGCTTCGCGATCCCGGTGCCGACCGCTCGGGCCCAGATCGTCAGCCACTCCGAAGCTCACGCCACAACCGTCCCAGGTTTCTCGAGACTTCCTGCCTGACTCGTCTGCTCAGCAGCGGCACCACCACGGTGTGACCGCGCTCCCTCCGGTGCGGACATCTTCCGCTCCGAAGCGGCACCGGGGCAAACCGAGTTGGCAGACACCCTACGGCGCGGCGGCGGCCATCCGTGGCCGAACTCAACGATGTGCAGCCGTCTCTTCACTACACACCGGCCACAGCGGTCAGACGGTGACGTGCAGGGCGTCCAGTCCTCGGATGACGAAGCCGCCCTTCCACCGCGGCGTCTCCGCGAGCGCGAGCCGCGGAGCCCGGCGCACCACGGTCTCGAACGACGTCGCCAGCTCCACCCGCGCGAGCGGCGCCCCCAGGCAGTAGTGGATCCCGGCGCTGAACGAGATGTGCGGGTTCGGCGTCCGCCCGAGGTCCAGGCGCGCGGCATCCGCGAAGACGGTCTCGTCCCGGTTCGCCGACCCGAACAGCAGCGCGACCTCGTCCCCACGCGGGATCTGCACGCCGTGCACCTCGATGTCCTCCAGGACCCAGCGCTCGAACAGCTGCAGCGGCGTGTCCCACCGCATCAGCTCCTCCACCGCGGTGCCGTACCCCACCTCACCGGCGCGCAGCCGGGCCAGCTCGGCCGGGTTGCGGAACAGTGCCCACCAGCCGTTACCGGTGACGTTCACGGTCGCCTCGTGGCCGGCGTTGAGCAGCAGGACGCAGGTGCCGACCAGCTCCGGGTCGGTCAGCTGGTCGCCCGCGTCCGCGACGGACGCCAGGGCGCTGATCAGGTCGTCGCCCGGGTTCTTCCGCCGCTCGGCCGCGAGCGCGACCAGGTACTCCGTGAACTCCACACTGGCCCGCACGGCCTTGGCCTGCGCTTCGGGCGACGGGCTCAGCTCGTACATCCCGCAGATGTCGGCCGACCACGGTCGCAGCAGGTGCCGGTCGCCCTGCGGGATCCCGAGCATCTCGGCGATCACCGCGACCGGCAGCGGCTCGGCGACGGTCGAGATGAGGTCGACCGGCGAGCCGTCCGAACCGGCGTCGAGCAGCTCGGAGACCAACCCGTCGGTGTACGAGCGGACCCACGGCACCAGTCGCTCGACCGTGCGCGGAGTGAACGCCTTGGACACCAGCCGCCGTAGCCGGGTGTGGTCCGGCGGCTCGCGGTCGAGCATGCCGTTGTTGTTCAGCGTCCAGAACGGCTCGAGGTGGTCGGCAGGCGGCTCGTGCCCCATCTCCTCGTGCGTCGCGACGTGCAGGTACGACCGGCCCAGCCGACGGTCGCGCAGCAACGCGTCCACGTCGGCGTGGCGGGAGACCACCCACTGCCCGGTCCGCTCGAAACGCCAGATCGGCGCGTTCTGCCGCAGATCGGCGAAGACGTCGTACGGCCACGCGACGAACTCCGGCGACCAGGGGTCGAACGCGGGGGCGGACGCTGCGGAATCCTCCTCGCCCTCCGGCCTGTTCGAGGGCCGAGCGACCTCGTCAGCCGCCGGTCGGAAGGAGTTCACTGAACCGGTCATTCGACCACGCTAAGCCATGTTGCTGGCCTTTGACGCACAGCTTTCACCCTCCTTCTGGAACGATGGGCCGGTGGAGCTCACCGTGGGCGTCGGCAGCGGCGCGGAGATGGTCGCGGACGACCGGCTCGCCACCGCCGACATGGTGCTGAACATCGGGCCGCAACACCCCTCCACCCACGGCGTCCTGCGGCTACGGCTGGTCGTGGACGGCGAGCGGGTCGTCTCCGCCGAGCCGATCGTCGGCTACATGCACCGCGGCGCGGAGAAGCTGTTCGAGGTCCGCGACTACCGGCAGATCCTGATGCTGGCCAACCGGCACGACTGGCTGTCGGCGTTCTCCAACGAGCTGGGTGTGGCGCTCGCCGTCGAACGGATGATGGGCATCGAGGTGCCCGAGCGGGCCACCTGGCTCCGGACGCTGCTCGCCGAGCTCAACCGCGTCCTCAACCACCTGATGTTCCTCGGGTCCTACCCGCTGGAGATCGGCGCGATCACGCCGATGTTCTACGCGTTCCGTGAGCGCGAGACGCTGCAGGCGGTGATGGAGGAGGCCTCCGGCGGCCGCATCCACTACATGTTCAACCGGGTCGGCGGCGTCAAGGAAGAGGTCCCGGCCGGCTGGACGTCCCGGGCGCGGCAGGCCGTGGCGGAGGTCCGTCACCGGATGGCCGACCTCGAAAAGATCATCCGGACGAACGACATCTTCCTCGCCCGCACGGTGGGCATCGGTGTCCTCGACGCGGACGTCGCCGCGGCCTACGGGGCCAGCGGCCCGGTCGGCCGGGCCTCCGGACTCGACCTCGATCTGCGCCGGGACGAGCCGTACCTGGCCTACGGTGAGCTCACCGACGTCCTCCAGGTGGTCACCCGCACCGCCGGCGACTGCCACGCCCGCTTCGAGGTGCTGCTCGACCAGGTACACGTCTCGCTGAACCTCGCGGACGCCTGCCTCGACCGGCTGGCGACGCTCGGCGGTCCGGTGAACGTCCGGCTGCCCAAGGTCGTCCGCGCGCCGGAAGGCCACACCTACGCGTGGACCGAGAACCCGCTCGGTATCAACGGCTACTACCTGGTCTCGCGCGGCGAGAAGACGCCATGGCGGCTGAAGCTGCGCACCGCCTCCTACGCGAACGTGCAGGCGCTGGCGACGCTGCTGCCGGGAACGCTGCTCCCCGACCTGGTGGCGATCCTCGGCTCGATGTTCTTCGTCGTCGGCGACGTCGACAAGTAGCTCACCAGGACCGGTACTGGCCCCGATCGTCGGGGGCCGGCGCGTGGCGGGCGTGCCGGCCACCGGCGCCACTCGCCTCGTCGGACGGTGCCGCCCCGGCCGGCGGCAGGTGCTCGAGGCTGGGTAGCTCGAACTCGGCCGACGGCTGGTCGGTGCGCGCACCGCCGCCGTCACCGGCCGGCGGCCACTGCGGCGCCGGCGGGACGTCGGGCAACTCGTCCCAGCGCTGTCCCCCGAAACCGTTGCCGGCTCCGAACCCGCTGCCCGCGCCGAAGCCGTTCCCGGCGCCGAAGCCCGGCTCCGCCCCGAACTCCGGCTCGGCGAGCGTCTGGCCGCCGACGGTGTAGGGCACGTCGAACACGTCACCGGTGATGGCGCCGGTGATCACCTGCGGGTCGTCGCGGTTGTAGCGCTGCGAGCCGGTGTCCCACTGACCGGCGATCGCTTGGGAGTCCGTCTCGCGCCAGGACGACCACTCGCTGGCCGAGCTGCGGTCGTCGTCGCGCCGGGCTGGCGCGGCACGCCGGGCGTCCGGGTCGCGCCGTGGCTCCGGCTCCGGCCGGGGCGTCGACGAACGCGCCCAGTACTCGGTGTAGTCGATCGTGCCCACTTCACCGGAGTCGTCACGGGAAGCCTGATCGGTGCCCGCCGACCGGGAACCGTAGACGCCGGCGTCCAGGCGCTGCGGCGTGTACGCCGGTGGGGCGTCGTCGTACTCGATCAGCTCGTACGCGGGCTCGTCGTCCTCCGGGGCCCGACGCCGACCGCTGCGCCGGCGGCCCGCGCCCTCGTCGGCGGCCTCGGCCTCGTAGGCACCGGCGGAGTACGTACCGGACTGGAACGACTGGTACCGACCGGCGGCGTTCTCGGCGTCCTCCGCGTCGGCGCGACGACGGCCGTACTCGGTGCCCGCCGAGCGCGCTCCGGCCGGCGACTGCGCCGCAGGCTGCGCGGCGTCCGCGTCGCGGCGGCCGCCGCGACGCGCGCGGCTGTCTGCCTCTGGGGGGCGCTGCGGCCAGTTGCCCGCCGGTGCGTCCGCGGCACTCGCGGGCTCGGCGCCGGCGCGGGCGCTGCCGTACGTTCCGGCCTCGTAGCGGATCGGTTCCTTCCGCTGGCCGCCCTCGGCGTCCTCTTCGGTGCCGCCGAACCAGTCGTAGCCGGGATCCGGGGACGGCAGATCGTTCCGCGCCGTGAGGGCCCGGACCGGGCGCTCGGCCCGGCCACGGGACTCGGCCGGGTAGTCGTCCTCGCCGGGAGGGAGGGCACCGGTTAAGCGTCCGAGCCGCGTCGACTCGGTACGCAGGACGCTGTCGCGCCGGGTGGCCTCCAGTTCACGGTGGACGCGCTCCAGTTCACGGTGGACCGAGACCTCCACACCGCGCCGGAGCGAGTCGATGTCGGACCGGAGCCGATCGACCTCGGTGCGCAGCTGTTCCTCGACGTCGTCCCTGACCATGGCGGCGTCGTCGCGGAGGACGACGCTCAGCCCGATGATGACGACGGAGAAGACCGCGAGGACGGCGGCGGCGCGCAGCGGCCCGACGCCGCTGCCGAGAACGAGGAGCAATGCCGCGATCGGGGCGATGGCCACGCCGACCCAGAACAGCTTGCCGATATGCCGACGTATACCCGGGGTGGGTGTGCTTTCGCTCTCCCCACGCTCCGGGGGCGGTAGATGAGGCGGCGGCATGCGATCGAGGTTAGCGAGTCCCTCATCCGGTGTCCGCGTTCTGGGTGATTCGAGACCGTCTGCGGAGTCTGCATCGTCCGTCTTGCCGGTATCATTCGGGTCCACACCGGACACTTCGCCCGACGTCGGGTCGTCGGTCGACGACCCAACACCATCCGTTACCGGCCCCGCCGATTGTTCACGCTGCGGATCCACAACGCCACGGTAACTCGAACAACGCCCTACACCGGGCTACGGACGCCCGTAAATCTCACTATCAGTCATTAATAGAACTCGCTCCGCTGTTGATAACTTCGTAATTAAGGCGAGAAATTGCGAGCAGTGGCGAATTTAGTGACCGTCGACACCGTCCAGCGCCACCACCCGGTCGCAGGCGCGCGCCGCGAAGCCCGCGTCGTTCGTCGCGATGAGCACGGCGTTGTCGGCGCCGGCCGGTGGCCGCACCGCGTCGGCGAGCGCGGCCGCTTCCCCCGCGTCGAGGCCGGCCGTCGGGTCGTCCAGGACGAGCAGCTCGGGGCCGGCCAGCAACGCACGGGCGAGCACCACCCGCGCGTGCAACGACGCGGGCACCGCCGCGAGGTGCGCCGAGACGTAGTCGCCGAGCCCCAGCCGCACCAGCCGCTCGGACGCGAGATCGCGCAGGGCCGTGCCCTGCAACCGCGTCCGCGCCGCACCGATCAGGGCCACCCCCACACCGGCGCGGCGCCCGGCCGGTACCGCGGGCACCGGCGGCACGCCCGGCGAGCCGACCAGCACGTTCTCCAGCACCGTCAGACCGCCGTAGAGTCCGACCCCCTGCAGCGTCCGCGCCAGGCCCAGCGTGGTCAGCCGGTGCGGGCGCGGGCGCAGCGCCGAGCCGCGCCAGCTCAGCTCGCCGGACTCCGGCCGCACGAAGCCGCAGACGGTGTCGAACACCGTGGAGCCTGCCCCGCCGACGACGCCGACGACCTGCCCGGACTCGACGCTCAGCGACAGGTCGTCCAGCACCACCGTGCTGCCCAGCCGCGTCCGGACTCCGGCCAGCCGCAGCACCGGCGCCCCGGAAGCCGTCATCCGGTCCGAAGACGTCAGAGACATCCGTGTCCCCCTCGATGCCGACGATCCGCCAGCTGCCGAGTATGTGGTACCGGTCACATCACCGGCAAGAGCGTCAGAGCGGACGGCGGCCGAGGCGCTCCATGACCCGCGTGACCACGAGACCGAGCAGGATCGCCGCCCCGGAGATCACCGCACCGACCCACTTGTCCGCACCGACCAGGTCGAGATGCAGACGCACGAGTCCGAGCAGCGCCGCCGCCAGCACGACGCCGAAGACGCCGCCCCGCCGACCGTGGGCACTCACGCCGCCCAGCAGCGCGACGCTGAAACCGATCATCGCCAACTCGGCCATGCCGGTGTACCCCGCGGCGCTCGTGCCGCGGTTCGCGGTGTCGAGCAGACCAGCGGCGGCTGCCAACACGCCCGATCCGGCCAGTGCACCCGCGGCGGCGATCGAGGCCATGAACCCGATCCGCTTCGCCGGGTCCCCGGTCGGGCGCGGCCTGCCGACGAAACGCCGGAGCGCGGGCACGGCCAGCAGGAGGCCGCCGAGCATCGAGAGCGCGACCGCACCGGCCAGCCACCACTCCGCCGAGACGTGGACGTCCGGCGTCTCGCTGCCGATCGGACGCGCCTGGCTGCTGGCCAGCGCGGGTACCAGCCCGGACAGCAGGCCGGCGATCCCGAGGCTCACGGCCCAGCTGGGGACGCCGAAGAGCGTGCCGAACAGCGCGATCACCAACCCGGCGAGCGCGCCACCGGCCAGTACCATCGCCAGCGCCTCACCGAACGGGTGGCCCTCGCTGATCAGCCAGGCGTAGTCGGCACCGGCCGCGATCGCGATCGCTCCGATCGCGATGTTCGGCATCCCACCGCGCAGCGAGAGTGCGGCAGCGCTGCCGAGCAGGACCGCGGTGGCGATCCACAGCGCGACCGCCGGCCCGGCGTCGCCCCGGAACGCGTCGTCGTCCTGGGCCAGTACCAGCAGCACCTCGGTGACGACCGCGGCCGCCAGCACGATCTCCCAGATCAGGTGCGGCCAGAGCCGGTCCCGGATCGGCCGTGCCGGCGCGGGCGACGCGGCGGCCGCCGGTGGCTCACCGGGAGGCGACCCCGGCTGCCACCCGAGCACCGGCACGCCGTACGGCGGCGTGTTACCGGACGCCCCCGATCCGGCGGCACCCGATCCGGCGGCACCCGATGGGCCCGCGGCGTCCAGGGTCTCGGTCGGGCCGTCGTCCACCACCGGGTACTCGCCGGTGCGGAAGTCGTAGTCGGGCACGGTCGTCGTACCGGGCAGCGTCAGCGTGCCGCCGTCCCGCTCGTCGATACCCGGATCGTCGTCGTCCTGCTTGCCCTGCACCATCTGACCTCCCGGCGCGCACCCGCGTCGACCCCCGTCACACTCGACGATAGTGGGCACGGCACAACCGAGGGCCCCAGCGGTCAGGCGGGGTGCTTGAGCAGGTAGTCGATGAACGCGGCCCGGATGAGCGGCTCCTGCTCGCCGTACTCGTGCCCGGTGAGCTCGCGCCAGATGCCGATCGCCTCTTCGATCGAGCTGCCGAGGGTGCCGAGGCTCTCGTCGTTCGACTCGGTCTCCCGTGCACTGGGCAGGCGCTGGATGAGGTCCCAGAAGAAGCCGACGTCTCCGTGCTTGCGCGCCCGGCTGAACGCGCGGTCGCGCAGCTCTTCTGTCGTCAACGTGTCCAGCGTGGCCAGGTCACTCATGGGCACATCCTCGTTGATCAGGACTCTTCGTCTTCGGGCGGGTCCGGGATGCGGCACGACCGCTCCAGCCACAGTGCGGCGACCACCAGCAGCACCGCGGCGACCAGCCCGCCGCTGCACTCCGGAAGATCGTCGGCCGCGGCGGCCAAGCGGTCACGCTCGCTCAGCAGGAACAGCAGCAGGCCGGCGTACAGCCCCACGAACAGGGCGCCACCCAGCGAGGACGCCTTGGCCAGCGCGGCGAACCGCGCCACCGCCAGCGGGTCGACCGGGGCCGCACCCTCGTCCCGGTCGATCCGGGCCTTCGTCGCCCTGGCGACGATCACCTCGAAGATCGCCAGCAGCGCCAGTGTCAGCGCCGGGAACCAGGTGAACGTCGGCAGGTCACCGTAGAACCGGTTGGCCATGGCCCACGCCGCCACGCAGGCGACCAGCACCACCAACGCGAGGCTGCCGGGGCGCGTCGGGGTCAACCGCGGGGTCGGCGTCGGCGGGCTGGGGGGCGGAGTCACTCCGGTTCACCTCTCCAGGCTCAAGTCATCGCGGCGACGGACGCTACCCCGTTCATCATCCGGCAGCGCCTCGACGAGCTCACGTACCGGGCGCGCCGTGCCGTGCCCGGCGAGCACCGCGTCGGGCTCGACGTCGAGCCACGGCACGAGGACGAACGCCCGCTGCCCGGTGCGCGGGTGGGGCAGCGTCAGCTCGGGGTCGTCGGAGAGCACCGGCTCGCCGTCGGCGTCGTGCACCTGCACGACGTCCACGTCGAGCGTTCGTGGGCCCCACCGCACGTCGCGCACCCGACCGGCGGCCTGCTCGGCGGCGTGCGCGAAGGAGAGCCAGCCGGCCGCGTCGCGGCCGTCGGCCTCCGCCACGATGATCGCGTTCAAGTAGTCATCCTGGGGAACCGGTCCCCACGGATCGGTTTCGTAAACGGGTGAGACGCGCACGCGGCCCGCGTCGCGGAGTGCGGTGGCCACGGCGGCCAGGTTCGCCAGCCGGTCACCGAGGTTCGAACCCACGGACAGCACCGCGCGCGTCACCGGCGCTCCCGCCGGATCGTCACGGCCACGTCGCCGAACTCCAGCGGGATCGGCGCCTGTGGCTTGTGCACGGTCACCTCGGCGGCGCTGACCCTGGCGTCGTCCAGGCAGACGTCGGCCAGCCGCGCGACGAGCTTCTCCAGCAGGTTCACCGGCTCTCCCGCCACCACCGCTGCCAGCTTCTCGGCCAGCTCACCGTAGTGGACGGTGTCGGTGACGTCGTCGGTTCGCGCGGCGGTGCGCGTGTCCAGCTCCAGGACCACGTCGACGACGAACGGCTGCCCGTCGCGGCGCTCGTGCTCGAACACCCCGTGATATCCGGTCACCCGCAAGCCGGTGAGCACGATCCGATCGGGGACGCTCACCGCGCCGCCCTCCGGTAGGCCTCCACCACGGCGATCGCGTCGACGCTGGCCCGGACCTCGTGCACGCGCACGCCCCAGGCGTCGGCCTGGGCGGAGAGGACCGTGATCGCCAGCGTGGCGTCCTCCCGCTGGTCGACCGGGCGGGGCTTGCCCTCGGCGTCGGCCAGCAGGCTGCCCAGGAACGACTTGCGGCTGGCGCCGACGAGCACCGGCAGTCCGAGGCCCTGCAGCACGTCCAGCCGGGCGAGCAGCTCCCAGTTGTGGACGCCGGTCTTCGCGAAGCCGAGTCCTGGATCGAGGATGAGCGCGCTCTCGGACACGCCGGCCGCCAGTGCGGCGTCGACGCGGGCCGACAGCTCGTCGCGGACCTCGACCACCACGTCGTCGTAGGACGCCAGGCGCTGCATGTCGCGGCTGTGCCCGCGCCAGTGCATGAGGATCCACGGGCAGCCGGCGGCCGCGACGACGGCGCCCATGCCCGCGTCGGCCAGTCCCCCGGAGACGTCGTTGACGAGGGCGGCGCCCGCCGCCAGCGCGGCCTCGGCGACCGCGGCACGGGTGGTGTCGATGCTGACCACCACACCCGCGGCGGCCAGCTCGCGGATCACCGGGACGACCCGGGCGATCTCCGTGTCGGCGTCGACCCGCTGAGCACCCGGGCGGGTGGACTCACCGCCGACGTCGATCAGGTCGGCGCCCTCGGCGACGAGTTCGCGAGCGTGGGTCACCGCGGAGCCGATGCTCTCGTACCGACCGCCGTCGGAGAACGAATCGGGCGTCACGTTCAGGACGCCCATCACCACGCACCGCCCGTAGTCGGGCAGACCGGCCACCGGCCGAGCCGTCGAGGCTCGACCGGTCACCGCCCGGACCCGAGGATCAGGCTCATCGCCTCGGCCCGCGCCGCCTGGGATCGCTGGAACCAGCCCCGCACGGCCGACGTCACGGTGCGGGCGCCCGGCTTGCGGATGCCCCGCATCGACATGCACAGGTGTTCGCACTCCACCACGACGATCACACCGCGCGGCTCGAGCTTCGCCATCAGCGTGTCGGCGATCTGCGACGTCAGCCGCTCCTGCACCTGCGGACGCCTGGCGTAGGCCTCCACGAGCCGGGCCAGCTTCGACAGACCGGTGATCCGGCCGTCCTCGCCCGGGATGTAGCCCACGTGCGCGACGCCGTGGAACGGCACCAGGTGGTGCTCACAGGTGGAGTAGAGCTCGATGTCCTTGACCAGGACGAGCTCCTCGTGGTCTTCCTCGAAGACCGTGGTGAGGACCTCGGACGGGTCGACGCGCAGCCCGGAGAAGATCTCCGCGTAGGCGCGGGCGACCCGGGCCGGCGTCTCCCGGAGGCCCTCGCGGTCGGGGTCTTCCCCGACCGCGGTGAGGATCTCCCGGACGGCCCGCTGGATCCGGGGCAGGTCGACGGCGTCCTCCGCCGACGTACCTCCCTCACCAGCGGGCGTCAGGGCATCTGACGCGACTGCTTCGGTGCTCAGCGCAGGTCTCCCTGCGCCGAGGAGCCGGAGTGGCCGGTGCCGCCCGGCCAGCCGGGCTGACCCGGCACCGACGGACCGCCCAGCGTGTCGCTCTGCGGCGGCAGCGGGTCGTTCAGCGGGTCACCCGGAGTCGGCACCGACGCATCGCTGCCAGGGCCGAGAGTGATCTGCGGCTGCTCGTCCTCCGGCGCTGCGTGCGCCCCACCGTTGGTCCGGATCCCGGTGGAACCGTTCGCCAGCCGCGCGGTCGCCTCGTCGGCGGCCTTCTTCTGCAGCTCGGCGACCTCGGCCGGGGTCATGACCGGCGGCTTGTCACTGGGCGCCCGCTTGCCGAAGCCGTTGAACGGCGACATCGGCGGACGCTTCGCGACGCGGGCGCAGATCCGGGCCATGTCGTCCTTGCTCAGCGTCTCCTTCTCGAGGAGCTCGAGCACCATCGTGTCGAGGACGTCGCGGTACTCCGAGAGGATCTCGTACGCCTCGTCGTGCGCCAGCTCGATCAGCGCCCGGACCTCGGCGTCGATCTCGGCCGCGATCGTGTCGGAGTAGTCGCGCTGGTGCCCCATGTCGCGGCCGAGGAACGGCTCCGAGTCGCTGGTGCCGTACTTGACCGCACCGAGCTTGGCGCTCATGCCGTACTCGGTGACCATCGCACGGGCCATCCCGGTGGCCTTCTCGATGTCGTTGCCTGCGCCGGTGGTGGGCTCGTGATAGACGAGCTCCTCCGCGGCGCGACCGCCGAGTGCGTAAGCCAGCGTGTCGATCATCTCCGACCGGGTCTGGGTGTACTTGTCCTCGGTCGGGAGGATCAGCGTGTGGCCCAGCGAGCGGCCACGCGGCACGATCGTCAGCTTGTGCACCGGCGCGGAGTGCGGCAGTGCCCAGGCCACGAGCGCGTGCCCACCCTCGTGGTACGCGGTGACCTTGAGCTCACGCTGGCTCATCGCCCTGGTCTTGCGCTCCGGGCCCGCGATCACGCGGTCGATCGCCTCTTCGAGGTACTCGTTGGTGATCGCCTTCTTGTCCTGCCTGGCGGTCAGCAGCGCGGCCTCGTTGATGACGTTCGCCAGGTCGGCACCGGTGAAGCCCGGTGTGCGGCGGGCGATCGTGTCCAGGTCGACGTCGGGCGAGAACGGCTTGCCCTTCGCGTGCACCCGCAGGACGGCCTTGCGGCCCTCCAGGTCGGGACGGTCGACCGCGATCTGCCGGTCGAAGCGGCCGGGGCGCAGCAGGGCCGGGTCGAGGATGTCGGGCCGGTTCGTCGCGGCGATCATGATGATGCCGCCCTTGACGTCGAAGCCGTCCATCTCGACGAGCATCTGGTTCAGCGTCTGCTCGCGCTCGTCGTGACCACCGCCGAGGCCGGCGCCGCGGTGGCGGCCGACCGCGTCGATCTCGTCGACGAAGATGATCGCCGGCGCGTTCTGCTTGGCCTGCTCGAACAGGTCACGGACCCGGCTGGCACCGACACCGACGAACATCTCGACGAAGTCGGAGCCGGAGATCGAGTAGAACGGCACCCCGGCCTCACCGGCCACGGCGCGGGCCAGCAGCGTCTTACCGGTGCCGGGCGGGCCGTAGAGCAGGACGCCCTTCGGGATCTTCGCTCCGATCGCCTGGAACTTGGCCGGGTTCTGCAGGAACTCCTTGATCTCGTGGAGTTCCTCGATGGCCTCGTCCGCGCCGGCGACGTCGGCGAACGTCGTCTTCGGGGTGTCCTTGCTGACCAGCTTCGCCTTCGACTTGCCGAAGTTCATCACCCGGCTGCCGCCGCCCTGCATCTGGCTCATGAAGAGGAAGAGCAGGACGACCACGACGAGGATCGGAAGAACCGTGATCAGCAGCGTGACGAAGATCGACTCCTGGGTGACCTTCGTGTCGAAGGCCGGCCCACTGTTCGTGGCCGCCTTCTCCGACAGCAGCGTGAACACGTCGTCAGCGGACTGCGACGGGAACGACGCCTCGATCTTCTTGTCGCCGCGGTAGTCGTTGTTCAGTTCCAGGCGAAGGATCTGTTCCTTGTCCTGGAGCTGGGCTTTTTTGTAGTTGCCGTCGCGCACCTGTTGCAGGGCGACGGAGGTGTCGACCTTCTTGTAATCGCCGTCGCCGGTGAACAGAGAACCCAGCAACAGAGCGACCAGGATCATCAGGATGATCCAGACCAAGGGCCTGCGAAGAAAGCGGGTACGTTCCATGCTCCGTGCGGGGTACTCCGAAAAGCAGAGGCCCCGGCCCCTCCCGATTCTCAGGCTATTAGGCGCGTGTCGGTGTGCACATCAGGTCGTACGACGGGCGTAAAACTAGGTAGTTCACCCGGTCTTGGAAGCGTACTCCGCGCCCACCGACGGTGCAGGCGGCCGGTTGGCGACCCTCCGAGACAACGGGTGAACCCTGTGCACGGTTCCGTGACCGCTCATGCGGCGCCGTAAACCTGGGGCTTCAGCACCCCGACAAACGGCAGTCCGCGGTACTGCTCGTCGTAGTCGAGGCCATAGCCGACGACGAATTCGTTCGGAATGTCGAATCCGACGTAGGGCACCTCGACGGGGACCTTGATCGCATCGGGCTTGCGCAGCAGCGCCACGACCCGCACTGATGCCGGATTCCGGCTCGCCAGGTTCTTGAGCAGCCAGGAGAGCGTCAGCCCGGAGTCGATGATGTCCTCGACGACCAGAACGTGGCGCCCGGCGATGTCCCGGTCGAGGTCCTTGAGGATCCGGACCACGCCGGACGACGTGGTGGAGGACCCGTAGGAGGAGACCGCCATGAACTCGACCTCGGCCGGCTGACGCAGCTCGCGGGCGAAGTCCGCCATGAAGACGAACGCACCCTTGAGCACGCCCACCAGCAGCAGCGGGCTCTCGGTGTCGGCCTCGTAGTCCGCCTCGACCTTCCGGGCCAGCTCGGCGATCTTCTCCTGGATGTCGGTGGCCGAGACCACCACTCGCTCGATGTCGGCCGCGTACGGGCCGGAGACCTCTGGGCTCGTCACGTACGCAGCCTACGGGCGTTCAGCCAGCCTTCGGCCCTCAGGGCCCCACCCCCGTACAAACCACCCGATCTGCGCGGTTCACCGACGTGCGGCCCGACGGTCACCCGCTCCGCCGGAGTCCTCGGTACGACGTCAGACGCGACGGAGGACGCCGCCGCGGCGTCGGACCTGGATGCCGCTCGGCAGGTGCACCGGGCCCTGCCCGCGCCAGCGGGTGACCAGCGCGTCCAGCGCGTCGACGTGGGCGGCCGAGAGCGCTCCGGCCGGCGCGCCCAGCCCGATCGCCCACCGGCGCAGCACCCGCCCGCGCAGCGCGCGATGAGCGTCGGCCAGCGCCTGGACGTCGAGCCCGTCGGGGACGGCGGCCGCCGCCAGCAGTTCGGCCGCGAGGCCGTCCAGCAGGTCCGCGTCGGCGCGCAACAGCGCTGCGCTGCGCGCGAGGCCGGCCACCAGGCCGCCACCGGCGGCCTCCTCCAGCGCGGGCAGCACCGCGCGGATCCGCGACCGCGCGTACGCGGGGTCGACGTTGTGCGGGTCGTCCCAGGTCGGTAGCGACTCCCCGGCGCACGCCGCCCGGGTCGTCGCCCGCGGGAGCTCGAGCAACGGCCGCCGGTAGACGCCCCGCCGCGGCGCCATCCCGGCCAGCGACCGGCTGCCCGATCCGCGGGCGAGCCCGAGCAGCACGGTCTCGGCCTGGTCGTCGGCGGTGTGCCCGAGGAGCACGGCGGCGGCGCCGTGGCGGGCCGCCGCGGCGTCCAGCGCCGCGTACCGCGCGGAGCGGGCCGCCGCCTCCGGGCCGCCGGCGGCGCCGACCTCGACCCGGACCGCCTCGGCCGGGTCGAGTCCGAGCTTGCCGCCCCACGCCGCGACGTCGGCCGCCCGCTCGGCCGACCCGGCCTGCAGGCCGTGATCGACCGTCACCAGGCCGGCCAGCAGCCCTGCCCGGGGCGCCTCGAACGCCGTGGCCGCCGCCAGGGCGGCGGAGTCCGGGCCGCCCGAGCAGGCCACGAGCACCAGCGCTCCGGCGGGGAGATCCCGCAGCTCGGCGCGGACCGCCACCCGGACCGCGGCGACCGCGCCCGGCGGGCCGCCCATCAGCGCCTCAGCCCGCCCGCCACCCGGGTGCCCCGTCCTCGGGAGCGCGGCGCGCGGGACACGTCACTGCGCCGCTGCGGAAGCGCCGATCACCCGCGCCACCCAGGCGTCCGGGTCGTTGATCTCCGACGAACGCGGCAGCGTCTCGGCCGAGGTCCAGATCTGGTTGAAGCCGGTCATACCTACCCGCTCCACCACGGCGGCGACGAACCGCCTGCCCTCGGCGTACTGCCGCATCTTCACCTCGATGCCGAGCAGCCGCCGGACCAGCTTGTCCAACGGGTTCCGCGCCGAGCGGCGCGCGTTGAACCGGGCGCGGATGCCCTCCACCGTCGGCACCACGTCCGGGCCGACGCCGTCCATCACGAACTCCGCGTGGCCCTCGACGAGCGTCATCAGCGCGGTCAGCCGGTCGACCACCGCGCGCTGCGCCGGCGTCTGGACCAGGTCGAGCACGGAGGCCTTCGAGTCGGGGTTGCGGACCGCGTCGGCCAGCGCGGAGATGCCGTTGCGCAGCCGGTCGGCCAGCGCCTCGGGGTCCAGATCGGTGGCGTCCACGAACGCGTTGACCTCGGACAGGAAGTGGTCGCGCAGCCAGGGCACCGCGGTGAACTGGGTGCGGTGGGTGACCTCGTGCAGGCAGACCCAGAGCCGGAAGTCGGTCGGGTCGACGCCGAGCTTGCGCTCGATCTCGACGACGTTCGGCGCGACCAGCAGCAGCTGACCCGGCGCTCCGGAGAAGACCTCGTACTGGCCGAGCACCTTGCTGGAGAAGAAGCCCAGGATCGTGCCGACCTGGATGCCGGTGGCCTTGGAGCCGACGGCCCGGACGGCGGTGCCCACAGCACCGCCGACCGGCCCGAACGCTGGCGGCTTCGACGGGGAGGCCGACTGCAGCTTCTCGATCACCGGGTCCATCACGACCTGCAGGCCCTCGACGTTGGACCGCACCCAGTCGGAGCGGTCGACGACCTGGACCGGCGGGTGGTCGACCTGCGCGGACAGCCCGGTGTACGCGGCGACGTGCCGCTCGGCGACGTCGGTGAGGCGTCGCAACTCGAGCACCACGTCCGCGGCTTCGGTGACGCTCACGCGCGGGCCACCACCGGTCAGCGTCGCGGCGGTGGAGACCGCCAGATCCCAGTCCACCATCTGCGTCATCTCTTCACGGTACGGGTGAATCGCACGCACTGCCCACTATGCGGACGATCAGCGGCAGCCGCACCGGGCCAGCGTCGCGGCGATCTGATCGAGCGCCGCCTCCGCGCTGTCACCGCCGCCGGCCGGGACACCGTTGGCCACCGCGGCGAACGTCAGGATCCGGCCCTCGACCGTGACGGTCATCCCGGCGAGCGAGCTGACCCCGGACAACGTTCCGGTCTTGGCCCGCACCAGGCCGACGCCCGCGCTCGCGGAGTCGCCGCCGAACCGGTCGGCCAGCGTGCCGCTGTAGGAGGCCACCGGCAGCCCCGCCAGTAGCGTCCGCAGCTGCGGGTGGTCGTTGCCTGCGGCCTTGGCCAGCAGCGACGTGAGGAGGTTGGGCGTCAGCCGGTTCAGCCGGGAGAGGCCACTGCCGTCCCGCAGCGCGTACCCGGCGGTATCGATGCCCGCCTCCTCGAGCACGGCCTTGCGGGCCTCGGTGCCCCCGTCGAACGTGGCGGGCAGGCCCTTCTTGACCGCGATCAGCCGCAGCATCGACTCGGCGATGACGTTGTCGGACTCGGTGAGCATCGCGTCGACGATGTGCGAGAGCGGCGGCGACTTCAGCTCGCCGAGCTGCGCGGCGCCGTCGGGTGCGGTGCCCTGCACGACCTGCGCTTCCGGCGCACCGAGCAGCTGCTTGAACCGCTCACCGACGAACAGGTCCGGTGCGGCCGCCCGCTGGCCCTCGTGATCGGGTGTCGGCTCGATCCGGCCGCCGTCGGCGGTGAGCGCGTTCACCCGAGCCGAGTAGTTGCCGGAGATGATGTCGGAGTCCCAGCCCGGCCCGACGTCTGGCCCGCTGAACAGGCTGCTGTCGACGACCACGCGGGTCACCTGCGCCCCCTTGAGGGCGGTCCGGACGCTCGCGGCGAGGGTGTCGAGCCGGGCCGCGCCCGGGTAGCTGTGCTTCTCGCCGAACGCCAGCGTCGGATCGCCGGCACCGACGAGCACGATCTCGCCGGGCGCCGAGCCCTGCACGACGGTGGTCGTCAGCCGGTGGGCCGGACCGTAGGCCAGCAATACCCCGGCCGCCGTGACGGCCTTGGTCGTCGAGGCCGGAGTGACTGGTGTGTCCGCATTTCGACTAAACAGCGTGCTGCCGTTTTCCGCGTCACGCACTGACACCGCTACGCTGGATCCGAGCCGGCGGTCTGTGAGCAGGCTGGTCAGCGCAGCGGTGAGTCCGGCCTCGGTCGGCGGCTCGGCAGAGTCGTCGTCGGGGGGCAGAACCGCTGGCGGGTCCGTGAAAACGGGTCCCGCGGCGACGGCGGGGACGAGTACCCCGACGCGCGCGTCGTCCACCTCGCCCGCACCACCGCGCACGAACCAAAGCAGGTCTGTGACCAGCACGGCGGCGAGGACCCAGCAGAGGGTGAGCCACAGCACAGGGTGGCGGCCGTTCTGCATATCCTCCCCAAGGTGTGTTTCCGACCTGCGAGACACTATCCGTAATTAGTGCCCGACCCGGTGAGGAGTCCATCCCCGTGGAGTTCGACGTCACGATCGAGATCCCGAAGGGTCAGCGGAACAAGTACGAGGTGGACCACGAGACCGGGCGCATTCGCCTGGACCGGATCCTCTTCACCGCGACGCAGTACCCGGCCGACTACGGCTTCGTGGAGGAGACCCTCGGCCAGGACGGCGACCCGCTCGACGCGCTCGTCCTGCTGCAGGAGCCGACTTTCCCGGGCTGCCTCATCCGCGCCCGCGCGATCGGCATGTTCCGGATGACCGACGAGAAGGGCCCGGACGACAAGGTCCTCTGCGTCCACGCGAACGACCCGCGCCAGGAGCACCTGCGCGACATCCACCACCTGCCGGAGTTCGACCGGCTGGAGATCCAGCACTTCTTCACGGTGTACAAGGACCTCGAGCCCGGTAAGTCCGTCGAGGGTGCTCAGTGGGTGGGTCGGGCCGAGGCCGAGGCCGAGATCGAGCGGTCCCGCAAGCGCGCGGCCGAGGTCGACCACGGCTTCACCGGAACCGGCGACGCCCACCCCCCGACGGAGTAACTCGCCTTAGGGGATGATGCCCCGGTGAGCGCGATCGACGGAGCGGCTGCGGTACGCCCCGCCGCTGATGACGAACTGGCGGGCCTGGCCGAGGTCGAGAAGGCCTCCGAGGCACCGTTCATCGAAGCGGGCATGATCCTGCCCGCGGAGTACGTGACCGAGGACGACCTGCGCAAGTGCGCGGTCGTCCTCGTCGCGCCGGGGCCCTCGGGCACACCGGTCGGCTTCGCGTCGGTGGAGGCCCTGGACGGGGCCGCCCACCTCGCGCAGCTCTCGGTGGACGCCGAGTTCGGCCGCCGGGGCATCGGCCGGGGGCTGCTGGCCGCGGTGATCGGCTGGGCGCGCCGCGGCGGCTTACCCGCCGTGACGCTGACGACGTACCGCGACGTCCCGTGGAACGGCCCGTTCTACCGGCGGTACGGCTTCGTCGACCTGGACGAGTCGGAGCTGACGCCGGGCCTGCGGGCCCACCGCGATCAGGAGATCGCGATGGGCCTCGACAAGTTCGGCCCCCGGGTAGCCATGCGCCGCTCATTGCGGGCGGCCCGCTGAGAAGGACGCCGACAGCCGCGCTCTCAGCGGGCTCCGGGTTCACACACGAGCGCCTAGAGCGCTCAACTGCTGAACGGGCCGCCCAGGCTCGCGCCGCCGTCGACGACGAACACGTTGCCGGTCACCCACGACGCCGCGTCGCTGGCCAGGTAGAGGGCCGCGTTCGCGATGTCATCGGGCCGGCCCAGACGCTGCAGCGGCCAGGGGTACTTGGCGTCCTCGCCGGCACCCTCCCACAGCGCACGCGCGAAGTCGGTCTTCACCAGGCCCGGTGCGATCACGTTCACCCGGACGTTCGGCCCGACCTCGGTGGCCAGCTGCTGCGACAGGAAGATCAGCGCGGACTTCGTGACGCCGTAGATCGCCAGCGGACCACCCGCCCGTAGCCCGTCGATGCTCGAGACGTTGAGGATCGAGCCGCCGTGCTCCTTCATCCAGCCCCGGTACGCCGCCTGGGCCCACACCAGCGGTCCACGCAGGTTCACCTCGAACGTCTTGTCCCACGCCGGGAGCTCGGCGTCGATCACCGGACCCATGTACGGGTTCGTCGCCGCGTTGTTCACCAGCACGTCGAGGCGCCCGAACTTCTCCACCGTCTCGGCGACGACGCGCTCGGCGTCCTCGGCCTTGCCGGCGTGCGCGGCGATCGCGTGCACGTCACCGCCGATCTCGGCGACCGCCTTCTCCAACCCCTCGGGCTTACGGGCCGTGATGACGACCTTCGCGCCGGCTTCGGCGTAGGCCTTGGCGATCGCTGCGCCGATACCGCGCGAGCCGCCGGTGACGACGGCGACGCGCCCTTCCAGGTTGATGTCCACGGAGACTCCTTCAGAGGGACGGGTCGAGGACGAGCTTGCCGACGGTGTTACGGGAACGCAGTGCTTCGTGGGCTTTCCGCGCCTCGGACAGCGCGTACTCCCCACCCGGGACGACCCGCAGCGTGCCTTCGCTGACCAGGGAGAACAGCTCGGCGATCGCGGGCCGCAGCACGTCGCCGGGCAGCAGGAACGCGTGCGCGAGCCACATGCCGGCCACGGTGGTGGAGTGTGAGAGCAGGTTGCCGGGCCTGATCGGGCTCGGCTGCTCCCGACTGGCCATGCCGTAGAACGCCAGCCGGCCGAACGGCGCCAGTGCGGCGAGGCTCTGGTCGGTGACGCGTCCACCGGTCATGTCGAGGACGACGTCGACACGCTTGCCGCCGTTCGCCTCCCGCAGCGCAGCGGTCATGTCTTCCGAACGGGAGTCGATCGCCACGTCCGCGCCGAGCTCCAGCGCTAGCCGGCGCTTCTCGTCGCTCGATGCCGTTGCGATCACCCGCCCGGCGCCCCACGCCTTCGCGAGCTGCACGGCGAGCGACCCCACGCCACCGGCCGCCGCGTGCACGACGACGGACTCGCCGGGGTTCAGGACCGCACTACGACGCAGCAGCAGCCACGCCGACGCCCCCTGCACGACCATCGCCAGCGCGGTGGTGTCGTCGATGTCGTCGGGAACGTCGAAGGAGAGTGCTGGCTCGACGAGCGCCTTCTCCGCGTAGCCACCGCCGCCTGCCAGCAGCGACACGACCCGCCGACCGTCCGGCAGGCGACCGACGACCTCGGCGCCCGGCACCATCGGGAGCTTCGACGCCGCGAGGTACGTGTTCTCGGCCTGGTGGGTGTCCGCGTAGTTCACGCCCGCCCGGGAGACGTCGAGCACCGCGGCGGTGCCGGACGCGACCGGGTCGGGCAGGTCTCGCACGACCAGCACCTCGGGGCCACCGAACTCGGTGATCTGAACGGCACGCATGTCAGGCCTCTCCCAGAGTCGTCTGCACCGACGCGTCCGCGGACGGCGCCTTGTCGCCGGCCGCCGTGCGCGGCCCGGGGACGTTGCGGAACGCGAACGGCTCGGCCGGCCGCCCGACCTGCACGTACCAGGCCTCGCCGCTGCCCTCACCGGCGAGGATGGCGTCGAACGCCGCGACGACGTCGGCCACCTCCAGCAACGGGACACCGGCGCCCAGCAGCGCGTCGCGCACGTTCGTGATGATCGCCGTCTCGGCGAACGAGGGGCAGAGCGCGTTCACCCGGATACCGTCGCCGGCGTAGAGCGGGCCCAGCGCCCGCACCAGCCCCACGACCGCCGCTTTGTTCGCGCCGTAGATCGGGTCGAACGGCACCGCGGTGAGGCCGGCCAGGCTGGCGGTCGCGATGATGTTGCCGCCGCCGCGCGCCTTCAGCGCCGGGAGCGCAGCGTGGACGCCGTACACGACGCCGTCGAGGTTGATCGCCATCACCCGGCGATAGGCCTCCGGCGAGAAGCCCTCCTCCAGCCCGAACCCGGTGGCGACACCGGCGTTGAGGAACGCCAGGTCCAGACCACCGAACTCGGAGACGGCCGCGTCGACGGCGGCGAGGCTGTCGGCCGGTTCCCGGACGTCACACCTCCGGAAGACACCACCGATCTCGGCCGCGACCTGCTGACCGCCTGCCTCGTCGACGTCGGTGACCAGCACGCGGTAGTCCTGCTCGGCGAGGCGGCGTGCGACGGCGGCACCGATGCCGCTCGCTCCGCCGGTGACCCAGGCTGCTCCAGCCATCCGTACCTCCGTTGGTCGGCGTCCCTATCAACTTACTGACTCGTCGGTTACTTTAGGCAGATTCAGTGGTCTACACCTCGGGGAGCTTCGATGGATTTCGAGCCCAGCGCCAAAGCGCAGGAGTACATCGACCGACTGACCGAGTTCATGGACTCGCACGTCTACCCGGCCGAACCTGTCTACGAGACGCAGCGAGCCGAACTCGTCGCCGCCGGTCAGCCGCACCAGGTGCCCCCGATCGTGGAGGACCTCAAGCGGGAGGCCCGCTCCCGCGGGCTGTGGAACCTCTTCCTCCCGGACGCCCAGGACCCCGCGCACGGCCTGAGCGTCACCGACTACGCCTCGCTCGCGGAGATCACCGGCCGCTCGCCGCACCTCGCGCCGGAGGCCATCAACTGCGCCGCACCGGACACCGGCAACATGGAGCTGCTCCACCTGTTCGGCACCGACGAGCAGAAGAAGACCTGGCTCGAGCCGCTGCTCGACGGGCAGATCCGTAGCTGCTTCGGCATGACGGAGCCGGACGTGGCCAGCTCGGACGCCCGCAACATCAGCACGAGCGTCGTGCGGGACGGCGACGACTACGTGATCAACGGTCGCAAGTGGTGGACCAGCGGCGCGGCCGACCCGCGCTGCAAAGTCATGATCCTGATGGGCAAGACCGATCCGGACGGTCACCCGTACGCGCAGCAGTCGATGGTGCTGGTCCCGATGGACTCCCCCGGCCTCGAGGTCGTGCGCGACCTGTCCGTCTTCGGCTACCACGACCAGCACGGCCACTGCGAGATCCGGCTGACCGACGTCCGGGTCCCGGTGACGAACCGGCTGGGGCCGGAGAACAGCGCTTTCGCGCTGGCTCAGCAGCGGCTGGGTCCTGGCCGGATCCACCACTGCATGCGGGCGATCGGCATGGCCGAGAGGGCTCTGGACGCGATGTGCCGCCGCGCCGTCTCCCGGGTCGCGTTCGGCAAGGAGCTGGCTCGCCAGGGCGTCGTCCAGCAGTGGATCGCGGAGTCGCGGATGGCGATCGAACAGGCACGTCTGCTGACGCTCAAGACCGCGTGGCTGATCGACAAGAAGGGCTTCCAGTCGGCGCGCAGCGAGGTCGCGGCGATCAAGGTGGTCGTGCCCCAGATGGCCACTTCGGTGCTGGACAAGGCCATCCAGCTGCACGGCGGCGGCGGCGTCAGCGGCGACTTCCCGCTGGCGCGCGCGTACGCCGGCCTGCGGACGCTCCGCCTGGCCGACGGGCCGGACGAGGTGCACGTCATGTCGGTGGCGCGGACCGAGCTCGCCCCGTATCTGGGCAAGTGAACGCCCCGGTACGGCGTCGGCTCACGTCGGCGTCCCGGCGTGAGCAGCTGCTGTCGGTGGCCGTGGCGGAGTTCGGCAGGCGCGGGTTCCACCTCACCCAGATGGAACACGTCGCCGCGGCGGCCGGCGTCTCGAAAGGACTGCTGTACCAGCACTTCGAGTCCAAGGAGGAGTTGTTCGCGGCCGTCACCGCGGCAATCGTCGAGGACCTGTCCCGGCGATTGCACGCGGTGACGAACCCGGGCGACCCGGCGCTGGAGCGGATGCGGGTGCTCGCGAGGACGCTGTTCGACTTCGCGATCGATCAGCCCAGCGCATGGGCGGTGATCATTCGGCACTTCGACAAGCCCGAGGTCGGCGACGAGCTGCGCGGCCTGCGCGACGAGCTCGGCGCGGTCATCGTCGACCTGATGCTGCTCAACCGCCGGAACAACCCGACGCGGCTGGCGGCGGCCGAGCCGGTGGTGACGCTACTGGCCCCGATGGTGACCGGCGGGCTGATGTCGCTGATCTCCTGGTGGCTGGATCACCCGGAGGTGCCGCGCGAGCGGGCGGAGTCGATGGCCGTGGAATTCATCTGGCTCGGTCTCGACCGGATCCGCGCCGGCGAGCGGCTGTGAGCGTCCATTGAGAACCGGTGTCGGACTTCATCGTCCCACCTCCCGATGGTGCGAACAGGGGTGCGATCGAGGGTGAGCCGCCGCGGCGGAAAAAGCAACGGCCGGGACACCTTTCGGTGCCCCGGCCGTCGTGCTCCGGTCAGCCGATCTTGTCGCCGGCCTTCCCGGTGGCGTTCTCGGCGTCCGACGCCGCCTTCTTCACGGACGTGCGAGCGGCCTTGACCTGCGACTTGGCGGTCTTGGTCTGCTCCACGGCCGCCTGGGTCGCCGGGTCCTTGCGGATGGTGGACACCAGCTTCTCGCCGCGGTCGGCGAACTCGGTGTAGGAGCCGGTGACGCGGTCGCTCAGGTCCACGTACGTCTCGTTCACCTTGCCCGACAGGCCGGTGATCGAGGTGCGCAACGTCTGCGGCAGCTCGCGGGCCTGCGCCTGCAGGTCCTTGACCTGGCTGCGCAGCACCTCGACGACGGCACCCTGGTAGCGGGGCAGCGCGCGGAGCTGCTCGACGGCGTAGTCGGCGACACCGACGTAGGCGTAGAGGCCGCGTTTGGGGTCCGGGAGCGTGAACTTCACGTCGCCGGTGGCCTCGACGGTGTTGCCGGTCTTCTTGGTCTCGGTCTTGGCAGTAGCCATGATGGATTCCTCCCTGGCTTCGGCATGTGGTTGGTCACCGGCGGTCAGCGGCGCGCCGGGCGTCGTTCAGGGCTGCGGTGCGGCAGCGGGTACTTCGTCGTCAGCGGTGGACCGCGTGGAACCGGCCGGGTCCGCGGTCGCCTCGTTCTCGCGCCGGAACGAGTGGTAGATCTCGAGCAGGATCTGCTTCTGGCGGTCGGTGAGGTACTCGTCCGCCGTGATGGCCGACGCGGTGGCGCCGAGCGCACCGTCCGTCCGCAGACCGTCGGCGCCGTCGTCCAGCGTCTCCCGGTCGAGCAGCCCGGCGTGTACGTAGAGGGTCTCGGCCGATATCCGCAGCGCCTTCGCGATCTGCTGGAGGATTTCGGCCGACGGCTTGCGGAGTCCCCGCTCGATCTGGCTGAGGTACGGGTTGCTGATGCCGGCCTGCTTCGCCAGCTGCCGGAGCGAGATCTGCGAGCCCGACCGCTGTTCGCGGATGAACTCGCCGAGCGTCCGGACCGCGTCCTGCGGCGACTTGAGCGAAGTCATGACCTCGCCTCCCTCACCGCGCGATCCGGCCCCCGACGCTCACCACGCTATCGCGAGCGCTAGCTACGAGCAAGCACCCGCGCTAGCACTACGGCGTGGCGCTGCCCACAGTTGCCTTCAAAGCGGACAGAACGGCACGGGCGACGTGGTCGGCCACCCGGAACGGGGCCGCGTTGGTGCGCGGCCGAGCAAACGCCGCCGCGCCCCGCGAGCTGGTGTACCACCCGATCGCGAACCGCCGCGGGTGCTCCTCGCCGTCGATGCCGACGACGCGGTTGTCGCGGCTCGTGCGCAAGCGCCCGGTGGAGACGCCGTCCACCGTCTCCTCCACGCCCTGCCCGGTGGCCATCAGGTCGCGCAGCAGCGCATCGGCGGTGGCCACCACCGTCGGCCTCGGCAGCCGCGCCTCGACCAGGGCGTCCGCCTCCACGACGCCGGGCACGGCGGGCGAGCACGCCCGGAAACGTCCGTCGACGCCGTCGAACCGGACGTCCGGCCCGAGGAAGTGGACGACGCCCGCGCGGGAAAGCGCGAGCAGCTGGTCGAGCCGGAACGCCGGTGGGCCGCTCGCGAGGAAGCTGAAGAAGCCGTGCCACCAGCCGTCGAGCTCCTCGACCTGACTCCGCCCCGACAGCCGCCCGCTGCCCACCAGCTGCGGCAGGTTGCCGTAGACCGAGAGCAGCGCGAGGAACGCCCCGAGGTCGGCGCTGTAGGCCTGGTCGTTGCGCCTGGCGACGTCGGACTCGATGTAGGAACGGAGCGCACGCTGCACCTGCGCGCCGTCCGCGAAGCGCGCTCCGGCGAACGGACGGTCGAGCCGGTCGAGGTCGAGCCGGTCTTCCTCGGCCGGGACGGCCGAGGCCACCAGCTCGACGCGGGCCGCGCTGTACCAGGGCACTTCGGAGTAGGCGGCCGCGAACGTGTCCCACGGCAGCGTCGTCCGCTCGGGATGCCCGGCGAACAACTCGTGGTAGTAGCCCCAGCCGATCTCCTTGGCGATCAGCGGCCAGACGTCGCGGCGGAACTCCAGCCGGCCGCCGGGGAGCGCGTCGATCTGCGCGGTGCCGAAGAACCGGGGCAGCGGGGCGGGCGGGCCGACCAGGCGGTAGCCGGTCTTCGCGTGGTACGGCACACCTCGACCGGAGCCGACGAACAGCCGAGGCTCGTTCCCGGACGGCAGGTAGCCGCCGTCGGCCTCGGAGTACCGGCCGCCGCGCCCCTCGGTGAGAAGCACGACGAGGTCGACGAACGCCAGCCCGAGCCCGCGCACGAGGACGTCCTGCCCCGGCTCGAGAGCGGACAGGTCCAGGTCGGCGGTGTAGGCCGGGGGAACATAGGTCAGCCCGTGCGCCTCGGCGTAGGCGGCGAGCCGCGCGGGCTCGCCGGTCGGCTCGGCGTCCAGGTGGCCGAGCGCGAGCACCACGACGTCGGCCTCGAGCGGCTGGTCGCGGCCGGCGAGCCAGACGCGCTGCGGCTGCCCGTGGTCGCCCTCCACGCGCACGGCGCGGTCGGCGACGACGTCGATCTCGACGTTGAGCGGAGCCGCCGCGCGAACCCGATCGAAGACCCAGGACAGATACTCGCTCTGGGTCCGGCGGCTGACGAACGAGCGCCCGTGGACGTCGGGCGCGCCGGTCTCGCCTGCCCACTCGTGGAGGGCGGGGCCGGCCGCGAGCGGACCCTGCATCAGCACCGTCTCGTCCGGGAACATCGTGACGTCCTCGGCCATCGAGTTCATCAGCAGCAGCGGGGACTGATCGGGTCGCCAGACCCGACCGGCGCCCGGTGGGTGCGGATCGACCAGCGTGATCCGGAGTGCGTGGTCGCCGAACAGCTCGGGCACACTGGCCACCAGCCGCTCGAGCATCCCGGTAGCGCCGGGGCCCGCCCCGACCACGACGAGCCGAGCAGGTTCCGCCGCCATGTCGCCCCCTTTCCCTACTGGAATAGTAGGCAGATGAAGCGCCTTCGGCTAACGACGCTTGACCCTCACGCGACGTAAGTCCCTACCGTCCTTCCCAGGCCCACCGGAGGTGACGAATGAGCTGGTCAGTAGGGCAGGTCGCGAAGGACGCCGGGATCACGGTCCGGACCCTGCACCACTACGACGAGATCGGCTTGCTCTGCCCCAGTGGGCGGACGAGCGCCGGCTACCGCCGGTACTCCTACGACGACCTCGAGCGGCTGCAGCGCATCCTCGCGTACCGGCGGCTGGGGTTCGGACTGGAGAAAATCGCGGCGATCCTCGACGACAGCTCCGTGGATCCCATCGATCACCTGCGTCGGCAGCACGCGCTGCTCATCGGGCAGATCGAGGAGCTACAGCAGATGGTCGCCGCCGTCGAGAAGACGATGGAGGCGAGAAAGTTGGGCATTTCCCTCAACCCCCAAGAGATGTTCGAGGTGTTCGGCGACCAGGACCCGACGCAGTACGCGGCGGAGGCCGAGGAGCGCTGGGGCGACACGGACGCCTGGAAGCAGTCGCAGCAGCGGACGTCGCGGTACGCCAAGGACGACTGGCTGACGATCCGGGCCGAGGCCGCGGCGAACGTCGAACGGTTCCGCGCGGCGTTCCTGGCCGGCACTCCGGCCGACGCTCCGGAGGCGATGGACGCGGCCGAGGAGCACCGTCAGCACATGAGCCGGTGGTTCCACGACTCCAGCTACCGGCTGCATCGCGGGCTGTGCAGCATGTACGTCGACGACG
>Ga0190269_10000174_pt1 | contig 33479 bp, 24 predicted proteins | sample Popmic249IS_FD_133749 | JGI IMG/M metagenome (GOLD analysis project Ga0190269, IMG submission 133749) | Populus adjacent soil microbial communities from riparian zone of Blue River, Arizona, USA - 249 IS | ecosystem: Environmental > Terrestrial > Soil > Riparian zone | place: USA: Arizona... | reverse complement strand
CGGCCGATCCCCCTTGGCTTGCAGCGCAAGCTCGGGCACGCGCCGCGTGGTCTCGCCTGCCCGATCGCGCTCGACTCGTACCAGCTCACGACCTTCTCGGTCCGCTGCGATCAGGCGTAGCTGGAGGTAGTGCGGCTTCGCCGACAAGAGCGCGCTGTACAGTTCGCTCGTGCGCTGCGCCTCCGCCGCTGGAAGCGGCAGGCCCTGCGCGTGCGCAGACAGGAGCTCGTCAGGAGGTGCTGCGCGCAACGCGCTCAAAGTGTCAGCGCTCAAGTTGCTGACATAAGCTTGCAGGCTGGAGATCTCGCTCGCGATCGAGGCCTGCAACCGCGAGAGCTCCGTGGGCTCCACCACGCCTCGCATCTCGTAGGCCACCAACCCGCCGACCAGCGCGCTCGACAGCAGAGCCATGAGGGCCATGGCCAACGTGAGCTGGCGTGCGACAGTCATGCAGCAGCACCGTTCTCGCATGCAAAGAAGCGGCGCATGGAAACCCACGGTAGCGAGAGCTTCACGCTCCGTCAAATGGCGCGGCCCCGCGCGGCGTGTGTGCGCCGGTGATTTGCGCGTACCTGTGCGAGTGGAAGGGCTTTCGCGTGAAGAGGACGTGCAGCTCCTACGCTCGCTCACTGCGCGCCGTGTCCGGGCAAGTTAAACGTGCCGCGCGTGCATTGTGACGCCGATGGCGGCAGGCCAGCGGTTACCATATTTCCACGCAGCAGCTCGGTGAAGTTTGCTTGAAGGACTCGGATACTCGATGGCGGCAGCGAACATTTTCGTCGTAGATGACGACCCCAAGCTGATCGCAGACGTGGCGAGCATGCTGGAGGACTGCGGGCACGTCAGCTCTGCGACATCGGGCTCCGAAGCGCTGCGCGTGCTACGTCGGCATGTCCCCGACGTGATCTTGCTGTCGCTCGATATCCTCGAGCCGAGCGGCCTAGAGCTGTGTGCCGAGCTCAAGCAGATCGCAGCCATCGCGCACGTGCCGATCATCTTCCTCACCACGCGCGACAGCGCCGCGGACGAGATCACCGGGCTCGAGCTGGGCGCGGCGGACTTCATCGCGAAACCGCTCCGATCTCACCTCCTGCGCGCGCGCGTGAAGCTCCAGCTGCGCGTGCAAGACCTGACAGTCGCGCTGCGCGAGAGTGACGCGCTCGATCCGCTCACCGGCCTCGCGACGCGTGAGCACTTTCAGCGCGAACTCGAAGCGGAGTGTGCACGCGCCGCGCGGGCCGGCTCGCCGATCGCGGTGCTGCGGATCGCGGTCGATCAGCTGACCACGTACGCCGCGGTGCACGGGTCGGCCATGGCAGAGCACGCGCTGCGCGCGCTCTCGTCCGTGATGCGTGGCAGCTTGCAGCGCTCGAGCGACCTACTCGCGCGCTACGACAGCTGCGAGTTCGCGGCGATCCTTCCTGACACGGACGGCGCAGGCGCCATGCTGGTCGCGCACAATGTAATCGCTGCCGTGGACTCGCAGGGCGTTCAGCATCAGCGCTCACCGATCGCTGGGCACGTCACCGCCTCTGTCGGCGTCACCGTGTATGCGGCGCCACCTGCGCGACGCAGCGTCGTGAGCGCGCGCGCGCTGAGCGAGCATGCGTTCGAACCGGTGGCCGCGGACTTGATCGCTGCAGCGGGCAGGGCGGTTGTGTCAGCCAAGCGCGCCGGCGGACACTGTGTGTGCTTCGTGGCCGTCGAAGGCGTTGCCAAAGCGGCGCCGGTCTCGATACATACTGCTGGTATGGATGGCGAGTAACTTCCCCAGCTCGCGTTCGTGGCGTGACACGGTGGTGCGCTGGGCGCGTACACCGGCGGGCGTAGCATGTGGTGTGTTCGCGATCGGGCTCTTGATCACTGGCGCGCTCGCTGTGCTGCGCGCGAGCGCGAACCAGCGCTTTGCGAAGACACAGTTCGAGCGCGAGGCAGAGCGGCTGGTGGCTGCGGTAAGCCAGCGCGTGCGTTTGTACGAGTACGGCCTACGGGGCGCTCGTGGTGCGATCGTCGCCGCAGGAGACCAGCTGTCGCGTCGCAACTTCGCGGCGTACGCGCGCTCACGCGAGATCGAGCGCGAGTTCCCAGGGGCACGCGGCTTCGGCTTTATCCGCAGGGTACAAGCGTCCGAGCTCGACAGCTTTCTCGAAAGAGCCCGCAAGGACGACGCGCCAGACTTTGCGTTGCGCGTGTTGTCCGCGCGCGACGGCGAGCGCTACGTGATCCAGTACGTCGAGCCGGTCGCGCCCAACCTGCAAGCGTTGGGCTTGGACATCGCGTCGGAGCCCTTGCGCAGAGCGGCCGCGGACACCTCCGCTGAGAGCGGCGAAGCCGCGTTGACCGGTCCGATCACGCTCGTGCAAGCGGAGCACAAGCCCCGCTCGTCGTTCCTGTTCTTGTTGCCGATCTATCTCGACAATGCGCCGCGCGACACCTTCGAGCAGCGCAGAGCGGCAGTCTACGGTTGGGCCTACGCACCGCTCATCACCGAGGACATCCTGCAGGATCTGAAAGTCGCGGAGCGCGGCCTGCATCTGACGCTCTACGACATCTCGGACAACGCTCGTCCACAGAGCTTCTACAGCTCTGGCGACATGCATCTTCCACCTGCACAAAATCTGTCGACGCGGCTCGAGCGGCCGATGTTTGGGCGAACGTGGCGTATCGAAGTCAGCGCGCTGCCGGCGTTCGTCAGCAACCTGCACCTGTTCGCATCGAGCGGCGTGTTCGCGCTCGGGATCGTGCTGTCGCTCCTGCTGGGCGCGCTCGCGTATGTGTTCGTGCAGGAACGCGAGCGCTCCGTGCAGGTGACACAACAGCGCATGGAGCTCGCAGCGATCATCGAGAACGCGAGCGATGCGATCGTGTCCGTTGCAGCCGATGGCGTCATCGTCAGCTGGAACGAAGCTGCGAAGCAGCTCTTCGGCTACACCGAGCAAGAGGCGCTCGGTCAGTCGATCGAGGCCTGCTGTCACTTGGGCGAGACGAGCCCGAGCTATCCCGAGCTGCTCGCAGGCTTGGCTGAGCCCGACGTTGTGGTGCCGCCGCCGTTCGATGCCAGCTGCCAGAGACGCGATGGCACATGGATCGATGTGTCGATCGCGATCGCACCTGTGGTCGGCAGAGCTGGCGCAACGCGCGGCATGGCGCTTACATTCCGCGACCTTCAGGAGCGCAGCGCACGGGAGCGGGGCCTGCGTCAGCTGAGCAGCTCGCTCGAGCGCGAGGTCCAAGAGCGCACTGCGTCGCTGGAAGCGGCGCGCCGCGACCTGCAGAACATCTTGGACGCGCTGCCCTCGATGATCGGGTACTGGCATGCCGACCTGCGCAACGGCTTCGCAAACCACGCTTATCTCGAGTGGTTCGGCGTCAAGCCGGAGACGCTGCGCGGCACGCACATGCGTGACTTGCTCGGCGAGCGCATGTACCAGCTCAATCGCCCTCACATCGAAGCCGTGTTGCGTGGCGAGCCGCAGCAGTTCGAGCGCATCATCGTGCACCCGGACAATAAGCGCGAGCGTCACTCGCTCACGAATTACATCCCAGACATCGTGGATCGCGAGGTGCGCGGCTTCTACGCGGTCGTGCACGACGTGACAGATCTGAACAAGAGTCGGGAGAACCTCGCCGCCGTTGCGCGCGAAAACGAAGGGCTGCTCCGGACCGTGGACCACCTTGCGGTCGTGTTCGTGGCGCAACCTGACGGCAAGCTGAGCTACGTGAACGAGCAGCTGTGCAAGCGCAGCGGCTTCCAGCGGCGCGAGCTGCTCGGCCAAAACCAGCGCATGCTCAGCGCCAACGTCCACAGCGACGCGTTTTGGGCCGAGATCTGGGAGACCCTGGGGGGTGGCATGCCGTGGCGCGGCGAGCTGTGCAACGTGGCGAAGGACGGCTCGCAGTATTGGCTCGATGCGGTGATCGCCCCGTTCTACAACACCGACGGCCAGCTGCTGAAGTACGTGTGCATGGGCGTCGACATCACCGCGACCAAAGCAGCGGCTGCGGAGCTGAGTCGCGCGAAGGTCGCAGCCGAAGCGGCGAACGCGGCGAAGACTGAGTTCGTCACGAACATGAGCCACGAGATCCGCACGCCGCTCAACGCGATCATCGGGATGACATACTTGCTCGAACGCACCGCGCTCGCCGAAGAGCAGAAGCAGCAAGTGCGCACGATCCAGGGTGCGGGGCGCTGCCTGTTAGATCTTCTGACGGATGTGCTCGACCTCGCCAAGATCGAAGCGGGCAGCTTGACCTTGGAAGCCGCGAGCTTCGAGCCTCGTGCGCTCGCGCGCGATCTCGAAGGCATCTTCGGGCCGCAAGCGACCGCAGCCAGGCTGGAGCTCAGCGTGCACGTCGACAGCGACGTGCCGCAGGTGGTGCGCGGCGACAACACGCGCAGCCGGCAGATCTTGATCAACCTGGTGGGCAACGCAGTGAAGTTCACTGAGCGCGGCAAGGTTACGCTGCACATCTCGTGCGAGCCCGACCCGGAGCGCGTACGCTTGCGCTTCTCCGTGCGCGACACGGGTCCGGGCATTGCTCCGGACGTCCAAGAGCGTCTGTTTGCACCGTTCACACAAGCCGACAGCTCCAGCTCGCGTCGTTACGGTGGCAGCGGTCTCGGCCTATCGATCGTGAAGCGGCTCACCGAGAGCATGGGCGGCGAGGTCGGCGTGAAGAGCGAGCTCGGCCAAGGCAGCGAGTTCTGGGTGGTACTGCCGTTTGCAGCCGGTCGCTCCAGCAGCGTGCAGCCGAGCGCGCCGAGCGCAGACATCACTGCGGCGCCACCGCTCTCGGACCACGCGCTCGCAGGGCTCAAGCTGCTCGTAACCGATGACAGTGACATCAATCGCGATGTGGCCAAGCGCATCCTCGAGCACGCGGGCGCGCAGGTCACGACGTGCGCCGATGGCGCGAGCACACTCGCGGAGCTGCGCCGCGCGCCCGCGCTCTACGACGCCGTGTTGATGGACGTGCAGATGCCGCAGATGGACGGCAACGAGACGACGCAGCGCATTCGCACGGAGCTCAAGCTCAAGCAGCTCGTGATCATCGGCCTCACCGCAGGTGCGCTGCGCACCGAACGACAGCGCTCGCTCGGCGCAGGCATGAACGACTTTCTGACCAAGCCGATCGAGCCGGCCGCGTTGATCCGCTGCATTCGCAAGCACGTACCCGATCGCAAGATCTCTGCGGGTCCTGTGACGCCGGTGAAGACCGACAGCGGCCACGCGGCGCAGATCGCGCTGCGCGCCTGGCCGAGCGTGGCGGGTCTCGATGTGCGGGAGATCGCGCGCGATCTGGACTACGACGCCGCCGAGTACGCGCTGATGATGCAGCGCTTGCTGCGCGACGGCGCTGAGATCGTGGGCGCCGACAACGCGGCGCTCGTGGACTCCGATGCGCGCAAGGAGCTCGCCGCGCGCGTGCACAAGCTGCGCGGCAGCGCGGGCGTGCTGGGTGCAAAGGCCCTGTTCGGGCACGCCAGCGAGCTCGACAACGCGCTCAAGCGGGGCGATGCCGCCGAGGTCACGCTGCCGCTCTTGCAGGCGCTGCGTGTCTGCTACAGCGAGCTGTCGGCGGCGCTCGCGCCGTGGATCCAGCGCGTGCAGGCGAAGCCCTCCAGCGCCCCAGCGCCCGCCGACGCCGCTGCCCCTCGGGACAGCCAGCTCGAGCAGCTGCTCGAGCTTCTGCGCGCGAACGATCTCGCCGCGCTGCGCGTGGTCTCCGAGCTCTCTCCTGGCTTACGAGCCGCGCTGGGCGAGCAGCGCTTCCAGACGTTCCAAGCAGCGGTCTCGGCGCTCAACTTCGCGCAAGCCGCGGAGCTGGTCGCGCAGCTAAGAGCGGCGTAACGACGGTCACGCGCCCTGGATCTTGGCGGTGTTTGCGGGCGGCAAGATCGAGGTCGAGACTGGCGTCGCAGGCTGCACGCCCGACTCGTGCGTGACGCTCGCGCTTCGTACGTTCCAAACGCCCGAGCTGCGCGTGTCACCCAGGAAGTGCGGTCGGCCGAACAGATAACCTTGGCAGCCGTCGCAGCCACGGTCGCGCAGGTAACGCACCTGGTCGAGGTTCTCGACACCCTCCGCGACCACCTCCAGCTGAAGCTGGTGCGCGAGGTCGATGATGCCGCCGACCAGCACGCGGGCGCTTTGCTCCTCGCACAGCGGCTCGATGAACGTGCGATCGACCTTCAGCCCATCCACTTTGTAGCGCCGCAGATAGCTGAGAGACGCGTAGCCGGTGCCGAAGTCGTCGAGCACGATGCGCACGCCCGCTTCGCGCAGCTCGGACAGTGTGCGCTGGATCATGCCCGTGTCGCGCATCAGCACCGTCTCGGTGATCTCGAGCTCGAGCAGCTCGGGCGCGAGCCGCGCGTCTTTCAGCACTTGCTGCACGTACATCGCGAAGCCCGGCTGCTCCAGCTGTTGCGGCGAGACGTTGACCGCGACGCGGACGCGCCGCTTGTGCCTGAGTGACCAGAGCGTCGCGCTGCTGACAGCTTCACGCAGCACCCATGCACCTACATCGACGATCATCCCCGTCTGCTCGAGCAGCGGGACGAACTGATCGGGCCCGACGCGCGGCCCGTTGCGACGACGCCAGCGTAAGAGCGCTTCGAGCCCAGTAATGCCGTGTGTTTTCAGATCGACCTGCGGCTGGAACAACACGTAGAAGTCCGCGTTGGCGACAGCCTCTTTGAGGTCGACCGAGAGCCGATTGCGAGAGTCGTGCGTCACCGAGGCGAGGTCGGCTGCGAAGCAGAACTGGCTACCGCCTGCGTCTTTGGCGACGAACATCGCAGAGTCTGCGGCATCCATCAGATCGAGCGCGTTGTTGCCCGAGGTAGGGCAGAGCGCGATACCCAGACTGCCCGACACGCGCACCGACTGGCCGTTGCTCAAGATGATCGGCTCGGCGAGCGCGCGCAGGATCCGCTGTGCGACAGGTCGAACCGCCGCACGGTCGTAGACATCTTCCACGAGCACGGCGAACTCATCACCTCCGAGGCGTGCGGCGCAGTCGCAATCGCGCAGTGTCTGCATCAGACGCGTGCCGATCGCTTTCAGCGCTTCGTCGCCCGCCGCGTGACCGAACTTGTCGTTGATCGGCTTGAAGCCGTCCAAGTCGATATAGATCACTGCGCAGCTCGTCGAGTGCCTGCGCATGCGCGCCACCGCGCGATCGAGCACCTCCGTGAAATGTGCGCGGTTGTAGAGCGAGGTCATCGCGTCGTGCGTCGCACGGTAGCGGACGTCATGATCGGCCGACTTGCGCAAGAGCGCGCGTTTGATCGCGCTCGGAAGCTCTTGCATCAAGCTGTCTTTGCTCGCGATCTCTTGCGCGCCGCAAGCCAACGCCTGCTCGCACACATCGCGCGAAGCGCCCGATGCCACGACGATCGGCAGATGCGGGTTGGAGGTGTAGAGCTGGCGGATCACGTCGAGACCCGAGGCGTCCGGCAAGCTGAGATCCACCACCGCCACGGCGAAGTGGCGCTGCCCGACCAGCTCGAGCGCATCTTGCACGCGCCTCGCTTCGATGATGCTGCCAGGCTCATAGCCCATCTGCTCGAGCACGATGCGCGCAAACTCGACGTCGCCCGGATTGTCATCGAGCACCAGCGCGAGGCCGCGCTGTGAGTCGTTCGGGGGCGCGATGCTCGGCGGCCTACGCTGCTTACCCACGGCCACCGCGCGCACCGCGAGCTCCAAGAGCTCGCCCTCGTCGAGCGGCTTACTGAGCACACCCATCAGCAAGTCGTCTGGCGCCTCCGGCGAGCGCTCGAAGTATGGATCGTCACTCAGCAGCACGAACGGGCTGCTCTGTCCGAGCCGCCTGCAGTCTTCGATCAACGAGGTGCTGCTCGCACCATGCAGCACCGTGGCGGTGAACACCGCGGTGTATTGATGCAGCAGCATCCGAGACACGGCCTGGCGGTGCGAGCTCGCAGTGTCGACGATGGCGCCGGCACCTTGGAGCACACGACGCACCTGGTGGCGCGTAGCCGGGTCGGGCTCGACGACAAGGATCCGGCCGACGATGACGTTCGCGCTGACAGGTTGCAACTTCGCTCTGCTCATGAAGCGCTCAGGCTCGCCAGTACGAGCTCCCAAGAATATTCTGCTGGCAACGCGTTGATCTTTCAAAAAGAAACACCTCTTTAGTGTGTGACTTAGATCTCAGCTGCCCAGTTCAAGCTATGTCTGAGGCGTAATGGTTTGGCCAGCTTGGGTGTGGTCCGAATGCCAAAAGTGCCGCCGAACGGCGCCTTCCACTGCGTTTCTCACGGGTTCGGCGCGGCGACTACGGCGATCACGAGGTTGCGGCTGACGGCGGCAGTCGGAGACGAGCTCGTTGCTTCGTAGCCGCGTAGCTGGAGCTGAAGCACGCGCCCATCGTCAGTCTGAACAGGTCGCCAGCGGGGAGGCAGCGGCTCGCGCAGCGCGCGCTTACACTCCTCGACCAGGTTCTCGTAGCGCAGGCGGTGCGACAAGTGAGAGAGCGACCTGCCCACGTCCCGCGGCAGCAGGTTGAAGTGCAGGGTCGCCGTGGGATTGAAGCGCCGGATCACGAGCTTCTCGTCGAGCAGCAAGACGCCTACATCCAAGTTGGCGAGCAGGTTCTCCATGTCGACATTGGCGATGTTCAGCTCGTTGACCTTGTCGCCGGCCTCCGTGCTCTCGGCGTGCAGCTGATCGTTGACCGACTGCAGCTCTTCGTTGGTCGATTGCAGCTCTTCGTTGGCTGCGATCAGCTCTTCGTTCGTGGCATGCAGCTCTTCGTTGCTCGACTCGAGCTCTTCGATGGTGGCTTGCAGGCTCTCACGTGTCTGGCGCAGCTCGTTTTCCAAGAGCTCCAGCCGGTCGCGCGCGCCGGGCTGCTGAGGCGTCTTCGGATCGATGTCGCTGACGATCGTCTCGGGCGAGCTTTGAACACTCGCCAAACCCTCGAAAAACAGCGCGATCAAGTGCCCGTGATCGGGCAACGAAAGCGCGCATGCCCGCAGGTCGAAGCGGCGCGTGCCTTGAGCCGTGGTCGCAGAGAGATCGCGGTACACCACGTCGCCACCCTGGCGCGCGCGACTCAAGAGCGCGGTGATCAACGCGCTGAGCTCGTCCGGGAGCAGATCGCGTACATCCAAAGTCACTGCACCCGTCGGCAAACGCAGGAGGGCGTCTAGATCGCCGAAACGATAGAGAAGCCGGTAGTGGCTGTCGATCACAAGGCAAGGTGGAACATAGACCTTGTGGATCGCTTGGAGCAGCAGGCTGAGATCGTCCTTCTTCATGCGTCGCGCTGCCTCGGTGGTCTGAGCTGCGCGAGTCGTGGTCATCAACACAGGATCGCGCTTCCTGTTGGGACGTGCAGAGAACACGCGCCAGCGTGCATCCAAAGCTTTGAAGTGATCGGCCTGCTCTCCCAGGCTCTCGCTCGCACCCAGCCACAACAAGCCGTCGTCGTGGAGTGAGCCGGAGAAGAGCTTGAGCACGTGCGCCTGAACGTTCGGCTTGAAGTAGATCAGCAGGTTCCGGCAGGAGACCATGTCGAGGTGCGAGAACGGTGGGTCCTGTGTGATGTCGTGGCGCGAGAACAACAGCCTCTCGCGCAGGCGTTTGTTCACCACGTAGTGCGAGCCGCGACGCGTGAAGTAGCGCGCGTGCATGGACTCGGGCAGCTGCTCTAGTTGCTCCGGACGAAATTCGCCGCGGCTCGCTTGTTCGATCGCCGAGGCGTCGACGTCGGTGGCGAAGAGCTTGAAGCCCATGTGGTCTGGCAGTGCGTCGAGCGCGTCTTGCAGCAACATCGCGAGTGAGTAGGCCTCTTCGCCGGTCGAGCAAGCAGCCACCCACAGGCGCAGCTGTTTGCTGCGGGCGCGCTGCGCGAGTCGCGGAATCGCCAGCGTGCGCAGCGCATCGATCGCATCTGGGTCGCGCAGAAAGCGCGTGACGCCGACCAAGATGGAGCGGATCAGCGCTTCGGCTTCGTAGGTGTCTTCCAGCACGCGCTCGCCGTACGCGCGCACGTCATGCGTGTTGAGCTCGCGCATGCGGCGCTCGATGCGCCGGGTGGCTGTGGTCTCTTTGTAGCAATCGAAGTCGATGCCGGTGTGCGTCTGCAGCGCGCCGAGAATGCGCGCGAGCGCTGCCACGTCGACGCCTTGCTGTTCGGTAGCCAGCAAGGACCGGAGCATCAGTTCTTCGTCGTCTTGAATCTGCTCCGTCATCACCAGCCGCTCGGCAAAACAGAAGAGTGCACCGGGTGATGCTTCCGCCGAAAGTAACAAGTGAAACATCAGTCGCGAACGCCACACGTTGGTGCGCGTTTGCTCGAGCTAACCGAACGAAGTGCGTCGCGTTGGCCGGCTCGCGCCGGTGTACGGCCAACTCGGATCTGCGCTGCGCGTGCGTGTAATCACGCTGATGTCCGTACGTTTTGCTGGGCCATTGCGAAGAGGCGCGTGTGACACTTTTGATGGTGATGCTGACGAGCAGGCATGTGCGAAGACTTGGCGTACCAACTACCTCGCAGAGCATGCGCGTTGCAGCTGGGCGCGGCGGCTTCGCACGGGCACGCAGTCACCGAGGTGTCACAAGTCAACTTGCTTGACTGTTCGATGCACCCACAACAGTGAGGTGCGAACGCATCTCGGCGCGGCCCGCGCTGGAGCGCGACGCCGCGCGTGGCTGCAGCGCCCTGCGAGCGGCCGCCGCCAAGGGCTCCTCGATCTGGCCAGGTCGGTACGGAGTGGTAGGACATCCACGCGGCGTTCGCTGCATGTGGGACGCGTTCGGCCGCGCACAGGCGCCGCAAAAAGGCGAATGGTTGTGGAAAATGTCCCCCATCCGGCTCAGACTTCGGCCGACCGGTAAAAGGTACTGGCCAAGCTCTGCCAACGTGGATAAAGGAAAAAGTCCTAAACCGCTGATGCAGTCATGACGCAACGGTCGCTTACTCCGCTTAATGGTTCTGATGTCGTCCCTTATGCCACGCCGCGGCGCACGCCTTGGCAGGTCGTGCGCACGTGCCTGAAAAACCTGGCGTTACAGGACATCGCTCTGCTGACGATGTTGGGTTGGTTGAGCTTCCTCGCCATTGTCCGCGTCAGCGGGCCAGGTAGCGAAGCCGCGCGCGGCCCCATCCTCACACTTTTGGGCTGTGCGGCTTCTGCGCTGTTGCTGACGCGCGGCCAGCTGATCCGAGAGCGCCCGCTGCGCGCGCTGCTCTACCGCAGCAGCATGTTCTGTAGCATCGGCGCCTCGTACTTCGCGCTCGGGCCTCTCCTGCCGGCGCTGAACGCGAAGCTGCTCGATCCAGAGCTCCTGGGCATCGACAACTTCTTGTTCGGCAAGACCCCCGCCGTCTGGCTAGAGCCGTTCGTGAATCGCGCGAGCGTCGAGTGGTTCGCGTTCTTCTACTACTCGTACTACGTGCTGCTCGGGGTGTTCGTCATCGGCGCCCTGCTGTTCGACCATGGTCAGCGCCGCTATGAGCTGCTGCTCGCTACCGCGCTGGTGTTCTCGATCGGTCATGTCGGGTACACGTTTGTGCCCGGCGCGGGCCCGTACGCCTGTCCCGATCTGCACTTCGACCGCGCGTTGCTCGGCGGCATGTGGTGGCAGCGCGTCGAGAATGCGGTGAAGGCTGGCGGCGCCCAGTACGACATCTTCCCGTCGCTGCACACGGCGGTTTCTGTGCTGATGGGCTTGCACGCGCATCGCTATCGGCACACCTGGCCGTTTCGCTGGTGCTATCGCGCGACCTGGGTGTGGGTCGGCAACATCCTGATTTCCACGGTGTTTTTGCGCTGGCACTACGGCATCGATCTGGTCGCCGGCATGGCTTTGGCCTACGGCTCACAGCGCATCGCGCGTGCGTTCTGGCCGCGCGAAGGTGCTCGCGATGGACAACAGGTGCAGCTCGTTTGGGAGCCGATCCTGCCGCCCTCGATGAGCCCGGTGGACGCGAAGTGGATCACGGGCGTGTTCGGGCTCCAGCTGTTCGCGTGCCTCTTGCTCGTGGCTTCCAGCTGAGCTGCGGGCCGATCACAGCCACAGCCAATACGCATCGGCGATCAGCACATACGCGGCGATGCAGCCGTTTGTCAGCGCGTGCGCGACGATCGCGTCGCCGGTGCGGCCGCGGGCCGCTTGAGCGAGCGCGTAGGCTACGCCCGCGACGCAGGCGGCGAGTAGGGCACCGGGATGCAGCGCGGCAAAGGCCAGCGACGAAACGACGACTGCGACCGACGTGAGGCGTCGTTTGTCGACCTCGCTGAAGTCAGGTGCGATCAGGCGCCGCAGCAAGTAGCCGCGAAACGCCAGCTCCTCGGCGATCGGAACGATCAGCGTCGCGCCGAGCGCTCGTGAGGCGAGCCATAGAGAGCCCCAGGGCTGTCCGAGCGCCTCGATCTTCTGCTGGAGCTGTGCCGCGTCAGCCTCCGCGCCGCGGGGCAAAAGCCACAGCCACAGGGCGAACACAGCCAGCCCGATCAGCGGTGCATGCCAGGACGGCGGCCAGCGCACAGGAGGCAAGTGCGCCCGTTGCGAGTAGAGCGCGACTGAGACGGTCAGGATGCGCAGCCCGTACAGCAGATCAAAGGCGCCGTTGGCGAACAGTGCGGTGACGAGCGAGGTCGCGATCAGCGTGAGCAGCGGCATCAAGTAGGTCGCTGTCGCGTTCCAGGTCGGCTCGTCGCCTGCTGCTGTCAGCTGCAGCTCGGGACGCTGCAAAGAACGCGAGCGCTGGGCGAGGGCGATCAGCCCGAGCGCGATCGCGCAGAAGAACAGCCAGCCGGCTTTGGAGTGAAAGCCGGACAGCGCAACCTCGGGCGACACGTACACGCCGACCGCGATCAGGAGCGCGATCCGAACAGCGTTGAAGAAGAACACCAAGCCGATCGCTGTAGGCAGGAGCCACAGTGCGCGCGGAAAACGCAGGCGCTGCCGCGCGCTCCACAGGAACACGCCCATCACGACGGTGATGAGGCCGATGCCTTCGATGCCCGAGCACTCGGGCGCGACCTCGACCAGAAAAGTCTCGGTGCCGATCAAGGCCTCGTCGGGCGCGAACGCTAGACGATCGGAGAACGGCAGCATCAGGCTGAACACGAGGTACAGCGTGACGCGCTGCATGTGGTCCCAGAGTAGACCGCTGGCCAGGCCCGCCCCCCACGCGAGCGCGCCGACGAGGAGGCCTGCGCCGAGCACCTGACCCGCGCGCGGGCCGAGCTGTTTCCACGCCGCTTGCGGCAATGCCGCCCACAGCAGCGAGAACGCACATGCCGCTGCCAGCAGCAGGTATGCAGCCATGAGCAGCGGGCTCGGCGCTTTGGCTCGGCCCGCGACCGCGAGCAGCTGTGCGGTGAGCCAAAAGAGCAGGCCGAAGCAGATCGCGTTCAACGCCAGGGCGATGCGGCGCCGCGGGCCGAACAGCTCAGCCGTGCGCAGCTGTTGCAGGAGCTCGCCTCGGAGCGCGGGCCCGAGCAGCACGTAGGTGATCGTGGCGATCACCACGAAGCCGGGCGCGAGGATGCCTAAGTAGCCGAGGTTCTTTGCTGCGCCGGTCGCTTCGAACAGCGGCTTGGCGTCGAATGACACGCTGATCGCCAAATACTCGAGCAGCAGTAAGTACAGCGGCCAGAGCGCCAGCAGAGCGGAGTTACGCTGATCTGTCATCGCGCACCAGCGAGCATAAGTCATAACCTCGAGTGTTGCGGGGGCTTAAGCGGGCGGTGTAGGGTCGAGCGCGACAAGGAGTGGGCATGAAGAACTTGTTTTCGGTCGAAGGTAAAGTCGCGTTGGTGACGGGCGGCAGTCGCGGCATCGGGTACATGATCGCGCGTGGCTACGTAGAAAATGGCGTCAAAACATATATCAGCGCGCGCAAGGCGGACGCCTGTGAGTCTGCGGCGAGGGAGCTTACGAAGTACGGCACATGCATCGCGCTGCCGGCGGATGTAGGCAGAGTCGACGAGATCAAGCGCGTGGCCCAGGAGATCGGCCAGCGCGAAAAGGCGCTGCACATCCTCGTCAACAACGCAGGTGCCAACTGGGCCGAGCCGATCGAACAATACGGCGAGTCGGGCTGGGACAAGGTCGTGGACACAAACCTCAAGGCGGTGTTCTTCCTGACGCGCGAGCTGCTCCCGCAGCTGAGAGCGGCAGCAACCGCGGGTGACCCTGCGCGCGTGATCAACATCGGCTCGATCGACGGGCTGCACGTGCCGGGCCTCGAAACTTATGCGTACTCGAGCAGCAAGGCTGGCGTGCACCACCTCACGCGCACGCTCGCGCGGCGCTTGGCAGCCGACAACATCACGATCAATGCGATCGCGCCCGGCCCATTCGAGAGCAAGATGATGGAACAGACGCTCAAGACCTTTGGCGATGCGATCAAAGCGGCCGTCCCGCGCGGCCGCATCGGCGAGCCAGAAGACATGGCCGGCACGGCGATCTTCTTGGCCTCACGCGCCAGCGCGTACATCACCGGCGCAGTCTTGCCAGTCGACGGTGGCCTCGCCACGACCGTGTAGCCACGTCGGGGCGAAGCTGCGCTATGGTCCTGGCATGGACCTGCACGTGCTTCGCCTCGATCACCTGTATGTCACGGTTCGCGATCTCGCTGTCTCCGAGCGCTTCTACGACCCAGTCATGCAAGCGCTCGGCTTCAAGAAGGGAACGCGTGCGATCGCGGGTGAGCCTCACGTGCATTACCTCGGCCGCACGTTGCAATACTCGCTTCGGCCCTCGCGCTCTGGGGATCGAGCCGATCCATACGCCACGGGCTCGGTGCACCACGTGTGCTTCCAGTTGGCGGATCCGTCCGCAGTCGACGAAGCGTATCGGCGCTTGCGTGGACTCGCGGTCGATGCGTCCGAGCCGAAGCTGTATCCCGAGTATCGGCCCGATTATTATGCGACGTTCTTCGAGGATCCCGATGGCATTCGGCTCGAGCTCGTCAGCGACACTGCGGGTAGGCGGCTCGTGCGCGAACGCTGGGATGAGCTCACCGACTTCGTCGATCCAGTCGCGAAGTTGCTGGCAAAGCCCGCAAAACCCACGCCCGTGGTGCGCGGCAACTTATTCGACGTCGCCACGCCGGACACCGGCGAGCACTTCGAGCCACTCGCGAAGCTGCGTGGAACGACGATCGAACGTATCGTGAGCTCGGCATCGCCAGGGCTCGACGCTTACGATCAAGCGCAAGACGAATGGGTCGTGCTCGTGCGCGGCAGCGCACAGCTCGAGCTCCGCTCCGAGACGCTCGAGCTCAGCGCTGGCGACTTCGTGCTCGTCCCAGCACACACACCGCACCGCGTGCTGTCGACCTCAGCCGGTGCGCTCTGGCTCGCGGTACATGTGGCGCAAAGCGCGTAGCGATTGGTCTGCCGCTTGCATCGACCGTCGGGATGGCGCAGTCACATGATGTACGAGACACCTCCCAGCTCTCCGCAGCAGAGGTGGAGAACACGGCCGACCGCTTCCACGGCCTGGTCAGAGACGTCGTCTCACAAGTTTGCAGCGCCACGAGCGCGCGCACTGTGTTCGGCGAGCCCGTCACACGCGATGACGTGACGATCATCCCCGTCGCTAGCGTTTACGCGGGGTTCGGCGCTGGTCTCGGCCTCGGCTCGCGTGAAGAGGCTGAAACCGAAGCCGGCAAAGGCGGCGGCATGGGCATTGGTGCTGGTTATGTCACGCAGCCGTGGGGCGTTTGGGAGATCACCAAGCACGGCGCTCGCTTTCGTCGCTCACAGCCGCAGGGCGCGCTGGCAACGCTGTTCGAGCTGGCGATTTCGTTGGCGCGTGGTGCACTGACACGCCGTAAGCTGTAGGCGGCAGCTCGAAAGGATCGAAATGCTCGAAACCACCTGCCACTGTGGCGCTGTACGCATTGCGATCCCCCACGCCCCGCGGGCCGTGACTGACTGCACGTGCTCCATTTGTCGCCGCTACGGCGTGCTCTGGGCCTATTTCGCGCCGGCCGAGGTTCAGGTCGAGGGCGAGAGCCACGAGTACAGCTGGGGGCCCGCGACGCTGGCATTTGTTCGCTGCGCGAGCTGCGGCTGTCTCACGCATTGGCGTCCACTCGCTCGCCGCGTTGCCAAACGCATGGGCGTCAACATCCGCAACTTCAGCCAAGAGCAGATCGGCCCGATCCGCATGCGCTTTTTGGAAGGTGCAGTCAGCGAGCGCTACGTGGCTGAAGTCGACGTCGCTCATTACGGCGCTCTGGCGCTGGTGAGCCCTTCCGTTCAAAGGCTCTGACGCTGACCTGCGATCGCAGGCAGGCGATACACTTCGCCACGCTCGCGCAGGTGCAGGACAGTCTGCGTGAAGCTGTGCGTCGAGCTCTGCCTCGCGAACAGGATCGACAGCACACTTCCCAGCGTGAGCGCCCCTTGCGCGAACGCCTGCTCCTCGAAGTGCAGATGCACTTCGAGACCGCGCACGAAATTGCGGGGCCCTGGCTGAGGAAGAGGACCGATCACAGACTGACAAGCGATCGCACGCAGTCCGTCTACCTCGCGCCTCAGCAGGGGGTCGCCCAAGGTCGCGTACAGTGCGAGGACTTCTCGGATCGCAGCGCTGCCGCCACTGGCGTCATGCAGCGTCAAGTAGTTGAGGTTGAGATGGCTGACGAGGCGCCACGCAGTTTCGCCGTCGTGGGCCGATTCGCGCGGTGAGCTTGGTCCAGCGATGCAGCGCACGTTGTCCACCGGCGCACCGCTGGAGAGTGTGAACTCGCAGCGCCCATCCTTGGCGAGGAGCAGAGGCAGATCGCGATTGGTGCACAAGGCGTCGACCACGAGCTGGCTGTTCTCACGCATCGGCTCACTCAGCTTCAGGAACACCTCCGTGCCGAGGTAGTCGGTGCGGCTGCCGGCTCGCTGCTCATCCTCGTGTGGTATGCGGACACGACGTTCGACCGCGTAGCGCGACCTGAGTGAGCTCGAGCCCGTGTCGATGTCCGCATGCATAGGGTGGTACTCGAGCGGCTCGTCGCGGCCTGGAAGGCGTGCAGCAACGCGTGTGACGCTGTGGACCTCCAGGTCGAGCGGTTGCGTGCGATCAGGCACGATCTGAAGCTCGGCGGCACTGTCGTCCCCGACCGCGAGATCACAGCGCCTGTGGAACAGATTGACGACGGGTGTCGCGAACAGCTGCAGGCGCTCGACTGGCAACGGGCCCTCGAGTGTGGGCTCATGCTTTGTGAGCGGCAGGATGATATCGAGCTTGTCCGTATTGCAGCGAGCGATGCCCGAGCCGAGACCGAGCAGCTCTACGCTGCGGAAGCGCGCGGGGAAGGCGAAGTACTCGTGCAGCAAGCGACAGCCGCGGTACACGGCAGGCACGCCGGGCAAGAGGGCCTGGTCGTCATCGAAACCGTGTTGTCTTGTGCTCCGAGCCGTATCCCCGAACGCCACGTGCTCCGAGGGCCGTGGTCCCCAGCGCAGCACCAGCGTGCCTGCATGCATGATCAACGTCTCGTAGAGGCGCGCGCTGAGCTCGTCAGCGCCGCCCAGGTACACCGGGAGCGATTGCAGGCACAGCTGGTCGAAGGTGCGGCCACCGGTCACGCGCAGGCGAACGCGCACGAGCGCGCGGATGGGCTCGCGCGCGGGCACGCGCAGGTCGGCGATCTCGCTGAGGACAGAGGTGTACGCGACGCTCTCGATGGTGATGGGCCACAGCTTGACCGCGTGCGCCGTCCGGTACTGACACGCCGAGCCAGGCGCCAGCTTGCTGCGCACTCGCAGCTCGGTTCCGCGTGGGACGACAAACCCGGAGGTCAGCGACCCGTCAGACAGCGTCGGCTGAAACTGCACCATCGCGATCGACGGTGTGGGCTTCAGGTGATGCGGATAGACGCGCTCGAGCAGCGTCTCTGTCAGTGTCGGAAACTCCGCGTCTAGCCGCTGGCGCAGTCGGCCCGCGAAGAACGCAAAGCCTTGGAAGAGCCGCTCGACGTGCGGATCATCATTGCTGTGGTCACTCATGCCCAGGCGCCCAGCCACCTTGGGAAACTTGCGAGTGAACTCACCCCCGAGCTCGCGGATGAAGCGAAGCTCCTGCTCGTAATACTGTAGAAGTTTTTTATCCACTGGCCGGCCTCGCTCCGTGGTTGTTCGGCCTCGGTGCGCGTGAGTTGCGGTTTGTCACAGCGTGCACGGGGTTTGACCGTCATAAACAGCGGGATCGGCAAAGCGAAGCACAACTGAGCGGCGAGCAGACCGATGCAATGCCCAGTCACTGCTTCTTGCGCCAAGTATCAGCTTTCATGCCTTTCGCCTCTGTGCCAGCGGTCGGCCCGCGTCGGCGCAGTCTTCTGAACGACCTCTTTGAGCCCTTGGAGCGCGTGGATGGGAATCGAAACCGAACGCAAGCTAGAGCTTCACACCCCCCTGGGGGAGGACAAGCTGCTGATCCGGCAGTTCCACGGGGCGGAGCAGCTCAGCGCGTGTTTCGAGTATGTCCTGTCGCTGTATAGCGAGGACCACGACGTGAGCCCCGACGATCTGTTGGGCAAGAACGTCAGCATCCGCGTCCGCTGCGGCGGTCAGCCGGAACGATTCATCGACGGCATTTGCTGCGAGTTTGGCCACGTCGGAATGCGCGGTCGCTTCGCCGCCTATCAAATGACGCTGAGGCCCTGGCTGTGGCTGCTCTCGACGCGCAGCGATTGCCGCGTCTTTCAGAACCTCAACAGTGTCGACATCGTGCGTGAGGTTGTCTCAGGCTGGGGCGACGGCAAGTTCGCGATCGACCTGCGCGTCAAAGAAACGCCTGCGGCTCGCGAATTTTGCGTGCAGTACTCTGAGTCGGATCTGAGCTTTGTCATGCGCCTCTTGGAGGATGACGGGCTCTACTTTTTCTTCGAGCACGAACGCTTCAACCACAAGCTCGTGATCGCCGACAACAAGAAGGCGCACAAGACAGCACCGGGCGCAGAGAAGCTAACCCTCCGGCGCTGGGAGAGCGAGCGCAAGGACGCTTCGAGCATCTGGGGTTGGAATGCCAAGTCATCGGTTACGCCAGGCGGCATCGCGCTGCGCGATTACGACTTCGTCAAGCCGCGGGCGGATATCGACGTGGATCTCATCAGTCCAAAGACCAAGCATCCGCGCGACAAAACCGCGGTGATCTACGAGTACCCGGGCCACTATCTAGAGGTCGAAGAAGGCAACAAGCGCAGAAGCATCCGGCTCGAAGAGCTGCAGACCAACTTCGAGATTGCTGAAGCCATCACGGATGCTTCTGGTATTTCGGCCGGCACGTTGTTCACGCTCGAGGGTCACAAGCGCAAAGTCGAGAACCAGGAATATCTCGTGACGTCGGTCGTGTACCAGGCGGACTCGGGCGCGTTCGAGAGCGGAGATGGCGCGGGTGCGGATTTCCAGGTCAAGCTGCGCTGCATTCCGACGAAGCAGCCATTTCGTCCTGCTCGCAAGACGGCTTGGCCGGTGGTCCCCGGCGCGCAAACAGCGACTGTGGTCGGCCACAAAGAAGGGGAGGTCACCACGCACGATTACGCGAGCGTCAAGGTTCACTTCCATTGGAACCGCGCGCGCCGCGCTGACAAAGCGGCCGATCCGCCCGATAAACACTGTTCCGTTTGGGTGCGCGTCGCGCAGAGCTGGACAGGTGCTGGCTGGGGAGCGTTGTTTATTCCGCGCGTTGGGCAAGAGGTCGTCGTCGAGTTCCTCGACGGCAATCCCGATCGGCCGCTCATCACCGGTTGTGTTTACAACGAACGCAACAAGCCGCCCTACGACAAAGCATCGCAGAGCGGCTGGAAGACACGCACGCTCGAGCAAGGTGGGGTCGACGAATTCAATGAGCTGTGCTTCGACGACGCCAAAGGGCAGGAGAAGATCGTCGTGCAAGCGCAGCGCGACATGAAGACGACCGTGAAGCACGACAAGTCCACGCGCGTCCGGAACAACGAGACGCACTTCGTCGGCGGCAAACGCACAGTGACTGTCGACAAAGGCGATCACCTCATCGACGTCAACGAAGGCCACATGACGATCACCGTCAAGAAAGGCCCACACCTCATCGAAGCGCCGGAGGTCTCTGAGACCGGATACAAGAAGATCAGCATGAACGTCCCGCCGAGCACTGAGATGATCATGACGGAGCAGTCGATCAAGCTCAGCATCATGACAAGCTCGATCGAGCTCACCCCGCAAGGGATCGAAATTAAAGCGGGCGCGAACTCTATTTCACTGAGCCCTGCGGGCGTCGACATCAAAGGCTTGCCGACCATCAAGCTGAACAGCTGAAAGAGGAATCGTGCGATGACCCACGCCAGCCTACTGTGCTGTTTGACGCTGACCTCTGCGCCAGATCACGAGGAACGGCACTGCGAACAACAAACCGAGCGGCGCGATCCACAGCGCCATGCGGGTGGTGCGAGCCAAACCGTCGTCGACCAAGCGCGCTGCTTGCGGCGCGATCAGTGGATAGTCGATGGTCACCACCTCACCGAGCTTGCGTGGCGCATCGGCGCCGAGAATGGGCGAGTTGAAGCGGATGCGCTCGCCCGAGTCCGACATGAATTCGTAGACCTCGAAGCGCCGAATCGTTCGACGATTTCGGCGGTCGCGGTCATCGCCCTCCACGTAACCGACGAGGGTAGCCGTGCCGCGGCGTGAGGAGCTCCGAAACGCTTTGGCTTCGTCGTTCATGTGCAGAACGAGCGCCCCGAATACGCCCACGGCAAGCACCCAGCTGAGTGCGCCGAACAAAGCCCAGTGTTTTTGCAGCACGAAAGACCCCTCAACGACGACGCGCAGGCTCCGGCATCTCGGGAACCTCATCGTCCGCGCCTTCATCGATCTTCGTGAACAGCGCAGCAAACGGCATAAACAGAGCAACGAGTGGGAAGGGCAACCACAAGATGACGCCGATCGCGAAAGCCCAAAATGGCGCATCGGATTCGATCAGCACGAGAATGAACAGGAGCAGTCCGCCGCTTGTCCAACCGATGGTCATGAGCGATCCGGTCACAAACAGCATCCATTCGCCGCGCGCCGCGTATTTGCGCAACGTGTCGGTATTGAGGCTGGCTTCGACTTTGACGCCGACACCTGGACCAGCCACGGAGTAGGTCGGCATATCAGTGATGTCGTCGCTCAGGATGCTCTCTTTGATCTCCTGATGAGTTTTCCGTCGGCGCTTCCCCTTCTTGGACACGTAGTAGAAGCCGGAAACGATCGACACGACGATCAAAAAAACACCTATCGCAGCGCACCAGTGCGAGGCGGACCAGTTTGCGATGTGACTCATTCTTTTCCCCCTCTGGGTCTTCGCGCACGCGTTGATGCGCGAGGATTGTCCTCGGCCGGCGCAGTTTGTCAGCTCGACCGTCGGCTGTCGACGGTCGGCGGTCCTTCATGCATTCGTCTCCACGAGGAGCACCGCTCGCTGATTCAGCGAATGTGTGCGATCGCACCGTGAGCGACAACGACCCTAAAGAACCGAAGGATCCGAACGCTTCAGAAGATTCGGGCCTGTTGGACATGCCCGGCGCGAAGCCGGGCAAATGGGAAGCTAAAGCGCCGTCAGCAAAGGCCGAGCACGAATACAAGAAGGAAGGCAAACAACACAAGCGCGAGTGGGGCGAGCGCAAGCGCGAATCAGAAGAAGCCAAGGCGAAGGAGGACCCGACCAAGCCGAAGCCGAAGGGCAAGTCGAGCGCCGAGGTCGGCACCAAAGGGCTCGGCTCCAAGACGCTCGCAGACATGGTCTGGACGACCACTCGCGAAGGCGACGAAGACAAAACATACTATGAGACTGCGTCGCTCAAGGTCGAAGCAGAGGCGCTCGCTGCCAAGTTCGACGCCAAAGAGCTGAACGCGAAAGTCACGCTGGTCAACGCCAAGGCCGAGTTCAAAGGCGCACACGCACAGGCCGATCTGGTCCAAGTCATCAGTGAGTTTCTCTTCGGCAAACCCGCGCCACCGAAGCCGATTCCATCTGCGCCGATGGCGCCGATGGCTGCGCGCGTCATGGACCTTACGACGCACGGCACGCCTTGCATGCCCGGCCCAGGCAGCACCAATGTGTTCATCGGCGGCATGCCGGCGCTGCGCGCCACGCTCGATCAAATGGCTTGTACGGCGCCAGGAATGGGCCCGCACGGTGGCGGACCGTTCGTCGTAGGTGCGCCCACGGTGTTGATCAACAACATGCCGGCGATCCGAGTCGGTGATTTCGTCGCTGAGCCCAACGGCGGCCCGAATGTGATCACAGTCGGCTGCCCGACGGTCATGATCGGTATGTCTGCTTCGCCTCCGGAGATTCCCGCGGTGAAGAAGCCGGATGACGAGCTACCTTGGGTCATCCTCGAATCAGTCGCCACGATCGACGCCGCTGCAGCCGAGGCAGAGGCCGTCGCCGAAGGCAAGTACGACTTGAAGAAAGCTCAACTGAGCGTGGGAGGAAAGATCGGCGCCTCCGCTGCGGCGCTCAAGGCTGAGCTGCCGCTGAAGGTTCGCTTGCGCATCCCCTTTACGAGCGCTTATCTGGGACTCGGCGTCACAGGCGCAGGTACGCTCGGGAGCGTCGGTGCGGAGCTCGAGGGCTCGGTCAAGGTCAACGAGGTCGACCAAGAGACAGGCGCATATCACTGGTTCCGCGCGAGCGGCGGCGGCGGCGCACATGTTGGCGTGGGTGGTGCCAGTCTCAAGTTTAGTGTGGACGTTTCTAGTAAGTAGATCTTATGCCCATCCCACCACTCGACATTCCGAGAGCTGCACCGCGCGTTATGGCGTCGGTCGAAGAGACGCACCTGAACGTCGAGGTCGCTCCGAGCGGAGCAGAGCATCTGACGTACCGCGTGGTTGTGCCGCGGGCTTGGCCGCTGTCAGCGAGCTTCGGTCCCACGCCCGAGGGCATGCTCGAGACGCGTGGGCTCGGCTTTTTTGCGAGCGCAAATCAAGCTACGGCGCCGGTCATCTCAACCACAGCGACCAACGTTCCCTACGAGATCCCACTCGATGCTTGGGCGCGCCTCGTGTTCGAACGCGAAGGCTATGAGGTCGTCGCTGCGAGTTGGTTTCCTGGACCTAACGGTCTCTTCTACGACATCACGGGTGCACGTCCGCTCCATGAGGACACATTCGAGCTGAGACGCAGCGCAGTGCGCGTGCAGGGTAACGAGATCATCTGTCTGAACTGCATGTGCTCGCGCGACGAGTGGGACTACGCCAAGCAGGTGTTCTGGGTAGCGATGATCTCGTTCCAGCTCATCCACGCCAAGCCCAGCCGCATGGAACCGTGGCTGCGCGGCGCAGCAGAAGACGCTCCCGCTTTCGAGCTCGCACACCCTGCCACGTGGACCAGCGAGCCTGTGGAAGATCCGCCGGAGGGTGTGTCGGCGCTGGATATCAGGTTGCCTGGTCAGGACGAGAAGCTGCTCGGGTACTGTCAGGTCCGTGCCGAGCGTCTCGGAAGCGCGCCAGCTCCGAGCCTCGAGCAGCTCGACGCCAGTGCGCTGGTGCGGCTCAAAAACTCTGGCTTCGAGCCAGCGCCGGGCGAACCAGCGAAGCGTCTTACAGAGGACAATGACGCGCGAGCAGCGAGCGTCAAAGGTTGGCTCGGTGGATTCAGCAGTGACGGGACGATCCTGGGCGGTGAAGTCACGAGCCGGCGCGGCTTCATTGTGCGCGACGGCGTGGTGTATGCGTTTGCCATGCTCAGCCCGCGCATGAAGAACAACCCCTTGGTCGCGCTGCGCACACTTCGTGTTTTCGAGATTGCGCGCGCAACGCTCACTGCGCTAGCTGACTCCTCCAAAGGCTGACGAGAACGTGGGGGAAGACATGCGACACCGAATCTGGAAGCTGAGCACAGCTCTGCTCGCGACCTTGGCCGCCGCCGCCTGCACTTGCGAGCTGACACTGGGACCGGGTGCAGAGGATGACGCGCCCATGCCAACGCCAGCGCCCGCGCCGATGACTTTGCCCACGAACGTGCCTGGGCCTGTCGTGACGCAGCAGGCTTCGGCGATCGACCCTGCAATCAAGCCGAAGCCTTCGGCTCCGGAGCCAACCGGAACGCTATCGGCTGCATCGATACGCAAGACCGTAGCTCGCCATAAGGGAGAGGTGAGTTTCTGCAGCGAGCAGGCCGGTACTCCGGCAGCGAAGATGCAGGTGAGTTTTGTGATCATGACTGATGGATCAGTCCACGAAGCGATCGAAGCGACCGAGCTGTCCGACGTCTCGGACAAGCTGAGGGGCTGCTGGATCTCGGCACTGAAGCGCTGGAAGTTCGAGGCGCCGAAGGGTGGACCTGCGCGCGCTACGCTTTCGCTGCCGCGCTAAGAAGCACCTGTCGATTCGTTAGAAAAAATCCGGAGGTGCCAACACTCAAGCAAGTGGGTGTTGGAAAAGCCGGAGGCCACGCGATGAAACGACGATCGTATTCGCTCGTGATGTTCTTGTATTGCTGTGCCGCAGCGTTGGTAAGCGCGGCAGGGAGCGCGCACGCGCAGGACTACAAAGCACATTGCGGCGCAGACTCAGGCAGTATCTGCTTCACCGGTGGTGATCTGTGGCTCAACTCGGGCACCGCGCTCGCGACGGCCGCAGCCAGTCTCACCATGCAGTCGGATGGGAACCTCGCGTTGTACGACAACAACGGTCAGGGTCGCTGGGCAGCGGGTACGTTCGATTATCCAGGTGCATACGCTGGTTTTACAAGCGATGGGAACCTCGCTGTGTATTGGGGGCAGCGTACGCTGTTCAGCAGCGGCACCGCTGGACGCGGCGCATACCTCGCGCTGCGGCGCGATGGAAATCTCGTGATCTTCGATGCCAACCACAAGGCGATCTGGTCGGTGTTCGCGATACGCTGAACGATGTGCGAGCCGCGCGCATGCAGATCGACGCGCTTGACCTGTGTCGAGTCGCGCGATAGCAGAGTGAATCACTCGCTCCGCGGAGCGAAGAGGGGGCCTCTGCGATATGCCCGTGTACCGCGTACCCAAGACAGGCGAGCTGTTCTTTCGGACAAGCCCGTACGTGTCACGGATGGCAGAATCGCCGACAACTCTGCCAGCGCTTCGACCGGGACGCGCTCGTCCTGGCATCCCGGTTCGAAAACACCGTGACGGGCAACATCATCCATCACCGCAGATCGGTCCGCAGCGTATCGGAACGAAGAGAGAGCATCCGGTCCAGCAACAGCCGCTGACGCCGCCACCCTCGCAGCCGGCGCAGGCACTGACGCAGCGCTCCGGCGACGCTCCCTCTACGTTTACGACACCGCTGATTCGCAAGTCACGAACCGGTGGCGCGCTGCGCGCGATCGCATTTTACACGACGAACGATCCTCAAAAGACGCCCGCCTGGAAACGTTACGCTGAGGTGCTCGTCGCGCAAGGCAAGGGCCAAGTGTACGGGGTGAGCGGTCAGCGCGCTGCGATCAAGATCCTGGGCGGGCTCAGCGATACTGACATCAGTCAGGTGTATTTCGTCGGCCACGGCTTCGACGCTGCCAAGACCGGCTTTCCCGCGTTCATGTTCAGCGGGCACGTGGTCGTGACCACTGACGCACAAGGTCGGCGTCATGAGGGCTTTCGTGCCGAAGGCGATCACGATCTCCTGCTGTCAGCCAGATCGGAGCCTTTTTTGCGTGCGCTCGTGCCGCATCTCAGTCGCGACCGCATGGTGACGCTGTACCTGCTCTCCTGTCATTCCGGGACGAACAATCGCCTGCAGACCGAGCTGGCGTCGATCATCTTGCAGCTCGCGCCAGAGCTCGATCTCACAGTGCTCGGCTACAAGGAATATTACATGGTCGCGCTGAGCACGCAGATCTCGCCGCGCGCGCACCTGCGAACGGAGGCGAATTCTCCGCCGCTCTCGCAAGATGTGGTGGCACCTAGGATCCCCGAAGGCTTCCTCAAATACGACGATCCTCTGCGAAGCGTTGCGCTGGATCAAAGCGATGATCCGATCTCGGGTCTGTTCGATTCGTTGTGATGTCCAAACTTCTACGTGTGCTTTTGCTACTCACCGCGCTCGCGTCGAGCTGTGCTCCTGCAGCGCGGGTTGCACCTCCTGCAAAGTCTGCTGCCGCGCCTGATCTGCCGCCATCGGCGGCTCCTGTGCGTCATGACGCCGCAGCCAAGAGCGGCGTGAGCGTGTATCCTCGCACGTTTCTAACGAGTGGTGGCTGGGCGTGTGCGCTCGACGCTGCTCAGAAACTGTTCTGTTGGCTGCTGACGAGCGAGCAGCCGTCGAACATTCCACACGTCGATCGCCGGCCCACGATGAGCCAGGTGCCGGGGCTCCGACCGATCGAAGCGCTCGACGGCAAAGAGGACTATGTCTGCGCGCTGGACGCGGCGGGGGCAGTGCACTGCTGGGGATGTGCTGGCAGTACGGTCTGCACGTTGTGGCCCGCGCAGGTGGCGTTGAAGGAGCCCGCACGTGCGATCGCCGTGGGCGTGGATGGCGCGTGTGCGCTCGCGAGGAGCGGCAGTGTATGGTGCTGGGGGCTTGCCGCTCATGGCGGCAGTGAGGTGCCGCGCAAGGTTCCCCGCTTGGACGATGTCGTGCAGCTCAGCGCGACTGCGCTCGGCCGCTGTGCGCTGCAGCGCGATGGCGGCGTATCATGCTGGGGGGATTGCTCCAGCGACGGGTGCGCTGCGCGAGAACCCGTGCGCATCACCGGGCTCGCGCACGCGCATGCGATCGCTTCCAACCGTTCATACAGCTGCGCTGTGGCCGGTCCACAGCGGCAAGTGCAATGCTGGGGGCTGCCAGAGGCTGAACGCACGCGTTGGGAGTCCGAGCGGCCGAGGTCACAGAGTGCGCTGCAAGCTGTGGTGACGCTGGAGGGGTTGCGCGACGTGCGCCAGCTCGAGCTCGGCGAGCGCTTTGGCGTCGCACTCACAGGCGATGGCTCCGTCTATCACTGGGGAGCGACACATCCCGGCGATCTCTACGCGTTCGGTGGCGAGCCTGAGCCGCGCGATCGTCCCAAGTACACTGAGAACTTGGAGCCGCGCGCACGCGCGAGCGTCGCGGAAGATTTGGACCTCGAAGTGGTGCAGATCGGCGAGCAGCTCCACGCGAAGCGTGTGCTCGTCACAGGTTACAACGTGTGTTTGGATCTCGAGCGCGGTGGGCTGCGCTGCGAGCCTGCTCTCGCGCGCGCGCCATTTCAAATCGAAGAAGTGTGGCCGTCGGTGCGCTTCGGCGCTGGAGCTGAGCCATGAGCCGCGCGGCGATTTTTATCCTGCTCACTGCGTTGATCGTCCAGCCGGTCCTGGCGCAGGACGCGCATCAGCTCGTGCCAGCGCGCAAGCTCGTAGATGCGAGCTCATGGATCTGTGCGATCGACCCACAGGAGGACGTGCAATGCTGGCTGCACGTGCAAAGTGGCGCGTGGCCGAGCCCCACGCTCAAGTCCTCACCGCGCGCGTTCCAAAAAGTTCCTGGCGTTCGCGGGGCTGTCGCGATCGATGGCGACTACGACTACGTGTGCGCGCTCGACCGCAGCGGAGCGGTGCACTGCTGGGGCAGCCTATGGACGCACGAGCGTCAGCGGCTCTGGCCGAAGCAGATCGCGCTCGCTGGACCCGCGCGTCAGATCGTCGTGAGCGGTGGCGCCGGCTGTGCGCTGCTGGCATCCGGTCAGGTTCAGTGTTGGGGCGTAGCCACGTGCTTGCCCGGCATGCGCAACGAGCGACTGATCGAGCTCTCGGAGGAGCCGGAGACGGTAGAGCTGCCTGCCGTGCCCGTTCAGCTGAGCGCGGGCATGGGCACCTGGTGCGCGCTGGATCAGCAAGGCACCGTGAGCTGTTGGGGCGACATCTGTCGCGGCTTCGTCGAGCCGCGCTGTGCTCCGAAGCGCATGAAGCTCACCGGTGTTCGCGCGATCGCCTCGCTGTGCGGGATCGTCGGCAAAGACCGCGAGCTGCACTGCTGGACGGCCCGGGACGCCTGGCAGACACCCGAGTCGGCAGATGTTGCCGCCAATGGCTGCAAGGAGACACGTGTCAGGAACATCAAGCACGTGAAGCAGCTCGCCGTCGGCGCCTCGTCGGGCATCGCTCTGACTGATGAGGGACACATCTATTACTGGGGTGACGCACATGCAGGCGGCATCGTGGACATCGGGCGAGAGGTGCAAGCGCCAGCGACCATCTCCCTCGATCACGCGGCGCATCAAGGCGTCACCGGCGCATCCTTTGAAGATCGAGCGCCGGAGGTCAGCGTTGGGGCCATCCGTCGAGCGCACACCACCCAGCGGTTCGAGCTCGCACCGGAACGCGTGCCGAGCGTACCGGGCGTGAAGGGAGTGTTAGCCTCCGGCCACTACAACTGTTTGGAGCTCGACGCGGGCGGACCTTACTGCGAGCTCGTGCTGGGCCGGGTTCCATTCAAGCTCCAAGACGTGTGGCCCACCGTCCGCTTCGATCCAGGCCGGCCCGTACGCTGAGTCTACTGTGCAGCCGTTAGCTGCAGAGCGTGCGCAAAGAAGGACAGCACTTCAGTGTTTTGCTCGATGCGCTTCGACAGGGACGCGCCCCGGCCGTGGCCGGTGTCGGCCCACACGCGCAGGAGCTGCGGAGCCGGACCGCTCTGCGCCGCTTGGAGCGACGCCGCGAGCTTGAACGAGTGGAGCGGCGCCACACGCACGTCGTGATCGGACGTGATCACGAGCGTCGCCGGGTACGCCGCGCCCGCCCGGACGCTGTGCAGCGGAGACAATGCGTGCAGCGCACGGAAGCCGGCCGGCTCGCTTGCCGCACCGAAGTCGGCTTCCCAGCCTGCGCCTTCGCCGAACAGCTGAAACCGCAGGAGATCGTACACGCCGGCGATCGGCACGACCGCCCCAAACAACCTCGGCTGTTGGATCGCCGCAGTGCCGGTCAGAAAGCCGCCGCCGGAGGTGCCAGTCGCTCCCAGCTGCTGCGCTGTTGTGTAGCCTTGATCGCTCAAGAAGCGCGCAGCTGCGTGGAAGTCGTCGATGCTGACTTGCTTGGTCTCGCGCTGGGCAGCGCGGTGCCACGCCTCACCGTATTCGCCGCCGCCGCGCACATTGGCGAGCGCGAGCAAGCCGCCACGTTCTAGCCACGGGATGTAGAGCGGATCGTACCAGGGCGTCGATGGCACCCCACCTCCGCCGTAGCCAGTGATGATGGTCGGCCTCGGCTTGTCCGCGATCGCACCGCGCTTGCCGACGATGAACATCGGGATCTTCTGACCGTCTCGAGCCGGATAGAACACCTGCCGTGTCTCCAGCACAGCGCGGTCGAACGGAACTGCAGGCAGCTTCCAAGGCGTGCTCACACCACTCGCGAGGTCGTAGCGGTGCACGGAGCGCGGCTCTGTGAAGCTCGTGTAGAAGTAGTAGGCTCCAGTATCGTCCGGTCGACCTTCGAGCGTCATGATCGTGCCCAGCCCAGGCAGCTGTGCTTCTCGCAGCAGCTTCCCGTTCAAGTCATAGGCATGCAGAACGCTGTGTGCATCGCGCAGCGTCGACACGAGCAGCTGGCCTCCGACCAGCGCGACATCATTGATCGGCAGCGGACCAGCCGGCACGATCTCGCGCCACGCTGCGCGCTCTGGCCTACGGATGTCGATCGCGATGATGCGCTTGGTGTCGGCTTGCAGCGAGGTCTGGAAGTAGAATACCGGACCTTCGTTGCCGAGGAACAAGTACTCGAAGTCGAACTGATCGATGAGCGCGACGGGCTTCGGATCTTTCGTCTGCAAGTCGAAGTAGACGATCTGCTCCTGGCCGCGGTCCCATACCTCGCCATCGCCGATCGTCAGCACCAAGTACTGACCATCCGCCGTGAGCTGCGGATTGAATTGCCAGCTCGGATGGTCCGGCCGCTCGTACACGACTGTGTCAGAAGCAGCCTCTGTGCCCAGGCGGTGCAAGTAGACCTTGCACTGCTCGTCGCGCGCAGTGAGCTCGTGGCCAGCAGCTGGCTCGGGAAAGCGACTGTAATAGATCGATTTGCCATCCGGTGCGAACACAGGCCGATAGTATTTGATGCCTGTCAGAGTGTCAGAAAGGTCTTTGCCAGTCGCGACGTCGCGAACGCGCCAGGTCTGCCAGTCGCCGCCACCAGCTGCAGCACCGTAAGCGAAGCGCGTCCCATCTTCGCTCGGCACGAAGCCTGATAACGCCCACTTTCCATCCGGAGAGATCTCGTTGAAGTCGAGCAGCGTCCGCGGCGCGGCGTCGGGGTTGTCAGCGACAACGATCGTCGGTTGGTCGCGCTGCCCGTCACTGTAGCGCCAGAACGTGTGCGCCTTGCGCCGCACGGGCGCGCCGAACGACTCCGTGCGCATCAGCGCGGTCAGCCGTGCGCGGATCGGCTCACGCGAGTCGAGTCGCTCTAGAATCGATTCTGTGAGCTCATCCTGCGCCTTGGCCCATGCCTGCACATCGGGCGAATCCAGCGCTTCTAGCCAGCGATAGGGATCGGCGACCACTCGATCGTGGATGCGCTCGCTCGTGTCTTCGCGCTTGGTGGAGGGATACGCGAGCGGGCTCGGCCATAAGCGCTCGACAGGCACAGCCTGCGTCGCGGCGGGTGGAAGCGTCTCAGCACAGCTCAGCAAGAAGAGGCAGATGTAAGCGAGTCGCATGCGCGCGAGCTTACAGCGCACCCGAGGCGCTGGCTAGCGACGTGCTGTGCGGGCGCTCTTGCGGATCGGATTGTTCGCGAACAGGCGCTCGACATCGCGCTGCGCGACCAGACGTGCGCCGCGCCACACGCGTTGATCCGCGTGGTCGAAGTCGATGCCTTTGCCGCTGCAGCGCTCGAGCCAGTGCATGGTCTCGTGCACGACCAACAAGCGCCGATGTTCTTCGGGTTGCAGCTGTGAGATCACGAGCAGCGGAATGTGATCAGGATCCACAACAGAGACCGGGAAGTACTGTTCGTTCTGCTGCGTGTTGCACGCGTACAGCGTGCCGCCCGCGTGCACGGGCTTGCGCCCACACAGCTCAGTGAACTCGACAGGCTCGGTGACGACGATGCGTACGCGCGTGAACTCGTCATCGCAGGTCTCGGACCACGGCAGTCCCGCGAGACGCCACGCGTACACAGCGGCCTCGATCGCCGTACGTTGGTCGGCGTTCGGTCGTACAGCTGTCTGCGGCAGCGACGCCGCACAACCAGCAAACAGACACGTCAGCAGAACGACCAGTGCTTTCGTGCTCAGGGCTCGCGAACCAAAGCGTGGGTGCATCACTCCGACTCTGTTGCGACGTGACTCTCGCCACGTCTCGTGATGGTGATGCATGACATCCGCACAAGATCCACGGGCTTTCGCCCGCCTCGCGAAGCTCACTACGCGAGCTGAAACAAACGGCCCTTGCGTTGCACGAGCACCATACGCTTATATTGCTGTGGATCGGTCACAAGCGCCAGCCGCTCAGGCGCTCTGATCGCGCAGCAAAGTGTGATTTTAGATAGCCGTCCGCGCCGCCGTGAGCTGCGATCACGCGCGTGAAACGCGCGGAGCAACTCCCGTACGGTTGTGTCCGGTCGCGCAACATCGCACAGGTTACGCCTCGGTTAACCCGCGGCGTCCTGCTGTTTGCTGACAGTCGCTCTTACAGATCTGTGTGCGCGCTCCGCCAGGTGGGCTTGAAACGAACGCGTGGATGCTGCCTATAGCTGCGCGCGGCCACGCAACTGGCCGATTACGAACCGACTTGTGCCAGTGGCTGCTGGCAGAGTCGCGCGCTGACCCAAGAATCGAACGTTGTCGAGCCGACTACCGCAGTCGCACGTGAAATCCCCTCTTTAGCTGCGCCTGTCGGTTGACGTATAGTCGGGACTCGCTGAAGAACGAGTTCGTCCTCCAAGCTCGCGGCGGGCGAACGCCAGGTCGGGTAAGCGCAGATCACAGATATGCGACGTCTGTGATCTGCGTGTTTTTATGCGCTGATCCAGCGTCGATGTAGGAGTGGCCTTGGCGATCAGCGCGGCGTGAGCGCAGCGAGCGGGCTCAGCTTTCCGGTGTTCGCAGCCAGCTTGCCCGCCTGCGTCGCACCGTTGTCAGCCGCCTGCTCCTGCGCCTGCCCGTCCGCGGCGAGCGGCGCCTCCAGGATGACTTCTAGCTCTCCGAGCCTTGTGGCGACTTGGAGCTCCTGTCGGAGCGATCCTTCGCCGCGGGCTGCGCGCTCGAGCATGCTCTCGTGCTCGGTGACCAGCACACACACGGCTCGCGACAGCACCTCGGCCAACGTGATCTCGCGCTTCGTCGGTGCCCGCGCGATCAAATCTTCATCGAGCACCACCAGCCACGGATAGGCGTCCGCGCCCGCGACCTCCCAGCTGTGCGTCACAATTTCCTTGCGTTGACTGGGGGATAGCTCTGCACCGCGCTCGAAGTTCAGCGCGAGCTGACGCGGCAGCACCGGGCGACCGCCGCGCGCGAGCTGCGGCAGCGCTTCGCAGTAAGCCGAGTAATGCGCGAGACTTGCGAGCAGCACGATGCCCGGGCTGCGGCCGGGCGTGCCGGTGAGCGCGAGCACCGCCGCATGTAGGTCGAGCTGTTTGATCGTGACGAACAGATACGCGTGATCGACCAGCGCGCTCTCCCAAGGCGCCGCGCGATACAGCGCAGCAGCCGCCGCGAAAAGCTCGCTCATCCCAACCACATCGGCTTCCTCCGAGAGATAGGTCTGTTCGAGTACCGCATCTTCGGCGAACTGCTGATGCATTTGATCCAAGAGCGCATCGACCTCAGGCGTCGCAGCGCACACAACCTCGAGCGCGGGCAGCGCTTCACGCAATGCAGCAGCGAGCTGCGCCGATGCGACGCGCACGCGCGTTGGTGGGCGCGTTGCGAGCGTGCCTTCAGCTTTCATCTTCGCGATGGTTTCTTGAAGGATCTCCGCCGCTAACGACAACAGCTCGCCAGGCTTCGCGACTTGCGCGGCGCACACGGTGCCGCTCGCATCGAGCCAAAACAGTGCTTCCGGTCGATACGGTGCACCGTCTCCGGTGGCATACGCAGGCACTTGTACGAGCCCGCCTATCCACTCCGATTCGACTGTTTGGAACCCAACCATCTGACGCAAGTCCGGCAGGTGCAGCACTAGCAGGAGCGCTCTGCGAAAGCACGCATTATGCGCGCGTCAGCGCGTCAGCGTGCATGCGCGCCGCGCGTTCACTGATGTTATCGCTGCACTTGTTCGCGCGAAGAATTCTCGCTGCCTAAAAACACTGAGTTTTCTTGGCGGGAGCAAGCTTGGCACTCATGTGCGTGTTGCCGGTCACGGTACTGCGGGCGACGGCTCGACAGCGAGTGACGCATGCGTGAGCGTGTTGTCATCGCCAAACAGTTGGAACTGCGCGATCAAGGGGCCGTGATCGCTCTTGCCAAAATCGCGCTGAACATCGCAGCTAATAGCTGCAGCGGTGAGCGGCTCGCTGGCGAGGATGTAGTCGATGCGCCAGCCGACGTTCTTCTCGCG
>Ga0190269_10000173_pt1 | contig 33626 bp, 26 predicted proteins | sample Popmic249IS_FD_133749 | JGI IMG/M metagenome (GOLD analysis project Ga0190269, IMG submission 133749) | Populus adjacent soil microbial communities from riparian zone of Blue River, Arizona, USA - 249 IS | ecosystem: Environmental > Terrestrial > Soil > Riparian zone | place: USA: Arizona... | reverse complement strand
GAACCAGCTCCCGAGCCTGCACGTCGCGAACGCCTGGATCCTGTACGCGACGGTGGCCGGGGATCGCAGGGAGCGCTGGGTGCGCGCGGTCTGGGCCGTGCTGGCGTTCGCCATCACGCTGTCCACCTTGCTCGTGAAGCAACACGTCCTGCTGGACGTGCTCGCAGGGCTCGTGTGGGCGGTCGCGGCGTTCTGGGCTTCTGGCAAGGTTTACGCGCGCTTGCGCTGGTCGGCCGCACCGCGCTTCATGGGCCTGCGCCGCCTGCAATGAGCTGCAATCGCCCTTGGCGTCGGCGTTCGCTAGATCCCAGCTGAGGGGAACCTCTGGAAAGGGATCGGGGCTAGATGCTTGATGTCGAACGCAAACGCGCGACGATCTTGAATGCCGACGTGGCTGGCTACGCCCGCATGATGGCGCAGGACGCGCTGACGACCATCGATAGCTTGCTCGACTGCATGGAGCGCCTGTGCGCGCTGGTACGCTCGTACGGGGGACGCGTCATCGACACCACGGGCGACAACCTGTCCGCGGAGTTTCGCGACGAGAACGCTGCTTTGCAATGTGCGCTCGAGATGCAACACGCGCTGTTCACTCGCAGTCACGGGCGGGAGCCCGTGCAGCGCATGCGCTTTCGCATCGGCCTGCATTGCGGCGAGGTCTTCGGCCTGGGCGAGCGCGTGTTCGGCGACGTGGTGAACGTGGCCGCGCGCATCCAGAGCAGCGCGGATCCAGACGCGGTCGTGATCTCGGAGGCGCTCGCGCAGCGCGCGGATGCGGCCCTGCTTGCAGGCGCATCCGAGCTCGGCGCGCAGCGCTTCAAGCACATCCCGTACGCGGTCCGTACCCTAGCGCTGCGCGCGCAGGCTGATTGAGGTGAGGGGGTGGGCCGGATCCACCGGCCATGGCTCAATCTGGCTGCACGAGCTGCGCGGGGTGTGGTAACGCTGGTTTGTGGCAGTGCTGGAAAGCGAGCAGGGCGTACAGTGCACGCTCTGGGGCGATCACTTGGTGGGGCGCGCGCCCGAGGCTGCACTGCGCCTGGAAGACCAGGGAGTCTCGTGGCGCCACGCTAGCCTGCGCTGGACGGGCCGCATCTGGGAGCTGCAAGACCTCGGGAGCTTGAACGGCACGTTCGTGGACGATCAACGCGTCGACCCCGGCGCTCGCGTGGCGCTGCGTGTCGGAGCCCAGCTGCGCTTCGGGGATGCGCGCGTCCTGTGGATGGTGGTCGACCTCGATCCGCCGCAGCCAGCAGCGACGGCGCTAGACGATGGTACGCGGGTCGCCGCGCAGGACGGTCTGATCGCGCTGCCGAGCGTCGATGCACCGGAGGTCTCGCTCTACCGCCGCGCGGACGGTGTGTGGGTGGCCGAGGCGCCGGACCGCGTGTGGGAGCCCCAGCGCGACGAAATCATCGTCGCCGCCGGGCGCCGCTTCCGCTTCGAGCCAGGCTCGGCCGTGCACGCGACGTCGACGAGCTTGCGCGCACAGCCCACGCCGCGCTCGATCACGCTCGAGTTCGCCGTGAGCCGCAACGAGGAGCAGGTCGATCTCAGCATCCTGTACTCGGGCCAGCGCACCCTGCTCAAGCCGCGCGCGCACAGCTACCTGCTCTTGACGCTGGCGCGTCAGCGGCTCGCGGATCGAGAGAACCCTGCGTTGCCGGTGACGAGTCATGGCTGGATCGAACAGTCCCGCCTGCTGCGCATGCTCGCCACGACATTGCCGCAGCTGACGCTCGACATCTACCGCGCGCGCCGTCAGTTCGCGGACGCGGGTGTCTCCGACTCGGCGCAGATCGTGGAGCGCCGCTCCAGCAGCCGTGAGCTGCGGATCGGTGTCGAGCAGCTCAGCATCCGCGCGCAGTGAAGCTCAGTGCGCGGGCATGCGAGCGAGGCGCGCGGCGGACTTGCGTAGGCCGGTCGTGATGGTGTCGAAGAGCTGGGCCGGAAAGCCGTGGGGCAGGTCTGCGGACGTGCGCTCGATCACGCCCGGCGTGGCCTCCAGGATCTCGTCGATCAGCGGCTCCATGTCGGGCGCGTACGCGCAGTGCCTGGCCGCGGCGTTGAAGTGCCGGCGGTGGATCTCGTCCAGCCGGTAGTGCTTGTGCGCGCCGCGCAGCGCGAGCGCCAGGCGCAGCTTCTTGGGGTGCAGCTGGTTCTTGCCGCTGCCAGCGATGGGCCAGGCCGACAGCACGTCGTACAGCGGCGTGAGCTGGAAGCGCCCGCCCGCGAGGAGCCGGATGCTGAAGTTCTTGGCGTGACCGTCGGTCGCGGCCAGCATCCAGAACAGGAGCTGCGCGCGCAGCAGGGTGGCGAGATCCTCGGCGCGCGTCTCCGAGCCGCCCAGCACCTGCGCGATGGTGGCGATGCCCGGACCGCCGTCGCTCTCGTACTTCAGCGCGCTCGGCGTGCCGGTGGCCTGACACATGTCTTCCTGCGGCAGTCGCAGCCAGTAGCGGCGAGACGCGTGCAGGGTGCGATCGAAGCGCTCCACGACCAGCGCGCGCGTCGCGCCGAACTCGCGCACCTCGCAGCGCGCGATCGGCAGGCCGTAGGCGGCGAGCAGCTGCGCGCACAGCCACTCGTTTTCCAGCGAGTGGCGCATGTCGAGCTGGCGTCCGCCGACCAGCCCGAGCGGCAGCTTGAAGATGTGCGTGGTGGGCGTGGCGCCCCGCGGCAGGCAGAAGCGGCCGCGATGGAAGGTGAGCGCCGTCTTCTCTTGGGCGCCCGCGATCGAGATGCGGAAGGCGTCCGCGTCGTCGTCGTCCGCGCCCGTTTCGGCGCGCGCCGCGAAGCGCTTCGGCGCGCTGGCCGTGTTGAGCAGGCGCTCGATGCCCGCGTCGTCGAGCGCGCTCGCCTGGATCGTGTGCACGTCGGCAGGGGCTTCATCGTCCGGGAGCAGCTGGATCGCGCCCACGCAGTCGCGGCCGATGGCGGCGAGCAGATCGAACGCCTCGGTGGTGCGCGTGCCGAAGCGCCCGCGAATGCGCTGCCGGATGGGCTCGCTGTCCGGCAGCAGGTTGTCGAAGTAGCTGTGGACCTTGTCGCCGCGCAGCGCGACGCCATCGAAGTTCATCGGCAGCGACAGCGAGAGCGGCCGCGCCTCGGGCGCCTCGAGCCAGCTCGGCTCGTAGCTGAGCTCCATGGGCCCGCGCGCCGGCAGGGTCCAGCGCGCCACGCGCTGGCCGTTGGCCCACACGCCGAGGCTGCGACTGTGCGAGCGCCGGCCCACGGGTCACCAGGCCGCGTCGGAGGTCTTGGGCTCGCGCCCGGGCTTGTCCTGCAGCACGAGCGACAGGCCGAGCACGTTGGCGAGCGCGATGAGCCGCTCCAGGGTCAGGGTCTCGGGGCTCTGCTCCACGACCGACAGACGGCTCTGACTGATGCCGAGGCGGGTCGCGAGCTCCGCCTGGGATAGCTTGAGCGCCTTGCGGCGAGCTCGCACGATCTCCCCGACCTGAGCCGGCGTGGTGATGTTCAGGCGCATGAGGCTCTCATTCGGAAAGCGAATAAATGAACAATATCCGGAGCGCGCATAAAATGCAAATATGCGTAACGCGCATGGATGCGAGCAAACCGAACTGACGGGTCGCCATCCGCAGCGCATGGAGTACAGTGCGCCCTCCGCAGCGGACTGGAGGAAGTACAGTGACGGCGATCGAAGGCAAAGTGGTGGCAGTGACGGGCGCGGCTTCGGGCATCGGACGGGCGCTCGCGCGCGAGCTCCACGCGCGGCACGCGCACTTGGCGCTGTCAGACGTCAACGAGAGCGGCCTGGCCGAGACGGAGCGCCTGCTGCGCGGCGGCACCACGCGCGTGACCACGCACAAGGTCGACGTACGCGACCTCGCGGCCATGGAGCGCTGGGCTGCGGCGGTGTCTGAAGCTCACGGCGGCGCCGACATCATCATCAACAACGCGGGCTTGACCGCGCGCGGCAGCATCGAGCAGATGGCGTACGAGGACTTCAAGCTCGTGATCGACGTGAACCTGTGGGGCGTGGTGCACGGCACGCGCGCGTTCCTGCCGCTGCTCAGGGGGCGTCCGGAAGGGCACATCGTGAACATCTCGAGCATCAACGGCATGGTGCCGTTCGCGAACAACGGTCCGTACAACATGTCCAAGTACGCCGTGTACGGGCTCAACGAGACCTTGATGCAAGAGTTGCACGGCGAGCGCATCCGCATCACGGGCGTGCATCCCGGCGGGATCCGCACGGACATCCTGCGCAATGCGCGCAATTTCAGCGCGCGGAACGCGGCGCTGTTCGACCGCGTCGCGCGCACCAGCCCCGAGCAAGCCGCCCGGGTGATCCTGCGCGCCGTGGAGAACAACCAGCAGCGCTGCTTCGTAGGCGCGGACGCCAAGCTGATGGCCTTCGCCAAGCGCCTGCTGCCGAACCTCACCGTGCGTGTCGTGGGCCGCGTGAGCGGTCGAGCGCTGCGCTGAGCTTCACTTCGGGCACTTGCCCGCAGAGTAGGCGTTCGACTGACCGAACGCTGCGCCCCGCGTCACGGCGCGGCCGAGCGGCACCACCACGGGCGTGCCACCGTAGTTGGTGTTTGGGAACACGCACACGCGATCCAGGTTGTTCACCGCCTTCACGTACGCGAAGTACTTGCAGCGGTTGTTCCAGTTGTTGCCGCTGCCGAAGTTCCAGGTGCTGTTGTCTTGCGTGAGCAGCTCGGTCGACGCGTCGCCGCTGCCGTCTGCGTTCTGCGCGAGGCAAAGCCCGGCCATCGTGCCGCACGCGGACGGATAACACAGGCCCGCTTGGCCCGCGGGAACGCGGCACGGCGCGCTGCTCGGACATTTGACGTTGGCGCAGCTACCGGCGTCGCAGCGCGCGCCGCCCCAGCCCGCCTGACACGCGCACGTGAAGCCGTTGACCTGATCGGTGCAGGTGCCGTGCACGCACGGCTTTTTCGCGCAGTCGTCGATGTTGGTCTCGCAGCGCGCGCCGCCCCAGCCGGCCTGACACGCGCACTTGAAGCCGTTGACCTGGTCCGTGCAGGTGCCGTGCACGCATGGTTTCGCCGCGCAGTCGTCGATGTTGCTCTCGCAGTTCACGCCGTCGTAGCCGGGCTCGCAGTCGCAGCGATAACCGCTGACCTGGTCGACACAGCTGCCGTGCACGCACGGCGTGCCGGAGCAGTCGTCCACGTTGTTGCTGCAGTCCTTGCCGCTGAAGCCCGACGGACACTCACACTTGTAATCGTTCACGAGATCGATGCAGCTACCGCGCACGCACGGGTCGTCCGCGCAGTCGTCCAGGTTGACCTCGCAGCGCTGGCCGCCGTAGCCGGGCGCGCACTCGCACTGATAGCCTTTCACTGCATCCGTGCAGCTGCCGTGTACGCATGGGTTCGGGGAGCAGTCGTCGATCGGCTCCTCACACACCTGGCCGCGATAGCCGGTCTGCGCGCAATCACACGTGAACATGCCGCTGCCCGGCGCGCACACGCCGCCGTGCTGGCACGGTTGGCTCTGACAAGGGTCGATCCGCGTGCACGTCCGGCCGTCGCCCTCGTACCCGTCGCTGCACACGCACGGCATCACTCCGCCGTTCACGCAGCGCGCGTTGGCGTCGCACTTGTAGCCGGCGCAGGTGTCGTCTTGCGCGCAGCGCTTGCCGTCGCCGACGTAGGGCGAGAGGCACGTGCACTGCGCCACGTCACCGATGACCGCGCAGCTCGCGTGCGCGTCGCAGCCGGCCTCGTCGCAGAGCGAGACGCACAGCGTGGGCATGCCCTGCGGGTGATGGTAGCCGGCCTGGCACTCGCACTCGCTGCGCCCCGGCAGGTTCACGCATGTCGCGTGCGCTCCGCAGCCGCCGCGGGCGACCTGGCACTCGTCGACGTCGGCGCACGCGCCGTTCTGGCGCACGAAGCCAGTCTTGCACTGGCAGCTCGCACCGTTCGGCCCCTCCACACAGTCCGCGGACTCGCCGCACGCGAGCGTGCTGCAGCTGTGGACGGCTGGCGGCACGGCGCTGCTGCCAGCGCTCTCGGGCTCGGCTCCGGCCGTGTCCATCGTCACGGAGGGCAGGGCGCCGCTGCCATTCGTGCAGCTGGCAGCGTCACACGGCGCCGCCTGGCTGGGGCTGATGGAGACCTTGCTCTCCGGTCTGACCGTCACGGGCTCGTTGCCGACGATTTGATTGCAGCCCGCGCCTGCGAGCAGCACGAGAAGGCACGCAGCCAGAGGCCATGGGCGCGACAGGCGCGAAGCTACAGCGGGAGCTGTGAGAGGCGCCGCGAGCACGGCACGAACCTAGCATCACACGTCGGTGCGGCCACTCCAAAATGCCGCGCAGAGCGACCGCCGCTGTGATTAAACAAAGCTGTTGTTGAGGATCTCGCCGACGCCGCCCGCTCCCGGCACGATGTACTGAATCTCGTTCAAGCCGCTCTCGGCTTCGGGCTGAGCCCCGAGCGGCGACTGCAGTACCGCGGTGCTGGACATGCCGCGGTCCAGGCGCACGGCGTAGATGACCACGTCAGGGTGATCCTGCCGCATGCGCCGGATGAACTCCGGCGTGATGATCAGGTGCAGGCTGATGATGCGGCGCGGTGCGGCGCGCGGATCCGCCTTGTAGAGCGCGATGGTCTTCGACAGGCTGCCGCCGGTAGCGCCCATCGGATCCGGCAGCAACACGAACGCGTCCGCCACGTCACCACCAATCTTGCTGCCGCTCAGCGACACGCCCGTGACCACGCCGTGGTCGTCCGTGACGCGCGCCATGTACACGTGATCCTGCCGCACCTGCGCGGGACGCAACAGGTGCACGAGCGTCTCGAACACCACTTGCGAGGGCAAGCTGCCGGCACGCGCGATGTTGACCGTCACGGCGCGCACGCTCTCGTCCAGCAGGTCGCCGCTCCACACCGCCCGCTCCGTGGACTCGTACATGCGCGTCTTCACCTCTGCGCGCTGTCGCGGCAGCTCGTTCGCGACCACCATGCGTACGAGGCTGTGATAGATGTCCCGCACCAAGGTCGTGATCTCCGGCTGCACGACCTCCGGCCGGCACAGCCGCGCCAGCTGCGAGAGCAGCACCGGATCCGCGAGCAGATGCACCCCTTCACCATATGCGTGCGGCAGCTCGGGAAGCCGGTAGTGATAGCCGTGGTACGCGTGCTCGAGCATGCAACCTCCTGCAGCTCGCGACTATACACCGCGTGCGCTCAGCCTACGCGGCCGGTGAGGCTCGCCAGCACCGTGCTCAGCTCCGTGGCATCGACGGGCTTGGTGACATGCGACTGAAACCCGGCGACCAGCGCACGCCGGCGATCTTCCGCGCGGGCGAACGCGGTGAGCGCCACGGCGGGCAGGTCGCGCGGCGTATGCCCGCGCGCGCGCACCTGCCGAATCAGCGCGTAGCCGTCGCTCTGCGGCAGGCCGATGTCGCTGACCAGCACGTCCACGCGCGTGTTGCCGAGCGTCTCGAGAGCTTCGTCTGCATTCTCCGCCGTACACACGCTCGCGCCGCGCCGCTCGAGCAGAAGCGCCAGCAGCTCGCGCGCGTCGGCCTCGTCTTCGACCAGCAGCACCGACAGGCCATGTAGATCCGGCACGTCCACCAGACTCGCACGCCCGCTCGACGTGTCGATGCTCGCTGGGGTCTCCGGCTGCAGTGGGAGGGTCACCGTGAAGCGTGAGCCCTGGCCTTCACCCTCGCTGTGCACCGTGACCGTGCCGCCGTGCATCTCGGTCAGGTTCTTCACGATGGACAAACCGAGGCCGAGCCCGCCCGACGAGCGCGAGAAGCTCGAGTCCGCCTGGCTGAAGCGGTTGAACACGTGCGGCAGAAACTGGGGTGACATGCCGCGGCCGTTGTCGCTCACCTCGAGCGCCACATGGCCATCGAGCGCGCTCAAGCTGAGCTCGACCGCACCGCCGCGCTGCGTATACTTCACTGCGTTCGACAGCAGGTTCCACACGATCTGCTGCAGGCGCTGCGGATCGGCATTCAGCCGTCCCGCCGGCACTGAGCCCTTCACGTCGATGCGGATGTCCTTGGCCTCGGCCGCGGGCCTGATCGAGCTCAGCGCGGACTCCACCACTTCGATCAGCTCGACGCGCTGCAGCTCGAGGCGGAGCTTGCCCGCGATGATGCGTGAGACGTCGAGCAGGTCGTCGATCAGCTGGGCCTGGGCGCGCGCGTTGCGCTCGATCACGCGCAAGCCCTTCTCGACCATGCCGCTCACCTCCGTCGAGCCGGACAGCATCTGCACCCAACCCAGGATCGCGTGCAGCGGCGTCCGCAGCTCATGGCTGACGACGGCCAGAAACTGATCGCGCGCGGCGTTGTCCGCGAGCGCGCGCGTGTGCGCCGCTTGCAGCTCGTTCGCACGCTCGCGCTCGCGCAGGTCGGTGAACACGATGCCGAACATCGCCTCGTCCAGCGCTGGCAGTGCCGCCGCCGCGACGTGCACCGGGAGCGAACGACTAGTGGAGGTGATGAGCGAACAATCCGTGCGCGCGGGCACGGACGGAGCCGAGCTCATGAGCGAGCGGAATGCCAGCAGTGATGAGGGCGCGATGAAACGGTCGAGCGGCGCACCGAGGATCTGCTCGAGCGGCGTCTCGAGCAGCTGCGCGAAGTAACGGTTCGAGTAGACGATGTTCCGGCGCGCATCGATCGTCACCGCGCCTTCTTGCATGTGCTCCACGAACAGCCGGAACGGCTTGTCGGGGCCCTCCAACGTATAGACCTGCTGGCCCTTCGGACCGTCGACGAGCACCGCGTCCACTTCGCCGGCGCGGATCGCGTCCAGTGTCTCCTGCGCTTCGCGCAGCCGCAGCTCGCTCGAGTCGACGTCCGGCGGCTGGTCGGGCTTCGTCACTCAAGGCCTCGCGGAGGGGTCTTTGGGCGTCGGGAAATCCAGGGAAAGTAAGGCGCGATCGGCGTTCGACAGGTCGCCGATGATGCGCTTCATCGGCTCCGGTAGCTTGCGTACGAGCGTGGGGATGGCGAGGATTTGGTCGTCGCGCGCCAGCTCGGGGTTCTTGAGCAGGTCGATGACTTCGATCTTGTAGGTGCCTGCCGCGAGGCTGGACTCGCAGAGCTTGCGCAGGTTGCTGAGCGCACGCTCCGAGCGCTCGCCGCGGCCGGTGACGTACAGGCGCAAGGTCCAGACCTCCGCATCGTCCGACGTGCTGGCGCTGGGCGCCTTGCTCTTGCGTGCTGTCTCCGCAGCTCCGCGCGCGGCCTTGGCTGGCGCCTTGACCGTGCGCGTCTTCGAGCTGCGCTTGGAAGCACTGGCCGGCTTCGGCGGGGTTTGTCGCGCGCTCACTTGCTCTGCCTTTCTCGCTGCTGCGCCCGTCCGTTCACGGGATCTGCGTCTCCGCCGCGGCGCTTGGCCATCATGGAACGATTCGATTCGATCTGCACGCCCCGCGCCCTGGCCTGGTCGATGTTTAGCGCGATCTCGTCGCTGCTGTGCTCTAGCTCGGCCTGTAGGACGGCGATCTGGCTCTGCAACGCTGCGCGCTTGATCTCGCGCTCGCGCTGCAGGCGCTCGATCTCTTGGTTGCGCCGCAGCTCATCGGCGCGCTCGCGCGCCTCCTGCTGCGCGCGCGCCGAGCCGGTCAGCACGCCCTCCGGGCCGATGTACGCGTCGATCAGCTGCACGCCGCTCGAGGTGATGACGAACTCGCGGATCTGGTTCGAGTGCGCCATGCCGCGTGACTTGAGGATGTACAGGCCGCGGTTGCGCTCACCGCTGTTCGTGATCGACTGCACGAGCAGCCAGGTGTCGACGAGGCTGCTAACGGCCATTTCGGTGGCTTCTTCGCTGCTGGCTTCGCCGCTCGTCAGGCTCGTCAACAGGGCGGTGATGCCGCGCGTCTTCATGTGATCGATGAGCCGCACGATCATCACGTGCGCCTCGTCCTGGTTCGAGACCGCGCGCAGGTTGCCGATCGGATCCACCACGACCGCGCTTGGCGCGTGCTTCTCGATCAGCATGTACATCCAGGCCAGGTGCGCTTCGAGCCCCTGGGCCGTGGGCCGCGAGGAGAAAAACTGCAAGAGCCCCTTCTTCTCGTGCCGCTCCAGGTCGAGCGAGATCGACCGCATGTTGCGCTTGATCTGCGCCGGCGACTCCTCGAACGAGAAGTACAGACAGCGTTCGCCGCGCTTGCAAGCCGCGTTCACGAAGTGCGAGTTCAGGCTGGTCTTGCCGGCGCCCGCCGTGCCGGAGATCAACACCGTGGTGCCGCGATAGTAGCCGGCGCCGCCGAGCATGCTGTCGAGCGCCGGCACCCCCGTGCTGACGCGCTCGTCCGACACGGCATGGGTGAGGCCGCTCGCGGTGACGGGCATGACGGTCATGCCGCTCGAGTCGAGCAGGAACGGGTACTCGTTCGTGCCGTGCGTCGAGCCGCGGTACTTCACGATGCGGATGCGGCGTGTGGAGATCTGCGAGTTGACGCGGTGGTCGAGCAGGATGACGCAGTCCGAAACGTACTCTTCCAGACCGTGGCGCGTGAGCGTGCCGTCGCCGCGTTCGGCCGTGATGATCGCCGTCACCCCGCGGTCCTTCAGCCACTGAAACAGGCGCCGCAGCTCCGAGCGCAGGACGGCGTAGTTGTCGAGCCCGCCGAACAAGGTCTCCAGCGTGTCGATCACGATGCGGCGCGCGCGCACGGAGCGGATCGCGAGATCCAGCCGCAGAAACAGCCCCTCCAGGTTGTACTCGCCGCTCTCTTCGATCTCGCTGCGCTCGACCCGAATGTGATCGAGCGCCAGCTTCCCCTCGGACACCAGGCGAGCGAGGTCGTACCCCATCGACGCGACGTTCTGCGTGAGGTCCTCCGCGGTCTCTTCGAACGCGATGAACACACCTGGCTCGTCGTACTGAGTGATGCCGTTCACGAGGAACTGCATGCCGAGCAACGTCTTGCCGCAGCCCGCGGTGCCGCAGACCAGGGTCGTTCGGCCGCGCGGCAGTCCACCGTTGGTGATCTGATCGAGCCCCTCGATTCCTGTGGGACATTTCTTGATCGTGGGGAGCTGACTCTTGCGGCTGGATTTAGGGGCTGCCTTGGCGATCTGATCCATGAGGTTCGCGGGGTACGAGGCTAGCAAAAACCCACCTCTGGGGCGAGCGTCGTGAGACAGGCTTGCAGCGCTTCGCAAAGTCGCCACTCACCAGGGCGTTTTTGCAGACAGCCGCGGCCGAGCGCGACGCACATTGCAGCCGTCAGCGGCGGCTTGTGGGTTGGATTCCGCCTCAAAACACGCCCGAGAGTTCGGCCCGACACTTGGTGGGCGCGCAGTGCAGCGCGACGCGGCTCGTCGGACGGTCTTCGGTCTTGTCCCGTGACAGGACGAGCAGCGTGATGCCGAGGGCTCCCAGGCCGCCGCCGACGCCCGCGAACACGCGTGACCAGGTCTTCTGGGTCTGCGCGCGCTCCGCGGCCGATTGCGCAGCGCGCAGCTGCTCACGATCCTGGACGGCGGCCCGTTCGCTGTCGGCGCGCATGACCTCGAGCGCCACGGCGCCGCCGAGCGCGGTGACGCTCGCCAGCATGGCGCCGAAGCCGAGACTGCGCAGCACGGGGCTGCTGCGGCTGCGACGTGGATCCAGGCCTTGCGTGCTCGCCTCGGGTGCGCGCGGTGCGAACGCGCCATCGCTCACCGAGTCGCCCTCGAGCGGGAGGTTTGCTTCGACGTGGAGCGTGCGCTGGCCAGGCTGTAGCTCGAAGTGCACGGCTTGCGGGCGATGTCCAGGCAGCCGGAAGGTTGCGCGATGAGCTCCGCCCGCCAGATCGAGGGCCAGTGGAGTCTTGCCCACGGGCTCGGTGTCGATCCAGACCGTTGCGCCGGCCGGTCGCGAGCGCAGCCAAACCTTGTGCGAGCGTGGCCCGCGCTGCAGCTTTTCGAGGCGCGTGATGCGGGTCTCGGCCTCGGCGCGATCTTTCGCTGCCGGCGCGCGGCGCAGGTACTCGCGGTAGAAGTGGAGGGCGCGCTCGGTGGCGTGCAGCTCCTCGTAGGCGCGGCCGGTGTCGTAGACGAAGGCAGGATTCGGATGCAGCTGGTCGGCGCGCTGAAACGCTGCGGCAGCCGCGCGGTAGTCGGCCGCGGCAAACGCGCGGATGCCGCGCTCGGCTTCGCTGCGCGCCGCTTGTGCCAGGCCGCCTGTGCTCTGTGCGTGAGCGGCCGTCCCGAGCAGCGCGAGCCACGTCAAGCACGTGACCAGAAACAGAGGCCGGTGCTTTGTGGGCTGGCGGAACATGCTCTCACCATGGGCTCTTCAGGCCGAGCGCAGAGGCCTGCTTTCGCAGCGGGTCGACGGGTGCGGTTCGCTTCTGAGGCTTGGGTCGGGCAGCGGCTTTCGCTGCAGCGCTATGCGCGTCTGCGCCGTCGCGCTCTGCTCTCGCTGCACGCGGGAAGTCGCCGGCGGCGGCGCGCTGGCTGAGGTGAGTCTCGGGGTCCGCGGCGAACGCAGCCGCCGCCAGTGCTGCCGCTGTCGGCTGCGGCGTGGCCGGCTTGACCACGTGGGCAGCGCTGCTGAGCCGGCGCGGTGCGGGCGGCTCGCCGCGCGCCTCCACGAGCGCGAAGCTCACGCCAAACACGGCTCCGGCGAGCAGCGCACACGCGGACCAGCGCTCGCGCTTGCCGCCTCCGCGCGCACGCGGGATGGTGCGGATGGTGCTGGCCCGGCTGTTCGCGGGGCTCAGCGGCGGCAGCGACGGTGCCGAGTCACGTGAGCTCTCTCCGCTGCCGCTCACGGCGCTCGGCCGCTCGTCCGTGTGCCGCTCTCCGCTGCAGTGAGGCTTGCGGCGCGTGGCCAGATCGGGCTGTGTGGGCGCGTAGCTGTCGCGCTCGCCAAACGCGGCGTGGCGTGCGGCCGCGCGGCGCAGTGCGCGATCCACGATGCTGCCCGACATCGACCACGAGGGCGACAAAGTGTCGCCGCTGAGGTCTTCACGCACGCCACGACCGCGCAACCAAGCGCGGAGCGCGTCCGCCAGCTCGCCACACGAGGGGAAGCGCCCCAGGTGGCTCGGACACAGCGCACGCTGCACGATTTGCCAGAGCTCTGCGCCGCCGCCGCTCTGAGGCAAGGCTGGCAGCACACGCTCATTCAGGGCACGCAGATAGTCCTGGTAGCTGGCGCAGCCGAACGCGCTCTCGCCGCTGATGGCTTCATACAGCACCACGCCGAGGCTCCAGATGTCGGCGCGCGGATCGATGTCGCGCTCACCGTAGGCTTGTTCGGGGGCCATGTAGCCTGGAGTGCCCACGATCATGCGGCGCTTGTTGCGCGCCTTGCCAGGCTCGTCCATCACGTGTGCGATGCCGAAGTCGAGCAACTTGGGGCAAATGCGCTCGCCCGCACGTGCGATGAACACGTTTTCGGGTTTGATGTCGCGATGCACCACGCCGCCCTGGTGTGCGAGCGCGAGTCCGTCCACGAGCGGGAGGAGCAAGCGCACCGCCAGCGCGGGTGGCAACGGACCTTCGTCCATCAAATCCGCGAGCGTGCAGCCTTCCAGGAGCTCCATCACCACGTAGGACAGATCGTCGTCCGTGTGGCAGTCGAGCACGCGCACGATGTTGGGGTGCCGCAGGCGCGCTTCGAGCCGCGCTTCCTTGAGCACGCGCGCCATGGCTTCTTCCCCGTGCAAGTCGCGTTCGACGATCTTGATCGCGACCGGAGCGTCCAGGCGAATGTTACGCGCGAGCCATACACGGCCCATCGCACCGGCACCCAAGACGCGCTCGAGGCGATACTTGCCTTCGAGCAGCTCCGAGGGTCCAAGAGTGCGGGAAGTCCCCGCGTTTTTAAGGGCGAGCGCTTTCATGACGACACCCCGATTCAATGCAAGGTCGGGACCAGGTGTTGTCGCAGCGCTTTCGCAGCGGCTTTTTGGCTCTTTTTGCCCGTCTTCTCTGTGGTCGATGTGTACCGGTCGCCAATCTGCCACGCGCCCGGCGTAGGCGCAGCGCTGGCCGGGCTTCGCTACGCACGCGAAGAGCTCAACGATTGGGCGCAGTTGCCGGAGGGGACGCCGCCGCGCTTGCCGCTGAGGGCGGCGCCGCGCCGGCGCGCGCAGAGTTGCCCGCCTGCACCGCCGCAAGCTGCCCCTGGCGGGCGTAGTCAGTCGCCTCAGCCAGCACGCGCGCGGCCTCCTGCGGGGCGTGGAAGCCCATGCTGTTCTCGGCCGCGATGAAATCGAGCCGCCACTGCGCCTTGCGCTGCAGCGCGAGCGCGGGCGCCAGCTGCTGCTCGGTCGCGCCCGCCGCCTTGGCCTGCTGTACGGCGTCGATGAGGGCCACGATGGCGCTGCCGCCTCGTTGCAGCAGCCCGTAGTTCTTGCCCTGGATGAGATCCACGCGCGCGAGGATCTCCGACTCGGGAAAGCGATGACAGGTCTGGCATGCGCGCTGCACATTCAGGAGCGGACTGCGGACCCAGTGGTCGCTGACTTTGGCCGCGCCCTCACGCGCGTAGGGCATGTGGCAGTCGGCGCAAGCGACGCCGCTGCGCGCGTGCACGCCCTGACTCCAGAGCTCGAACTCGGGGTGTTGTGCCTTGAGCACGTGGGCGTCGGTCTCCGTGTGCGCGTAGTCGTAGAACTGCGCGCCGTCCGGAAACTTGGTCTCGTCCCAGAACTGCTCGATGTCGTCTGCACGCAAGCCTTTGCCCCAGGGGAAAGTGAGCGGCATCTTCGATGAGCAGTAATACTCCACGTGACACTGGCCGCAGACGAACGAGCGCAGCTCGTTGCGGGTCGCATCCTGATTCGGATCGTAGGGATGCTCGCGCTTGCCCTGACGCCAGAGCGCGATCGACGACAGCCCAGGCGCGGGCGCATCGGAGGCCGCGAGCGCTGCGATGCCGCGGAGAAAGCCCGGGCGCGTGATGCGCAGCGCCATCGTGCTCGGGTCGTGACAGTCCACGCAGCTGACGGGATGCGCGTGGCCGCTGTCGTGCAGCTGCTTGTTCAAGTCCTGGTAGCTGATCGAGTACGTCTTTTCGAAGCCGCGCATGGCGTCGCCGTCGCCGAGCTTCCGGTACAGCGGCATGATCGAAGCGTGGCAGTGCAGGCACGAGCCTGACTGCGGCTTGCTGAGGCGCTTGGTGGCCTCCTGATCTTCCAGCATGTACGCATGGCCGCGCCGGTCGCGATAGTCGATCGAGAACGCGTAGCCCAGGAACATGCGCTTGAGCCACGGGTCGCGCTCGATCTTCTCCTCTGGCATGCCTTCGCTGCCGCCGTGGCCGCCGAAGCGCGTGCGCGTCGGCAGCGCGGTGCGGCGGTAGCCGTCGTACTGCATGGGCCAGTTGCGCCCCCACTTCGCGGGATCGGTGTCGTCTTCGCCGACTTCGACCACGCGCACGTACGGGTGCCGCTGCTCTTCCTTCTTCTCCATGATGTTGGTGAGCAGCGCGGTGAGGCCCGCAGCCACCAGCGCCACCACGATGGTCAGCGCGATGTACGTGCCGCGCTTCGGAGCCCAGCCCTGGGAAGTGTGTTGTGTCATGTTCCGTCCCGATGAGTAGCGGTCGTGTCCTGGGGTGGATAACGCAGCGGGCCGCCGAGCCCGGCCCGCTCACCGTGGCCGACGCTCAGGTGGCAGTGCACGCAGTCGAGCGCATCCGCCGCTCCGCGCGGCCCCTGTGCGATGTCGTGCACCAGCCCGCCGTGACACTGCACGCAGTTCTCCTGCAGGATCTCGCGGCCGCGGGCCTGGATGACGATCGGCTCCGCGAACGTCTGCGCCGTGAACTCTTTGCTGTGCCGGTAGCCGTTCTCAGCCTTCGCGAGGTACTTCGGAATGAACGCGTGCGGCAGGTGACAGTCGATGCAGGCTGCGACGCCGTGATGGCTGGAGGTGAGCCAAGCAGAATACTGCGGGCGCATGATGTGACAGTTGATGCAAGCCTTCGGGTCGGTGCTGAAGTACGACAGACCTTCGGCGTAGCGAAACGTGAACAGCCCCACGCCGGCTGCGACGCCGACGGCGATACACAACGCGAGCAGCCACGGGCCGACGTAGGGCGGCGGTACCAGAGAGCTGCGCCGCGGCGAAGCGGCTGGCGCGGAGGTCGAGCTCGACATGCGTGATGACCATCAAGACGAAATGCGCGCGAGGCGTCAAGCGAACGATATGCGCGTGTTCCGCGCAATCCGTGCGGCTAGCCGGTTTGCGATGTCGGATGCACGGGGGCACACGGCGCCGTGCGCGCGCCTCGCGCATGCAGTGTGTGACACGCGAGTTACGCCCGACGACGGGCCGTTACCAGCCGAGCGCGCTCGCGAAGCAATCGCTGCGCGCGCAACGGCGGCTCGCCTGCTGCACGCGCTCGAGCAGCGCGGGATCCTGCAGCCTCGCGACGAGCACGGTGACCGCAGCAGCTGGTGGCGGCGAGGCGGGATGGCTGGTGGCCGCCGCACGGACGATCTGGCGCACGTAGCCACTGGCTCTCGGCAGGTCGCCCGCTGCGAGCGCGAGCTCCGCGATCGCCGCGACCTGGGCCGTGTTTGCCCCGCGGCCCGACAGGAAGCGCTCGTACAGCGCGAGGCCCTGCGCCGCGCGGCCGGTCTGCGCCATGTGCTGGGCGAGCCGCAGGTGAGCGGTGCCCTGATCGTCCTCGGGCAGCGCTTCGCGCAGGAGCTGCTCTCCGCGCTGCGGATCGCGGACCAGGGTCAAGCCGCCGAGCGGCGCCTTGCAGATGCCGGCGCGCGGATTTTGCGCCACGCAGCGCTCGAGAATCGCCGTGGCTCGCGCCAGATCGCCGCGGGCGAGCGCGTCGCGAGCACCGAGGTCGTAGAACACGGGCCATGTCGGGTGCACGCTCGCCGCGTACGCCCAGAGCGTGGCGCTGTCGCGGAAGCACGCGGCGTACACGGTCGTGAGCGCGCCCCACATCAGCGCGATGACCGTGACCGCGACGGCCCCGAGCGGACGAGCTGCGAGCGCGCGGTCGGCGAGCACCGCGAGCGCCCACGACAGCAGCAGACACGGGCCCAGCACCGCGTGGAACAGATAGCGACCCGCGACCAGCTGTCCCCAGACCGGTCGTAGCAGGCTAGGCGCGAGCGCGAGGCAGAAGAAGCACAGCGCGAAGCCCACGAGGTTGCGTCTGTACAGCCCGAAGAGCGCGAGGCCCGCGCACGCGCTCAGCGTGAGCGCGGCCCAGGCGCCGGTCGCCGTCCACGGCTGCGTCTCGAAGCTGTACAGCGGATAGATCGGTACGATCTCCGTGGGCAAGAAGGACAGGCGCAGGTTCTCGAGCAGCTGCTGGCCGAGCCGCAGCCAGAGCGGTCCAGCGAACACGTCGCGTGTGCCGCCCGCCTGCGCGTGCAGACCGGCCACGTGCAGGTACACGCCGCCGAGAGCTGCGCAGGCGAGCGCGACCGGCACGTAGCAGGCTAGGCGCGCGCGTAGGTGTGTCCAGGCGCGCTGGCCCGACGGCACGATCAACCAGTCCTGCAGAAGCAGAAGAGCCGGCAGCACGATCGCCGTCGGCTTCGACAGCAGCGCGAGCGCGCTCGCGCCGGCACAGCCGAGCAAGTAGCGCAGGCGCTCCTTGGCACCCGTGCTGCGCGCGAGCGAATACGAGAGCCCCGCGTGCAGCGCGGCGGCCATGAACGTGCCGCATAGCACGTCTTTGCGGCCGGACAGCCAGGTCACGGACTCGACGTGCACGGGGTGCAGCGCGAAGAGCAAGCCAGCGCTGAAGGCGAGCGGCGCGGCGCGGTGCTCGGGCAGCGTGTTTGGCGCGAGCTGGGCCTTGTGCTCGAGCAAGCGCACGAGCCAGGCGTGCGTGAGCAGCACGCTCAGTATGAACCAGCCCAGCTGCTGCACGCGGTAGCCCGGCGCGTGCAGCCCGAACAGCGCGTAGTCGATGGCGTACGACAGGTTCTTGAGCGGCATGTACTCGGGCAAGTGTGCGTACACGTCCGGCGCGAAGAAGCGCGGCAGCGCGGCCCAAGACAGCTCGCGGATGAGCGGCAGATCGACGATGGTGGCCGAGTCGTCGTAGTTGATGAAGCCGTAGCGCAGGGTATGCAGGTACGGCGCGAGCGCGCACATCGCGAGCACGAACCGGCCGAGCATGCGCTTCGGCAAGGTGGCGGCGAGGCTCAGGCTGTCGCGGTGCAGCTGGCTCACGGGTCGTCACGATCCCAGGAGCCGCGGGGCGCCATGCGAAACTCGCGCGGGGTTTGGCCGGTCCAGCGCCGGAAGGCGCGATAAAAGGCCGCGGCCTGCGAGAAGCCGAGCAGGAAGGTGATCTCGGAGAAAGACAGCTCGCTGTTGCGCACGTAGCGCAGCGCCAGGCGGCGGCGCAGGTCCTCGAGCAATGCGCTGAACGTGGTGCCCTCCTCGTGCAGGTAGCGCGCGAGGCTGCGCTCGCTCATCGACACCTTGCGCGCGATGTGTCGTGCGGTGGGCGTGCCGCCGCCGAGCTCCTTGGCCAGCAGATCGCGCACGCGCTCGGTCAGGCTCTCGGCGCGCGGCAGGTCGGCGAGCATGGCATCGGCGTGCTTGCGGACGAGCGCGTGCAGCTGCGAGTCGGCGCTCGGCACGGGCAAGCTGAGGTATTCGGCGGGGACGACGAAGCCGCTCCAGGGCTTGCCGAAATGCACGCGTCCCGGCTGAAACGTGTGCTCGTACTCGAGCAGGCTGGCCGGCGCCTCGTGCGTGAACCAGACCTGGAAGCTCGGGACGAACTCGACAGGCCACAGGTAGCTGTCGCTGACGTGAAAGGCCGCGGAGCAGAAGTCCGCCGCCGCCCGCGGCATGGCCACGGTGCTGTCGATCTGGATCAAGGCCTCGTCTCCTGCCACGCGCACGTCGAAGCGCAGGGCGTCATTCAAGAGACGCATGTAGCGCGCGACCACCTGCACGGACTCGCCCCACGTCGCCGCCGAGCGGGCGGCGTACTCCACGGCGCCGTATTCGCCCCGCATGATCTCGCGAGCCGCCTTGAGCCCGAGGTCCGGATCGCCGGTCAGCACGAGCGCGCCCTCGAGCAGCTCGTGCACCTGCCCGATCGGAAAGCGCTCGTCCGGGTCGATGTTCGCGATCGGGTCCAGCACCTCGCGCGGTACGCGCGGGTCGCGCGCGAGGAGGCGAATGAACGGCAGAAGCAGCCGAACGGCGTAGCTCGGCTTGGGCGGCGCGGCTGGAAGACTCACGGCGTGGCAAGCTACCACCGGGGGCGCCGAGACGGAAAGTCTGAGCGAGACGCCGCGCAATCGATGCCGTATGCTGCAGCGATGGCGCTCGGGCGCGGCAATCTCTTCGCAGACGCAGAGCCGCCGGCACGCGGGGAACGTTTCCAGACCCTGGCACAGATCGCTGGCACTACGATCGAGCGCATCGTGAGCTCGGCGCAGCCCGAGCCCGGCGCCTACGATCAGGAGCAGGCGGAGTGGGTGGTGCTGCTGGACGGCGAGGCCACCTTGGAAGTGGAGGGCGAGGTGCTCAGCCTGAGCGCGGGCGACTACCTAGTCCTGCCACCCCACACGCGCCATAGAGTCCTATCGACCACCCAAGGCGCCCACTGGCTCGCCGTCCACATCCGCTAGGGGTTGGGGGGGGGTTGCTGGCGTCTACCGGGCTTTCAGGCTGCGGCCGCTGTTTGTGCCCGGGCTTCAGGCTTCGGACTGCGGACTTCAGGAAATACTCCGTCGCGCGCTTTGGAGGCTTCAGCGCCTTGCGACTGGCTCCGGCCCGACGCGGCGTGATTGGACTCGGAGCTCTCCATCTCGACTCTCGAACCTGAAGCCCGTAAGTCCGGAGCCTGGAGCCCGCCCCGCCTGGCCCCTGGTCAGAACAGCGCGTCGTCGGGGCTCCACGCTTTGGCCGCCTGTGGCTCTCTCGCGTAGGCTGCCAGCTCTCGTTTCGAGAGTTGGGCGATGCGGCTTGGCTCCACTGCGCGCACGAAGGCGTCGCCGGTGTCTGCGCGTAGATAGACTTCGCGCGGCGCGCTGCCGCCGAGCCGCTCGCACACGAGCGGGATCTGTTCCTTCGCCAGGAACTGCCGCACGAACGCGCCGTTTTGTGCCGCGACCGTCGAGCTGAGCGCGCGGTTCACCGCGCCTGCGCCGAACGCCATCGCCTGCAGGCGCGAGCGCTGCGCGCCGCGCTGCATGAGATCGTTGATCAGCACTTCCATCGCGTGCACCCCGAAGCGCGCGCAGGCCTCCTCCTCGGCCTGCACGACCTTCGGCAGCATGAAGTGGTTCATCCCGCCCACGCGCGCGACCGGGTCGAACAGGCAAGCCGCGACGCACGAGCCGAGCAGGGTGGACACCAGCACGGGCTCACCGCTCGCGAACCACTCGCCGAGCACGATGCGCTGGACCGGTAGGCCCGCGACTGGCACGCGCACACGCCCGCGCGTTCGGGCCGGGGCGCTGCGCGGCGCGCGTGGCTCACTGCCGCCCTGAGCTGCAGGGCGGCGATACACGCCGACCGTCGCGCTCGCGCGCGGCAGGTGCTGCGCCAGCATGCTCTCCGAGTGTCCGATCAGCAGGTAGCCCGTGGCGGTGATGCGCTGCACCAGCTCGGCCACCACGCGCTCTTGCGTGGGACGATCGAAGTAGATCATCACGTTGCGGCAGAACACCGCATCGAAGCGCCCGCGCACGGGAAAGGGCTGCGCGATCAGGTTGGCCTGCGCGAACGTCACGAGCGATGCCGCATCCGCGTGCACCTTGAAGCTCCCGCCGTCTCGAGCTGCCGCACGCACGAAATAGCGCTTGCGCAGCGCGTCCGGAACGGCTGCGATCTCCGACTCCTCGTACACGCCGCTGCCGGCCTGCGCCAGCACGTCGGTGTCGAGATCGGTGGCCAGGATGCGCACGTCCCAGCCGTGCGCCGCTGGCAGCTGCTCGGCCGCGAGCAAGGCCATGCTGTACGGCTCCGCGCCGCGCGAGCAGCCCGCGCTCCATAGACGCAGCCGCTTTGCGCCGCCCTGTGCGGCGCGCGCGCGCGCCTCGGGGAACACGCGCTGCGTCAGGAAATCGAAGTGGTGCGACTCGCGAAAAAAAGAGGTCTTGTTCGTGGTGAGCGCGTTGATGAAGTGTTGCGCCTCGGGACCGCGCGGCCCGCCCCCCTCGAGCAGCGCCGCATATTCACTGAAGTCGGCGAGGGCCAGCGCGCGCAGCCGCGGCTGCAGCCGGCCGAGCATCAGGTGCTCCTTGGCGTGCAGGTTGATGCCGGTCCAGCGCGTGAGCAGCGCCGCGAGCTTCTTGTACTCGCGCGCCGGCAGCCGGGCGTCGTTCATGCGCTCTTGGCCGAGCCCGACGATAGCACCTCGAACTCGCCATCCGCGTCGTCGTTGTCGTTCGCGGGCGAATGGCCGAGCTGCGATTCGAGCTCGTAGCGCGGCGCCTGCGCGCGGGTAGCCGTGCGGCGCGCAGCGCGCTTGCGTCGCGGCGCGGGCATGGCGTCTGCGCCTCCCGATCCGGCACCGAAGCTGCGCTCGTTCGGTCCGCTCAGCTGGAAGCGCAGCAAGAGCTGCTTCAGGTGCTCGGCATGCTCGGCCAGGCCCTGCGCCGTGTGCGAGAGCTGATCCGTCTGCGCCGCATTGCTCTGCGTCACCTGATCCATCTGGCTCACGGCTTGGTTGACGTGGTCCACGCCGATCGACTGCTCGCGCGCAGCGGAGGCGATCTCGCCCACGATGCCGGTCACCTTCTTGACCGACACGATGATGTCGTTCAGCGCGCGGCCCGACTCGCCCACGAGCTCGTGACCGGCCTGGATGCGCTCCAGGCTGTCCTGGATGAGCGTCTTGACCTCCTTCGCCGCTGCCGCGCTGCGCTGCGCGAGGTTGCCCACCTCGGACGCGACCACCGCGAAGCCGCGGCCCTGCTCCCCCGCGCGAGCGGCCTCGACGGCCGCGTTCAGCGCGAGCAGGTTCGTCTGCAGCGCGATCTCGTCGATCGTGGTGATGATGTCGCCGATGCGGCGCGACGCCTTCGTGATCTCGTCCATCGCCGAGATGGCGCCCGCGACGACGCTGCCGCCGCGCTCCGCGACGTCGCGCGAGCCGACCGCGACCTGATCCGCCTGCTGGGCGTTGCCCGCGCTCTGCTTCACCGTCGCCGTGATCTCCTCGAGGCTCGCCGCAGTCTCCTCGAGGCTCGCCGCTTGCTGCTGCGCGCCTTGCGAGATCTGATCGGAGCTCGCGGCCAGGCTGCCCGCGGCGTCCGCGAGCGCGCTGCTCACGGTGCGCACCTCGCCGAGCACGCGCTCGATGCTCTCGACAGTCAGATTCAGCTGCTGGGCCATCTGACCGAGCTCGTCCTGTGAGCTGACCTCGGCGCGTTGTGTCAGGTCGCCGTGCGCCACGCGCTCGAGCGCCGTAGCCATCTGGCGCGTGCGCCGCGCGATGCTGCGCGCGATGCTCAGGGCCACGAGCGCACCGGCCAGGGTCACGAACAAGCCCAGGCCGAGCAGCATGACCTTACGGCTCTGGATCGTGCTCGCAGCGGCATGCGCGTTCTCTTGCCCCTGCTTGTCGGCCATGTTGGTCATGTCCGTGACGGCCTGACGGTTCTCGCGAAACGCTCCCTTCATCTCCGCGAGCGCTGCATCGCTGCGCGCGCGGTCGCCGGCCTCGAGCGCGGGCCAGAACTGGCTGTCGCCGAGGCTCAGCAGCCGTTCGCTGCTGCGCCGGCAGGTCTCCAGCACGGAGGTGCGCAGCGCGCCGGGCGCCAGGTGATCGGTCCAGAACGCCATGCGCGCGTTGTGCTCTTGTTCGAGCTTGCGCCAGCGCTCGTGCAGCCCCTCGATCTCGTGCTTCTCGGTCTCGCGCGCGGCCTGCAGGGCCAGCAGATACGCCTCGACCACGTAGATCGGCGGCGGAAGCGCGTCCGCGATCAGATCTTTCATCGTGATCACGTCGCGGTAGTCCGACGCGTCCAGGCTCTCGGGCGTCGTGCGGTGCCCGACCACCGAGTGAACGGTGAAGCCGACGACGAACACGAGAACGATCGACAGAATTTTGGTTTGAAGACTAGCAGTGTTCATGGTCACTCGGCTCTCAGCGGATCACACCCAGGTCGTCGGCGGTAAGCTTCTCGATGTCCAGCAAGGTCACCAGCGTGTCCGCGTCGCGGACGAGCCCCGACACGAAGGAGATGTCGATGTGACTGGCGAGCTGCGGGCTGGGCTGCAGCATGCCTTCCTCGAGCGACAGCACCTTGCTCACGTCGTCCACCACGAGGCCCACGTGCCGGCCGAACACGGACACCACGATGATCACCGTCAGCCGATCGATCGGCGCTTCGGCGCAGCGAAAGCGCAGCCGCAGATCGAACACCGGTACCACCGTGCCGCGCAGGTTGATCACGCCCAGCACGTGGCTCGGTACGGACGGCAGCGAGGTCGGCGGCGTGTAGCGACGGATCTCCTGCACGGACAGGATCGGCACCGCGTAGCGCTGTCCTCCGAGTGAGAACGTCAGGCACTGCATGCCCGGTGCGGAGATCGTGTGGCTGGTCGGCGGTGAGTGCATGGCGTGAGCTCCAGGCGATCAAGCTGCGTCGGCGCTGCTCCGCAGGTTCTCGACGCGATTTCTGCGCAGGCCGGCCGCAGTGGCGACACCCTGGGCATCGAGGATCAGCGCCACGCGACCGTCGCCCAGGATCGTCGCGCCCATGATTCCGGGGATGCGGCGGTAGTGACTCTCGAGACTCTTGACCACGGCTTGCGTCTGGCCGAGCAGCGCGTCGACGCGCAGCGCGTAGCGATATCCGCCGCAGTGGATCACCACCGCGAGCGGTGCAGGCTCCGCGGAGGTCGGTCGGCCGAGCACGCTCGCGAGATCGAGCAGCGGCACGGCCTCGTTGCCGAGGTCGAGGATGTACCCTGCGCCGACGAGCGGTCGCGCCTGTCCCGGCGCGATACGCAGCGAAAACGCGATGTCGCTCAGCGGCAGGACGCACGTCTCGCTACCTGCACACAGCAGGAGCCCGTCGAGGATCGTCAAGGTCAGCGGCAAGCGCAGCCGAAAGCTCGTGCCCTTGCCGCGCGCGCTCTCCACGACGAGCTCGCCGCCGAGCTCTTCCACGCTGCGCTGCACCACATCGAGGCCCACGCCGCGGCCCGAGACCTCCGTGACCTCCTGCTTCGTGGAGAAGCCCGGATGGAAGATGAACTTCCACAGCTGCTCGTCCGGCAGCTCATCGGCAGCGGACATCAAGCCGCGCTCCACCGCCTTGGCGCGAATGCGCTCGCGGTCGAGGCCGCGCCCGTCCTCGCTGACCTCGACGAACACGTTGCCGCCGCGCGCGTACGCGTGCACCTGCAGGAGCGCCGTCTGGGGCTTGCCCTGGGCCAGACGCTCCTCGGGCGACTCGATGCCGTGGTCGAGCGCGTTGCGCACGAGGTGCATCAGCGGATCGGCCAGCTTGTCCATCAGCGTCTTATCGAGCTCGGTCTCTGTTCCGAGCAGCTCGAGCTGCACTTCCTTGCCGAGCTGCTGCGCCAGGTCGCGCACCACGCGCGGCACGCGCGCGAACGCGGCGCCCACCGGCACCATGCGGATCGACATCACGCGCTCCTGCAGATCGCGCAGGTGGCGATCGGCCAGCAGCACGGCCTCCTGCAGCGCGACGTTCGTTCCGGTCTGCTTGCGGATCAGCTCGCGCACGACGGCCTGCGCGATCACCAGCTCGCCCATCAGGTCGATGACCTTGTCGACCTTCTCCGTGGTCACGCGGATCGTCGCGGCGTCGTTCGCCGCCGTGCGCGGCGCGCTCTGAGCCGCGACGTCAGACGCCGTGCTGCTGCCGACGTGCGGCGCCTGCGCGCGAGCGCGAGTATCGCAGCGCTCACAGCTCAGCTCGGCGACCCCGTCGAAGAACGAGAATGCCTCCTGAACGCGGGCGATCTCCACGTCCGGCAGGAGCGTCAGCTCGAGCTCCCAGCGCAGGTAAGCGTTCTCCGGCTGCAGCTCGCTCAGCTCTGGCAGCGCCGAATCGTCCAGCCGCACCAGCATGCTGCTCGAGAGCGAGCGCAGCTCGCGCAACACTAGCAGCGGGTCACCGCCCCATTGATAGGCGTCAGGCTTCGGCGAGAAGCGCACGCGCACGCGCTGCGTGCCAGCCGCTTCCTGCGCGGCGCTCGGCCCGTCCGCGGCAGGCTGACTCGCTCCGTGAGAGCACAGGCGCTCGATCTCGCTCGCGAGCGCGCGGTGGTCGGGCATGTCCGCGCTCTCCGCGGGCAGCTCGATCATGTCGCGCAGCATGTCCGCCGAGCGCAGCAGCGCCCCGAAGTGCGCGGGCTCGGGCTGCAGCTCAGCGCTGCGCCACAGGTCGAGCATGGTCTCGAGCGCGTGGGTGAGCGCGGCCACCTCGCGCAGACCGACCATCGCGGCCGCGCCCTTGAGCGAGTGCGCGGCGCGAAACACCTCGTTGAGCAGCTCGCGATCGTGCGGGCGAGTTTCGAGGGCCAGGGCTGCGGACTCGAGCGTCGCGGTCAGCTCCTTGGCCTCCGCGATGAACAGCTCCTGAATCCGAGCCGCGTCGGTCAAGGCAGGATCCTCTGCACCACGGCGGTGAGCTGCTTCGGATCGAACGGCTTGGTCAGCCAGCCGGTCGCGCCCGCTGCCTTCGCCTTCTCCTTGTGCTCGGTGCGCGTCTCGGTGGTGAGCAGCAGCACCGGCACGAACTTGAGCGCGGCCAGCTTCCGCACGTTCTGCACGAACGTGATCCCGTCCATGACGGGCATGTTGAGGTCGGTGATGATCAGATCGACGCTGCTCATCATCTTGATGAACATCAGCGCTTCCTGCCCGTTGCCGGCCTCGGTGGTTTTGAAGCCGAGACCCTTCAGCGTGCCGCACACGAGTGCGCGCATCGACGCAGAGTCATCGACCACTAGTACGTTTCGCGCCATCAGTCATCATCCTCTCGTGCCAGCCAGGCAGTTCGATCCAGTAGCTCCAGCATGGCGCGCGTTGCGTCCGACGCTCCGACGACGCGCAGCGCAAACCCGTGCTCGCGCAGTCCGCGGTCGAGCGCAGCGAGCACCTGCCAGGCGGCCGCGTGCAGGTGCTCGGCCTCGCGCAGGTCGAGCTCCACCGGCAGCGCGCGCTCACCCGCGGCGCGCGCGTGCTCGAGCAGCTCTGCAACCTCACCCAGGCGCACCGGCCCCCTGACGCGTAGCGCCGTGCGGTCCGCCTGCGGTTCGATCTCCACGCTCATGCCACGCGCTCCATGCGCCTGCCCGGAAGAAGTATCGGCCCTGCGCTGGACAGACTTGAGCGGGCTACGTGGCGCTTCGGGACGGGCGCGTGTGCTCGTGCGGATGCGCCGCGCGCACACCGGGCACCCGGTGCCGCGCAGGTGCGCTCAGCGCACCAGCTCGTTCACCAGCTTGCGTAGCGCTGCGATGTCGAGCGGCTTCGAGAGCTGCGGGTTCTTCACGCGCTCGAGGAAGGCGCGCGTGCCGGAGGTGAACGCGCCGCCCGTCAGGAAGATGACGCGGCTCGCCAGCGCCGGCTGCACGCGCAGGAGCTCCTCGTAGAACTCCACGCCGGTCATCACCGGCATCATCAGGTCGCACAGGATCACGTCCACGGCGGGCTCGCGCTGCAGGTGCGCGAGCGCGTTGCGCGCGTCCGTGAAGCACGAGACCTCGTGATCCGACTTGAGCGCCTTGCCCACGAGCGTTCCGAGCACGGCCTCGTCGTCGATCATCAGCACGCGGCCGCGGCGCACGGGCGGCCGCGTGACGAAAATCGGGCGTGCTGCAGCCGTTGGCTGCGACTCTGCGGGCAGCGCGACGCGGAACGTGGAGCCACGCTGCGGCGAGCTCTCGAACGAGATCTCGCCGTTCATGCTGGCCACGATGCGCTGGCAGATGGCGAGCCCGAGGCCCGTACCCACGCCCACGGGCTTCGTGCTCACGAACGGCACGAACAGCCGGCTCGCGAGCTCCTCGGGGATCCCGCAGCCGGTGTCGCTGACCTCCACCAGCACGCGGCCCTGCGCGTCGAGCGCGGTGCGCACACGAATCTCGTGCGAGTCCGCCTTGCCTTCGGGGATCGCGTGGGCCGCGTTGATGAGCAGGTTCAAAAACACTTGCCCGAGGCGCGACTCGCTGGCGCGCACGTGCGGCAACACCCCGTACTCCTTCACCAGCTGCGCGCGGTGTCGGATCTCGTTGCGGGCCATGCGCAGGGTGGACTCGAGCACGTCGTGCACGTCCACGGAGGTGTCCTCCTCGCCGTCCGGGCGCGAGAACAGGCGCAGGTCGCGCACTATGGACTCGACGCGGCGGCATGCGTCCAGCGCGTCTTGCAGGGCCTCACCCGTCTCCAGCGCGTGCGGCGCGCCGTGCTTCGCGTGCTCCCTGAAGGTGTCGAGCGCGAGCTGTACGTTGCCGAGCATGGCCATCAGCGGGTTATTGATCTCGTGCGCCACGCCGGCAGCCAACATGCCCACCGAAGCCATGCGGTCCTGGACCATGACCTGCGCCTGCAGCTTGCGCTGATCGGTCACGTCACGGCTCACGCGCACGACGGATTGCACCTGCCCTTGCGCGTCGCGCACCGGCCACAGCGCATCCTGGAAGTGCTGCGCGGTCAGGCCGTTGCCGCGCGTCCACTCGTACACCACGCTCTCGCCCGCGAGCGCGCGATCGTAGTGCTCGCGGTGGGCGGACGGTGCCTCCGGGCTGAGCAAGGCCTCGATGGGCTCGGCGCTTTGCTCACGGACGTTTTCGGCCAGGCGCTGTCCGTACGCGCCGACCACGTGGTGCTCGCGGTCCACCACGATCACGTCGTCCATGGAGCTCACGAGCGCGCGGAACTGCTGCTCGCTCGCGTACAGGCGCTCGAACGCATCCGCGAGGCCGATGGCCTGGCCGAGCTGTCCGCTCAACACGCGCGCAAAGGCGGTGGGCTCGGGACCGGTGACCTCGCCGTCGCGCGCTCCGAGCAGGATCGCGCCGTAGTAGCGATCGCGGAACGGCACGGGCACCACCAGCGCCCCGCTGATGCCGGCCTGCTGCAGGATGTCGCGCGCCTGCTCATCGCTCATGGCGAGCGAGGGAATGGCGCTGACCTGACCGCTCGCGATGATGCGCTCGAGCAGCGGCATGTGCCCGAAGAAGCTCGCCACGTGTGCGCTCTCTTCGGCGCTGAAGCCCATGGCATGGTGCGGCTGCAGCCGGCCATCGCGCAGCAGATACAGCGCGCCCTTCGAGATGCCGGCGAGGTCCAGACACACGGACAGAACATCGGACAGCACGCCGCTCTTGCCCGAGTCTCGCGTCAGCGAGTCGGTCACGCCTGCGAGCACCGATAGCTGTGCGGTCTGCAGCTGACAGCGTTGGGCGAGCGCCTGGTTCGCGCGCAGCTGCTCCGCGAGCTGGGTCTGCGTGCGGCGCAGGATGGCCTCGCGCGCGGCCTCCAGCTCGAGGCTCGGGCGCGCCAGCTGCGGCTGGCTCAGCACTTCGCGAAGCATGTGCAGGGCCTGCGCCCAGTCGCCGCTGCGGGGCACGTACGCGTTCGCGCCGAGCTGGGTCGCGAGCTCCTGATCGGCGCGGCCCGCGTAGTGCGAGGACACGAGCACGACGGGCAGCTTCGACAGCAGCGGATGGCGGCGGATGCACAGGCACAGCTCGAAGCCGTCCATCTCTGGCATCAGCACGTCGCTCACGATCGCATCGGGCGGCGACAGCTCTGCCTGCTCCAGCGCGAGCTTCGCGCTCGCCACCGAGCGCACGCGAAAGCCGGCGCCCGCGAGGTGGTACTCTGCGAGCCGCCGCTGCAACGGGTCGTCATCGACGACCAGCACCGAGATGCCGAGCGCGTTCTCGAGCAGCGGCGCCGCTGCCCGCGGCCGCTCGAGGTGCACCCGCACGGTCTCGAGCAGCGCGATGGGATCGATCGGCTTGAGCAGCAACGCAGAGAAGCCGTCGGTGACCGCCTTCGCCGCGTCCATGCGCGCCAGAAACCCGGACAGACACAGGATCGGCACGCCGCGGCCGTTCGGCAAGCTTCGGATGCGCTGCACGAGCTGCAGACCGTCGAGGTCCGGTAGCACGAGGTCCTGCAGGATCAGGCTCGGCCGGTTCCCCTCGAGCCAGCTCAGAGCCTCGCGCGCTTCGGCCGCCTCGCGCACCTGATAGCCCTCGCTCTCGAGCGCGACGCGGATCAGCTTGCGCGAGGTGGGGTTGTCCTCGACCACCAAGATCCGGCCCTGTGGCTCCACGCGCTCCTGCGAGCTGCGGTCCTCGAGCGACGAGCCGAGGTGACTCGCGACGAGTCCCGGGAGCAAAATCGGGTCGAGGGGCTTCGTAATGTAGCCGTCGCAGCCCGCCGCGAGCGCGCGCTCCCGGTCGCCCTTCATCGCATACGCCGTCACGGCCACGATACGGATGTGGCGTTGCGCGGGGTTGGCCTTGATGCGACGCGTCAGCTCGAAGCCGTCGAGCCCCGGCATCTGTAGATCCATCAGGATCACGTCGGGGCTGAGGCGCTCCAGCATCGCGAGCGCTTCCATGCCGTCGTTGGCCGTGTGCACCTGAAACTCGACGCTCTCGAGCGCCACGCGCGCCAGCTTCAGGTTGGCGGGCGCATCATCCACGATCAAGACGCAGGGCTTGTTCACGCGTCCTGCCCCTGCGTCGTAGTCGTGCCCGCGCTCGCTCCGAAGACGCGCGGCAGGATCGCGAAGAACGTGCTGCCTTCGCCGAACGTGCTGCTCACGCCCACGCGACCGCCTTGCCCCACGACGATGCGCTTCGTGAGCGCGAGTCCGAGGCCCGTGCCTTGATGGCGCTTCGCCGCGCTCGCGTCGAGCTGCTGGAACTCGGTGAACAGCTTCGGCAGGTCTTCCGCGCGAATGCCGCTACCCGTGTCGCTGACCTCGATGCGCAGGTGGCGAGGATCCTCGAGCTGCGCGCTGACGCGCACGCGTCCGCCGTCGCCGGTGAACTTCAGCGCGTTCGACAGGTAGTTGTAGAGCACCTGCTTCAGCTTGCCAGGGTCGAGCTGAATGTCCACGCACTGGGGCGACACCTCGATGGTGAGCGTGATGCGCTTGCTCGCGGCGAGCGCGCGTACGCTGTCGCGCACCTCGCCGATCAGCTGCGCGAGCACGACCGGCTCGGGGTAGAACTCCATGCGCCCGGCCTCGATCTTCGAGAGATCCAGCACGTCGTTGATCAGCTGCAACAGGTGGTTGCTGCTGTTCAGGATGTCGCCGAGGTACTCGCGGTGCGCGTCGGACATGGGACCGACGCGGCCGTGGTACATCAGCTTGGCGAAGCCGATGATGGAGTTGAGCGGCGTGCGTAGCTCGTGCGACATGTTGGCGAGGAACTCGCTCTTCAGGCGATTGGCCTCTTCCAGGCTGCGCCGGCGCGCGTCCTCGAGGCGGCGTCGTTCGCTGATGTCGCGCACGGCGGCGGTGGTCAACGTGCCGTTGTCCGTGTCGATCGGGCTGAGGCTGATCTCCGCCGGAAACTCACTGCCGTCTTTGCGCAGCCCGAACAGATCGATGCCCGTGCCCATGCCACGCGTGCGCGGCGCGCCGAAGTAGCGCGCGCGGTGCTGCGGGTGTTGCCCACGAAAGCGACCGGGCACGAGCGTCTCGATCGCGGCTCCGACCAGCTCGCTGCGGGCGTAGCCAAACAGGCGCTCGCACTGCGCGTTCACGAGCAGGATGCGGCCGGCGGCGTTCACGATGATCATCGCGTCCGGAGCTGCTTCGAGCAGGTCACGGAACATGCGCTCACCGGGCATCACCAACGAGCTGTTCGCTGGCTCCAGCAGTCCTCGCTCCCCGCCAATCTCGGACATGTCACCTCGCGCACGGCGCAAAAGACGCGCTCTGAGCATAACTGGAGACGTTTGATGAGTCGGCAGTCGACGGGCGTCATTTTTGGCACATCCCGAATGCCTCATGGCCGATTCGAGCTAGCTGCTGGCTCTCTGGGGCGGCCACGGGGCAGCGAGAGACGGGTGCATCGCGGTCCACGAGGAGGAAGGGCCAGTCGCCGCCGTCGGCACGCAAGAGCAGCAGACGTACCAGCCGAGCACGAGCGCGTCAGCCGCTCACAGCGGCAGCGGCGGACCGTGGCATGAAGAACGTGCGCGATCGGAGCCGCGCCGCGCAGGCAGTGCGGGCTCTCCTCTTCGCTCGGGGCGCGGCCCACCCGCTCCACGGAGGCGCGCGAAACGCTCGAGCCGCATCGCTCGTGCCTTCACGTCTCGGGTAGCGCGAGGCGGGCCGGGATCGGGTACAGCTCGTTCAGCACCGCGTTGCGTCTGAAGCCGATGGCTTCACGGTGGATGAGCAGCTCACGCACGCGCGCCTGCGCCACCTGGCGTTGCGCGTTGAAGGCCTCGGCGAGGGCGCGCCGCTGCGCGAGCGGCGCACCGGCTGCTTGCTCGTAGCGCGCCTTGCAGAGCTCGAGCTCGGCGAGCGCCAGGTTCACGCGCATGTCCGTGCGGCCGAGCGCCCCGGCCACCTCCTGCGCGATCTCCGCCTGCAGATTTTCGAGCTGCTGCTCGGGCGTCACACGCGCCTCGACGCGCGATAGGTACTCACTCTGCACGCCGTGTGCCCGCAGCTCCTCGGCGAGCCGCTTGAAACGATCCTGCGTGCTCACGGAGGAAGCGTAGCGCGGGGCGGCGCAAGTTGCCCAGGGCAACTCGGTATGCCATGGACCTCTGACACGCATGACCGCCGATCCGCCGAACGCCGACGTGCTCTCGCGTTTCCATCCGGCCGTGGCCTCGTGGTTCAGCGCTGCTTTCGAGGCACCCACGCGCACGCAGCGCCTGGGCTGGCCCGCGCTGGACAGCGGTCAGTCGACGTTGATCCTCGCGCCTACCGGCACGGGCAAGACCCTGACCGCCTTTCTGTCTTGTATCGATCGTCTGATGTTCCGCAGCGCGGCGGAGCCCGCGGGCTGTCGCGTGTTGTACGTCTCGCCGCTCAAGGCGCTGGCGATCGACGTCGAGCGCAACCTGCAGTCGCCGCTGGTCGGCATCGCCCGCGTCGCGAGCGAGCGCGGCGACGCGTTCCGCCTGCCGAGCGTCGCCATGCGCACGGGCGACACGCCGCAGCTCGAGCGCGCCCGCTTCGCGCGCCGTCCCGCGGACATCCTGATCACGACGCCCGAGTCGCTGTACCTGCTGCTGACGTCGCGCGCGCGCGAGGCGCTGCGCACCGTGGAGACGGTGATCATCGACGAGATCCACGCGTTGATGCCCGAGAAGCGCGGTGCGCATCTCGCGCTCAGCCTGGAGCGGCTCGAGGAGCTCTGCGGCCGTCCGCTGCAGCGCGTCGGGCTGTCTGCCACGGCGCACCCGGTGCAGGAGGTGGCGCGATACCTGGGCGGCGCGCGCATCGTGCCGCCGCAGGCTGCAGGCGCGTCGAGCGCGCTGACGCCGGCGGCGGCGAGCGAGGAGTTCGCGCCGACCGCCGCCGACAGCGTCTCGTTTCGTCCGGTGCAGATCGTGGATGCCAGCGCGGAGAAGCTGCTGTCCGTGAGCATCGAGGTGCCGGTCGAGGACATGCGCCGCATCGGCGAGATCGATCCCTTGCCGAGCGGACCGGCCGCGCAAGGGCCGGTGCGCACGTCGATCTGGCAGGCCATCCATCCGCGCCTCCTCGAGCTGATCCGCAGCCACACGACGACCTTGATCTTCGTCAACGCGCGCCGCAGCGCGGAGCGGCTGGCCGGCGCGCTGAACGACCTGGCCGGCGAGACGGTGGCGTACGCGCACCACGGCTCGCTGTCGCGCGAGCAGCGCGCCGACGTCGAGGATCGGCTCAAGGCCGGGCGCGTGCCCGCGCTCGTGGCCACGTCTTCGCTCGAGCTCGGCATCGACATGGGCGCCGTGGATCTCGTGGTGCAGATCGAGGCGCCGCCGAGCGTGGCCAGCGGTCTGCAGCGCATCGGCCGCGCTGGCCACAGCATCGGCGCCGAGAGCGCCGGCGTGATCTTCCCCAAGTACCGCGCCGACCTCCTGGCCTGCGCCGCCCTCAGCGGCGCGATGTTGCACGGTCAGGTCGAGGCCGCGCGCTATCCTCGGAACGCGCTCGACGTGCTGGCGCAGCAGATCGTGGCCGTGCTCAGCCTGGACTCGGTCACGGTGGACGCGCTGTACGCGCTCATCCGCCGCGCCGCCGCGTACGCGGAGCTGCCGCGGAACCTGTTCGAGAGCGTGCTCGACATGCTGGCCGGCCGCTACGAGAGCGACGAGTTCGCCGAGCTGAAGCCGCGCATCACGTGGGATCGCGTCACGGGCCTTCTGTCGGCGCGACAGGGCGCGCAGAAGGTGGCGATCGCCAACGCCGGCACGATCCCGGATCGCGGGCTGTACGCCGTGTTCCTGGCCTCGGTCGAGCGCCGCGGCGCGCGCCTCGGCGAGCTGGACGAGGAGATGGTGTTCGAGTCGAAGCCCGGCGAGACGTTCGTGCTGGGCGCGTCCACCTGGCGCATCGAGGAGATCACGCACGACAAGGTGCTCGTGTCGCCAGCGCCCGGTGAGCCCGGCAAGATGCCGTTCTGGCGCGGTGAGGCCAAGGGCCGCTCCATCGAGCTCGGCAAGCGCATCGGCGAGCTCACGCGCGAGCTGTGCGGCATGCCCGAGTCCCTGGCCAGCGAGCGCCTG
>Ga0190269_10000172_pt1 | contig 33696 bp, 28 predicted proteins | sample Popmic249IS_FD_133749 | JGI IMG/M metagenome (GOLD analysis project Ga0190269, IMG submission 133749) | Populus adjacent soil microbial communities from riparian zone of Blue River, Arizona, USA - 249 IS | ecosystem: Environmental > Terrestrial > Soil > Riparian zone | place: USA: Arizona... | reverse complement strand
CAGCTGGCCGGCGCGCCGAATCGGAAGCGTCAGCCAAGGACGGCCCCTCGAGCCGCGACGGCGCCGCTGTGCGCGCACCAGAGCCTGCGCGACGGCTCAAGCCTGGAGCACGGCCGCCGCGCCGAGCGGCAGCGACGCCCGCGGCCGACGCCGAGCTCGAGGCGCTTGGAGGTCGCTTGTGAAGCGCGTGCGCTGGACCGTCGCGGTCGGGCTGTGGCTCGCGCTCGCGAGCGGTGTCCAGGCGGAGCCGGCGCCCGACAAAGCGCGTGCGGAGCAGCTGTTCGAGGAGGCGCGGGTGCTCCTGGCTCAGAAGCAGTACGCGCCGGCATGCGCCAAGCTGCAGGAGAGCTTGCAGCTGGATCGGCAGCTCGGTACGCAGCTGCATCTCGGGCACTGCCACGAGAAGCAGGGCGACTTGCTGCGCGCGCACCGGGCGTTTCAGGGCGCCGCCGAGCTCGCGGCGGCGCGCAATCGAGAGGGCGCTCACGAGGCGCGCGAGGCGGTCGCTCGCGAGCGGGCCGCGAGCCTGGAGCCACGGCTGTCGATCCTCGAGCTGCGGCTTGCGGAGCCGAGCGCGGAGCTTCAGGTCGAGCTGGACGGAGCACCGCTCGCGCGCAGCGAGCTCGGGCGGCCGATCCCTAAAATCCAACTGTCAGGTACAGTGAGCCTGCTAGCACAAGCCCCCGCTCGAGAAGCCGGGCCAGCCGGGATTGTTCGTCTGTAAGCCCTGCGCGGCGGCCACGGGCTCACCGCTGAGCTGGGCGTCGTCGGGCAGCTCGTCCTTCACGCGCTTGGGCGCCACGACCGTGCCGTCCGGCAGCGTAGGCGTGGGCAGCTTGCGCTGGTAGCGGGGCAAGGGCCCGTGCAGCTGGAAGCTGCCGCCCAGCTTCAGCTCAGTGCCCCAGAGCGGGAAGCGATATTCGGCCCCGAGCGCGCCCGTCATGCGATCGTTGTCGACGTAGTTCGTGCGGCCGGTCTGCTCGGGCACGGGCGTGGGGACGTAGCTCGCGTCGAGCCACGTGGTCAGGCCTTGCAGCTGGAAGCGGAGCCCGAGCGTGGGCGCGAGCGTATCGGCCCAGGCGTAGCTCGGCGTGGGCTTCGCGCCGTGCCGATCCAGATAGTCGGACCAGCGCGCGTACAACGCCGAGGCGGCGATGGACAGCGTGGTCGTTTCGAACTTCAGTAGATCGAACGATGCTCCGGCGCCGAGCTGCCACGGCGTATAGTCCAGCACGAACCGCACGCCCGACGATTGTTCGATGCCGTTGCCGAGCAGAAACGTGAAGCTCGTGCCGAGCTCGACGCGCTGCGGCGTGTGTACACTCGCAGACAAGCGCAGGCGCTCACCGAGCTGATAGCTGGCGCCGAGATTCAGCCGCACGAACCGCGCGAAGTGCAGCTTCGCGTTCGCCGCGCGCACAGCCTGTGTCCCGAGCAGCGGTGAGCCCTCGTACGCCATGACGTTCTGCTGCTGGTCCCACTGCATGGCCAGCGTGATGACAGAGTCGAGACTCGGCGCAGCGCCCGTGAGCGAGGTCCAGGTGCGCGGCGCGACGAAGATCTTTCCGGTCGCCGCGCCCGAGATGTAGCCGGAGATGCCCGGCTTGCCATCGCCGTCCCAATCTTCCCAGCCGGGTTGCGAGCCCATCGCAGCGTCGTCTGCGGTCGGTAACGGATGCGACGGATCGAGGTAGTGCGGCACGGTGGCGCCGCGAACCACGTACCACTTGGCGAAATCGATCAGACAGCCAGCGGCTGTCTGCACACTCATTCCAGTGCGACCCTCGTAGCTCACGCGGCTCATACAGCCCGCCCATGAGCGCTTGAAGTCGACGGTCGCCGAGAGCGCGCCGCCGCCGAGAGCGTCATCGCCGCAGTGCAAGCCCTTGGTGATCATGAACGCGTCAGCTTGCTGCGCGATCTCATAGTAGAGATAGGTATGGGTGTACTGGAGCTGGCCCAGCGCATCGGTGACGTAGTGCAAGGTGCCCAGCCAGCGGCCGGTCATGTCGCACGCCGATACGGGTTCCATGCCTGCCGCGCCTGCCTCGATGGCGGACGGCGCGCCGTTGCCTGCTGCACCGCTCGCACCGGCTTGCGCTGTCGTCGACGCGGGGCTGCCCGCACCGCCTCCAGTGGCTGCGCTGCTCGTGGTTCCCGCGCTTGCGTGACCGGATGTGTTGGAGCCTGCTGCTCCTGCGCCAGCTCCGGCGACACTGCTGCTCGCAGCCATGGCGCCCGCGCCTGCGGGCGCTGCGTCGTTGCTCGCGCTCACGGGTGGCTTGCCCGTCGCGCTCGGGCTCGGGCTCGGCGCGCCTTGCACGCCCTGTGCGCCTGCAACGCTCGCGCGTGCGCCGCTCGAGCCCGCCTGCGAGCTGCCGTAGTAGCCCGGCTCGACGGTGTCGTGCTCGAACTTACATGCGCCACTCAGTGACAAGAGTGCGATCGAGCTCAGTCGAGCGGCTCGTGAGGCGAGCGCGCTCGCCTTACGTCCCTCGATGTACTTACAGCCACCAGCACCGTCGCGGCGTGGCGCGAGAGGCAGTTCTGACATGTTACACCCACCCAGGATGGTCACTCGTTGGCGTTGTTTACGCAGGACAGTCCGCTGACGCGGACTGTGCGCTCTTCGGCCCGTGCGCTCAGTCGTGCTGCGGCGTTTTCCGGAAAACGCGCGGCTACCAGGTATGCGTACACGCAGGACGCGCGGCCATGTACACGGCGCGCTGACAAACGCTTGGCTTGCCGAGGACAAAGCGGCGCGAGCCATCGCACGCGCTGAGCGATCGATTAGCGCGCGACGCCAAACGGCCAGCTGCAGCGGCGTTCTGGCCGCGAGGTGCAATGCGAGCCAGCGCGTCGCAGCTCCATTACGGCCATCAGGGCAGCGCGATGGTGCGCGGCCTGTCGTTCACTCCGGCCGATGCCGTGGGCTTGCCTTCGCTGTCGTTGTACCTGGGCGGGCGGCCCGTGGTGCTCCAGGGGGACGAGGCACTGCCCACCAGCAAACAAGTACACGTGGGACTCGTTCTGGATCCCGCTTCAGGTAACGCCGGTCTGTACGTGGACGGCATGCAGGTCGCTGCTGCAGCCATGAGCGGCAGCCTGAGTGACCTGCGCGACGTCGATAACTGGCTGGGGCGCTCGCACGTCGTCTCCGATCCTGGCCTTTCCGGCTCGCTGTCGGAGCTTCGGATCTACGGCCGCGCGCTGACGCAGCAAGAGCTCGTCACCAGCCGTGACGCGGGCCCCGACCCCCACTTCCTCGACTGACGGCACTCAGGTTTGATTTCATACGAGGCCGCGTACGATTTCCGCGCCACCCTCCTTTCACCTGAAGGTGCACCCGAGGACCGGCGCGACGCCAGCGGAGTGGGTAGAAGAACATGTATTGAGACGGCAGGGCTGCGGCTCGGCCACGCATCCCGCTCAGGTCACGAGGAGTTGCCGCGTGAAGTGAAACGTGTTCTATTTCGGAACGACTCACGCGAGTCCACACGGAGGCCCGATTCGATGGACGTCTACGACCTCGATACCTACCAACGCGCCGTGCCGCATGATGTCTTCCGCGTTCTGCGCGCGGAAAGCCCGGTGCACTTCCATCCCATGCCGGGCGGTCAGGGCTTTTGGGCCATCACCAAATACGCCGACGTGGTGGCTGTCTCCAAGGATCCGCGCACGTACTCGTCCGCACGCGGTGGAACGAACCTCATGGATCTGCCGCCGGAGGAGCTCTCCATCGTGCAGATGATGATGGTCAACATGGACCCGCCGAAGCACAACAAGTTTCGGAACCTCGTGTCCAAGGGCTTCACGCCGCGCATGATCGCACAGATGGAGCCGCTCATCCGCAAGGCCGCCGCGCGCACGGTGGACGCGGTGGCCACACGCGGCGAGTGTGACTTCGTGCCCAGCATCGCAGGCGATCTGCCGCTGATCATCATCGCCGACTTGATGGGCATTCCGCAGGAGGATCGTGCGAGGGTGTTCGACTGGTCGAACCGGTTGATCGGCTTCGACGACCCGGAGTTTCAGACCTCGCCCGCAGACGGCAAGGTCGCGGCGGCGGAGCTGTGGATGTACGCGAACGGCCTGGCGTCGCAGCGCCGGGCCAAGCCCGAGCTGGATCTCACGAGCATGCTGGTACACGCGAGCGTGGACGGCGAGCAGCTGAGCGAGATGGAATTCGAGGCGTTCTTCTTGCTGCTCGCAGTGGCCGGCAACGAGACGACGCGCAACGCGATCTCGGGCGGGATGCTTGCGCTGATCGAACATCCCGAGCAACGTCGCCGCTTGCTGGAGGATCCCAGCTTGATCCCGAGCGCCGTGGAAGAGGTCTTGCGCTGGGTCACCCCTGTCATTCACTTCCGGCGCACGGTCACGCACGACGTCCTGCTGCGCGGCCAGCAGCTGCGCGAGGGTGACAAGGTGGCCGTGTTTTATCCCGCCGCCAACCGCGACGAGGAAGTGTTTGCGGCCCCGAACAAGTTCGACGTGGGCCGCATGCCGAACGAGCACTTGTCGTTTGGCGTGGGCCAGCACTTTTGTCTCGGCGCGAGCCTCGCGCGCCTCGAGCTGCGCGTGATCTTCGAGGAGCTGCTGAAGCGCCTGCCGGACATCGAGCTGGCCGGCGACGTGCAGAGGTTGCGCTCGAACTTCATCAACGGCATCAAGAGCATGCCGGTGCGCTTCACGCCGGAGGCTGCGTGAACGCGCACGCGATCTGCTCGCGCGACGGCCCGAGCCTGCCGCTCAGGGCTGCGGGGCGGCGGCCACGGCGCGGGCGGCTAGGTCCAGGGTGGTGAGCACGCGGTCCGCTTCGTCCGGCTGAATGATCAGCGGAGGCAAGAGGCGCAAGGTGGCGGATTGGCGACCGCCGAGCTCCACGATCAAGCCACGGATCAAGCACTCGCGCAGCAGCGCTGAGCTGCGGCGCCCGTCGGGCGGCGGGTGGCCCTGCGCGTCTGTGGGGCCCTCCGGATCCACGAGCTCGAGGCCGAGCATCAGCCCGCGGCAGCGCACATCGCCGATGAATGGGTGGCGCGCTTGCAGCTGATGGAGGCCGCATTCAGGCGCTCGCCCATCGCGCGCGCATGTAACTCGAGCCGCTCCAGTCGCATGAAGCGCAGGGCGGCGGCACCCGTGGCCAGGGCCAGCTGATTGCCGCGGAAAGTGCCGGCGTGCGTGCCGGCTGGCCACACGTCGAGCGCCGCGTCGTACACGACCACGCCGAGCGGAAGGCCTCCGCCGATGGCCTTCGATAGCAACAGCACGTCCGGCTCGATGCCGAACCTGCTGGAACGCGAAGCGCTCACCGGTGCGGCACCTGGGTGGCTCCGCGGGCACGGCTGCCGCGCTCGAACGGGCAGCGGTAATCGTGCGGGAAGGGCAGGAGCTGCACGTCCACCATCGGCACGCGCGCGTTGCGCTTGGGCGAGAGGTCGCCCATCAGCGCCAGGCTACCTTGTGTCATGCCGACGTGACGTGGGCAGCGTGGGGCGACGGGAGATCGCCGCTGTCCATCCCAGGGAGCGTCGCGCGAGCTGGACACGGCTCCCCCGCTTACGCGGGTCCTGTGACCGTCGCGTGCCGCGGTTGCAAACTGTCGCAACGTGGCGCGCTCGTATCAGAGGCGCGTCGTGCGTGGGTCCTTGGGGCGAGCCATTGAGGTTGCGTGGGTGAGTTGGACGTTTGATTGACGGATCGCGTCTGCTCGCGGCGCGTATGGAGGAGCCGCTCGAGACGCGCGGCCGATGAGGGCGAGACATGCCGCGAGATCTTCGGCTCGGTGGCGCGCGCAGCTTTGGGCTGCGGACGCGCTCAGGTGCGCTGCGCTGTGTGCAGCTTGGGTTGGTGTTGCTGGCGCTGGGCTGCGGCGGCTCACGGGCGGAGCCGAGCCGGGAAGGCGCGGGTGTGGCTGCGGCCACTGGCATGGGGGCGCCGCCGACGGCTGCAGCGCGCGGTGCCGCTGGACGCGGCGGGACCGCGGGAGGCAGCGGCGCGGGGCCGGGCGCAGGCACGCCGTCGGGAGCTGCAGCTCACAGCGGCGGAGCCGCGGGCGTCGCGCTGACGCCGGCGGCGGGTTCGGGCGCGGCACTGGCCTCCAGCGCATGTACGGGAGCAGGAACGGGCGCGATCGCGTCGAACGCCGGAGCGGGCGCGGGCGTGGCAGCCGCAGGCGCGTGCCTGAGCGCGGGTGCGGGCGGGGGCGTAGCAGCCGCAGGCGCGTGCGTGGGCGCCGGTGCAAGCGCGTGCGTGAGCGCCGAGGCAGGCGCGCGCGTGGCAGCCGCTGCAGGCGCCGGAGTGAGCGCCGGTGCGCGCGCAGCTGCTGGCGGCGGAGCCCCGCAGCCTCCTTTGACCGCCGGCCCCAACGAGTGGCGTACCATGGGCTACGACGAGCGCAACTGGTACTTCAACCCGCAGGAGAAGGGGCTCTCGGCGCAGAACGCCCGACAGCTGATCGAGAAGTGGCGCTTCACGATCAGCGGCATCCCGATGGGCGCGCTCAGCATCGCGGACGGCAAGGTGTTCGCGACGGCGACCGGCGGCACGTACGCGATCGATCTCGAGACCGGCAAGCAGGTGTGGGCGCGCACGGATCTCGGGGGCAATGCCGCTCCAGGCTACAGCGCGGGCTTCGTGTACGTGCAGACCAGCTTGCCGCCCCAGGTCTACAAGCTGAGCGCGCTCGACGGGAAGACGGTGTGGGGACCGATCCGGAACTGCAACGACGACAGCTCGTGCTCAGGGGAGTCGTCGCCGACGATCGTGGGCGACACCGTGTACGTGGGCATGGAGAGCAACATGGCCGAGGCCTCCTTCGCGCCCGGAACGGCCAATGGCAAGCGTGGAGGTGTGCGTGCGCTCGCCGCCGACAGCGGCGAGCTGCGCTGGTTGTACCAGACGGTCCAGGAGCCGAATAGCGCTAGCGAAGACGGCGCCTCCGTGTGGTCCTCGATCTCCGTGGATGTGCCTGCGGGGCTGGTGTTCGCGACCACGGGCAACAGCTACACGGTCGCAGGGCCGAACGCCAATGCCTTCCACGCCATCGATCTGGCGAGTGGCGCCCGCCGCTGGGTGAAACAGGTGCGGCAAGGCGACGTGTTCACTGCGGTCGCGGCGCTCGCAGGCAAGGACTCCACCAAGTTCGACTTCGACTTCGGCGCCAATCCGATCCTGGCCGAGGTCGGCGGCAAGCGCGTGGTTGCCGCAGGCGACAAGGGCGGCGCATTTTGGGTGCTCGAGCGCGAGACGGGGGAGATCCTGTGGCGTCGCGACGACCTCGCGCCCTCCGCGGATGCGACGACCGGCGGCATCCTCATGAACGGCGCGTTCGACGGTCGCGCCTTTTACGTGGTGTCGAACGACGCGAGGAGCGGCGGCGCCGTGCTGCATCGGCTGGACGGAGCCACGGGCGCGAGTGCCTGGTCGCATCCTTTCAAGGAGCTGACGTGGGGTGCGCCGTCGCTCGCGAACGGTGTGCTGTTCGTGCCGAACAACAGCACCTTGTATGCACTGAACGCGGACACTGGAGAGGTGCTCACGCAGCTCGAGACGGGCGGTACGATGGTCGCGGCTGCGCCCGCGATCGCGCAGGGCACTGTCGTGGTGAAGAGCGGCTTCTTGTACACGGTGCCTAGCACGATGCTGAACGATCAAGTCATCTGCTACGCGCTGCCTGGCACCAGCAACGCGTCCACGGGATCGGCGGGGCAGGGCCACGCAGCCGCGGCGCCTGCCGCTGCGAGCTTCAGCGCGATCTTCCAGGGCATCATCGTGGGCACGGGCTGCAGCAGCGGGCAGTGCCACAGCCTGGCAGCCGCCGGCGCGCTCGATCTCACGACGCAGGAGGCCGCATACCGGAACCTCGTGAGCGTACCGGCCAAGGGTCGAGTCGCGCCCAGCAGCGCCGCTGCCAGCTGCAGCAGCTCGGGTCTTTTGCGTGTGGCACCCGGCGAGCCTGATCGCAGCCTACTCGTGTCCAAGCTCGAGCACACACAGACGTGCGGCGCGCCCATGCCCAATGCGGGCACCCGCCTGCCGGTCGCCCAGCTCCAGCTGCTGCGCGACTGGATCCAAGCCGGAGCTCGGAACGACTGACGACCCGTCAACGTATCATCAGCAGGATGTTTTCTGCGCCGTAGGATTCGTCCCACGGGTCCTGGTCGAGGGTCGAGCTGATGGTCAGCGTCAGCCAGTTGTTGTTGTGGGGGAGCTCCGACTGCACGTGATCGAAACGGTCGTAGTAAGCGCCCGTGCCGCAATAGTGCTGCCCGATGTAGTAGTAGTAGCTGTTATACAGCAGCAGGTTGCCGTCGGCCTCTACATACGAGTTTTCGCTGTCCCAGCTGTCGAGCGCGAGGTAGTCGAGCGCCACGTGGGCCTCGCTGTGCGGGATGCCTAGCAGATCGTACGTCCGTTGTGTCCAGTCGCCACCACCGAACACCCCGTAACCGCCCAACATCGGACCCCACGGGCAAGCGGAGCCCAGGTCCACGCGCGGGTCACTCCAGCCGTCCGCCGAACCGTCGTTGAAGTCCTGCAGGTCGATAACCGTCCAGCCGCCGCCGTTCGTCGTCATGTCGCAGCGCACCGTGAACGGCGCGTTGCCGCCCACGCCGTCCGGATCGATCAGATAGTCGCCATCCGGGGCGCTCGGGTTCGCCTGCAAGATCGACAAGCAGCTGGTCTGGCTGCTTGTTTCGTCGCAGAACGCACCGGTATAGCCTCCGTTGCAAGCGCACGTGACGACGCTGCCCGGGTAGCACGTGCCGTTCACGCAAGGATTGGTGCTGCAGTCGCCGGGCACCTCGCGCACGTACACGTCGAGGTGTCGCGTCTGGTAGTTGGGAGCGTTGGACGCGAACGTCCAGTCGGGGTGTTGGTACGGGCTATTTCCGATGCCGACGTCGATGTACGGAGTGCCGAGGGTGGCCCAGTCGTTGATCCCGAACACGGTGTTCGTTCCGCTGAAGACCTGCAGCGAGCCGTAGCAATCGTCGCTCTGCAGGGATTACGGGGATGAGCCCGCAGCGGAGGTGCCGGCTGCGGGGATGCCAGATGCGCCGCTGCCAGCGGCTGGTATGCCAGCGGCTGGTATGCCAGCGGCTGGTATGCCGGCGGCGCCGCTTCCGGCTGCGCCGCTGCCAGCGGCCGAGTTGCCTGCGGCTGCAGGCACACCCGCGTCGTCGTAGTCATTCATCACGCCACGCCCGCAGCGCCAGCCTGACATGCCGCACTGGCAGGTGCCTCCCGGGTACTCGCACACCACGCCCGTGAGCGAGCAGCTCAGGCGATCGGGCGGCGGAGGATTCGGGCAGGCGGTGGCCGGATCCCAGCACACCCAAGCGTTGTTGGTGCACTCGCAGGTGCGCGTGCCGTATTTGCAGTTTCCGTTGCCCTCGCTGCACATGCCACCGAGCGCCGGCTCGGCCGGGGGACAGTACTGGTTGCCGCAGTTCCAGCCGCTTGCGGTGCACCGACAGTCGGCGTTGCCGGGCGAGCAAGTCATGCCCACGACGCTGCAGCTCGATTGCTCCGCAGGGACGGTGCTGGGACAGTCGCTCGGCGACCAACACGCCCACTGATTGGTTCCCTGGATGCAGTCACAGGTGCGTGTGCCGAACGTGCAGCTGCCGCGAGCAGGTGTACAGCTGCCGGTGGCTTCAGCTTCTGTCATGGGACACATCTGACCCATGGCGGCGCCTCGGCCTGCGCTGGTTCCGCGGCCGCGGCCGCTGCCGCTGGCACCGGCGTTCGAGGCTGTGCCGCTCGCGCCCGAACGTCCGGCATTGGTGCTCGCAGCCACCTCGGCTTGGCCTTCATCCTTGTCGCTCCCACACCCGAGGAGCACGAACGCGAGCGTGATCAGAGATCGCCTGAGCGGGCTATGCATGGCGCACTCTCCCAGTCTTATCGAGGTTGATTTGTAAGCGGCGCGGCAGACGCGCACGGTTACGCATCAGTACCGCAACGACTGCTGCACAGCTCACGAACCCACTGCCACGAGCGTTGCGCATCTCAGCCTGGGGAATGCGATCCGTACTCCAGCGTGCGGAGCTAGCACTGCGCGCGCCACGTGCTCCAACATGCCCGCTCCACCGGGCGCCTGCCGCCATCAGCTGCAAGCGCATGGATCATGCGGTCGTAAAACGGCAGCGCGTGCACTGCGTCCGCATCACGTCGTCGTGACGCTCGTGGGCTTGTCGCTATGCGCAGCGTGACGTGCTACGCCGCTGCCTGAGGCTGCAGCCCAGATGCGAGAAAACGTCATGCGAGAACATGGGATCTGGATCATCGGACGGGCGCGGCGTGTCGTGCAGCTGGGCGTCGCGATTGGGCTGGCAGCGTGCTCACCTGGCGTGTTCGACAAGGGCTCGATGTCGGGGAGCGCGGCAGACGCCAGCGCTTCGCGCGTGGATGTCGACGCGACCGTGCGCGACGAGGGCGGCCGTGGCGGGCGTCCAGGCGGCAGCTCGCGTGGCGAGGGCGGCTCGCTGGCCGGCCGCGGGGGTGAGGGCGGTGCCGGCTCGAAGTCGGCTCACGGCGGAGCGGACTCGGAGCAGGCCGGCCGCGGGGGCACCGGCGGGATGCCGAAGTCTGGCGCGGGCGGAGCAGGTGCCGGTGGAGCCATGGCCGCGGGAGGTCGCGCTGGAGTGACCGGTGACTCCGGGGCTGGCGGCTCCGCGGGTGTCCGCTCGCTTCCCGACGCCGTTCCCTCGGACAGCTATCTCTGGTTCGCCGCAGACCACGCGAGCGTCGCTGCGAACGGCGCCGTGCTGGAGTGGAAGAACCTCGGCGCGGACGAGCGAACCGCGCGTGCAGCTGGCACCGACAGCGCACCAAAGCTCGTGATGATCGATCAGCGCAGCTGGCTCGCGTTCGACGGCAACGCCGAGCTCGTCTTGCCGGGCTTGCCTCCGATCTCGAGTCTGAGCTTCTTTGCAGTCGTGAACGCCGCTTCCGCTGCGGATGCGCTGCGCTGCCCGTCGCTCCTGCACATGGCCAATCGCGCTCCCGCGAGCGTCGTGCAAGGTGCACGCCTCGAGTTCGGCCGGCACATGGCGGAGCTCCTGTATCAGGTCGAGAAGATCGAGGTCACGAAGCCCAAGGGCAGCGGCTCTTTCCCTCCGGATGCGCCTCATCTCGTGAGCGTCGTCCACGCGTCCGATCGCTCCGTGCGCATGCGCGTCGACGCCGTGCAACTCGGCGATCCCGAGAGCGTGGACTTGCCGGAGGCGATCGAACGCAACTTCAACTACATCGGACACAATCATTACTACGATAGCAACATGCCCTACTGTCAGGCGTTCCAGGGCCGCATCGCAGAGATCCTGCTGTTCGCGCGCGGTGTGAGTGATGAAGAGCGCGCGCGCATCGAGAGCTATCTCGGCACGAAGTGGGGCCTGACTCTCGGCGTGCCGTGACTCAGATCCCTCGACCCCGAAACACCTCGAGGAAGAGGACGATGGCCGCCAACGTGACGACGGGCGCCTGCAGGAGCACGGCCCATTGCAGGCTGCTCATGAGGGGTCCGCTGCGGTTGGCGACCGGCAGGGCATGCCTGGCGACGGCCAGCAGGAGCACAGCCGTGAGAGCGAAGACCAACGTGCTCGCGACTTCTCCCATGTCGAGCCCGGCCACCAAATGGCCCGCGACGAGCATGGCCACGATCGTCAGCGGCAGCATGATGACGTTGCTCAAGATGATCGCGGAACGCGTACCCAGTGAGCTGGATGTGCGTAGCTGAATCCCCGTCGCGATGATCAACACGACGATGATGTATGTGACATACGCGACTATGATCGAGCTCTCGACTCCCATCAGCACGGCGCGCACTCCCGGATGTCAGGTTTTTCCTGTCGTTCGCCGCTAGAAGCGCATGAGCATGACCCGCGCGTCAAGCGGTCATGTGGTCGATCGGCGTCGATTCCGCGCGCTGCGGCGCAGAGCCAATTAGGTCAATGGCGAATGCGCAACGGGATGCCCGCTAGCGGCTCAGCATGGGAACTGCGTTCGCATGAAACAAAAGCGGGTGCAGCCAGACGATCACACCGAATGCAATCAACGTTGCGACCGGCGCTGCCACGCCGATTTCACGCCACGAAAACCTGGTGCGCCGCGTGATGATCGCGCCGAACGGCACGTTCGACGTCCGCGCGGCATAGCGGCGCCCCGCATCTCCGAGCACGCGATCACGTTTGTGGTCGATCGAGGTCGTGCGGACCGCCGCGACCACGAGAAACGTGACGAAGAGCACGACGGACGCCAGGTCGCCGTTTGCGATGAGATGAAACGCAGCCCAGAGCGTGACGCCCCAGAGGAACGAGTAGCGGCTGATCAGCATGGTCCCCACCTATGCTCGGGCGCTCCCCGCTCCAGAACCTAGGAGTCTCGGGGAGCGCCGGCAAGTCCTGTGGCTACTGATACGTGATCGGCCACGCGCGGCCTCGACGCGTCGTGCCGCAGCGAGTGCTCACCTCCGGCCGACGGTCAGCTTCTCCACTTGCGGCAGTAGCGATACGAGCTCCTCGCGCTCGGCGCGCCCGTCCGTCAGCCCCTCCAGCAGCTCGCGAATGCGCGGTAGCTCCGAGCGGCTGGCGAACTGACTGCCTCGCAGCACCTCGGCGAGGCGTGCCACGCCGATCGCCCAGCGCGCGTCGGGCTCGAGGCCCTCCAGGTCCGTCGCGATCGCATCGTCCTTGAACGCCGCGCTCACTTCACTCGCCGGATCGCTGCTCGCGGCGCCCGGCTTCTTCCAGCGGATCTTGACCAACACCAGGTCGTCCGCGCCGATCTCGGGAGCGACGCTCGAGCTCTTCTGGCGCGAGCTCGGCGTCATGCCTTCGGGCAAATCTTCGGGATCGAGCGCCAGCTCGTACAGCGCAGTCACGCTGTGACCCGCGCCGATCTCACCGGCATCGACGCGGTCGTTGCGAAACTGCGCGTCCGCGATGGCGCGGTCTTCATACCCGATCAAGCGGTACGCGTACACGCGCTCCGGATTCAGCTCGACCTGGATCTTCACGTCCTTCGCGATGTGAAGCATGGACGCGAGCAGCCGCTGGTGCGCGTACGCGATCGCTTGATCCTCATTGTAGAGGATGCTGTAGATCCCGTTGCCGGCGTTGCTGACGCGCTCCATCATCAAATCGTTGTTGCGCTCGCCGAAGCCGAGCGCAGTGAGGGTGACACCGCTCTGGCGCTTTTGTTTGATCAGCTCGACCAGCTCCTCGTTGGACGTGACGCCCAGGTTGAAGTCACCGTCCGTGCACAACACGATGTGGTTGGTGCCCTCTTCGCGGAAACCCTTCGCCGCCTCCGCGTAGGCGAGCTGAATGCCGGCGCCGCCGTTCGTTCCGCCGGCCGCTTCCAGCCGTCCGATGACGGCTTCGATGTCCGCGCGATTCCGCACTTCCGTGTTCGACAGTCGCACGCGTGTGTCAGACGCATAGCTGACAATCGACACGACATCATCACCCCGCAGCTCGTCGAGAGTCTCCTGCAGGACGAGCCGAACCAGCGGCAGCTTGTTCTGTGCGGCCATGCTGCCTGAGACATCGACGAGGAACACCAGGTTCACGGGTGGCAGCTCACTCGGCTTGGCGCCCTGGATCCCCACGCGCAGCAGCTTGGTCTTGCGCGTCTCGTCGCTGTGAGCGCTCGCCGCGAGGCTGATCGTGAACGGCGTCTCGGCTTCTAGCTCGACGCTGGGATAGTCGTACCTGAAGTAGTTGATGAAGTCCTCGGCGCGCACCTGCCCGCTGGGCGGCAGCGCGCCCAGCAACAGTGAGCGCCGGAAGATGTCGTAGCTCGCGGTATCCACGTCCGCACCAAAGGTCGAGAGCGGGTCACTCTCGGACAGGATGAACCCTGGCGCGCGCGTGACCGGTGGCACCCGCTCCGCAGCCGTGAGCGTCGCGGAGGGCTGCGGAGTCGCGCTCGGAGGGATCCCTGCCGGTTGCTGGGGCGGCAACGCGGTGCTCCGCGAGGGCGCAGCCGAATCGTCGGCGCCTCCCATCGCGCAGCCGGCCACGAACACGACGAACCAAGTAAAGGACGCGTACCTCATGATGACCCTCCAGTGTGGATGCACCCGGGAAACACGCGAGCGACGAATCTTGGGAACCCAAAAGCGGTTCCTTTGCCAGTCAGAGTTGTAGCTTTGCGAGCAGCTCGGGCGGCTCACCGACCGCCCGAGCTTCATGGACACCGGCAGCCGGACGCCAGCCCCCGCGAAGATGTGGTCATCAGCGTCTCGGCTAGCCACCGGGGAAGCCGACGTGCTGCATCGCCGCGAGATCGTTCGATGCAAAGCGCACCGCGATCGCAGCACCCGGTTCGACTCCGACGGCCCGCCGGTGTGTTTGCCCGCGCAATTCGATATCGTCGCGGAGGGGACAGAACATGGAACACTACGCGCCAAGTCGCGACGAGCTGCGGCGTCTGGTGGCCCAGGCCATCTTGGCGCCGTCGGGCGGCAACGTTCAGGCGTGGCGCTTCGAGGGCTTGCCCGACGGGCGCTTGCGCTGTTTCTACGATGCGCTTCGCGCCGAGAACTTCCTCGACTTCGCGTTCAGCGCATCGCACTTGGCGCTCGGCGCGGCCGTGGAGAACATCGTGCTGAGCGCTGCCGCAATGCAGCTGACGACACACGTCGAGCTGCGATCGGACGAGGGCAGCGAGAGCGTGTGCGACCTGCGCTTCACCCGGCAGCCGCCCCGGGATGTGCCTGCCGAGCTCGCTCCGCAGATCGAGCGGCGTTGCACCAACCGGCGCCTCGGGGAACCGAAGGATGCCATCGCGCCAGCCACCCTGGAGCGCGTGCGCACCGCAGCCACGCGCTGCGGTGCCCACTTGCAGCTGGTGACCGATTCACGGGCGCTCGCTGAGATCGGCGCGGTCGTCGGCGTGTGCGATCGCATCCGGATGTGCAGCGAGCTCATGCATCGCGAGCTCATGGCCGAGGTTCGCTGGACGCCCGAGGAAGCGCGCCGAACCGGCGACGGGGTCGATGTGCAGACGCTCGAGGTCAACGGCGCGCAGATCTGGCTGCTGAAGCGCCTATCGAGCTATCGCAACGTGCGCGCCCTGATGCGCCTCGGCGTGCTGAAGCCATTCGAGCAGATGGGCGTCGACACGGTCCGCAAGTCTGCGGCGATCGGTCTGCTCACGGTGCCCGGGACGAGCCATCACGACTATTTCGCGGGCGGGCGCGCGCTGTCATCCGTCTGGCTGACCACGACCGCGCTCGAGCTGGGCTTTCAACCGTTGGCGGTCGCGCCGTACATGTTCGCACGTCTGTTGCGCGGCTCTGGCTTCACGCCGGAGCAGGAGCAGCTGCTCGGCGCGCAACGCTCGCGCCTCGGAAAGGTGCTGCAACTGCGCGATGACGCCGCGGAAGTCATGCTGTTTCGATTGAGTCGCGTGGCGCCGCCGTCGACCCGCTCGCAGCGTAGGCCGCTCGACGCCGTGCTGAGCTTCCCCTCACCCTGACGCACGTTCACACCCACAGGAAGTCGGTCGTGATACGGCCGTCATCGGCTAAGATTGGCGACCGATGACGCGCACGCCAGGGCCAGATGGACACCCGTACGTTCTTTTCGTCGATGACGAGCCCGCGAACCTCACGGTGTTCAAAGCTGCGCTGGGCCACCGTCTACCGGTCCTGACCGCCGGCAGCGCGAGCGAAGCGCTCGTCTTGCTCGAGCAACACGAGATCGCCGTGTTGCTGTCCGATCAGCGGATGCCTGGGCAAACCGGCGTGGAGCTGCTGACTGCCGCTCGCAGCGTCAGCCCGCACAGCGTGCGCATGTTGGTCACCGCGTATTCTGATCTGAAGACTGCGGTCGACGCGATCAACGAGGGTTACGTGCGGCGCTACATCCGCAAGCCATGGACCAGCGCAGAGCTCGTCAGCACGGTCGGTGACGCTTACAGCGTGTACCAGACCGAAGCTTCCCTGCGCGCGCTCGAGAAGCGCCTGCTGCAGACTGAGCGGCTTTACGCGCTCGGCGTAGTCTCCGCGGGGCTCGCGCACGAGCTTCGCAATCCGGCTACGTGGCTGAGCAGCAGCGCGCTCCTGTGCGCGCAGCAGATCGACGAGCAGCGCGAGCTCTTGCTCCGCGGCACGCCGTCGCTGGATGCTCAGCTGCATGGTCTCGACCAGCTGCGGGAGCTGGTCGATCACACGTACGAGGCCGCGCGGCGCATCCTCGACATCGTGGCGAGCGTCGACGTCACCACGCGTTCGCGGCCAGCGCTCGAGCGCGTCGACATGCGCTCGCTCGTCGATGCCACGCTGCGGATGGTCGAGATGCAGTTCGGGCACAGCGTGCGCATCGAGCGCGAGAACGACGAGTGGCCCGTGATCAGCGGCTCGCGTACGGCGCTCGGTCAGGTGATCTCGAACGTCGTCGTGAACGCGGCGCAGGCCGTCGAGACGCGCGCCGCCGCGCGTGTGGTGCTGCGCTCGCGCATCGTCGACGCACAGCTGCAGATCGAGGTCGACGACAATGGCGCTGGCATTCCGGCGGACGCGCTGCCGCGCATCTTCGACCCGTTCTTCTCGCTGAAGGACACCGGCACCGGCCTGGGCCTCGCCATCTCGCGGCGCATCGCGCGCGAGCACGGAGGCGAGCTGAGTGCAGAGAACCTCGGCGGGGGCGGCGCTCGCTTCCGGCTCAGCCTGCCGCTCGACGTCGCTGTCGCCGCAGCGGGCTGAGCGACTCAGGACGCGAGCGCTGCAGCCATGCGCGGCAGCTCCAGAACGAAGCGCGCGCCGCGGCCGGGCTTCGGCTCGTAGCGCAGCTCTCCACCCGACTCACGCGCCAGCTTGCGCGACAGATGTAGACCGAGACCCGAGCCTTCGCCGACATCGCGCGTCGTGAAGAATGGATCGAAGATGCGGCTCTGCAGCGCGCTCGGAACTCCGGGCCCGTCGTCTTCCACGGACAGGCGCACCGAGCTGGCATCCTGTTCCAGCGCGACCCACAGGTTGCCCTGCGCCGCTCGCAGGGCGTTGTCGAGCAGGTTGAGCAGCGCCTGGCTGAACGCGCGTGCTGGCGCGAGGATCTCCACGCCGGACGGCAGATCCAGGTGAACGCGCAGGTGTTCGGTACGATGCTGGAGCAGCTTGAGCGTTGCATCCACGCACTCGCGCACGTCGCACGGGCGCGATGCCAGATCTTCGGCCGGCCTCACGTGGACATGCAGCGCCTCGGTCACGGCCTGGATGCGCCGCATGCCTTCCAGTGCGATCGTCAGGAGCTCGTCGCGCGGCACCGTGACGTCAGGGTCGCGCAGTACGTCGAGCGCATTGAGCGCGGCGTTCAGCGGATTGCGAATCTCGTGCGCCACGCCGGCGGCGAGCGTGCCCGAAGCCGAGAGTCGCGCCTGGTCCGCGAGCTGGATGCTGAGCTGGCGCAGCGTGAGATGCGAGCGCATGTGCGCCATCAGCTCGCGTGGATGAAAGGGCTTGGAAAGGAAATCGTCGGCGCCGATGCCGTAGCCTTCGATCGCCGCCTCCACGCCCGAGCGAGCGGTCAGCAGCATGACCGGGATCGTGCGCAGGCTCGGGTCGCGCTTCACGCGCGTGCACAGCTCGAGGCCTGACACCACGGGCATCATGACGTCGGTCAGGATCAGGTCGGGTCGAAACGTCTGCAAGAGCTGCCAGGCTTCTTCGCCGTCCTTCGCGGCCGTGCACTCGAACTGCTCGAGCACCAGCTGCACCAGGAACTCGCGCATGTCTGGCTCGTCTTCCACGACGAGGATGTGCGGCACGCGTCCGCCCTCGAGCCGGATCGCAGGCTCGCTGCTCGGCGCGAGCTCGCGCGGCGCGGCGCCGGACTGCGGCTCGGGCAGCGCGACTGCCTGTCCGAGCGCAGCTGCCGCCTTCGCCTCGAGCGCGCCGTCCTGTCGCAGCGCCTGGCGCGGCAAGGTCAACGTGAACGTGGCCCCTTGGCCTTCGCTGCTCTGCAGCGTGAGCGTACCTCCGTGAGCCTCGGCGAGCTCGCGCGAGAGCGACAGCCCGAGGCCCACGCCCTTCACGGGCGCCTCGCCCACACGCACGAAACGCTCGAACACCCGCGCTTGATCCGCGGCGGCGATGCCCGGACCGTCGTCGCGCACCACGACCTCGGCGTACTCACTGTCACCCGACAGCGTGACGCGCACGTGTCCTCCGGGTTGCGTGTACTTGATGGCGTTGTCGAGCAAGTTGGAGACGATGATCTCGAGCCGGTACGCGTCGCCCCACAACGGGGAAGGCTGATTCGCGGCCGGCACTTCGAGCTGAATGCGCTTGGCTGTCGCCGCCGGGGCGCACAGCTCGCACGCGCTCCGCACCAGCTGGGCGAGATCGAGGTGCGAGACGTCGAGCTTCAGCTTGCCCGCCTCGACGCGTGACAGATCGAGCAGGTCGTCGATCATCCGCAGCAGGCGCTGCGCGTTGCGCTGCATCAGGCTGAGCGTCTTCTGACGCGCGGCGTCGGGCTCGACGCTGATCAGCTGCTGCATGGGACCGAGGATCAACGTCAGCGGCGTGCGCAGCTCGTGCGAGATGTTCGCGAAGAAGCGGCTCTTCAGGGCCTCGATCTCGATGAGGCGGCCGCGCTCCTCGGCCGTGCGCTCGAGCACCGAGGCCATGGCCGTGGGGGCGAGCGACCAGACCAAGAACAGCGCGATCACGAGGCCGAGCGACGCGAACTGTTCCTTGTCGCGGAGAAACGGGAAGTCGAGGTTGTGCGCCACGAAGGCGAACGACGTGAAGATGAACGCTTTGCCCGTGATGCCGAGCTTGGCTCCGGCAGCGCGCAGCGCGAGGACCCCGGCGTGCGCCGCTGCGAACGGCGCCGTCAACGCGATGGGCAGCGCGATGCTCCAGAACGGTCCGTTCCACCACGCGATCAGCGCAGAGAGCCCGACGCCCACGATGTACAGGGCCACGTACAGGCGAAACGGCAGCGTGAGCCCGGCGAGGCTCGCGATCAGATTGCCCAGCGCGACGTTCGTCAGCACCGTCGAACTAAAGCCGAGGCAGATGAGGAATGGGCTGCCGTTGAGCACGCCCTGCAGCACCGCGCTGAGCGTGCCCGCCACCCAGACGGCGATGAGATCCAGGTTCAGGCGCGTTCGAGCGCGACGCCAGAGCGCGATCGAAAGCGCCAGGCTGAAGGTGAGCGCCGCAAGATAGAGGCCGACCAGTGTTCCCATTCCGACCTCGCCAGTGCCCCACGAAGATACCGCACAACCGGGGGGAGCGCGCCATATCGGCCTGCTCGAGCGGGGGCGGGCGGCCGGACCCATGCCAGCGTGCGCATTCAGGTCACGATCTGACCTCAGTGATCGGCCGCGCCCCGAGTGTTCCGAAGCGTGTGTGCTAGGCCGATGCGATGTTCGTTCAACAGCTCGTTCTCTACTTGTGTGCGGCGGGCTTTGCAGCCATGGGCCTCATCGCGATCCTGAAGCCCGACCGCGTCACACGGCAGTTCGGCATCGCCAAGCTCACGCTCGCAGGCCGAAACGAGGTGCGCGCGGTGTACGGAGGCTTCGGAGTCGCAGTGGCGCTGATGCTCGTGGTCGCGACCCGCAGCTCGGAGCTTCGGCCAGGCATCTGCTTCACGAGCGCAGCGGCGCTCGCCGGCATGGCCGCAGGTCGCATCGTTTCAGCAGGCATGGACCGCGGCATCGAGCGCTTCCCGCTCGTCTATTTGATCATCGAAGCCGCCTTCGCAGCTGCGCTGGCGTGGGTGGCCAACTGGTCATGACATGTCGGCGGCGATAGGCTCCGCCCTCATGACTACAACGCATCCACTCGATCTCCTCGTGGGACACTGGAACACGACTGGCCAGAGCGTCGCCGGGCAGGCTGAGCAAGCGATCTCGATCAAGGGCACGGACAAGTACGAATGGCTGCCGGGGCGGCAATTCCTCGTGCACACGGTCGATGTCTGGATGGGTGACGACAAGGTGAACGTGCTTGAGCTGATCGGTCCCTGCGGTGAGCCGGGCTCCGAGATCCCCATGCACTCGTTCAGCAACGACGGTCGCCACGACGTGATGCAGGCCAGTAGCGATGGCCCGCGCGCGTGGACGTTCGCGAGCGATGAGATCCGCGCGCATCTGACCATCGAGGCGGACGGGCGCACGATGGCAGCCCGCTGGGAGCGCAAAGCAGAGAGCGGTAGCTGGGCGCACTGGCTCGACATGCAGTTCGTCAAAACCACTTGATGTCATGCCGGTCGAGCCTGCGGCGACCGGCGGCAACTTGTGTTGGGATGCGGCTCAGCCGCCGGCCACGAAGCGCAGCGATACGCCCAGGAGCTCGCGTGTGCTACCGCGGATGGCCGGATCGCGCGTCGCGAGATCGAGCGCGACGATGCCTTCTCGTCCGTTGCACTGCTTCGGATCGACGAAGCGGACAGTCGCATCATCGAGGCGAAGCGAGCTACCGTCGGCGCTCACACCGAGGAGCCTGCTCCACGTGGCACACGCGGCGAGCGGATCGGCCACGGACACCTCCATCGCCACGATCGCGTGCGCCGTCGTGGTACGGACGTGTTCTCGCCACCCGCACCCGGCCCAAGGCCATTCCGCCGGCTGGTCCGCCACGTCGATGGACACGATGGCGCCGGGGACGTCGCGCGGGTGCAAGTGTAGACCGCGTATGCCCTCGCCGGCGGCATCGTAGACCACGCGAATGCCTGCGTCCGCGATGCGTTTCGTGACTGGTCCAAGGTCGTCGACCTGAAACAGTACCATGTAACCGCAGTCCCCACGCCGCTCGAGCAAGCGACCCGCGGAAGTGCCGTCCTGTTGCGGCGAGACGATCTCGAGGAACTGGTCGCCGATGGGGAAGAGCGCGTTTTTGAGGCCAAACACAGCGACGTTCGGATCTCGATAGCAGAGCTGCAGATCGAGCGCAGCCTTGAGCTGACCCTCCGCCGCGGCGAGATCAGACGCAGCCAGTGCGATTTGGCGAAGTCGAAGCATGCTGGATCCTTTCTGTAACATTGTTTCGAAACAGTGGTACGATATGCGGTACAGCGGGTCAATGCGGCAGATGCCGATCGACTCGGAGATGAGTCGGTCATGCCACGCCCCAAGCAGCGCACGCCCCAGCTACGTCGACGTATCCTCGACATCGCCCTCGAGCTCCTCGTGACCGAAGGCGTAAGCTCCCTCACGACCCGGCGTGTGGCCGAGCTCGCAAACACGTCGCCGCCCGCCATCTACGAGCTCTTCGCGCACAAGGAGGGGCTACTTCGGGGCCTCTTCTATGAGGGCTTCGAGAGGCTTCTGACGCGGTTCGAGGCGCTGTCCATCACGAACGATCCGCTGGACGACGTGCGAGCCATGATGAGCGCTTTCCGCGCGTTCGCGACCGACAATCCGGCGCTGTTCGGGATGATGTACAACCGGCCGTTCGACACGTTCGGTCCGGGGCAGGAAGAGCTCGAGCTAGGCGAGGGCACTCGCCGCTTCTTCGTCGATCGCGTGCAGCGCTGCGTCGCGGCAGGCGCGATCGCCGCGGACGCGGTCGACGTGGCACACGGCTTACTGGCGCTGGCGATCGGGCTTGCGACTCAAGAGAACGCGGGCTGGCTCGGCCGCTCGCCGGCCACTCGCGCGCGGCGCTGGGCACTCGCGGTCGATCTGCTCCTGAGCGGTCACTCCGCGGATCGCAGCTCGCGTCGGCCCAAGGCTCGGCCGGCGCGCCCTCGAAAGCGGACGGCGAGGGCTGCGCGCTGACCTTGGACGACGCACGCCGCGTTCAGAGCGCGCCGGGCTGTAGCGTGACGGCTGAACGCTGCGGGGCGGTCACGGCTCGAGGGAGTGGAGGCCGAGCTGCTGTAGGGGTTCGGAGCTTCCGATGCTTGGAGGTTGCCAGGCGACGGGGTTGCGGCCTTGCCAGCTGAGGAACAACCGCTCGCTGTCTTCGAGTGGCGTGGGGAAGCGAAAGTGCACGCGCTTAGGGCGACCGTCGGCCGTGCTGTCTTGCACGCGAACCTCGAGGCCCTTCAGCGCCAGCACTTCGCCCCCGCGAGGCATGTCTTCCACGCGGCCGAAGATGGTCTCGACCGGGACCGCGGCCCAGCCGTGCGCCGCGTCGAGCTCGAGGGTGCGCTCGTCGACGCGCTTGGCCGTGAGCGTCGAGGCGCCCGCATAGAGCTGCTGTAGCTGGGTAGGTGGGGTGCGATCCGCTTGCTCGCGCGCGATGAATGGCGCGTACAGCGTGAGCAGCTCCACAGGGGCGTTGACGAGGATGACCTGCGGGGGTGCGTGCTGTGGCAGTGCACGCACCACGGCCTGGGATCCGTGCTCCACAGGCCGAGTCTGGTTCAGCCCCGGAAGGAAGAGCAGCGGGGCAAGCACGGCGTGAATGCCGAACAGCACGCGTCCGATGCCGCGCACGGCGGCGCTCGCGCTGCTGCGCGCGGCAGCCAGGAAGCTCGCGATCACGCCGAGCGCGCCGAAGCTCGCCAGCATCAAGATGCGATCTTGCGGCAAGGTGGTGAACAGCGGAGGCAGGCAGAGCAGGGCGCCCAGAGCGAAGAATCCATTCTCGCGCGTGCGCGGCAGCCCGAACGCGAGGCCAACGATCAGCGGCGCCGACAGGAGCAGACCCGCGGCGCGCACGGGCGCGGCTGGCGCGGCCATGCTCAGTCCGATGACGCTCGGGCCGACGAGGCCGAAGATCCAGGTGGGCAGATCCATCAGGCCCTGCGCGAGCACGTGCAGAGGCTCGCTCAGATCGCGGTAGAACGTGCTGCCGCGCGCGCCGTAGCCACCGGCGATGTACACGACTGCCCAGAGCGCGGAGACCGCGAGCGCAGGCGCGAGCGTGGCGAGCCGTGCTCGCAGCGTGCCGCTCTCGAGGCACACGGCGTACGCGAACAAGTAGGCGAGCACCGCGCAGCCGCCTTCGCCCGCGAGCAGTGCCAGCGCCAAGAACGCCGCCCCCGCATGGCGACGGCCGCGCACATGCATGAGCAGCGCCGTGAGGCCGAGCAAGCTCGACAGCAGCGTGTTGCGCGAGGCGATCCAGCCGAGCGCCGGTGCGTGTGCCTCGTCGATCGCGAAGAGCAACGCAGCCATGGCAGCTATCGGCGGCGCACTCGGCAGGAGCGCGCGGTACAGAAACCAAGCGATCGCGGCCATCAGCGCGTACAGCAAGACGTTGACTGCGTGCATGGCCCAGGGCGCGTTCGACCAGAGCACGTAGTCCGCGTGGGTCAGCGAGGTGAGCGGGCGCAGGAACATCAGCCGCAGCTGTGGGCTGCTCCACCACGCGAGATGGCCGGAGTCGCGGTCGAAGCCGGGCTTCGGCTCGAGCCCAAACGCCGTGAACGGGTCCGGCAACAACCCCGGTCGTGCGAGGCCGATCCCGCGCGCCACGTGGTCATCCGTCGTCAATCCGGAAGACAGAGACGGCAGCCCGAGCAGGAGCGCGAGCAGGGCCACCACCCAGAAGCCGCGAGCGGACTGCACGTAGTCCAGCGGGCGGCGCTGCCGCACGGGCGTCGCGCTCGTGAGCGTGGGGAGCGAGGTGGCTTCGGGCTCGGACATGGCTGCGTCTCCGGCTGCTGTTTGTGCCTCTGGATAGATTTGGTCGCCGTGCCTCGCGGGAAGTTCTGGTGAGATCACACACAGTCGTGCGCAGCACTCGAGGAGTGCGTGCGTTCAGAGCGCGCTTGACAACGCCGCGAGGGTTGGGCCGTGCCGTCGCGACATCATGCCGCAACGTGTATGCGCGCGGGTGTGGGAGGGTCCGCGCTTCGGAGGATGATGCAATGAGAAGCATGGAACGCATTTCGCGCTGGAGCGCCGTGTGTCTGCTCGTGTCGGTGAGTGCCGCTTGTGGTGGGTCGGCGAGCGGTTCGGAAGAAGACGCCGCGCATGAGCATGCCGGCGATGCATCCGGACATAGCCACGGAGGTAGCGAAGAGGGCGCGTCACAGCCCGGCGCGAGCGCAGGCAGCGTGGCGTCGGCCCGCTCGAGCGCGACGGCGGCCGGCGCGGCGCAAAGCGCCGGTGGTGCGCGTGCGGCGACTGCGCCGGGCGGAGCGACCGCGGGTGTGACCGGCTCGAGCGCGAGCGCAGCAGGCTCAGCCGGCGCAGGTACCGCTGACGCGCGCGCGGGCGCATCGAACACCGCAAGTGATGCTGGCGCGAGCGCGGGTGCAGCCGCTAGCGGCGGACAGGCTGCGGCCGGTGCAACAGGCGGGGCATCTGGAAGTGGGGGCTCGGCCGCACCGGGCGCAGCCGGCGTTGCGGCTGACAGCGACGGCGAGGGCGGGGCGGCCGCAGCGAGTGCGGCCGCGGGGCGCGGCGGCTCGGGTGGGGCTGCGGGCGCGCGTGCGGAGGCGGGCAGTGGCGGCAGCGGCGGGTCGGATGCAGCTGTGGGCGGCACGGCGGGAGCGGCTGGCGGCGGTAGTGCGAGTGCGGCTGGCGGCAGCGGTGCGGCGAGTGCAGCTGGCGGCGGTGCGGCGAGTGCAGCTGGTGGCGGTGCGGCGAGTGCAGCTGGTGGCAGCGGCACGGCGGGTGCGGCTGGCGGCAGCAGCGGCTCCGCAGGCCGCGCCGCTGTGAGCGGCACATGCGGAAGGATCGTGACTGCGTGTGCTGCCGTCAGCGAGCCGAACAGCGGCGTGCGTGACTGCCTGAGCACGGGCCGAGCCGCGGATCAGGTCAGGTGTGAGTCGCGCCTGGACGCGTGCACCGAGACGTGCGGCGGCGCGATCTGCGAGCAGCTGGCAGACGCCTGTCACGACATCGACCCCGGAGAGGGCCCACTCCACGAGTGCCACGACCTCGGGCACGACGGCGACGCGGACGCCTGCTTCGAGCGCGGAGCCGAGTGCCTACCGCGCTGTCGCGACGCCCACTGAGCGCGCCTGCGATAGCGGGCCCAAGGGCCGGCTGCGCTGTGTGGCAACGGCAGTGACCGGCAGTCTCCGCGGGTCGTGCAGGTCGCCGAGTCCCACGACGTCGGGCACGACGACGACGCGGACGCCTGCTCGAGCGCGGAGCCGAGTGCCTACCGCGCTGTCGCGACGCCCACTGAGCGCGCCCGCGATAGCGCGCCCAACGTCCGGCTGCGCTGTGTGGCAGCGGCAGTGACCGCATTCTCCGCGGGTCGTGCACGTCGCCGAGTGCCACGACCCGCCGCCGGGGGTCGTGCGCGTTGCGAGTGCCGCGACCGCCGTTGCGGGTTGTGCAGGTCGCCGAGTGCCACGACCGCGCCGCGGGCGTGCGCGTCGCTTCGGGTGATTCGCGGCATTCAGCTGATAGCCGCGGGCTTGCCGCGACGCTGCGCTGGCGAGATGGAGGTCCCAGCTCGGTCTCGCCGCGCGGCGGAGCGTGGGCTCGGCGCGTCGATGGCCGCGTCGAGGCGGCGCTTCCACAGCTCGCGCGCTGTACGCTCGATCGCCCATCGCCACTACGCGGAAGCCCTCCTTGTCCTCTCGTTCAGGACATAACGCCGCCCGTTCGGGGCTCGCGCTTGGCGTTGACCCGATTTCGTGTGCGGCGCTCACTGCCCCACTGTCTCATCACCCTCCGGTTGCGATGCGCCGTCGGGCTCCAGCTCGTCTCGTCCACGTGGAGCCCGGCGGCGCTGCCGCACCCGCATGCCGGCAGAGACTTTCAGCGCTGTAACTCGCGTCTGCATTCGGTCACGAAGCCATGACCCGACGGCCCGCAAGGCCATCACTACGCCTGTCGCAAGGGATGTGAAATGCGGATGGCACCCGAGACGCGGGCCCACGCACAACGCAATGCAACGCGCGCAGCGAACCGAAGCGAAGCGAAGGAGATGACAGGGATGAGCACTCGAATATACAGGGGCCTGTGGTGTCTGGTCGGCCTCGCACTCGGCGCGTGCAGCTCGAGCCCAGACAACTCCACCCCGAGTGCCACGACCGCAGTTCCCATCACGCCCAGCGCGGGCACAGCGCCCGGCGCGGGTACCGCTGCGCCGTCGGCGGGCACGACCGGTGTCCCGTCGGGCGCCATCGCAGGTCGCGCGAGCGGCGCGACGGCCGGCACTGCTCCGGCAGCCGCCGGAACTACCGCCGCGCCGACGTCGGGCACGGGTGCCACCACCACTGCAGGGACGAGCGCTGCCACGGCGGGGACCGCGGCCGCTGCGGGCACGAGCGCAACGCCGACCACGAGCAACGGCAAGCCGGATGCAGGCGAGTTCTTCGTCTCGGGCAACTGGCACGGCTACGTGTTCGCAAAGGCCGTGGGCATGGGCAGCACCGTCACGCCCCTCGATTTCAAGATGCAGACCACCGGCATGCCGCGCTGTATCAAGGGCTCGGTCGCTGCAGCTGCAGACTACAGCGGTGTGGCGCTGCTCGGCTTTGGATTGAATGAAGACGGTGGCACCAAGATGAGTGTCACGCCGACCAAGGCCGGCGTGAACGTGGTGGTCACGAACCCCGGCATGTCCAAGCTGCGCTTCCAGGTCGAGGGCCCTGCAGGAACCGAGGATCAACGCTGGTGCACCGAGCTCTCCGGCACGGGCGGGTTCATCCCCTGGTCCAACCTCAAGACCAAGTGCTGGGGCGCGGACGGCATCGCCTACAAAAACGAGCCGATCGTCAGCGCGATGCTGCTCGTGCCGGGCGACGCGACTGCGGCCGTGGCTTACGACTTTTGCGTCACCACACTCGCTGAAGCCGATGGCAGCGCGGGCGCAGCAGCTGGCAGCGGCGCAGCGGGGACGAGCGCAGGCGGCGCTGGCGGCATGTCAGGAGGCGGCAGTCAGAGCTCGGGCGGCTCGAGCAGCGTTCCGCCGGGGGGCTCGGGCGGTGGCTGCAAGGGCTACGCGACCGGCTACTGGGATTGTTGCAAGCCGCACTGCGGTTGGAAGGACAACGCCTCGGGCGCCAATCCGCTCATGGCGTGTGACAAGTCAGACAACAGTCTGGGTGCCGACTACGACGCGAAGAGCGCGTGTGATGGTGGCGGCAACGCCTACCAGTGTCACAACCTCGCGCCGTGGGCCGTGAACGACAAGCTCGCTTACGGCTACGCAGCCGTCCCGGCCGCCGCGCAGAAGAACAACATCTGCGGCCGCTGCTACCAGCTCAGCTTCTCCGGTCAATCGAACAACTCCGAGCCTGATCCGGGATCCACGGCGCTCGCCGGCAAGACGATGATCGTGCAAGCGATCAACATCGGACACGACGTGCAGGGTGGCCAGTTCGATCTGCTCGTCCCCGGCCGCGGTGTCGGCGCGTTCGACGCATGCTCCTCCCAGTGGGGCGTGAACAAGGCCGACCTCGGCGAGCAATACGGCGGCTTCCTCTTGAAGTGTCAGAAGAACGGCGACCGCAAGAACCACGCGGCCATGAAGAGTTGTGTCATGCAGAGCTGCATGAACGTCTTCGAGGCCAAGGGCCTGAGCGAGCTCGCCGCTGGCTGCAAGTGGTTCATCGATTGGTTCCAGATCGCCGACAACCCGCAGCTCGAGTACAAGGAAGTCGCTTGTCCGGCAGAGCTCAACGGCAAGGGCATCATGCGCAACGCGCAGCCCGCGAACATGTGCCTGCAGTGAGCTCATGCCCAACATCGACATCACCCCTGACGACGCACGTTTTCCCGAAGACTTCGTGTGGGGCGCGGCCACCGCGGCTTACCAGGTAGAGGGCGCAGCCGATGAGGACGGGCGCGGCGAGAGCACGTGGGACGTGTTCTGCCGCCGCCCGGGCGCGGTGTTCGAGGGTCACAGCGGAGCGGTGGCGTGTGACCACTACCATCGCTACCGCGAAGACGTGGGCTTGATGCGCGAGCTCGGCCTCGCCGCTTACCGCTTCAGCGTATCCTGGTCGCGCGTGTTGCCGGAGGGCCGCGGTGCGCAAAATGCCAAAGGCCTCGACTTCTACGATCGCCTCGTCGACGCGCTGCTGTCCGCCGGCATAAAGCCGTTCTGCACGCTCTTTCACTGGGATTTGCCCCAGGGGCTGCAGCGCGCGGGCGGCTTCGTGAACCGCGACATCGCGGATTGGTTCGCAGATTACGCCGCGCTGATGGGCACGCGTCTCGGTGATCGCGTGAAGCTGTGGGTCACGCAAAACGAGCCGCAGTGTTACATCGGCTTCGGCGTCGGGAGCGGCATCCACGCGCCGGGCTTACGCCTCGACTTCTCGGAGACCCTGGTCGCTGCGCACAACTCCATGCGCGCGCACGCCAAGGCCGTGGGCGCGCTGCGCGCGACAGTCTCGGACGCGAAGGTGGGTTACGTGCTCGCGACGCAGCTGTGCCGACCGGCGAGCGGCAGCGCTGCGGACCTGGAAGCCGCGCGAGCTGCCACGTTTGCGGTCCGCGACCGCACGCACTGGAACAACGCGTGGTGGACCGATCCCGTTGTGCTCGGCGAGTACCCGGCAGACGGCGTGGCGCTGTTCGGCAAGGACATGCCGCGCTTTCCGAGCTCCGACCTCGCGGGCATGCGCGCGCCGCTCGATTTTCTGGGCCTGAACATCTACCGCGCAGAGACGGTGCGCGCGGGGGCGGATGGTCCGGAGCAGCTGCCCGTTCCGCCGGGCTATCCGCGCTCGGGCGTGGATTGGCAGCCGATCACGCCCGACGCGATGTACTACGGGCCGCGCTTCTTCCACGACCGTTACAAGCTCGACCAGTGGATCACGGAGAGCGGCCTGTCGACGCGCGATCAGGTGTTTCTCGACGGCCGCGTACACGATCCGCAGCGCATCGATTACATCCACCGAAACCTGCTCGAGCTGCGCAGGGCCATGCGCGAAGGAGCACCGGTCAAGGGCTATCTGGCGTGGTCGCTGCTCGACAACTTCGAGTGGGCGGATGGTTACAAACAGCGCTTCGGTCTGGTGTACGTCGACTATCAGTCGCAACGCCGGGTGCCCAAGGACTCTTACTATTGGTACAAGCAGGTTATCGCATCGCGCGGCGCGAGCCTGGCCGGCCAGTTCGCCGTGCCGGTGACACAAGTCAGCGCTGACTGACGCGCTCTGCGGCACGCCCATGACACAGCCCGCGCCGCCTCGCTCCCATTCACCGCTCAGCTGGGTGCCGACCGCGTATCTCGCGGAAGGCATCCCGTTTGCGCTCGTGATCTGGGTGGCCGGCACCTTGCTGAAGGATCTCGGCCACGGCGACGGCGAGATCACCCTGGCCACGGCGAGCATCGGGCTGGCCTGGTCGCTGAAGCCGCTGTGGGCTGCGAGCCTGGATCTGTGGAAGACGAAGAAGTTCTTCGTGCTGAGCATGGAGTACGCGATGGCGCTGCTCTTGCTCGCGTGCGCGCTGAGCCTGCACCTGCCGTTCTATTTCCAGGCGCTCGTCGGCCTGCTGTGGCTCTTGGCGTTCGCCTCGGCCACGCAGGACATCTGCGTCGACGGCATCTACATCACGTCGCTCGATGCGCGTCAGCAAGCCCACTACATCGCAGTGCAGGGCATGTGCTGGAACCTGGGCCGCATCTTCGCGACGGCGCTGCTGGTCGGGCTCGCCGGCACCTTGAAAGAGAGCTTCGGACTATCGGCAGCGAGCGCGTGGTCCGGAGCGCTCGCGGCCGGTGCGCTCGGCATGTTGGCGCTCGCGCTGTATCACGGCGTCGCGCTGCCCAGCGGCGCACGCGTCGAGGCGCCCGAGAGCTTGCGCGCCGCAGCCCGCAGCTTCGTGGACGCAGCCGTCGACTTTCTGCGCAAGCCTCAGCTCGCCGGCATGCTCGTGTTCGTGTTCCTGTATCGCAGCGGCGAGGGCTTTCTGCTCGTGGAGGCCCCGCTCTTTCTGCAAGCGCCCGTGCAGGACGGCGGCGCGGGCATCAGCTTGATCCACAAGAGTTGGATCGACGGCACCATCGGTACGACGGCGAGCATCGTGGGCGGAATGGTCGGCGGCGCGTTCGTTGCCAAACGCGGACTCGTGCGTGCCCTGTTTCCAATGGCGCTCGCGATGAACGTGCCGCACCTATGCTTCGTGTACTTGAGTCAGCATACGTCAGTCGAGCATCCGCTCTCATTCGGCGTCATCGCCACGCTCGTGGCCATCGAGAAGTTTGGCTACAGCTTCGGCTTCGTGGCCAACATGCTGTACATGATGCAGCAGATCGCGCCGGGTAAGTATCCCATGACACATTACGCTTTCTGTACTGCGCTCATGAATCTGGTGCTGGTACCCACGCAGATGGCGAGCGGCGCGCTCGCAGAGCGGCTCGGCTACAAGGGTTTCTTCCTGTTCGTGATGTTCGCTTCGATCCCGAGCGTGATCGCCGCGTGGTTCGCGCCGTTCCCGCGATCGACGCAGTCGACTGACAGTGCACAGCAGCTCACTGAAAACGCACGCGCTCACTGACCCGAATGCGTATGCGGCTGCCACCTGTGCCGACAACTGCTCCCCGGATCGCTTTCTTCGCCTCGCTTCCAGCTGCCTGAGGCTGGGACGTGCGCGTGCCTGATGGCTGTTGTTTCGTACCGTTTCGGTCGGAGCAGTCGATCCCAACGCGACGAGGAAGGACGACATGCTTCACCTTGGTTCCCGGCGTCACTGCGCGTGGCTCACGACCGCTGGTTTGTTGCTGCTGAGCGCGCCCTGGGCTGCGCAGGCACAGACACCTCCGCCTCAGGCTCCGGCCCAGCCTGCGCCGCCGAGCGCAGCGCCGGCACCCGCGACTCCGCAGACACCCGATGCGGTGCCCGCGCCCGCTGCGCCGCCGGCAGAGCCGACTGAGTTGCCTGGCCCGGCGCCGGATGGCTCGGCCGCCGAGCCGGCACCCGCACCCGAGCTCGAGACCGAGCCCCAGGCGCCTCCTCCTCCGGAAGAGACGCCCGCAGCTCCCAGCGGCGAGCTCGGCGAGATCTTGGTGACCGCCAACCGGCGCGAGACCAGCATGCAGAAATACGCGGGCGCAGCCACCGCGCTCACGCAGGACGAGCTCGATCGCAAGGGCATCCGGAGCGTACGTGAAGTTGCGAACGCGACGCCCTCGGTCGAGATCGGCACGCAGGAGTCCAACGTCGAGATCTACATCCGCGGCGTCGGCACCGACTACAACACCGAACTCGGCGACCCCACCGTCGCCACGCACATCGATGGTGTGTACATCCCGCGCCCGCGCGGCGTGGGCTCGATGCTGTACGACATGGAGCGCCTCGAGATCAGCCGCGGTCCGCAGGGCACCCTGCGCGGTCGCAACGCGGTCGCCGGCTCGCTGAACCTGATCACGGCCAAGCCCGTGCTCGGGGAGTGGCTGGGTGACGCGTCATGGCAGATGGGCAACTACTCGCAGCGGCTGGGGCGCGGCATGGTCAACATCCCCATCGGCGAGAAGCTCGCCCTGCGCCTCGCGGCGTTCGGTGAGACGCGCGACCCGTATTACAAGAACGCCGGCCCCGTCTACTCCATCAACCCGACGGAGAGCTCGGACACTCTCTCGTACCGTGCCACGGCGTTGTTCGAGCCGGCGCGCTGGCTGAAGATCACGCTCGCGCACGACTTCACGCAGGAGAAGGGCACGGGCTACTCCGGCTCCAACTACAATCAGGCGCTGAATGCGGGCATCTTGCCCGATGAGATTCCCGACCCGCGCGCCGTGTTGTTCCGCGGTCCGCAGCCGCGTCAGAAGCTATTGCACTGGGGCTTCCGCGGCAACATCGACGTGGACCTCGGGCCGGTGCTGCTCGAGTACACCGGGTCCTACCGCAACTTGTCTTACAATCAGATCTCCGCGGGCAACGCCGGCATCGCATTTCCGGGCCGGCCCGCGATGATGTCGGACGCGGACGACTGGGGCACGTCTTACTGGGAGACGGGATCCAAGTCGCAGGTCCACGAGCTGCGGCTGTATGCGCCGAACACGTCGCGCATCCGCTGGACCGCCGGCGGTTTCTTCTTCGATGAGCGGCAAAAGGCGTTCCTGGGTAGCACCGTCGACAACGGCAACGGCTACTCGGGCAACGAGTTCAACATGCCGTCGGTCAAGAACCACTCGTACGCAGGGTACGTCGACGCCATCGTGGACATCCTGAAGACCTGGCGCGCGACGGGTGGCGCGCGCCTGAGCACCGAGTCCAAGTCGCGCGATGGTATCGGCTACTCGTACTCGTTGAATGGCCTCATGCCGGGCACGCGCTTCGGCACCGAGGGCTTCCGCTGGAAGGCGTTCGACCGCACGGATTACAGCGCGACGCCCGGCGGCGGCGCCGCGGACTTCCTGGGAGGCGTCGCGAACTTCGGCGCGCGCGACACCATCCAGATGCAGCTCGGCCAGCCGGGCGTCACTCTCGACGAGACGCGCTTGCTCGAGCAGCACGGCAAGTACAGCTCCACGTTCGTGGACTTCCGCCTGGGTACTGACATCGATCTGACACCTGACAACTTGGCGTACGTACAGTTCGCCACGGGACACAAGTCGGGCGGCTTCAATGACAACATCTTGATCGGTGGGGCCTCCGTGGCACCGGGCTACAAGCCGGAAGCGCTGTACTCGACCGAGATCGGAAGCAGGAACAAGTTCCTGAACGGCCAGCTGGCCGCGAACTTCACGGCGTTCTGGTACCACTACGTCGATCAGCAGTTCAAAGCCATCCAGGAGATCGCGCCTCCCGGCGTCGAAGGCAAGGCCGGTGCAGCGACCACCGTCATGTACAACGCCGCGAACTCGCGCGTGCTCGGTCTCGAGGTCGAGCTCGCAGCGCGCTTGCCGCTCGGCCTCCGGGCCGACGTGGCCGGCACGTTCCTCGACGCGCGCTTCACGAAGGGCTCCATCGCGGACACGCGCCTCGGTTGGGATCCGTCTACGCAGCCGATGACTGCGCTCGACGGTAACCTCCTGCCGCGCGCGCCGCAGCTGAGCGTGAACTACGCGCTGTCTCAGGACATCCGCACCTCGTTCGGCAAGTTCGACTGGAGCGTGTCCGCGCAGACGCGCAGCGTCCAGTACATGACCGTGTTCAACGGCGATGGACGCGACAGCAAGGGCGTCGTCAACGCCAACCTGAGCGACAAGGTGCCGAGCTACACGCGCCTCGACATCAACGTGGGGTACACCATCCCGAACGGCCGGCTGCGGCTCGACGTGTTCGCGCTCAACGTCACGGACGTCATCTTCATGACGAGCTTGATCAACACCCCGAACCTGAACCTGCGTTTCTTCAATCCGCCGCGCCAGATCGGCGCGCGCGTCACCGTGCAGCTCTGAGCGACGGCTCGCTCTCCTCGGCCGCGCCGTCGGCCGGCCCGCCGCAGTTTTTTTTCAACCGCGGCGGGCCGCGCCTCCTCTATGGACCGACGGTGCACATGGGCGCCGCGGAACGAGGAGCTGTCGATGCGCTGGAACGCCGCTGGAATCGTGGGGGGCTCGCTGCTCATGGCTGCAGCTTGCAGCTCGGGCTCGGACCGGGCGTCCCAGGCTGGGGATGCGAGCGCGGGCCAGCCCTCGGGCACGGCGAGCGCGGGGCGAAGTAGCAGCTCGGGTGCCGCCAGCAGCAGCAGCAGCGGCGGCAGCAGCAGCGGCAGCAGCAGCAGCAGCAGCAGCAACGTCTCGCAGTTTCCGGGCGCCGGAACGGGTACAGCGGGCCAGCCGCTGCCCTCCGGGAAGATCTGCGACGCGGTGGTCGGCCAGCGCAACACGCGCCTGTTGAAGCCCGAGCGCAAGTGCTTGTTGCCCAAGGCGGGCGCCAAGCCTGCGGCGACGCTCGAGCAGGT
>Ga0190269_10000171_pt1 | contig 33717 bp, 23 predicted proteins | sample Popmic249IS_FD_133749 | JGI IMG/M metagenome (GOLD analysis project Ga0190269, IMG submission 133749) | Populus adjacent soil microbial communities from riparian zone of Blue River, Arizona, USA - 249 IS | ecosystem: Environmental > Terrestrial > Soil > Riparian zone | place: USA: Arizona... | reverse complement strand
GCCAGGACGCGCCTCACAGCGGAATGTTCGTGTGCTTGCGGGCAGGGCCGGTCTTGCGTTTCGTCCGCAACATGCGCAACGCCTTCGCCACCTCGATCCGGGTCTCCGACGGCGCGATGACCGCGTCGACGTAGCCGCGCTCCGCGGCCTCGTACGGCGTGCACCGCTCCGCGCGGTAGGCGGCCACCAGTGCGTCGCGGACCGCCTCGTGGTCCCCGGCGGCGGCGGCCTCCTGCAACTGCCGCCGGAACAGCACGCTGACCGCCGCCTCGCCCCCCATGACCGCGATCTCCGCCGTCGGCCAGGCCAGGTTCGTATCGACCCGGTAGTGCTTGCAGCCCATCGACGCGTACCCGCCGCCGTACGCCTTCCGCACGATCACGGTGACCATCGGCACGGTCGCCGATGCGTAGGCGAACGAGAGCTTCACGCCGCGCCGGATGATGCCGCCCCGCTCCTGGGCCAGGCCGGGGAAGTAGCCCGGCACGTCGACGAGCGTCACGATCGGGACGTTGAACGCGTCGCAGAACTGGATGAACCGCGCCCCTTTCTCCGACGCGTCGATGTCCAACGCTCCCGACAGGTGCAGGGGCTGGTTGGCCACCACTCCGATCGTGCGGCCCTCGATCCGCGCCAGCCCGCACAGGAGATTCGGCGCGAACGTGGCCTGCAGCTCGAGGAACTCCCCGTCGTCGACCAGATACCGGATCACGGTCCGCATGTCGTAGAGCCGGTTCGGCTCGTCCGGGATCACCGCGTTCAGGGCCAGGTCGTCGGCGCTGACCTCCAGGCCGGCGTCGTCGGCCCAGTCGGCCGCCGGGAACTCCGGTGGCTCGTCGAGGTTGTTCGACGGCAGGTAGGACAGCAGCGTCTGCACCCAGTCGAACGCGTCGGCCTCGGTCGTCGCGACGTAGTGGACGTTGCCGGCGAGCGCGTTGACCTCCGGGCCGCCGAGGTCGGCGAACGTCACCTGCTCGCCGGTCACCGCGCGGACGACGTCCGGGCCGGTGACGAACTGGTGCGACGTGCTCTCCACCATCACGACGACGTCCGTCGCGGCGGGCCCGTAGACCGCGCCGCCGGCACACGGGCCGAGGATCAGCGAGATCTGCGGCACCACGCCCGACGCCTGCGCGATGTGGTACCCGATCTCCCCGTAGGCGGCGAGGGAGGCGACACCCTCCTGGATCCGCGCCCCACCGGAGTCGTTCAGGCCGACGATCGGGCAGCCCACCTCGATCGCCCGCTGCATGACTTTCACGATCTTCTGGCCGACACGCTCGCCGACGCTGCCGCCGAAGACCGTGAAGTCCTGCGCGTAGACGCAGACCGGGCGCCCGCCGACGAGGCCGTAGCCGGTGACCACGCCGTCCCCGTAGGCCTCCTTGGCGTCGTCGCCGTACTGGCCGGCACCGTGCCTGGCCAGCTCGTCGACCTCGACGAAGGAGCCCGGGTCGAGGAACGCGGCGATCCGTTCCCGTGCGGTGAGCTTGCCCTTGGCGTGCTGCTTGGCGATCGCGTCGGATGCGCCCTCGCGGGCCACCTCCCGCCTGCGTACGAGCTCAGCGATCTTCGCGGCGGTACCGGACGTGGTTCGGGGAAGGTCAGTGGTGGTCATCGAGAGCCTCCTGCGCGAGCACCCCGTCGAGATGGTTGGCCAGCACGTCGAGGTTGGGGCGGTCGATCAGCGACAGGTGGTCGCCGGGCAGCGGGACGATCTCCAGGTCCGAGCACCACTCGTCGAAGCCGAGCGCCTCGTCGGTGCGGACGTAACGGGGGTCCTGCGCGGCGATCACGTCGGCCGCCTCGGTGGCCCGGTACAGGATCACCCGGCCGTCGTAGGGCCGGATCCGGTACCGCTCGGCCACCCGCATGTCCAGGTAGGAATCGCGCTGGTGCTGCAGGATCCCTCGGCTCATGCCGAGCCCGGCGTCGGCCATCAGCTTCATCAGCAGGTCGGACTGGGCGACGTCGTCGAGCCCGAACAGCTCGTCGTAGGGGATGTCGATCTCGACGCCGTAGGTGTCGCGCAGGTAGGTCAGGAACACCATCAGCCGGTCGGTGATCCGCTCCTGCTCGGACTTCCCCGGCTCGGCAGGCAGCGGGACGATCGTGTCGATCACCGCGACGAACGCCACCTCCTCGCCGTCCGCCCGCAGCTGCTGGGCCATCTCGTAGGCCACGCAGCCACCGAGCGACCAGCCACCCAGCTGGTAGGGCCCGTGCGGCTGGACGTCGCGGACCAGCTCCAGGTAGCGCGCCGCCTTCGCTTCGATCGTCGTCAGCTCGTCGATGCGCTCCAGGCCGTACACCGGCTGGTCGGGGTGGAGCAGGGTGACCAGCTCCTGGTAGACGCTGGTCGGGCCGCCGGCCGGGTGGGCCAGGAAGAGCGGCCGCCTGCCGCCCTCGGCCCGCAGCACCCGCAGCGGCGCGCCGGCTCCCCCGCCCGGTGGGTTCTCCTCGTAGTACGGCCGTACCAGGTCGGCCACGGCCGCGACGGTACGGCCGGCGAAGAGCGTCTCGGCGTCGTGGGGCAGCTCGGGCGCCCGGGCCAGCACCAGCGCGCGAACCCGCTCGGCCGCGGCTCGATCGACGTCGAGCTGCTCGTCGACGCTGACGTCCCTCCGGCCGAGCACCTGCTCCACGAACCCGCGGACCATTCTCTCGGTGTGGTCGCGCCCGGCCAGGACCCGGCGACGCGGCGGCCCCTCGGCGCGCGCGGGCAGCCCGATCGCGCGTCCGATGTGGTCGGCGAAGGCGTCAGCGCTCGCGCCCTGCAGGAGCAGGCGTACGGGCAGCGCGACGCCGAAGTCGGCCTCCACCGCGTTCTTGGCCCGCACCGCCATCAGCGAGTCCAGCCCCAGCTCGGTCAGCGGAGCGCGGGTGTCGAACGCGTCCGGACGGAAGCCCATGATGCCGCCGACCCGGGTGAGCAGCCGGTCGACCAGCAGCTCCCACGCCTCGCCCGGCTCGAGCGCGCGCAGCCCGGCGACGCCGGGCCACCCGCCGGCGTCGGGCTCGTTCGCCACCGGCGACTCGGCCACCACGTGCGCGAAGTACGGCACCCGCGCGACCCGTGGGAACAGCGCGAGCACCCGAGCGGCGTCGAGCCGGGTCACGCCGGTCACCGCGCGCCCCGAGGCGAGCACCGCGGCGAGCGCCTCCATTCCCTCGGCGGGCGTCATCGGCGCGAGCAGCGCGTTCGTCGAGTCTCTGGCGCCGCCGACCTGCGCCCACGCACCCCACTGGATGCTGGTCGCCGGTAGCCCGTGGGCCCGCCGCCACTCGACGAACGCGTCCAGCCAGGCGTTCGCGGTGGCGTAGCCGGCCTGCCCGGGCGAGCCGAGCAGCCCGGCGGCCGAGGAGTAGACGAGGAACCAGTCGAGTGGGGCGTCGCCCACCGCCTCGTGGAGCCGCTGCGCACCGGTGACCTTCGGCGCCCATACCGTGCGCAGCGTCGCGGCGTCGAGCGTCGCGACGGCCTGGTCGGCCAGCGTCCCGGCCGCGTGGACCACGCCGTACAGCGGCACTCCCCCGGCGGTCGCGACCGCCACCAGCTCCTCGGCGACGCCCGGCGCAGCGATGTCGCCGGCGACGACGGCGATCTCCGTGCCGGTCGCGCGGAGCCGGTCCAGCGCACCCGGTGGTGCCGTGCCGCGCCGGCTGTTGAGCACGATCCGGCGGGCTCCGCGCTCGGCCAGCCACTCGCCGAGCAGGACGCCCAGCCCGCCGAGTCCACCGGTGAGCACGTACGCGCCCGCGCGCACCGGCGGCGCCGCGACCTGCTCGGGCAGGGTCACCCGGGTCAGGCGCGCCACCCAGCGACGGTCACCCCGGCGGGCCACCTCGGTGTCCGGGGCCTTGGCGAGCAGTTCGTCGACGAGCGCTTCGGGGCCGTCGGCGTCGACCAGCGTCGCGGTGAGCTCCGGATGCTCGACGCCCAGAACCCGGATCAGTGCCCGCACCGCGGCCCGGGCCGGGTCGGCGATCTCGCCGTCGCCGACCGCGGCGGCGCCGGTGGCCGCGGCCCACAGACGTGCGGTGGACGCCCGGTCGGCGAGCGTCCGGGCAGCACGTGCCAGTGCGAGGACGGCGTGCTCGGGGACGGGCGGCTCACCGGCGGTGGCCAGCGGTCCGAACGAGTCGGTCAGGACGACGTCGGTGACGGCCGGGTCGAGCCCGGCGCCGGTCGCGGGCAGCGCGGTGGCGCGCGCCGCGGGCTGCCCGGCGTCGCCCAGGAGGTGAGCGACCCGGTCGGCGAGCGCGCCGGACCCGAGCACCAGCCACCGCCCCGGGGCCTCCGGCGACGGAACCGGCGTCGTCGGCTCCCAGGCCGCCTCGAACAGCTTCTCGGCGAGCGGGACCGGAACCGAGCCGCGGTCAGCGCGCCGCAGGTAGACGTCGCGGAGCTCGGCGAGCAGCGTGCCGTCACCATCGCGCACGAGGACCGTGCCGACCGCGGCCGCATCACCCTGGGGCACCAGGGTCGCGTCGGCGTGCACCTCGCCGGGCAGCGGCCCGGTGACGCGCAGCGCGCCGATCCCGGCCGGGAGGTAGATCGTGTCGTCGGGAACGTCATGGGCCAGCGCGGCGACGGCCAGCGTCTGCAGGAGCGCGTCGAGCTGGGCGGGGTGCAGGTGGTACCCGGCGCTGCCACCGGCCGCCGCGGGCAGCACCACCCGCGCGGTGGCGCGCGACCCCCGCCCGCGGTCACCACCCGTGTCGGTGCCGCCGCGGTCGGCGGCAGCGCGGACCAGCGTCGCCGCGGCGACCCCGCGGAACGCGGGGCCGTAGGACTGCCCGGCGAGCGGGGTGCGCGTGTAGAGGTCGACGTCCTCGCCGTCCGGGGAGAGGGGCACGTCCCCGCCGCCCGCCGAGTGCACGTCGGCGGGCGGATCCACCGTCGCCACCGACGCGGTCGCGTAGCGCACCCACTCGTTCGCGGCCGATCGGCCCCAGATCTCGACCGTTCCCCCGGCCACCGTGGTGGTGACCTCGGTGGACGGACCGAGCGGAAGGATCTGCTCCAGGTCGAGGTCGGTGACCGCGACCCGGGCGGCCGGGACGCCGAACGCGGTGACCGCCGCGGCCAGCGCCAGCTCGGCGAAGGCCGCGGCGGGCAGCACCACCACACCGTGCACCCGGTGGTCGGCGAGCCACCCGGCCGCGTCGGTGCCGACGCTTCCCCGGAACGCGTGCCGCCCCGGCTGCTCGACGTGCACCCCCAGCAGCGGGTGCACACCGGAGGCCCGGGCCCGTCGGGGACGCGCGGGCACCCAGTGCCTGCGGTGGCGCCACCGGGTCGTCGGCGCGTCGACCAGCCGCCCGCGCGGAACCCGCAGATCCACCGGCACGCCGTGGACGTGGAGCGTGGCGACGTTCGCCGCGACCGTGACCAGGTCGTCGGTGTCCCGGCGCAGGGTCCAGGCGAGCACCGGATCGGCGACGCCCGCAGCCGCCAGCGTCTGCCCGATCGGCACCGTCGCGATCGGGTGCGGCGAGATCTCGACGAACACGGTGTGCCCGTCGGCGGCGGCCGCGGCGACCGCCTGGGTGAACCGCACCGGCCGCCGCACGTTCGCGGCCCAGTAGCCGGCGTCGAAGGCCGGTGTCTCGCGCGGATCCGGCAGCACCGTGCCGTAGACCGGGATCGTCGGCGTCCGTGGCGCCGTTCCGGCGAGCCCGGCCCGCAGGTCGTCGAGGATGACGTCGATGATCGGCGAGTGGGCGGCGCCCTTGACGTCGATTCGACGGGCCGTCCGCCCCAGCGACTCCACGTGCGCGACCAGCTCGGCGAGCCGGGTGCTGTCACCGGCCACCGTGCACTGGCTCGGCGACGCGTAGACCGCGACGCCGAGCCCGGGGAAGCGCGGCGCCAGCGCGTCGACCTCGTCGGCGGAGAGCTCCACCACCGCTGTGCCACCGAGGTCACCGCCGCCGGACACGATCCGCCGCGCGGCGTCGACCATCAGGCGCGACCGCAGCGTGACGACCCGGACGCCGTCCTCCGGCGAGAGCGCTCCGGCCACGACGGCCGCGGTGATCTCGCCCATCGAGTGCCCGATCACCGCGGCCGGTGCGACGCCGTGCGCGCGCCACACCGCGGTCAGCGCGAGCTGGATCCCGAACGTCGCGATCTGGATCGTGGCCAGGTCCTGCGGCTTCTCACCGGCGGCGACGAGCGCGGCGAGCGAGAACCCGGCGTGCGTGGCGAACGCCGGGTCGAGGGCGCGGATCGCGTCGGCGAACACCGGCTCCTCGGCGAACAGCCGCCGGCCCATGCCTGCCCAGTGCGAGCCGTAGCCGGAGAACACCCAGACCGGTCCCTTCGGCGGCGGCGCCGGCCGGGCCGGGCCGGTCACGAGCCCCGGCCACTCCTCCCCCGCCGCCAGGCGCCACAGCGCTTCGGACGCGGGGGATGCAGGCGCAGGTGGCGCAGCCGAGGACGGCAGGGTGTTCCGGGCACGGAGGACCACCGCCGCCCGGGTCCGGCCGCTCGTGCGGTGGTGGGTGAGCGTGGCGGCGAGGTCGGTGAGCTCGGCCCGCCGCCCCGCGGGCGTCTCCAGCCAGTCGGCGAGCGCGCCCGCGGCCTCACGGAGCCGCTCGGGGTCCTGCGCCGACAGCGGCAGGACCACGACCGGCTCGGCGTCGCGGCGGCGGGGTCGCGGCGGTGGCGCCGCCGGGTACTCCTCCACCACGACGTGCGCGTTCGTGCCGCCGAAGCCGAACGCCGAGACGCCGGCGCGGGCGATGCCCGCGTACCGGGGCCAAGGCCGGTCGCGGTCGGCCACCTCCAGCCGGGCCTCCGCGAACGGGATGTGGGGGTTGGGCTCCCGGTAGTGCAGGCTGGCGGGGATCCGGCCGTGCACCAGCGCGAGCACGACCTTGGCCAGGCCGGCGACGCCCGCCGCGGCCTCCAGGTGCCCGAGGTTGGTCTTGACCGAGCCGATCAGCAGCGGCCGGTCCGGCTCCCGGCCGGCGCCGAGTGCCGCGCCGAGCGCCTGCGCCTCGATCGGGTCGCCCAGCAGCGTCCCGGTTCCGTGCGCCTCGACGTAGTCGATCTCCGTCGGCGACAGCCCGGTGCTCTGGTAGACCCGGCGCAGGAGCGCGGTCTGCGCCGCGGGGTTCGGCGCGGTGAGGCCGTTCGACCGCCCGTCGGAGTTGACGCCGGAGCCGCGGATCACCGCGAGCACCCGATCGCCGTCCCGCCGGGCGTCCGACAGTCGCTTCAGGACGACGACGCCACAGCCCTCGCCGCGGGCGATCCCGTCGGCGCCGGCATCGAACGTCTTGCACCTACCGTCCGGGGCCAGCGCCCCGGCCTCGTCGAACGTCACGGTCACCGACGGGGACAGCAGCAGGTTGACGCCCCCCGCCAGCGCGGTGTCGCTCTCCCCCGACCGCAGGCTCTGGCACGCCTGGTGCACCGCGACCAGCGACGACGAGCAGGCCGTGTCCAGCGTGACGCTCGGTCCGCGCAGGTCGAGGACGTAGGAGAGCCGGTTGCTGACGATCGAGAGCGCCGAGCCGGTCGCGGTCCAGGCGTCGATCGCGTCCAGCGAGGACCCGGTGAGGTGGCCGTACTCGGTGCCGGACGCGCCGACGAAGACCCCGGTGGCGGTCCCGCGGAGCGCGTCGGCGACCAGGCCCGCGTGCTCCAGCGCCTCCCACGCCACCTCCAGCAGCAGGCGCTGCTGCGGGTCCATCAGCTCCGCCTCGCGCGGCGTGATGCCGAAGAACTCCGCGTCGAAGCCGGTGACGTCGCCGAGAAATCCGCCCCAGCGCGTCGTTCTGGCGAGCACGGCCTCGTCGGCACGCGATCCGTCGCTGAACTGTTCCCAGCGATCCGCCGGTACCTCCCGGACGCCGCTTCGACCGTCCGCGAGCAGGTCCCACAGCTGCGCCGGCGTCGTGACGTCGCCGGGGAACCGCACGCCGAGCCCGATGACCGCGATCGGCTCGCCCGCGCTCCGGAGCCGCACTCCGGCAGGGGCCGGCTCGCCGGTGGCTCCACGAACCGGCGAGCCGGCAGCTCCGCCTGCGGTGGCCCTTCGGTCGGTATTGACGGACACATCCGGCGCAGCAGAGGCCAGATGCCCCACCAGCAACGCGATCGTCGGGTACTCCCAGACCAGCGTCGGCGCGAGCGGGCGGCCGACGACCCGCTCCAACTCGCCGACGATCCCGACCGACTCGCGGGAGGCCAGCCCGAGCTCGTCGAGCGGGCGCTGCGGATCGACGTCGGCGGGTTCGGTGCCGGTGGCCGCGGCGATCCGGCCGACGAGCCAGTTCAGCAGGTGCTGCTCGTTCATCGGGCGGCCACCAGCGCCCCGTCGAGATAGCGGGCGCGGGTCGCGGAACGAGCGATCTTCCCGCTGGACGTCCGGGGCACGTCGTTGGGTACGACGAGCAGGACGTCGTGCGGCGGGACGCCGTGCCGAGCCGACACCGCCCGGCGGATCGCGGTCCGCACGTCGTCGGGGACCCACTCGCCCGCGACCGCGTGCCGGGAGACCTCGGCGACCACCACCAGGGCCTCGCCGTCCGTGGTCGGCACCGAGAACGCGGCCACCCGGTGCCGCCCGACGACCGGGTGCGCCTCCTCGACGGTCGCCTCGACGTCGTGCGGGTAGTGATTCCGGCCGTCGACGATCACGAGATCCTTGATCCGGCCGGTGACGTAGAGATCGCCGTCGACGAGGACGCCCAGGTCGCCGGTGCGCAGCCAGGAGACGCCCGCCAGCCGCGCGCCGAACGTCTCGGCGGTGTCCTCGGGGCGCTTCCAGTAGCCGGCCGCGACGTTGGGGCCACTCACCCAGATCTCGCCGACCCGCCCGTCGGGACAGGGCTGCCGGGTATCGGGGTCGACGATCGCGAGCCGGGCGCCCTCGGGATTGTCGGCTCCGCCGCAGGCCACCATCCGCTGCCCGCGCCCGGTCACCGCGGTGCTGGCGACGCCCCGGGAGAGCTGCTCGACGTCGAACGTCCGCTCCCGGATCGGCTCGGCGTAGTCCCAGCAGGTCACGAGCACGGTGGCCTCGGCGAGGCCGTAGGCACCGGAGAGTACGTCCCGGCGCAGGCCGTAGGGGGCGAACGTCTCGGCGAACCGGTCGAGCGTCTCGGCCGACACCGGCTCGGCGGCGTTGATGATCAGGTCCGCGTTCTCCAGCCGCAGATCCGCGCGCTCCTCGGGCGGAATGCGCCGCGCGCAGTAGTCGAACGCGAAGTTGGGCGCGGCCGTGATCGCGCCCGGGTAGCGGGAGATCATCTCCAGCCAGCGCACCGGCCGCATCAGGAACGCGACCGGGTCGGTGAACACCGCCGGGATGCCGTAGACGATGCCGCCGCACGCGGTGAGCACCAGGCCCATGTCGTGGAAGAGCGGTAACCAGCTCACGAGCGTCGAACGGCCGTACTCGGCTCCGTAGAGGACCGCGCCCTGGTGGGCGTTGGCGACGACGTTGCGGTGGCTGATCATCACGCCCGACGGCGTGCGGGTGGAGCCCGAGGTGTACTGCAGGTAGGCCACCTCGTCGAGGTCGACGTCGACGGGCTGCACGCCGACGTTCGGGGCGCCGACGTTAAGGGCGCCGGCATCCGCGGGGCCGGGCTCCGCCGCGTCGTCGAGCCGGTCGAGGAGGAGGACGCTCGGCGTGATGTTCCGGTCGGCGAGGAACGTCGCCACGGCCGGCTCGGCGGCGGACGTCGTCAGCACGGTGGCGGGCTCGCAGTCCGCCACGACCGCGGCGAGCCGGTCACCGTGACCGGGCAGGTCCGGTGTGAACAGTGGCACCGCGACCGCGCCCGCCCGCAGCGCCCCCAGGAAGCCGACGACGTACTCCAGGCCCTGCGGGGCGAGCAGCGCCGCCCGCTCACCCCGGCGCACCGTCGCCCGCAGACGCGCCGCGACCGCGGCTACCCTCCGATCGAGCTGCGCCCAGGTGAGCGACCGGGCTACCCCCTCCGGATCGGACCGGTAGTCGAGGAACGTCAGCGCGGGATCGTCCGGAGTGCACGCGGCCCAGTAGGCGAGGTGGGCACTGAGCGGCGACATCCGATCGGGGGTCACGGGACTCGTGGCACCGGCGGTGCGGGACATCGGAACTCCCTCGAACGTCACGACCGAGCGCTATTCGTTTCAGAGTGCGGTCACGATATTTACGCCATTGGACGATGTCAAGGCCGAATCGAATAAGCAGGAGGGCGTACGGCACAATTAGGCATCGACTGTTATCAGATGAGCTATTTCCGAGCTGAGTGGCATTCCGTCGGAGATTGTCACCGGCGGCACAACGAGTTCTTTCGACCTCACGTTTCCGCAGGTCGTACCCCGTGAGCACGGATCGGTCGAAAAGTACTCCATCACTCACGGTCAGGTGATCGCGGACAGCTCGGAAGGTCCCTGGCTCAGGGACTCCACCAGCGAAATCGGGCCCGCCGCATTACCGGTCCCCGATCACCTCATCGATCGAGTTGCATTCAACGGCGGCAGAAAAAGTCACGCTCGGTATCGGATCCACCGAGCGGCGTCTTATCATTTCCTTATTCGCGACCGCTTTCAGCCTGCATCGCGGCGAGCGGCTTCGGTGTGCTCGACCCAGGAACGCAACTCCGCCGCCCGTTGCGCCTCACCGAGGGCGGCGAGATCCCGGGCGAGTCGGCGCGCCGAATCCAGCGCGCTCGGGTGTGCCTCTCCGAGCACCCGCCGTCGACGCGCCAGGATCTCCTCGTCCAGTGCCCGCGCCATGACCACGTCCCCGAGCGCGTAGGCGTCGTCGGCGAGGTCCACCGCGGCGGCCAGGCTGTCGGAATGGTCGTAGCCGAGCTTCTCCCGACGGCGACGCAGCCGATCGGCGTCGAGTTCCTGGGCGGCGCCGAAGCGACCCAGCGTCCGCAACGTCTGGGCCAGACAGCGCGCGGCACGCAACGTGTCCTCGTCGTCCGGGCCGAGCCGGTCCAGCCAGTGCCGGTGCAGCCGGTCGGCGAGGTCGCGAGCGGCCCGGACGTCGCCGCGGGCCAGCAAGACCCGAGCCGCCGACACGGCGGTCGCGCGCAGCCCGGCGTGGTCGGAGTGCGCCGGCTCGGCGGCGTAGAGGTGCGGCAGGAGAAGCGTCCAGCTCGCCCAGCGCTGCCGATCGGTGGGGTCTCCCGGATCGGCGGCGGCGATCACGCCGTCCACGTGCCGCCGGATCGTCTCCCGCCGGTCGGTGCGCTCGTCACGGACGCCGAGCTGATCGCGGATGATGGCGGCGACCAGCCGGTGCAGCGTCACCACGCCGTGGGCGTCGTTGAGCGGGTCGTCGACCGCGGCTCCGAAGCGGCCACGCCGCTCGACCTGCACGAGACCGAGCCGCTGCAGCCGATCGATGCTCCGTTCGAGCAGCGCGCCGCCGTCGGAGATGCCCTCGAGGGCGGCGAGCGGGTGCGCGCTGAACCGGCGATCCCGCACGTCGGAGTTGACCGCGTCCGACTGCAGCGGATCCACCAGCATCGGATCGGCCAGCCCGAGGAGGCCGACCGGGATCGGACGGGGCGCGAGGAACGCGCAGACGCGCACCAGGGCCAGTGCGACCGGGTCGTGGTGGGCGAGCCAGCTGGTCGCGGTCGCGATCGCGCCCGCCAGCGCGTGCGGGTAGTTCACCGACCGCTGTTCGTCGAGAACCTCCGCGACGCGTTGCGCGAGTTCGGTGAGGTAGTCGTCGGCGCGGGTGCCGGTCTCGGCCAGGTACCCCACCGCGAGGACCGCCGAGAGCGGCAGGTCACCCAGCACCGGCGCCAGGCGCCCCGCCTCGACGGGGGTGAGTCCGGGACCGCGCCGGCGCAGCAGCTGGATGGACTCGGCCCGCAGGAGCAGGTCGACCTCGAGGGTGGTGGCCACCGGCGCCCACCCCGAGGCCCGCGACGTGATGATCGTGTGGCCCTCCCCGCCGGGGAGCCAGGGCGCCAGCGCTTCGGCCGACTCGGCGTTGTCGAACACGACGAGCCAGTCGGTGTGGCTGCGCAGGTACGTGCGGGCCATCGTGGCCGCGGTACCGGTGTCGGTCGCGGGTCCGACCAGCCCGAGCCGTACGGCCAGCGCGGCGAACTGGTCGCCCACGAGCAGCTGCCGGTCGGCGGAGATCCACCACACCAGGTCGTAGTCGGCGCCGAAGCGGTGCGCGTACTCCAGCGCCAGCCGCGTCTTGCCCACCCCGCCCATGCCGAAGCGGCCCTCGACCGCGACCCGTCCGTCCGTGCGCAGCGCGGTGCGCAGCCGGACCAGGGGGTCGTCGCGCCCGACGAAGACGTCGTCGCGGGCCGGGACGTTCCAGACGTCCGGACGCTGCCCCGGCAGCCGTTGCCGGGATCCGCCCGGCCCGGCCGAGGCGGCGGAGCGGCCGAGCACCGCGGTGACCACCCGCTGCGCGGCCTCGGCCGGCGGAGCGTCGAACAGCGACGGACCGGACAGCCCGGACCAGGGCGCCGGCAGCCCGACCGGCTCCACCGCTACCGGAACGACTCTTCCCGGCAGCGAGAACGCCGGTCGCCGCTCGTCGACGTACTCGTGGGCCTCGAGCAGCGCCGAAGAGAACACCAGCACGATGCGGTCGACGGTGGCGTCGCCGGCCGACCGGAACAGGGCGTCCTCCAGAGCCGCGGCGAGCGGCACACCGCGGTCCCAGCGCCAGCTGTCCAGGCGGACGCCGACCTCCTCGGGGTCGCTCGCCTCCGCGAGCCGGGCCGCGATCCACTCCGCCCACGGCCGATCGCGGCCGACGTGCGAGATCACGATTTCCCGACGCGCGACGCCCACACCCCTCACCTCGATCAGATGCGGCCCAAGGGCCACATTGAGTGCCACCTCGACGTCTGAATGTAACCGGCGGATGCCGCGGCATACGGCTGGACGACGTATCACCCGGCATCCGCTCGCGGGGCGAAGCCCCACGAGCACCACCAGTCATTCCCCGCGGGACGGCGTGCTACCCACGAGACCCGCAAGTCGCGTGGGCACAGTGGAGGGAATGGGACAACTATCCCAGTTTGCGCAGGAGCGGCAGGATCTGCTCGCCGTAGAGCGAGAGGAAGCGCGCCTGGTCGGGGCCCGGAGCGTGGAAGACCAGGTGGGTGAAGCCCAGATCGAGGTAGCGCTTGATCGCCGCGACGTGCTCCTCCGGCTCGTCGGAGACGATGAACCGGGAGGCGGTGCGCTCGGTGGGCAGCGCGTCGGCCAGCCGCTGCATCTCGATCGGGTCCTCGACGTCGCTCTTCTCCTCCGGCTTGAGGGCCAGCGCGCCCCAGAACCGGGTGTCTTCCAGCGCCTTGGCCCGGTCGGGGTCGAAGGAGACCTTCACCTCCATCATCAGGTCCAGGTCCGCGACGTTCCGGCCGGCCTTCTCCGCACCCTCGTTCAGTGCGGGCAGGAGCTTGTCGGTGTAGAGCTCCGGAGCCTTGCCGGACGTGGTGATGTAGCCGTCGCCGATCCGGCCGGCCATCCGCGTCGCGGCCGGCCCGGATCCGGCGACGTAGAGCGGCACGGGGTTCTCGGGCTTGTCGTAGATCGTCGCCTTGTCCAGCTTCCAGAACCGGCCCTCGAAGTCGACGCGGTCTTCGGTCCAGAGCAACTTGATGATCTCGATGGCTTCCTTGAGCCGGGCGAAGCGCTCCTTGTTGTCCGGCCACTCGACGCCCAGCGGCACCTCGTTCATCGACTCGCCGGAGCCGACGCCGAGGATCACCCGTCCCGGGTAGAGCAGGCCGAGCGTCGCGAAGACCTGGGCGACCAGACCCGGGTGGTAGCGGAAGCTCGGGGTGAGCACGCTGGTGCCCATCTGCACGCGCTCGGTACTCGCACCCAGCGCGCCCAGCCAGGCCAGGGCGTTCGGCGCGTGACCGCCGTCGTGGCGCCACGGCTGCAGGTGATCGCTCACCCACACCGAGTCGAACCCGACTTTCTCGGCCTGCACCGCGTAGTCGAGCAACTCCCGCGGGCCGAACTGCTCCGCCGACGCCTTGTACCCGAACTTCAGCACGAAGATGCTCCTCCAGTAGTGGTCCCGACCGCCGGCCACCACCCCGCCGACGCCCTCGTTCCCATCATGCCCCGCGCCCGGCACCCCGGCCGCGCGGGAGCGGACCGGGTCAGACCGGGGAGTCCGCGTCCGCGGCGGCGTCCCACTCGATCCGGGCGAGGACGACGTCGGCGATCGTGGCGAGGGCCTCGACCTGCTCAGCGGTCAGCCCGTCGAACATCAGCCGCCGGACCGTCTCGACGTGGCCGGGGGCAGCGGCCTCGATCGCGGCGCGCCCCTCCGGCGTCAGGACGACGAACGCACCGCGTGCATCACTGGGGCAGTCTTCCCGAACCACTAAACCGCGCTTCTCCATGCGCGAAAAGTGATGGGACAGACGGCTCTTCTCCCACTGGAGCGACCTCGCCAGCTCGGTCACCCGCAAACGCCCCTCGGGGACGTCGGTGAGGTTGACGAGCACCTCGAAGTCGGCCATCGAGAGGTTGGAGTCGGCTTGGAGCTGGCGGGCCAGCCGGGCAGTGAGCTCGCCCTGCATACGCACGTACCGGCGCCACGCCCGCTGCTCATCGGCGTCGAGCCACCGGGTGTCTGTCATGAGCACCACTCTACCCGGGAATAGTTGACACGTCACCCAAGTTGTGGCTACCGTAGTTGAAGCATCAACCAGTCAGCCCAGGGAGTAAACCATGACCGCCCCCGCCTTCACCCTGTCGGACCTCACCGGCGAGTACACGATCGACCCGGCCCACACCCGGATCGGCTTCGTCGCCCGCCACGCGATGGTCACGAAGGTCCGCGGCTCGTTCAACGACTTCGAGGGCTCCGCCGTCGTCGACGGCGACAACCCGGAGAAGTCGTCGGCCAAGGTCGTCATCAAGTCGGCCAGCGTCGACACCCGTAACGAGCAGCGCGACGGCCACCTGCGCACGAACGACTTCCTCGACCCGGCGACCTACCCGGAGATCACGTTCGTCACCACCGCCGTCCGGGCGGTCGACGCGGACAACTACGAGGTGACCGGCGACCTCACGATCAAGGGCGTGACGAAGTCGATCACGATTCCGTTCGCGTTCGAGGGCGCTGCCAAGGACCCGTTCGGCAACACCCGGATCGGCTTCGAGGGCTCGGTGACGATCAACCGCGGTGACTTCGGCATCACCTTCAACGCCGCGCTGGAGACCGGCGGCGTGCTCGTCAGCGACAAGATCACGCTGGAGTTCGAGGTCTCGGCGATCAAGAACGCCTGATCCGCAGTACCCGGGCTGGCGGCGCCTCCTCGCTCCCCGCGACGGAGGCGCCCGCCCGCATTCCCTCCCGGCACCGACTGACGGAGGATGGACGGATGGAACCCACGGTCGACGTCCGTCCGGCCGCCTCGCGTGACCGGACGAAGATCGCCTGGCTGGACTCGAGGCACTCGTTCTCGTTCGGCCAGCACTACGACCCGCAGAACACCCACCACGGGGTGCTGCTCGTCCACAACGACGACGTCGTCCGGCCGGGCGCCGGGTTCGAGACCCACCCGCACCGGGACATGGAGATCGTGACCTGGGTGCTGGAGGGTGCGCTCGTCCACCAGGACTCGACCGGGCACTCCGGCGTGATCTACCCCGGCCTCGCGCAGCGCATGAGCGCCGGCCGAGGCATCCTGCACTCGGAGAAGAACGACTCCTGGCAGGGCAAGGCCCACCGGGAACCTGTCCGGTTCATCCAAATGTGGGTGCTACCCGACGAGTCGGGCATGGACCCGGGCTACGAGCAGCTGGAGATCGAGGACCAGTTGCTGCGCGGCGGGCTCGTACCGGTCGCCTCCGGGCTGGGCAAGCACCGCGACGCCGCCGCGATCCGAATCCGGAACTCCGCAGCCGGGCTGTACGCGGCACGGCTGGCTCCCGGCGACACCGTGCAGCTGCCGGACGCACCGTTCCTGCACTTGTTCGTCGCGCGGGGCAGCGTGTCGTTGGAGCACACCGACGCCGAGGGCACCGGCCCGCTCGCCGACGGCGACGCCGTCCGGCTGACCGCGACCGGCGGCAGGCGCGTCACCGCGCGAGAACCGGCCGAGATACTCGTGTGGGAGATGCACGCGACGATCGTCGCGTGAGGAGGCAGCCATGACCGTCGACCCAGCCGCCATCGAGAAGCAGCGCGCGCTGCTCCGCGACACCTACCTGGAGCCCGCCGACCGGCGCCCGGCGTCGTCGGCGCGGGGCCTGCACCACACGGCGCTGATCAGCAGCAGCGTCGAGCGGACCATCTGGTTCTACCAGGACCTGCTGGAGTTCCCGCTGACCGAGCTCATCGAGAACCGTGACTACCCCGGTTCGTCGCACTTCTTCTTCGACATCGGCAACGGGAACCTGCTGGCGTTCTTCGACTTCCCCGGGCTCGACGTCGGTCCGTACGCCGAGGTGCTCGGCGGGCTGCACCACGTCGCGATCTCGGTGGAGCCGGAGCGCTGGGAGCACCTGGTGCGGAAGCTCTCCGACGCCGGCGTCGAGCACACCGTCCACAGCGGGGTCTCGGTGTACTTCCGCGACCCCGACGGCGCCCGCATCGAGCTCATCGGCGATCCGCTGGGCGAGATGTACGGCCAGCACGTCCTCTGAACGAACAGCAGCGCCCGGCGGCCGGAGCCGCCGGGCGCTGCTGTGTCCTGGCTCAGATCTCCAGTTCGCGCTCGATGCGGGCCAGCTTGTGGCGGGCCAGCGCCAGGTTCGCGCGGGACTTGTCGAGCATGAGGTACATGAACAGGCCCTTGCCCGACCGCGAGGTGACCGGGCGGATCACGTGGTACTGGGTGATCAGCGTGACCAGGATGTCCTCGATCGGCTCCTCGAGACGCATCAGCTCGAGCGTGCGCATCTTGGCGCGGACGAAGTCGGTCGTGCCGGCCGCGATGATGTCGAGGTCGAGGTCGCTCACCGAGGTGAGGGTGCCCAGCGGCATGCCGCTGTTGTAGTCGATGAGCGCGACACCGATCGCACCCTCGATGTTCATGGCTTCCTTGAGCGAAGCTTCCAGGTTCATGATTTGCACTCCTGTTCGTGCCGGGTTGTTCTGACTGGGATTACTTCCGTCGTGCTCGCCTGCGGTGGGCGCAGATCCTGGGTCCGCCCGTGCTCCGGCCGCTGGTGCGCGGCCCACGGCGGGTACCGGGGTGTACTCGTCGTCGACATGGGGGCCGTCGGTGTAGGGGGCCTCGGCGTATCGGGGGATCTCGGGATCCGACGACGTCGAGAGACGGCGGTGCCGTCCACGCGCGCGGGACCACCATCGGTTGCTGTTCAGCGCCAGCCACCCGCGGCGCCCTCCGCGGCGTCCACCAGCGAGCCGACCCGGTCGGCCAGCGCCCGAGCCTCGAGATGCAGGCGCCCGAGGTTGGTCTCGGCCGTCGCGAGCACGGTCAGCACCGCGTAGACGCCGGCCGCGTAGGTAACGACGTACCCGTAGGCGCCCCGCACCAGAGCTTCCTGGAACCGCCCGTGCCCGGCCTCGATCGCGACCCGCTCGGACAGCCCGAGCGTCGTCGCCGAGAGCGCCGCCATTCCCTCCGGCTGGACGCCGTGGGTGTCGTGCGCGATCAGCAGGCCGTCCGCTCGGGAGACGAGGCTGCCAGAGACGAACCGAACCCGGTCGCGCAGGCCACGGATCTCGGTCAGCACTTCGTGCGCGACGTCGTCCACGCGTCTCCCTTCGTAGCTCGTGGGTACCGAGCTCGGATTGACCGGCCCCTCCGGACGGTGCTCGGTCTGCGGGGGCATGTGCGGTTGGTAAGAGTTCGCTGGCTGGTGAAACGGGGTCTGCTGGGTGCCGCGGTCGCGGCGGGGAAGAGTCAGGAGAACTCCTGCAGGGCGTCTCGGACCCGCCGTAGCGAGGAGAGCGACGGTGGCTCGGCGAGGACCTCCGGCGGCGGGGACGGCCAACGCGGTCCGTCGCCCCCACCGGCGTCCGGAGCGTCCTGTCCGGCGCGCCCCTGCTGGCTGGGGCGTACGACCCTGGCCGGGCGCCCGCCGGCCAGCCGCCGTGGCAGTGGTGGCAGCGATTGGATCTGCTCCACGTCGCCCGGAGCGGACGCGCCCCCGGGCGGCGCGCTCTCCGGGGGTGCGGGGGCTACGGGGGCCGCGGGGGTTACGGGGGCCGCGGCGCGGGACGCGCCGTTCGGGCCGCCGGCAGTGGTCGGGCGCTTCGGCAGCGCCTTCTTCGGCGCCGTCTCGGTCGCGGACGGGGCCAGCAGCAGACCGGCCGCCGCGAGCCGCCGCACCTCGAGCAGAGTGGCGAAGCCCGCCCGCCCGAGCTGTCTGGCCAGTTCCAGCGGTGTCCGCCGCCCGTCGGCGTTGAGCAGCAACTCCCAGCGCACGGCGTCGACGACGATCTGGTCCCTGGGCAGGCGCGGCACCAGCGCGAGCGGTGCGTCGTCGAACTCCGACGACGGGAACGCCCCGGTCAGCAACTCACGGCGGTGTGCCACCTCCCGCACCAGCCGCTCGACGTCGACACGCAGCGATCCGCCGAACCAGGACCGCTCCCCCGCCACGAACCGCACCGATCTCGGCGCCGCCGCGAGCGCGAAGTACGCCGCGTCGAACAACGCGCCGTTGACGCAGAGCTCCAGCTCGCCCTGGCTCAGGTAGCCCTGCTCGACCAGGAGCGCAGCGACCCGCCCGGTCGGGCCGCCGACGGTGAGCACCGAGTCCCAGACGTCGGTGGAGAGCCGGCCGGACGCGGTGAGAACGGCGCCGATGCCGGGCGCGGCCTCGGCGTCGATGTGGGTGACCGCGCCGTCCTGCAGGTAGATCACGGCCCCGAGAGCCGCTTCGACGTGCAGCGCTCCGGTCGCGTCGAGTGCGGCCAGTTCGCGCAGGGCCTTCACCCCGGTCATCTCGCGGGCTCCGCGACGCTCACCGCGTTCTTCTCGACCGACCCCTGCGGACGGCGTTCGGCCTGCGGAAACGGGTGAGGTCGAAACGAGCTCACTGGAGCACCAGCTCCTCGGCGAGACGACCGAGCTGCAGCCGTGCCATCGCGAGGTTGCTCTGACCGCGGTCGAGCCACAGGTGCAGGAAGAACCGGCCGTCGAACTGGGTGTGGAGGAATCGCAGCAGGTCGTAGCGCCCCGCGGCGGTGAGCACGATGTCCTCCCACCGATCGATCTCCTCGCCCGGGCTGCCGAAACGCTCCGGGCCGACGAACGCGGAGTTGTCGCGCGCCGCGCGGACGACCTCGGTGGCCCCGGCGGCTGCGGCGTCCGGACCCCCGTGCGGCCAGTCACCGACCGTGCCGACGACGAGCCCGCTGGTGAAGTCGACGAGGTTCGCCCCACGCGCGCCGGCGATCGCCATCGCACGCTGGAGACTCTCGTCAATTCCCGGCATCGCTCGCCCCTCCGTCACGGTGACACCATTCACCGAGCGGTGGTAAACGGCAATTTCCGTCGCGGCGGACGCCTCCGCCACCAACGGCCCCAACGAGCACCCTAGCGCGCACTTAACGCTGCTTCCACTGGCCTTAACAAAGATCCAGGAGTTGCACCCGTTCTACACCGGGGCATCACGAAGAGTCGCGCGGCAACTACGGAATGCCCTTGGCGGTTGGGGCATTTCGACTTCCTCCGAACGCATAAACATTCGTCGCCCGCCGTCGTCGTGAGTGTCCGCGCGAGGTCGCTCGCACGCACTGTCGACTCGCCGATACCGCTCCTGCCTGCGATAATCCCAGCCGCACCGACGAGCGAGCACCTTCCGTGACCGGCGGGACCGCCTCGGACCGGGCGACTCCCGGCGGGTCGATAACCGTCCAATCAGTACTTTCAATCGGCGCGGGGACATCGCGATGCGCGGTTCGGAACTGACGTAATCGCAGCATCCACGCCACTTCACGACACGCGTTCCCGGCCGGAGGCCAACCGCGCGATCCGCAAATGCGCCCGGCATTACCGTGCCCGGCGAAAGGCGTATGTGATCACGCTCCGGAAGGGCGTGCAGCGTGCGGAATTCGGCTGAGCAATTGGGGCCGAAATCCGGGAACTTTCGCGGGCATGCCGTGTCGGCGTGCCCGCGGACGCACCCGGACCGCCGATGGCATCCCCTCGGTGCGTGTCCGTTCCGTGCGCGAAGATCACGAGGTGAGCACCTATCTCGCCCTGCTGCGGGGCATCAACGTGAGCCGTCACCAGCGGATCGCGATGGCCGATCTGCGTGCGCTGCTGACCGGTCTCGGCTACACCGACGTCGCCACTCACCTCCAGAGCGGCAACGCGCTGTTCCGCAGCGGAGGCACGCCGGAGGCCCTCGCCGGCGAGATCGAGGCCGCCATCGCCACGGAGCTGGGCCTCACCGTCCGGGTGCTCGTCCGGAGCGGGGACGAGCTGCGCCGCGTCGTCGAGGCGAACCCACTCGCCGAGGTCGCCACCGATCCGTCGAAGCTGCTCGTCACGTTCCTGTCGGCGCCCACCGCCGACGCGGACCTGGACGCCGTCGACCCGTCCGGGTACGCCCCCGAGGTCATGGCGATCGGGTCGCGGGAGGTCTATGTCTGGTACCCCGACGGCGTCCGCAAGGCCAAGCTGAGCCCGCTGTTCTTCGAGAAGCGCTACCCGGCGGAAGCTCGGGCGGCGGCGACCGCGCGGAACTGGAACACGCTCACGAAGCTGGTGACGATGCTCGGCTGAGCAACCGCCGCGGGTCGTGGAGCAGGACGGCCGCACGTACACGGAGTGGGGCTCACCCACGTACGGGACGAGCCCCACTCCGTGCGACGCGCCCCACCCCGGCCCGCCGGTGGAGCGGCGGGTTCAGACCGCGTCGCGCAGTTCCTGCGGGACGACGTCCGCGTAGCCCGCCGCGCGCCACGCCAGGATCGCCGCACCCAGCCGACCCGCGGAGCCGCCGAGCGGGGAGTTCGCCACGTCCGGGGCCGGACGCCAGGCCAGTGCGGCCTGCAGCTTGGTCCGCACCGGTCGCAGAAGCGCGTCGCCCGCCCCGGTGAGCCCGCCGGCCAGCACGACCAGCGCCGGATCGAGCAGCAACGTCGCCGTGGCCAGCGCCAGGCCGAGCGCGTCTGTCGCTTCCCGCCAGACGCGCGCCGCCACGACGTCCGAGTCGAGAGAGTCGGCGATGTCCGCGGCCGTCGCGCCCGCACGGCCTCCGGCCGCCGCGTACCGGCGGGCGATGCCCGACGCGGACGAATACACCTCCAGGCAGCCGCGCTGACCGCAGGCGCAGTCCTCGCCGTCGGGGTAGACCGGCAGGTGACCGAGCTCGCCCGCGCTGCCGTCCGCGCCGGCCAGCGGCTTGCCGTCCACGATCAACCCGGCGGCGATGCCGGTGCCCAGCACGACGACCATCAGGTCCCGGGTATCGCGCCCCAGGCCGATCTCGCTCTCGGCCACGGCCGCCGCCCGGCAGTCCTGCTCCAGGACGACCGGGACACCGACCTCGGCGGCGACCAGCGCCGCCAGCGGCGTGTTCCGGAAGCCGAGGTTGACCGCGTGCCTGGCGACACCGGCCGCCGTGTCGACGATGCCGGGCACCGACAGGCCGACGCCGACCGTTCCGGCGACCGCCAGCTCGCGGGCCACCGCCCGCACCCGGGTCACCACTTCCTCCGCGCCCAGGGCGGCCCCCGTCGGACGGTCGAGCCGGGCCAGCTCCCGGCCGTCGGCGCCGATGAGGGCACCCTTGATCGTCGTCCCTCCGATGTCGAGCGTGACCACCGTGGGCGCTGAGTTCACCGTCATTTCACCGATCCGGCGGTCAAGCCACCCACGAGGTGCTTCTCGATCACCGCGAACAGGATGACCACCGGCACGATCGCGACGATCGACGCGGCGAACAGCTGGTCCCAGTTCTGGTCGTAGCCGGTGACGTAGGAGCTGATGCCGACCGTCAGCGGCTTCTTGTCGTCGTCCTGCATCAGCGTCAGCGCGACGACGTACTCGTTCCAGACCGCGATGAACGTGAAGATCGTCGCGGTGACGACGCCCGGCAGCGTCAGCGGGAGCATGACGCGCAGCATCGTGCCGACCCGGCCGTTGCCGTCCAGCTCGGCGGCCTCTTCCAGCTCGCGCGGCAGGGCGGCGAAGAAGCCGTGCATGATCCAGACCGCGAACGCCAGGTTGAACGCGGCGTTCGTGAGGATCAGCGCCCCGTACGTGTTCACCATCGAGAGCTCGAAGAACTCCCGATAGATGCCGACGACCAGCGACGTGGGCGCGAACATCTGGGTGACCAGCACGAGGAACAGGAACGCGGTCTTGCCGGGGAACTTGAACCGCGCGGTGAAGTACGCCGCCGGGATCGCGACCAGGATGACGATCAGCGTCGAGGCGAACGACACCAGCACCGAGGTCTTCAGCCAGTTCTGGAACCGGGAGTCGCCGAGGATCTCGCCGTACGCGTCGAGCTGCCAGTGCTGCGGCAGGAACGTCGGCGGGCTCGCCAGCGCCTCGGAGCCCGGCCGCAGCGAGTCCAGCAGCATGACCAGGTACGGGGCCAGGAAGACGAGCGCGACCAGCAGCCCGAAGACCGGCAGCATCACCGGGCGCACCCGGCGCCAAGTCAGCGTCATGCCTCCTCCTCTCGCCACTTGACCAGCCGCAGGTAGAGCACCACCGCGACCAGGATCAGGAGGACGTTGAACACACCGGCCGCCGCCGACATGCCGACGTCACGGTCGGCGCTCTTGAACGCGAGCTTGTACATGAAGGTGATCGTCGTGTCGTGCGTGTAGCCCGGGTTCCGGTCGTTGAGCGTCCAGATGATCGGGAACGAGTTGAACACGTAGATCATGTTGAGCACGGCCGAGACCAGCAGCGCCGGCCGCAGCAGCGGGAGCGTCACCCGCCGGTAGGCCTGCCACGGGCTCGCACCGTCGATGCGAGCGGCCTCGTGCACCTCGTCCGGAATGGAGTTCAAGCCGGCGAGCAGCACGTACGCGGTGAAGGGGATCGAGACCAGGACGCCGACCAGGATCATCGACGGCATCGTCCAGGTGTCGTCACCGAGCCAGTCGACCGGCTCGGAGATGACGTGCAGCTTGGTCAGGAAGACGTTCAGGATGCCGTGGTAGTAGTCGAAGATCAGCGTGAACAGCCGCGCGGTGATCACCAGCGACGCCGCCCACGGCACCAGCACGGCCCAGCGCACCAGCCGTCGTCCGAAGAACTCCTTGGACAGGAACTGGGCGAGACCGAGGCTCAGCACGACCGTGATCAGCACGACCGCCGCGACCCAGATCAGCGTGTTGAGCAGCACGGTCCCCAGCGCGGGATGGCTCAGCACGTCAGCGTAGTTGTCGCTGCCCGCGGAGCCCCGCCGCAGGCCGGTGATCGAGTACTCGCCGGTGGACGCGCGGACCAACTCGATCGCCGGGTAGATGACGACGCCGAGGATCAGCGCGAGCGCCGGGCCGAGCCAGATCAGCGCCACCCACCAGGGCGCGCGGCCGCGCATCGTCCGCCGCGGTGTCTTGGTCTTTGTCGTGGAAGCCGGCGCACCCGGAGCGGCGCCCGGCGCACCGACCCCATCTTCTGGGTCGGGCGCCGGGCCGGCCGCGAGCGCGCCGGGCTGGGAGTCAGCCCGGGACGCCATGTCAGCCGCCGTTTTCCGCGGTCTTCTGCAGGTCGTCCAGGACCTTCTTCGGGTCGCCGGACGGCGACACCGCAGTGCCCAGGTTCTGCTGGACGGCGAGCTTGATCTTGTCCCACGCCGGGTCGTCGGTCGGGGTCAGGTGCACGTTCGGGAGCGTGTCCAGGTAGACCTTGAGCGACGCCTCCGAGGAGAACTCCTGCAGCCCGGACTTGGTGACCGGGAGGAAGCCCTCGGACTTGATCCAGGTGTTGACCTGGTCCTTGGAGTAGTACAGCTCGTAGAACTTCTTGACGGCTTCCTGGTTGCCGTCCTTCTTGAACGCCATCAGGTAGTCGGTGACGCCGTAGGTCTGCGGGGCACTGCCGTCCTTGGTCGGCATCGGGGCGATGCCGTACTTGACGTTCTTGTACTTGGTGTCCAGGTCGCCCTGGAGCGGACCGAAGCCCACGATCATGCCGGCCTTACCGGAGGTGAACAGCGGGAACGCGCCGTCGGTCCGGTTCGTCTTGCCGGGGTTGTTCTGGGTGACCTTGTCCTTGGCCGAGAGGTCCTTGAGGAACTGCAGGGTCTCGACGTTCTTCGCGGAGTTGATCGTCCACTTGCCGTCGGACTTCCAGTCGCCGCCGTTGTTGAACATCCAGATCGAGTACTCGGCTTGGGCCTCTTCCGGACCGAGCGGCTGCGCGTAGCCGATCGCGCCGTTGCCCAGCGCCTGCACCTTCTTGGCGTCCGCGACGAACTCGTCCCAGGTCTTCGGCGGGTTCGCGATGCCGGCCTTGGCGAAGAGGTCCTTGTTGTAGAACAGCGCCCGCGCCGACGAGAGGTCCGGGAAGCCGTACATCTTGCCGTTGTACGTACCGCTCTTGACGAACGCGTCGATCAGGTCCGACTTGACGCTGTCGGTCAGCACCTCGTCGGAGTTGTAGAGCAGACCGTCCTTGGCGTAGCTGGCGTACGCGTTCAGGTTCAGGATGTCCGGCGGGTTGCCGTTCTGGACCATGGTGCTCGCCTGCTGGTCGATGTCGTTCCAGCTGATGATCTGCAGGTTCAGCTTGACGCCGGTCTTGTCCTCGTACGTCTTCTTGAACGCATTCCAGAACGTGGCCGTGTGGTCCTTGCTGTACTCGGCGATGACGACCTTGATCTCCTTGGCGCTGTCACCGCCGCCGGAGTTGCCCGCGTCATCGGCGCCGGTGCCGCCGCTGCACGCGGCCAGCCCCAAAGCCAGCGCGGTCGCACCGGCCAGACGCGCGATCCAGCGCGCCTTGCCCATTGCACCCATGCGTTTCCTCCTGAGGGTGGGCGCCGAAGCGCCCGGAGTGGGAGTGACCTGTCGAACCGCGGGCAGCGCTGCCGGGTTATTAACGAATGGTTCGTTAGTACAGCCCGGTGTGACGCACGTCAATCGGTCTCCGGGTACGTGACCGAGTCGTTATCGCATCTCGACGAGCGTTACCGAGCCGGTTTCGGGCTCGCGTCGTGACGGTTACGCAGACGCTCAGGCGTCGGGGTGGGCCAGCAGGCGGGCCTCGACGTGGTCCAGGCCGCGGCGGACGGCGCCGAGCGCGACGGCGTCGCCACCGAGGTCGGACAGCACGAGGCGGGGCGAGGTCAGGATCCGCGGCCTCAGGTGCCGCTCGATCGCCGCGAGCAGCGTCTCGCCCGCCCGCGACAGACCCCCGCCGATGATCACTTCACCCGGGTCCAGCACCAGCAGCATCGCCGCCAGGCCACGAGCAAAACGGGCGGCGATGCGGTCCACGACCGCGAGGGCTGCCGGGTCACCCTCGGTGGCCGCCGCGAACACGGCCGTCACGGCGTCGGGGGCCGGCCTGGCCGAGACGGCGACCGATCCCTCCGGGGAGGCCGGCGGGGCCGGCGGGGCGGGCGAGTTGCCGTTGCGTGCCGCCAGCGCGTCGGCGGCGTCGGCGAGCTCGGCGATCGCCTGGGTGCCGACCATCCGCTCGAACGGGCCCTGCTCGCTCATCCCGCTGGTGGCACCGACCCGTCGCGTCGGGTCGGGCGCTTCCAGACCCGAGAACACGTCCGCGAAACCGATCTCGCCCGCCGCTCCGTGCGCTCCGCGGTACGGCTTGCCGTCGATGATGATCCCCGCACCGATACGGACGCCCCAGTGCACGAACACCAGGCTGTCGCTGCCCACTGCGGCACCGCACCAGCGCTCCCCCAGCACGGCCAGGTTGATGTCGTTCTCGATCAGCACCGGCGACGAAGTGATCGCGCGCAGCTCGTCCACCACCGGCAGGTGCGCCAGGCCGGGGATGCCTGGCGCGAGCGACACCTCACCGGCGTCCTCCTCGACGATGCCCGGCGTCCCGACCACCACCGCCCACACGTCGTCGCCGACCAGGCCCGCCTTGGCCAGCCCCTCCGCGATGGTCTCGCGCACCGACTGCAGCAGCCCGGCACCGGTCGCGCCTTCCCCGATCGTCACCTGCTGGGCGGCCACGACCTTGCCGGCCAGGTCGGCGACCATCACGATCACCTTGTGCGACCCGATGTCCACCCCGACGACGTGACCGACCTCCGCGCGGAACCGGATCCACTGTGCGGGGCGGCCCATCGAGACCTGCGCGGTCTCGTCGACGTCGACGACCAGGCCGGCCTCCCGCAGCTCGGCGACGGCCCTGGTCACGGCCGGACGGGAGAGGCCGGTGGCCTGCATGAGGTCGGCCACCCGGGCCGGCGAGTGCTCACGCACGGCTCGCAGCACGGCTCGTGCGTTGATCTGCCGCAACACGTGCGGGCCCCGGGCGGACTCGTGCGGCTGCACCGTGCTTCCTCTTCTCTGTAGTCGCGCATCCCCCGCTGACGCGGACACCTGACCGTAACCCGGCGGCCCACACGCGAGCCGCGCCCGTCCCCGGAGGGACGGGCGCGGCGTCGGCGATCCTGCGTCAGGGCACCATCCAGGAGAGCACCGCCGTGGACTGCAACCAGCTGAGCAGGCAGATGCCCGCCAGGAAGACCATGCTCCACCCGACGACCCGCCGGAAGATGTCGCCCTCGGAGTTGTCGAGACCGACCGCTGCCGCGGCGATCGCCAGGTTCTGCGGGGAGATCATCTTTCCCAACACGCCGCCGGAGCTGTTCGACGCCGCCATCAGCGTCGCCGACAGGTCGGCCTGGTTCGCGGCGGTCACCTGCAACGCGCCGAACAACGAGTTCGACGACGTGTCCGATCCGGTCACCGCCACACCGAGCCACCCCAGGACCGGTGAGATCAACGCGAACAGACCGCCGGCCCCGGCCATCCAGGTACCGAGCGTGACGGTCTGGCCGGAGGCGTTCATCACGAACGCCAGCCCCAGCACCGTCATCACGGTGAGGATCGCCCACTTGAGCTGGTTGAGCGTCGCACCGTAGGCACGCAGCGCGCGGCCCACCGACACCCGCAGGGCTACCATCGTGATCAGGCCTGCGACCAGCATCTGCGTGCCCGGCGTCGTCAGCCAGTTCAGCTTGAACGCGACCATCGACAGCTCTTTGCCTGCCGTGTTGGTGAGGTGCAGCCCGGGCCACTGGACCGTCTGCGTCGCCCGGTCGAGCAGCTCCTTCACCGGGCCGATCTGGCACAGGACGAAGACGCCGATGATGATCCCGTACGGAGCGTAAGCACGAACGACCTCGGCCCGCGAGTCCGGCAGTGCCGCTCCGCCGCCAGTGGTGCGCCCGACCTCGCCACCCGGCTCGGTGTCCGCGGCGGTGGCCCCGCCACCGGTGAGATCGCGGTCCGGATCGGCGTCGGGGTCCTTCGCGGCGAGCGCGTGTGCCGTGACCGGCGTCGCCAGTGGACGCCGCAACCGGACCGCCGCCACCAGTGCGGCCACCGACACCAGCGACGCCACGACGTCGGCGAGCGGCACCGAGACGAAGTTCGACGTCACGTACTGCGCGAGACCGAACGCCGCACCGCAGACCAGCGCGTAGAGCCAGGTCTCCCGCAGGCCGCGGGCACCGTCCACGATCCACACCAGCACCACCGGGACGAACACGGCCAGGATCGGCGTCTGCCGCCCGACCATCGCGCCGAGCGTGTCGCTGTCGATGTCGGTCACGGTGCCGAGCGTCAGGATCGGTGTCGCCATCGCGCCGAACGCGACCGGTGCGGTGTTCGCGGTGAGCGCCAGCACCGCGGACTTCAACGGGGTGAACCCGAGCGCCATCAGCATCACCGAGGTGACCGCCACCGGGGTGCCGAATCCGGCCAGCGCCTCGATCAGCGCGCCGAACGAGAACGCGATGATGATCGCCTGGATGCGCCGGTCGTCACTGACCCGGGTGAAGCTGCGCCGCAGCACGTCGAAGTGTCCCGTCGCGACGGTCATGTTGTAGACCCAGATCGCGTTGATGACGATCCAGAGAATCGGGAAGAAGCCGAACGCGGCGCCCTCGGACGTCGCCAGCAGCGCCTGGCCGACCGGCATCCCGTAGACGCCGATCGCGACGACGAGTGCCACCGCCAGCGCCACCAGCGACGCGATCCACGCCCGCAGGCGGAACGCTCCGAGTAGGACGAAGAGGACCAGTAGGGGGATCGCGGCGACGAGCGAGCTCCACGCGAGCGAGTGGGCGACGGGGTCGAGCACCTGTTGGTACACGTGGCCACCTCCCCGGAGAGCCGTGCTCTCCGTGCCAGCCCCCCCGTCGGACAGCAGTGCCACTCGATGATCGCGCCGATCGCTGCGGAGTGCGACCGACTCGTCATCACTGAGTGAACTCGCCGGCCGGACGCGACGGCTCAGCCGCGCCAGCGTCCCAGCGCGACCTCGGTGGCCCGCTCGACGGCGGCCTGCACGACGGCCGGCGCCGGCCGCTCGTCCAGATCCTCCAGCAGCACCTGGAGCGCGGCGGACACCGCACCGGCGAAGGCGCCGGCCATCGCCGTCGCACTGACGTCGTCGAGCTCGTCCGGGAACGCGGCCGCGAGGTAGCGCCCGATCTCGCGCGTCACCTCGGACTGGACCTGCAGCGCGCGCCCCCGGACCGCGGGCACCGTCCGGATGACGTCGAGTCGCAGCGCGGCGAGCCGGCCGCTCAGGTCGTCGCTGTCTTCGCCCACGATCCGCAGCGCGGCGAGCAGGACGTCGGCCGGCCGGTCGTCCGGTCCGCGCGCGGCGATCGCCTCCCGCGCCGCGCGCAGCCGGGCCGCGGTCTCCGGGAACAGCAGCTCCTCCTTGCTCGAGAAATACCCGAAGAACGTGCGGGTGCCGATGTCGGCCGCGGCAGCGATGTCGGCGACCGTCGTGCGGTCGTAGCCGTGGCGCTCGAACAGCTCGGTGGCGGCTTCCACGATCGCCTTTCGCGTGCGGGCGCGCTTCCGGTCGCGGAGTGACATGGGGTCGAGCTTACGGCAGCGAACGCGAGTCGGCATTCATTGCGAAATTGCACTGAGTGCGATTATTGTCGGAGGCATGACCTCCGTCCTGATCTCCGGAGCCGGCGTGGCCGGCTCGACGCTCGCGTACTGGCTGGCCCGCAACGGCTTTCACCCCACCGTGGTCGAGCGGTGGGCGGGCCTGCGCTCCAGCGGCAACCCGGTCGACGTCCGCGGGGCGGCGCTGCCGGTCGCCGAGAAGATGGGGGTGGTCCCGCAGCTGCGGAAGTACGCCACCCACGCCACGGGGATGCGGATCGTCTCCGGCTCCGGCCGCACGCTCGCGCGCCTGTCGATGCTCGGCGAGGGCATCGAGTTACCGCGCGCAGACCTGTCCGCGGTGCTGGCACGGGCCGCGGAGGGCGACGCGGAGTTCGTCTTCGACGACACGATCGTCGCGTTGCAGCAGGACCCGGGCGGGGTCGACGTGACGTTCGAGCGGAGCGCGCCCCGCCGCTTCGACCTGGTGATCGGCGCCGACGGCTTGCACTCGACGGTCCGGCGGCTGGTGTTCGGCCCGGAGCAGCGCTTCCTCCGGCACGCCGGGCTCTACGTCGCGACGCTGCCGCTGGGCACCCCGCCCGAGTATCCGCACGACGTGGTGGCCCACAACGTGCCGCGGCGGCTGGTGGCGATCCACCCGGCCCGCGGCGAGGCGGGGGTCGCGTTCATCTTCCGGGGGCCGGCGTTCGACGGCTTCGACCACCGCGACACCGCACAGCACAAGCGGATCGTCACCACGGTCTACCGCGACGTCGGATGGCGGGTGCCCGCCCTGCTCGAACACGTCGAGAACGCCGACGACCTGTACTTCGACGCCGTGAGCCAGGTGAGGCTGCCGCGCTGGTCGATCGGGCGGGTCGCGCTGGTCGGCGACGCCGCGTCCTGCGTGTCGCTGCTCGGGGACGGGTCGAGCCTGGCGATGGCCGGTGCCTACACGCTGGCGTCGGCGCTCGCGGACGGGGGCGGATTCGCCGCCTACGAAGCGCACCATCGGCGCCTGACCACGCCCAAACAACGCCGCATCGGCCTCGGCGCGGGCCTCCTGGTGCCGAAGACCCGCACCGGCATCGCCCTGCGCAACACCGCCGCGCGGGTGAGCAGCCTCCGGGATTGAGCCGTCGCGTCAGCCCGAGACGGTGCCCGCGTGCTGGTTCAACTTGCGGTAGACCGGGGCGAGCTGTTTGTGCAGCATCTTGTACACCCCGAAGACGTCCTCGTAGGCGGCGTGCGTCGTCGCGTCGGGTTCGAAGCAGTGGTCGTTGCGCGCCAGGCCCCCGATGTCGGAGAACGTGACCAACCCGGCGCCGACCGCGCCGATCCAGCCCGCGCCGCGGGCGTTGACCGCGACCGGCCGGGCATCCCGCCGGATCTCGACGCCGAGCACGTCGGCGAAGATCTGGCACCAGGAGTCCGACCGGGCGCCGCCGCCGGTGATCACCAGCGACGTCACCTTCTCCCCCAGGAAGCGGTCGACGGCGCCGGTCAGCCACCGCGTGTTGAAGGCGACGCCCTCGAACACCGCACGCAGCAGGTCGGAGCGGTTCGTGTCGAGCGAGATGTTGAAGAAGCCGGCCCGGAGCTTCGGGTCGTCGACCGGGGCGCGCTCCCCGTAGAGCCACGGCGTGTACAGCACGCCGTTGGCGCCCGGCGGCACGGTCGGCAGGATGCGGTCGAACGCGTCGAAGATCGAGCCCTCGTCGCGGGTCACGTGACCGGCGCTCACGATCGGATCGTCGAACTCGACGACCTTGTCACGCAGCCAGGTCAGGTTGGCACCGGCGGTGGCCTGCAGCGCGGTCATCAGGTACCGGTCGGGCACCGCGCAGGGCACCGAGGCGATCTGCGCGAACACGTCGGTCTTCTTCTTCCGGACGTGCGCGGCGATCCACGACGACGTCCCCAGGTAGAGGTGCGGCTCGTTGTCGCCGACCGTGCCCGCGCCGACGGCCGCCGCGGTGTTGTCGATCGCCCCCGCGACCACGCGGATCGACGGCGGGAGCCCCAGGTGGGCAGCGGCCTCCGGCGACAGCTCCCCGATCACCTCGGTGCACGCGACGATCGGCGGGAACTTGTCGCGGTCGATACCGCTGGCGGCGACCAGCGCCGGTGAGTAGCGGACCTCTCCGGGCTTCCGGTTGTCGGTGACCCACGACGTCAGGATCGAGTCGACGGTCGCCACGGTCCGGCCGGTCAGCTTGAGATTGATCCAGTCCAGGACGTTGAGGAACGTCGCCGTGCGGTCGTAGACGTCGGGCCACTCGTCCCGGATCAGCAGCATGTGCGCGGCCGGGTCCTTGCCGGTCGGCGACGGCATGCCCCCGGTGAGCCGCAGCCAGCGGGCGATCCGGCGCACGGCGATGCCGTCCATCGCGGGGAAGCCACCGAACTGCTTGCGCAGGTGCGCCGCGCCGCGCATGTCGAGCCAGGTGACGCACCGGGTCAGCGGCTCGCCGGCTGCGTCGACCGGGATCGTGCCCTCGCCCTGCGTCGACGAGCAGATGGTGGTCACTGCCCGCACGTGGTCCGGGTGGGCACGGGCGAGGTCAGCGACGACCTCGGCGAGCGCGTTCCACCAGTCGTACGGGTCCTGTTCCGCGCCGCCGCCAGGCAGGACGTGCAGCGGCACCCCGCGCTCGGCCCAGCCGGTGACCGTGCCGTCCGCCGCGACCAGCGCCGCCTTCATCCCGGAGGTGCCCAGATCGAGGCTGAGCACCTGGGGCTCGACCGTCACACGCCCTCCACCAACGCGAAGACCTGATCGAACCGGGCCAGCGCGTCGTCGATCACCTCGTCGGTGTCGGCCATCGACGTGTACAGCCGCGACCCGGCGAGCGTGATGATGCCGTGCGCGGCGAAGGCCGCGCTCATCTGCTCCATCAGGTGCTTGCGCGGCTTGTTCTCCTTCAGCAGCTTGACCGGGTGCCGCATGTCGAGCAGCATCACGCCGCTGGTCTCCAGGTGGACGATCGAGCCCTGGTTGTGGGCGACGTAGGGCAGGCCGTACTTGTCGATGATGCGCTGCAGACCGCGGGTGAGCCGGTCACCGGCGCGCCCGGCGAGCACCGGGGCGTTGGTCCGCGCCATCTCCTCGATCGCGAAGTAGCCGGCCGCGCAGGAGAGCGGGTTCGCGCTCAGCGTGCCGCCGACCTGCACGTGGGCGCCGTTCTTGCCGTCGAGTCCGGAGCCGAACACCGCCATGACGTCGGCACGCCCGCCGACGCCGCCTGCCATCGGGTAGCCACCGGAGACGGCCTTGCCCAGCACGGTCAGGTCCGGCGTCACCCCGAAGTACCCGGCCGCTCCGCCGAGCCCCATCCGGAAACCGGTGACGACCTCGTCGAAGATGAGCAGCGCGCCGAACTCGTCGCAGAGTTCGCGGACCTTCGCGTTGTAGTCGCGCGGCACCGGCCGGGTGCCCGACTCCGGCCCCACCGGCTCGACGATGACCGCCGCGGTACCGCCCCGCAGCCGGTTCTCGGTCAGCTTCCGCTTGAGCAGCCCCAGATCGTGCGGGAAGGCCTCCCGGGTGCTGCTCGTGGCGCCGAACGGGATGCCCTTCGCGTTCATCCGGTACGTGCCCGGGACGCGGAGGCCGTAGACCATCGTGTCCGACCAGCCGTGGTAGGCGCCGCCGACCTTGATGACGACGTTCTTGCCGGTGAACGCACGGGCGCCGCGGACCGCCGCCATCACGGCCTCGGTGCCGGAGCCGAGCGAGCGGTACATCTCGATGTGCGGCATGTACCGGTTGATGATCTCGGCGAGCTTGAGCTCGTACTCGTGGAAGAGGCCGGTGACCGGGCCGGACGCCTTGATCACCTCGGCGACCTTCTCGTTGACCGGCGCGTAGTTGCTGCCGAGGATCGTCGGACCGCCGGCCTGGAGGAAGTCGATGTACGTGTTGCCGTCGCGGTCGGTGAGGTAAGCACCGTCGGCCCGGTCGATCGCGAGCGGGAAGGGGTAGTTGAAGGCCAGGTTGTGCTGGACCCCGCCGGGGATGCGCTGCTTGGCCCGGTCGGTGATCTCCTTGCTGCCCCGGCACTTGGTCTCGAAGTAGTTCAGTACGTCGAGCATCGCGTCGTGGCGCAGGCCCCGGATCGGCTGGGCGACCAGGGCCTTGAGCCGGCGCATCGTGTCGTCGACGTCGGGGTAGGTGCTGATCGCGTAGCCGAGGCGGGCGGCTTCGGACTCGACCGGCTGCGGCGCAGGGGCGTGGGGCTCGCCGCCGGTCGACGCGGACGGGGCCGCGACCGGGTCGTCGCCGGCGGACGCGGCGAGGTCGGCCACCCCGGCGACGAGCCCGTCGTCGGTGGCCGGTACGGCAGCGGCCTCGGCGTCGGTGGTGTCCGTCGCCGGGGGCGCGGCCGAGCCGGCCGGCGCACTCACCGGCTCGGCCGCAGTCGCGGGCTCCGCAGCGCCCGCCGTCTGGAGCGCCGCGGAGCCCGCGGGCTCGGTGCCGGAGCCCGCCGCGGCGGGTCCGGGCGTGATCGTCGCGGCCTGCGCAGCGACGCTGGGGAGCTGCTCGTCGATCGGGACGCGGACCGGCGGCACCGCGGCCGTGATCTGCGCGGCGATCCGCTTCTCGTCCTTGCGGAGCTTCGTGAACGCGACCTCCCGGATCGCGTCCGGGATCGTGTAGACCTTGCCGGATTCGGTGGTCAGCGCCAGCAGGTAGGCCAGCGACACCTTCTCCAGCAGCGCCATGTTGAACACG
>Ga0190269_10000170_pt1 | contig 33888 bp, 32 predicted proteins | sample Popmic249IS_FD_133749 | JGI IMG/M metagenome (GOLD analysis project Ga0190269, IMG submission 133749) | Populus adjacent soil microbial communities from riparian zone of Blue River, Arizona, USA - 249 IS | ecosystem: Environmental > Terrestrial > Soil > Riparian zone | place: USA: Arizona... | reverse complement strand
CGGCCCGACGCGGGCCCGGATTCCGATCTCGCCGAGCGCCTCCACCACCGGGTCGATGAAGCGCACGGTGCCGGCCTCGAGGAACGTCGTGGTGCCCGACTTGAGCATCTCCAGCGCGGCGAGCTGCGCGGAGACGTGCTCGTCCTCTTCGGAGTAGTAGGTGTGGATCGGTGTGAGCCACTCGAAGACGTTCTCGATGAACGGCGTGTCGTCGGGCACGAAGCCCCGGGTCAGTGGCTCGCCGGTGGCGTGCACGTGCGTGTTGATCAGGCCCGGCGTCACGACGAAGCGGCGCCCGTCGACGACGTCGTCGGCCCGCCACGCCGCCCGGACGTCGGCCGTCTTGCCGACGGCCGCGATCAGGCCGTCCTTGATCGCTACCGCCGCGTCGGTGATCACGTGCCGCTCGTCGTTCATGCTGACGACGGTCGTGCCGACGACGAGCGTGTCGGCATGCTGGGGCTCGGTCATGAAGCTCCTCCGGACGAGGTGATGAGGTGCACGCGCTGGCGGGGGACGGGCTCCACGACGGCGACGGTGTGGGCCCGGCGCTCCGCGCACCACGCGGCCAGCGCCGGCTCGGTCAGCCCCCGGCCGAGGGTCGAGGCGCGCATGGTCAGGGCGAGCGTGAGGTCGTGGACGGCGCCGGTGTAGGTGTCCGCCGGCGCACCGTCGGGAGGGCGGAAATAGTCGGCGACGACGAGCACGCCGTCGTCGGTGAGCAGGTCCAGCGCGCGCCCGACGAGCGCCGCGGCGCGCGGGCCGGGCTCGGCGCGCAGCACGTGGGCGAGGATCACGACGGAGGCCTTCCGCGCCGGGAGCTCCACGTCGAGGTAGTCGCCGCCGAGCAGCGTCACCTCGTGACCGGCCAGCCGGTCGCGCGCGGCCGGCAGCACGTGCGGCAGGTCGACGCCGATCGCCCGCACCTGCCCCGGTGACGCGGGCGCTTCGAGGAACGCCGACAGCCAGGCTCCGGATCCGCAGCCGAGGTCGACGACCAGGCCGGTGCCGTCCCAGTGGGAGCGGGTGCGCAGCTCGGCCGCCACGCCGCGGGCGACGGCGGCCTGGGTGGCCGCGGTCGCGGCGACCAGCTCCGGGTAGAGCGCGTCCAGCGCGGACCGCACCTCCCCGGCCGGTTGCCCGCCGCGGAGCGTGTCGGCGAGCGCCGGCCACCCCTGCTTCGGCCCGGGGGAGTGCCGTACGAGCCCGACCATCGAGGCCGGCGACGACGCGACCAGGAAGCGCTCGGCCGCTGCGGAGTTGCTCCACCGCTCGCCGTCGGTGGCGAGCAGGCCTTTCGCCGCGAGCAGCTGGGCGAGCAGTGCCAGGTCGGCCGGGTCGGGCACACCGGTCGCCGCGGCCAGCTCCGTGGCGGTCGCCGGGCCGTCGGCCAGACGCTCGAACACGCCGAGGTCGACCGCGGCCGACAGCGCCCAGTACGCCGCGTAGCCGTTGATCACGTCCCACACCGGCGCGGGGCCGGTCACGGGCGCAGCACGATCTTGCCGGTGGCCAGCCGCGACTCCAGATGCTGCTGCGCCGCCCTGGCGTCGGCCAGCGGGAACTCGCTGTCGATCGGCGTCGTGAAGTCGCCGTTCCAGTAGAGGTCGAGCACGGGCGCGAACTCCGCACGGTCGTACGGGTCGGAGCCGAGCAGCTGCAGTCCGAAGTGGTAGGCGTAGACGATGTCGGTCTCGACGACGTTGCCGGTGGTGTTGCCGAAGAAGACCAGCCGGCCACGCGGCGCGAGGCTGAAGACACCCGCCGACCAGGTCGCGGGCCCGACGTGGTCGAGCACGAGGTCGACGCCGCGGCCTCCGGTCGCCTCGCGCACCGCCGCCACGACGTCCTGCGCGGACGTGTCGATCACGACGTCGGCACCGAGCGTGCGCACGTACTCCGCTTTCTCCGGCCGGCCAACCGTCGAGAGAACGCGGAGGCCGGCCGCGCGGGCGAGCTGGATCGCGGCGGTGCTCACCCCGCTGCCGCCGGCGTGGATGAGCACGGTCTCCCCGGCGGCGGCCCGGCCGGTCAGGTGCAGCGCGTGGTGCGCGGTCATCCAGATCGTCGGCAGCGCCGCCGCCTCGACGATGTCCCGGCCCTCGGGTACCGGATACAGGTTCGCGACCGGTGCGACGACGTACTCGGCGTAGCCGCCGGGGACGGTGCCGCCGATGACGGCGGTCGCCGGGCAGTGACCGTCGTGGCCCGACCGGCAGGTCTCGCAGGTGTCGCAGGGCACGGCCGGGTTCACGACGACGCGCGTGCCCGGCGCCACCGCGTGCGGGCCGGTGGGTTCGCCGAGCGCTTCGACGGTCCCGGCGACGTCCATGCCCGCCGTGTGCGGAAGCCGGAACCCGGGGATCAGGGCCGGGCCGCGTCGCTGCAGGACGTCGAGGTGGTTCAGCGCGCACGCCTCGACGCGGACCAGGGCCTCACCGGGACCCGGCTCCGGCACGGGGAGGTCCTCGACGACCAGGGTCTCGGGACCACCGTGGACGTGATGACGAACCGCTCGCATCATCCGCTCCGTTCGCTCCGGTTCGAAGACCGGGCGGCTGCACGCCGGACCGGCCGTGCAACGGGGGAGTGCGTCGCCACGGCCGATGCCGGGGGCGATGCGGACGGACGAGTCTGTTGCCTACTCGCGTCGCGGCGAGAGTAGGCAAGCCCGCGCGAACGTGTCAACCGATCCGCGACGCCGTACTGCGATGCGTGACGCACCACCTGGTGTTTCGAAATGCGAGACATCGTCTCTTCATCTGGGGGCAACCTGTCCGGAATGCGCCAGGACGCCGGCCACGCCCGGGTGGCGACGCCGGGCGGCCGACCGGGTACCCGGTCCGCCCGGCGAGCGACAATGGCAGCAATGAGCGAGTACGACGTGATCGTGGTGGGCGCCGGCACGGCCGGGTGCGTGCTGGCCGGGCGCCTGTCGGAAAACCCCGACCGGCGCGTCCTGCTGCTGGAGGCCGGGCCCGTCTTCGACTCCCCGGGCGCGTTCCCCGACGAGCTGCTGCGGGTCTCCTCGCTCTCGGCCGTCCTGCCCGGCAGCCCGTACAACTGGCCGATCCCGGCCCGCCTCACGCCCGACCTGCCCTGGACGATCCCGCGCGGCCGAGTCCTCGGCGGCTCCGGCGCGATGAACGGCGCCCACTACGTCCGGGCGACCCGCGCCGACTTCGACGACTGGGTCGCGCTCGGCAACGACGCGTGGTCGTTCGAGGCCTGCCTGCCGTACTACGTGCGCGCCGAGACCGACCTGGACTTCGGCGGCGGCCTGCACGGCGGCGAGGGCCCGCTGCCCGTGCAGCGGGTCGGCGGCGACGCGCTCAGCCCGCTCTCCGCCGCGTTCCTCGACGCCTGCCTGGCGGCGGGCTTCCCGGAGGAGAAGGACAAGAACGGCGACGAGCAGCCGGGCGCCGGCGCGGTGCCGGGCAACTTCGCCGACGGCGTCCGCGTCAACACCGCGATCTCGCACCTGCTGCCGCATCTGGACCGGCCGAACCTGACGCTGCGCGGCGACGCGGCGGTCACCCGCGTGGTCGTCGAGGGCGGCCGGGCCGTCGGCGTCGCGATCGGGGACGAGATCGTGCACGCCGGTGAGGTGGTGCTCAGCGCCGGCTCGGTGAAGTCACCGCACCTGCTGCTGCTCTCCGGTATCGGCCCGGCGTCCGTGCTGCGCCCGCTCGGCATCGACGTCGTCGCTGACCTGCCGGGCGTCGGCCGCGACTTCTCCGACCACCCCGACGTCTACGTCGGCTTCACCGCACGGCAGGACGTGCGGTTCGACCCGGACACGCTCACCGCGCAGGTGGCGCTGAACCTCGACGCCGGCGCCGACCCGGCGGGCGACCTCGAGCTGCTGCTCTTCGTCATCCCGCTCGGCGCGATGATGACCGACACCGGCAGCGGCCGGACGTCGCTGCGGAAAGGCGCCTCGGACGTCCTGCGCCGGCCGCGGCGCACGCTGGCAGCCCTCCGGGGCGTCTCGCTGCGGCGCCTGGCCACCCAGATGATCCGGCAGGGCGACCTCAACCTCATGGTCGCGCTCCAGCACCCGGAGAGCCGGGGCCGGCTGCGGCTGACCTCCGCCGATCCCGGTGCCGCGCCGGAGCTGCACTTCGACTACCTGAGCACACCCGGGGACCGGGCCCGGCTGCGGACCGGTGTGCGGGCGGCCGTCGAGCTGCTGCGCACGGCACCGCTGGCCGGGCACGTCGCGTCGATCACCGCGCCGGACGCCCGCACGCTCGCCGACGACGCCGCCCTCGATCACTGGCTGCGGACCCGGCTCAACTCCAACTTCCACCTCTCCGGCAGCGCCAGGATGGGGCCGGACAGCGATGCGGGAGCGGTGGTGGACCAGACACTGGCGGTCCGCGGCGTCGAGGGGCTGCGCGTCGTCGACACCTCCGTGCTGCCGGTGGTGCCGCGCCGGGGCACGAACGCGACCGCGGTGATGCTCGCCGAGCGCGCCGCGACGTTCGTCGGCGGCTGACCCCCTGGGCGATACACCAGGTAGCACCCCTGTCGGGTGGCCGATCGGTCGCTTGGGGACGGCCACCGCCGCCGTTACGTTGACCGGCGTGTGTGCGGCCCTCGCGGTGACCGGTGTCCGGAAGACGTTCGACCGGGACTCGGTGGCGCCCGTACCCGCGCTGCGGGGCGTGCACCTCACGGTCGCCGGCGGGGAGTTCGTCGCGGTCACCGGCCCGTCCGGCTGCGGGAAGACGACGCTGATCAACGTCGTCGCCGGCCTCACCCGGCCGGACGACGGGACGGTGGAGGTCGACGGTGTCCGCGTCGACACGCTCGGGGCCGACGCCGCGGCGCGGTTCCGGCGCCGCCACGTCGGCCTCGTGTTCCAGTTCTTCGAGCTGCTCGACGGCGTCTCCGCGGCCGACAACGTGCGGCTGGCCGCGCTGCTGGGCGGCTTGCGGCGGCGCAGCGCGGCGCGGCGCACCGCCGACCTGCTCGATCTGCTCGGCCTGCTCGACAAGGCCGACGCCGCCCCGCACGAGCTGTCGGGCGGTCAGCGTCAGCGCCTGGCGATCGCCAGGGCACTCGCGCACCGCCCCGCGTTGCTCCTGGCCGACGAGCCGACCGGCGCGCTGGACTCGGCGGGCGCGGATGAGGTGCTGGAGCTGCTCGGGCGCCTCAACCGGTCCGGGCAGACGATCGTCGTCGTGACGCACGACCCGGCCGTGGCCGCGGCCGCCGACCGGGTCGTGCGGATGCGCGACGGGCGCGTCGTGGAGGCGGAGTGAGCGCGGGCGCACGCTCGCGCCTCGCGGTGCTGCTGGCGGGCGCACTGGTGGGTGCCGTCGCGGCCGCGGGCGCGGCGGCGCTGTGGTGGTCGGGGCGGTTGCCGTCCGGGGTGGCGCCGCTGTGCCTGGCCGCCGGAGCGGGAGCCGGAGCGGCGGCGGGGTCCGCTCCGGTCGTACGGCGGCACGCCGCCGCGGTACTCGGCTCGGCGGCCGTCCTGGCCGCGGTCGGCGTGGCGGCCACGGTCGGTGCGGCGGTGGCGCTGCTGGTCCTGGGCCGGTTGCCGGACGTTCGGGAAGGCCCACCGGCGGCCGCCGCGGGGGTGGGCATGCTCGCGGTCGCGGCCGTGGCTCCGGTCCTGCTCGGCCGGGCCCGCCGGGCTGCCCGGCGGGTGGCACGCGGCGGCAGGCACACCACCGACGCGGTACTCGACCGGCTCGTGGCCCGCGACGCCGCGGAGCTTCCGCCCGACGAGCTGCTGCGGGAGCTGGCCGTCGCGGTCCGCAGGCAGTGGCGCGTGTCCGGCGTGGAGATCTGGACCGGCGACGGCGGGCGGCTCGACCTCGCCGTCCGGGTGCCGAGCGCTCCCGCGGTGAGCGGGGACCAGAGCGGCGACGGCACGCTGCCGGTCGAGGCGGTCGACCGGCTGAGCCGGGTCGGCGTCGTCGGCCCCGGCTGGCTGCGGACCTGGGTGCCCCCGCTGCTGGCGGGCGGTGGCCAGGTGCGGGTGGCCCCGGTCCGCCACGCCGAGCACCTGCTGGCGCTGCTCGTGCTGCGCCGGGCCGGTGACGAGGAGCGCTTCGGGCCGGCCGACGACCGGGCGCTCGCGGAGACCGCCCACCGGCTGGGCGCCGCCCTGCACCACCGCCAGGTGGACGGGCGCCTCCAGCAGACGCTCCGCGACCTGCGCCACTCCAACGCCGAGCTGCGGGCCTCCCGGTCGCGGCTGGTCTCCGCGGCCGACGCCGAGCGCCGCCGCCTCGAACGCGATCTGCACGACGGAGCACAGCAGCACCTCGTGTCGCTCGCCGTCGGGCTCGGCCTGCTCCGCGAGCTCGGCACGGACGGCGGCTCGGCTGCGCTGCTCGACCAGCTCGACCAGCTGGCCGGGCAGGCCCTGGACGACCTGCGTGCCCTGGCCCACGGCGTCTACCCGGTGCTGTTGCGCGACGCCGGCCTCGCCTCGGCGCTGCCCGGCGCCGTCGAGCGCAGCGGTCTGCGGGCCACGCTGGACTGCACCAGGGACCGGTTCGCCCCGGAGGTCGAGGCGGCGCTCTACTTCTGCTGCTCGGAGGCGCTGCAGAACGTCTCCAAGCACGCACCGGGCGCGGCGGTGACGATCCGGCTGCGCCAGCAGCCCGGTGAGCCGCTGCTCCTCGAGGTCTGCGACGACGGGCCGGGCTTCGACCCCGCCGCGGTGCCGCCGGGGGCCGGCCGCCAGAACATGGTCGACCGCGTCGGCGCGGTCGGCGGCGCGCTGGAGATTCGCTCGGCGCCGGGCGCCGGCACGATCGTCCGGGCGCGGGTCCCGGTCGCCGGTGGAGCCTGACGTGTCGTGGGCGGCGATGTTCCTGGTGGCCGGCGCGGAGTGGCGTACCCGCCGGGCCGCGCTGCTCGCCCTGGGGCTGGTGATCGGGCTCGCCGGTGGGCTGGTCGTGGCCGGTGCGGTGGTCACCCGGCGGACGACGTCGGCCTACCCGCGGCTGGTGGACGCCGTCCACCGCGACGACGCCAGAGCCTTCGCCATGGCCGAGCACGCCGAGCTCACCGCGGCGGTGGGCACGCTCCCCGGCGTCCGGACGTCCTGGACGGCGGATGCGTGGGTCGGCGAGGTCGCTCTGGACGGCCTGCCGCTGACCTACTCGACGGTGACCGCGCCGAGCGGGCGCCCGGCGGCGGATCTGATGACCCCCGTCGTGCTGCGCGGCCGTGCGCCGGACCCGGCGGCCCTGGACGAGGTGATGCTCTCCGAGCGGTTCGCGGCCTACGCGCACGCGTCGGTCGGGTCGGTGCTCACGCTCCGCATGCTGACGCTCGACCAGTTCCGCCGGTTCGCGACCGGGGTCGGGGAGCCGGCCGGCCCGCGGCAACGGGCCCGGGTCGTCGGGATCATGCGGATGCCGTCCTGGGAGACCTACGCCTCGCACGTCACCGCGAGCCCCGCCTTCGCGGCGCGCTACGGGCACACGCGGCTGAGCCGGATCACGTACCTGCGGCTCGGCCCGTCCGCCACCGACCGCCGGGCGTTCGCCGCCGCGGCCGAGCGGCTCGCCGCGCGGGCCAGGACGGGCCGGGAGCAAGCCGGTCAGTCCGACTTCGAGGTGGTGTACCCGGCCCGCACCGAGGACGCCGTGGTCCGGCCGGCCCGCCGCGCCACCGCCGCGGGGCTGCTGGTGGCGCTCGGCGCGGCGAGCGCGGTCGCGCTGCTCGTCGTCGCCCAGGCGGTGGCCCGCCACTACGCGGTGTCGGCCCGCGCGCAGCGGGTGGAGGCCGTCCTCGGGCTGACGACGGCCGAACGTGTGCTGGCCAGGCTCGTGCCGATCACGGCCGCGGCGCTGCTCGCCGCCGCGCTCGCCGCCGGGTGCGGAGCCCTCGCCGGGTCCGTCCAGCCGCTCGGCGGGCTCGCCGGGTTCGAGCCACTGCCCGGGTACCGCGCGGACGTGCCGGCGACCGTGGTGGGCGCCGTCGTCACCGGCCTGGGCACGCTGCTCGCCGCGGCTGCGGCGGCCGCGGTGGCCGGTCGCTCGGCCGGACGGCGCCGGCGTGGCCGGCCGCGCTCCGCGCCGGTCCCGGGCGGCCCGCTGGTGCTGGCCGGCGTGCGGCTCGGGGCGGTGCACGCCGGGCGGGCAGCGGCCGCGCTGACGGCGGCCGTCGCGATCGCGGTCGCCGCGCTCACGTTCGACCTGAGCCTCGACCGGTTGATCAGCACACCGGGTCGCTGGGGCGGCACGGCCGACCTGATCGTCGCCGACCCGCTCGACGGCGACCTCGCCCGGCTCCGAGCCGACCCGCGGGTCACCGCCGTCACCGAGGTCAGCTCGGGCTGGGTGACGCTCGACGGTGAGCGTGTCGAGGCGTACGCCTACCGCGCGGTGACCGGCCCGGTCGGCGCCACCGTCGTGGCCGGGCGGCTGCCGGCCGACGCCGGAGAGGTGTGCGTCGGCGTGCGGCTGGCCGAGCGGCGCGGCCTGCGGGTGGGTGACGCCGTGACCGCGAGGGCACCGGACGGCAGCCGGCGGCGTCTGCGGATCGTCGGCATCGGGGTCGGCAGCCACTACGACGCGAGCAACCGGCTCGGGGCCGGAGTCCTGCTGCACCCCGACGCGATGGGACCGGTCGCGGCGTCGGGCGAGTACCGCCAGGCCCAGATCCGCGCCGCACCCGGGGCCACCGACGACCTGGTCGCGGCCTGGGGGCGTGACCGGGAGGTCTACCCGCGGGAGCTCCCGCCCGAGATCGAGGTGCTCCGCGGCCTGCGCCCGGTCTCGGCCGTGGTCGCCGCCGTCATGGCCGCCGCCGTCGTCCTCGTGCTCCTGCACACGCTGCGCAGCGGCCGTCGGCGGGCGCGCCGGGACCTGGCGGTGCTGCGGGCCCTCGGCGTCACCGGACCCGGCCGGTGGGTCGTCCTCGCGGTCGTGGCGCTGCGCGCGGTCGTGCCCGCGGTGCTGGCCGGCGTACCGCTCGGCTTCGGCGTGGGACGCGCGGTCTGGCACGAGGTGGCCACCGGCTCCGGCGTCGGCGGGGACGCGTCGCTCCCGGTGTGGGTGGCGGTGGCGTGCGCGGTGGCCGTCCCGGTGGTGGCCGTGGCCGTGACCGTGCCCGGCCGGCTCCCCGTCAGGCCCGGTAGTCGAGGAACATCAGCACCGCCCGCACCCGGCGGTTGATGTCGGGCTCGTCGGCCAGGCCGAGCTTCCCGAAGATCTGGTTGGCGTGTTTCTCGACCGCGCGCTCGGTCAGGTGCAGCGCGCGGGCGATCGCGAGGTTGTTCTTGCCCTGCGCCATCTCGGCCAGCACCTGCGACTCCCGGGGCGTGAGGACGTCGAGCGCGTTGCGGGTGGCGCTGTGCGCCCGGACCAGCGCGCCGACGACGGCGGGGTCGATCACCGAGCCGCCCGCGGCGACCCGCACCACGGCCTCGGTCAGCTCCCGCACGTGCGCCACGCGCTCCTTGAGCAGGTATCCGCGGCCCTCGACGCCGTCCTCCAGCAGCGCCAGCGCGTAGGCCGGCTCGTGGTACTGGCTCAGCACGATGACGCCGGTCCCCGGGTGGTCACGCCGCAGCCGGGTGGCCAGCCGGATGCCCTCGTCGGTTCCGGTCGGGGGCATCCGGACGTCGGTGATGACCAGGTCGGGCCGCTCGGCATCGACGAGCTCGAGGATTCCGGGCAGGTCCGCGGCCGACCCCACCATCTCCAGCCCGTCGGCGATCGCGATGAGCTGCGACAGTCCGGCCCGGAGGAGCACGTCGTCTTCAGCTAACGCCACCCGGACGGACACGCGGGCGATCCTACTGCGGGCCGGTCGGGGTGCTGGCATCCCGTCGGAGTCGCCAGGCAGCACCCGGGCGCCGGGCGCCCGGCGCCGGGATGCTCCTCGGGAGACCGACGAGACCCTCCGAGGAGCGCACCATGTCCACCGAGACCCCCGTGTACGACCGGTCCGCCGCGCCGCCGGACGCGGCCCGCCGCCGCCGGCCGTGGGCCGCCACCGGCGTCGTCACCGGCGTGCTGGGCGTCCTGGCCACGTTCCCCGTGTTCGCCGAGAGCCCCTACCCGACGGACGACACCACGATCGACGCCGCAATCGTCGACAAGATCGACTCCGGGGGCGTCCGGATCGGGTTCGTGCTGGGCTACCTCGCGGTCGCGGGCCTGCTCGTGCTCGCCGCCCAGTGGCGGCGCCACGTCGAGCCGCAGCTGTCCGGCAGCACCGCCGCCCGGGTCGTGGCCAACGGGCTGCTCGCGTCGGCGGCCTGCCTGACGCTCGGCTACGGCTGGATGGGCGCCCTCTCGCTCTACGCCGACGGCGGCCCGGAAGCCGGCAGCTTCGACGACGCCGGCCTCTACGCCTACTTCGTGCTCAACGACTTCGGCGCGTTCATCGGCTGGCTCGGCGTGGTGGTCGCCGCCGGTGCCGTCGCCTGGATGGGGCTGGTCGAGCGGACCCTGCCGCTCTGGATCGGCATCGTCAGCGTGCTGCCGGTCGTCGGTGTCCTGCTCGGATCCGGTCTCGGCGGCGTACCCGGGATCCCCGGCATCGTCGGCGGCCCGTGGCTGGTGGTGGCCTTCCTCGGGCTCGCGCTGAGCCGCCGCCCGTTCGCCCGCACGGCGCGCCGGGCCTGAGCGCGGTCCGCCCGGTCCGAGCGCGGTCCGCCCGGTCCGAGCGCGGTCCGCGCGGCCGGCGCGGGTCCGGCCGGGTGGGTCACCCACCCGGCCGGACCCGCGCCGGCCACCTGCCGGGCCACGATCACGGGTCCCACGATTGCGGGTTCCACGATCGCGGGTCCCACCACCCCGGGTGCTTCGACCCCGGGTCCCCCGATCGCGGGGCTCCGGCTACGGGGCCCACGCGGTGGCGGCGTCCCTGGCGTAGGCGGCGAAGTCCTTCGGCTGGCGACCCAGCGCACGCAGCACACCGTCGCGCACCTGCTCGTTGCGCCCGTCGAGTACCTCGGTGAACAGGTACGTGATCAGCGCGATCACGTCCTCGGGAAGCTCGGCCGTCCGGAGCCCGGCCGTGTACTCGGCCAGGCTCACCGGCTCGAACCGCACGTCCCGGCCCGACGCGGCGGCGATCTCCGCGGCGGCCTCGCCGAACGTGAGCGCGCGGGGGCCGGTCAGCTCGTACACCTGCCCGGCGTGGCGCGGGTCGGTGAGCGCCGCGGCCGCCACGTCGGCGATGTCGTCGGCGTCGACGAACGGCTCCCGCACGTCGGTGACCGGCACCCGGACCGCGCCGTCGAGCACGTCGCCGAGCAGGTGGTCCTCGCTGAAGTTCTGCGCGAACCAGCTGCAGCGGACGATCGTCCACGCCGGCGCGCCGGCCTGCACGATCTGCTCGCAGCGCTCGGCCTCGGCTTCGCCGCGGCCGGAGAGCAGCACCAGGCGGCCGACGCCCTGCCGCGCGGCTTCGGCGGTGAACGCCTCGATCGCCTTCGGGGCCTCCGGCACCGCCAGGTCCGGCACGAACGCGACGTAGGCGGCGTCGACGCCTTCCAGGGCGGCCGGCCAGGTGGACGGGGCGTACCAGTCGAACGGTGGCGTGCCGGAGCGGGAACCGATCCGGACCGGGATGCCGAGCGCGTCGAGGCGGGCCGCGATCCGGCGGCCGGTCTTTCCGTGGCCTGCGGTGATCAGAATTGTCATGCCTCGAGCAGACCGCGCGAGCCGAGACGATTCCATGGCCGGGAACCGCGCCGGCATACGCGATCGTCTACTCTCGGCGTGGTGGACACTCTCTCGGGCCTGCTGGACGGGCCGCGGGCCCGCGGGGCGTTTCTGGTGCGTTCGCTGCTGCGGCCGCCGTGGTCGATCCGGATCCGGGACGAGTCGCCGCTGACGCTCTGCGCGGTCGTGCAGGGGGAGGCGTGCGTCCTGCCGCAGGCCGGCGGGCTCACCCGGCTGGCGCGCGGCGACGTGGCGATCTTCCGCGGACCCGACCACTACACGATCGCCGACGACCCGGGCACCGCGCCGCAGGTCCACATCCTGCCCGGCCAGCAGTGCCAGACGCCCGACGGCGTCCCGATCGGCCTGATGACCGACCTGATGTCGCCGCCGGGTGCGCTCGGCGTCCGCACCTGGGGCAACGACGCGACCGGCGGCACCGAGCTGCTCACCGGCACCTACGAGGTGCGCAGCGAGGTGAGCTCGCGCCTGCTGGCGACGCTCCCGCCGCTGCTGGTGATCCGCCGCGAGAGCTGGGACAACCCGCTGGTCGACTTCCTCGCCGGCGAGATCGTGCGGGACGCGCCCGGGCAGGCCGTGGTGCTCGACCGGCTGCTCGACCTGCTGCTGATCGGCGCGCTGCGGACCTGGTTCGCGCGGCAGGACGAGTCGGCACCCGGCTGGTACCGCGCACACGGAGACCCGGTCGTCGGCCCGGCGATCCGGATGCTGCAGTCGGACCCGGCCCGGCAGTGGACGGTGGCGCTGCTCGCCAGGGAGACCGGGGTGTCGCGGGCGGCGCTCGCACGCCGCTTCACCGAGCTCGTCGGCGAGCCGCCGATGGCGTTCCTGACCGGCTGGCGGCTCGCGCTCGCCGCGGATCTGCTGCGCGAGCCGGACGCCACGCTCGCGGCCGTCGCCCGCACGGTGGGGTACGGCAGCCCGTTCGCGTTGAGCGCGGCGTTCAAGCGGGTCCGCGGGATCAGCCCGCAGGAGTTCCGCTCGGTGAGCTGACGGGGTTTCACCGTCCGGAGTGGTTGGTACGCACTGCGTACGAGCGACCAGCCGAGGAGTGCCGATGGCCCACGTCACCGAAGCACCGGAGTCTCCCGCGCTGCAGAAAGGCCTGCGGCCACGCCATCTCCGGATGATCGCGATCGGCGGCGTCATCGGCGCCGGCCTGTTCGTCGGCTCCGGCGCGGTGATCAACGACGTCGGGCCGGCGGCGTTCCTGACCTACGCGGTCACCGGAGTCCTGATCGTGCTCGTCATGCGCATGCTCGGCGAGATGGCGGTCGCTCACCCCTCGACCGGGTCGTTCGCCGACTACGCCCGGGCCGCGCTCGGCAACTGGGCGGGCTTCTCCGTCGGCTGGCTGTACTGGTACTTCTGGGTCATCGTCGTCGGGTTCGAGGCCGTGGCCGGCGCGGAGATCCTCCGCCGCTGGGTCGACGCGCCGCTCTGGACGCTCGCGCTGGGGCTCATGGTGCTGATGACCGTGACGAACCTGTTCTCGGTGCGCTCCTACGGTGAGTTCGAGTACTGGTTCGCCGGCATCAAGGTGCTCGCGATCTGCGCGATGCTCGCGCTGGGCGCGTGCTTCGTCCTCGGGCTCTGGCCAGGGCGGGACATGGACTTCGCCAACCTCACCGAGCACGGGGGATTCCTCCCCAACGGGACCGGCGTGGTCTTCTCCGCGATCGTCGTCGTCATCTTCTCGATGGTGGGCGCGGAGATCGCGACGATCGCCGCGGCCGAGTCCGACGACCCGGCGCGCGCCATCTCGAAGGCGACGAACTCCGTCGTCATCCGGATCCTGATCTTCTACGTCGGCTCGGTGTTCCTGCTCGCGGCGATCCTGCCGTGGAACTCCACCCGGCTGGGGGAGTCGCCCTACGTCAGCGCGTTCGACGTGATGGGCATCCCGGGAGCGGCCGACCTGATGAACGCCGTCGTGCTCACCGCAGTGCTCTCCTGCCTGAACTCGGGCCTCTACACCGCGTCGCGGATGGTGTTCGTGCTGGCCGCGCGGCACGAGGCGCCGCAGCGGCTCACGCGCCTGTCCGGGCGGGGGGTGCCGGTGGCGGCGATCCTGGTGTCCACGGTCGTCGGGTTCCTCTGCGTGATCGCGGCGTACCTGTCCCCGGAGACCGTCTTCCTGTTCCTGCTCAACTCCTCCGGCGCGGTGATCCTCTTCGTCTACCTGTTCATCTGCGTGTCGCAGCTGCTGCTGCGGCGCCGCACGCCCGACGCCGAGCTGACGGTGAAGATGTGGGGGTACCCGGTGCTCACCGGGGCGGTGATCGCGGCGATCCTGGTCGTGCTCGGCTCGATGGCGGTCCGGGCCGACACCCGGTCCCAGCTGCTGCTCAGCCTGCTCTCGTTCGGGGCCGTCCTGGCGGCGCACGCGCTCGTGGCGCGGCGGCGGCGTCGGCGCGGGGCACCGGCGCTCGACGGGTGAGGTTCCCGGGTGCCCGCCCGCCCCGGTGTGCGACTTCCGGCTGATGCGCCCGGCCGGAGGATGCGTCTCGCGACAGATGTGCCACCACCGGCCTCTCCGGCATCGTGACGCGGTACGCCAGGGAACGGGGAGGCCGGATGAGTACTGCAGCGGTGGCCACGACGGGCAGGTGGACGCCCGCCTGGGCGTCGGTGCTGGGCGGCGTCGCGCTCGGCGCGCTGGACTTCCTGTGGATCAAGGTGGTGCCGTTCCCGCTCGGCGGGCTGGGCAACTCCAGCGCGGTGTGGGCGGTGGCCGCCTTCGTCTTCGCCTACCGGCTGCGGCGCGGGCCGCTCGTGTCGGTCCTCGGCTCGGTCGTGCTGCTCGTGCTCGCTGTACCCAGCTACTACCTGACGGCGGTGCTCGTCCAGGCCGACGATCCGGGCGCCGTGTGGAGCCCGGTGTGGACGGCGTTCGCGGTGGTCGCCGGCGTGGTCTTCGGGGCGGCGGGGAGCCTGGCGCACGGTCGCCGGCAGGTCCCCGCTCTGGCGGTGCCGGTCGCGGTGCTGTTCGCCGAGGCCGGACTCCTCGCCGCCCGCGTGGGTGACCCGAACCACGACGCCGCCGAGCTGCTCGGCCAGGCAGCGATCGAGGTGGGGCTCGGCGTGCTGGTCACCCTGGTGGTGCGGGCGACCCGGCGGAGGCGAGCGGCGGCGCTCCTGCTGGCGGCGCCGCTCGCCGTGCTGGGCTTCGTACTGTTCCGGGTCGCCGGTTTCGCGTGAGCCGGCCGTGACCGGCGCGTCGCCGCGTCAGCCGTGCCGGACGTACCGGTGCTTGACGCCGGCCGGGAACCACTCCGGGTCGGCGTGCGGCCGCACGACCACGTGCGGACGCTGCCGCTCGGCCGGGACGTAGTGGCGGTACTCGCTGCTGGTCCGGCGCAGCTGGTCCCCGATCGCCTCGGCGATCGCCGGTGCCAGGCCGGGGTGCTCGGCGGCGCCGGGGGCGAGCTCCACGGTGACCAGCAGGTAGCGGTCGAGATCGGCGTCCTCCGGTGTGTCGAGGACGAACTTGCCGGTGACCGCCTCACTGACCGGCGGCCGTTCGAGCGCCACCGAGACCGTGTCGGCGTCCACGTTCGTGCCGAAGTACGAGACGCTCGAGAGTGCCCGCCCGAACACGAAGACGAACGGCCAGGCGCGCGCGGGCAGGTCGGCCGGGGTGCCGGCCGCGAACCCGTGCCGCGTGCAGAACTCCTCCATCGCCGCGGCGTCGATCACGCCGCCGGCGTCCCCGATGGCGTAGCGCACCAGCGGTACGCCGCCGTCGGTCGTCAGGAGCAGCGTGCCGCCGCTCTCCTCGAGGTGAACGGCCGCCGGGTCGAACTGTGCGAGCGTGGGCAGGCGGGGGCGGCCGAATAGTTCCTCAACCAGCTCCGGCTGCTCGGCCAGGAACCGCCGGATCGTGGTCGAGAGCGGCGTCTCGGTGGCGAGGACGCCCGCGTCGGCCGTGCCGTACATCGAGACGATGTCCCGCGCCGGGTCGCCGACGCCTGCCCGCCGCGCCACCAGGTCGCGCCAGGCCTCGCTGATCACCTCGCCGGCCAGGACGAACTTCGGCCGGTAGGACGCCCAGTCCACGCCCCGGCGCCGACCGGCGTCGACGACCTCCTTGAGGAAGGGCGGGTACCCCAGCAGGACGACCTGGTCGACGTGCGGCCCCAGGTCCGACACGACCCCGAGGATCTCCTCGACGACGTTGCCGGGCGCCACCGCGGTGATCGGGTAGCCCTTCGCGGCGACCAGCCGGGTACAGGCGAGCGTGTAGAGCCCACCGACCCAGGTGCCGAGCGGGAAGCACACGACCGCGAGCGTGGTGCGCCGATCCGCGCGGAACGCCTCTCCCAGGATGCGCTCGAAGCTCCGGGCGACGCGTAGCTCGTCGACCCGGGACCGTGGCCAGACGGTGGGGGAGCCGCTCGAGCCCGAGGACACCGCGACGACGTCGCAGGAGTCGAGCCGGCCGTCCCAGCACCGGGCGGGCAGGGGGTAGGCGCGCACGTAGGAGGCCTTGTCGATCGCGGGCAGTGCGGCGAAGTCGTCCACCTCGCGCCCGCCGAGCAGGTCCCGGTAGGCGGGCACCCGCTCGACGACACGCCGGACGAACCCCAGCAAATCGTCGCCGCGCAGGCCCGCCACGTCCCGGCCGTGGGTGAAGCCGTCGACGGCCGCGGCGACCAGGACCGGCCGGTCCCGCTCGGGCGGCCCGCTGAACGGGGGGAGGCTCACGTCGTCACCCTACGACCGGCCGGGTCGCGCCTGTACGTGTTCCGACAGTCGCTGTGTGCATTCCTCCACAGTAGGTGCAGCCGCCCGACGCCACCCTCGGTGACATCCACAGCGAGGCGACGGGGGTCACCATGCAGAAGCTGACGGCGCGCCAACTACGCGCGGTGCTCGACGCGGTCTACGACATCAACGCGATCCTGGAGGACACCGAAGGGCGGGACGTGCAGCCCGCGGCGCTGGCCCGGTTCCGCCTCCTCGTGCCGGCCGACACCGTCTCCTACAACGGCGTCGACCCGCAGGACCGGCGGCTGACCGACGTCGCGCTGGCGCCGGGTCAGACCGACCTGAGCCGCTCGGCGGGGTTCGGTGCGATGCTGCCGTCGCACCCGGCGTTCGGGGCGTACGCACAGGGCCGGTTCGCCCCCGGCCTGCCGGTCGCGCTGAGCGACCTGCTCACCGTGCGGGAGCTACGCGAGCTGCCGCTCTACCGCGAGGTGTACCGGCCGGCCGGGGTCGCCGATCACCTGCTCGTGCTCGTCGGATCCGAGCCCCGGCGGCGGACGCTGCTGACGATCAGCCGCTCCCGCCGCGGGTTCGGCGGAGCCGACCGTGCGATGGCCGACCTCGTCTCCGGCCACCTCGCACAGGCGGTCGCGCGGCGGGCCCGGCGTCGCCGCCTGGCCGACGCCGCCCGCCTCGCCGCGCGCACCGACGACCGCACCGCGCGGGCGGCCGAACAGTGGAGCGCGCTGACGTCGCGGGAGCGCGAGGTGGTCGACCGGCTGGCCGCGGGGCACAGCGACCGTGAGATCGCCCGCATCCTCGGGGTGAGCCCGCGGACGATCCACAAACACCTGGAGAGCGTCTACCGGAAGCTCGCGATCAGCGGCCGCACGGGCGTCATCGCGGCCTACCACCGGAGAAGGCGCTGAGCCGGGCCGGGGACGGTCAGCGGATCAGGTGCGCCGGCGCCACGTAGCCGTTGGCGTCGATCGCGACGTCGCGCTCGGCAGCGGCCGCCACCACGGCCGGGTCCCACTCCGGTCGCACCCGTCCGTGGGACCAGATCCTTGCGCAGGATCGTCCGGTGCTCGAGTTCGGCGGCGGTGACCTCGATGTCGGTGGGCATCTGCTCGAGCGCATCGGCGGCTTCGACGGCGGCGGCCGGCGTGACATTCATCCGGTCGCCCCGGTGCTGCGGAGCACCCACGGAGTCGAGCTCCGATCTGGATGATCGCCGGACGAACGCAATCGACCGTCGCGATCGGTCCGAGGTCACGCATTAATAAAGTGGCGCGTCCGAGGGTTTGCCGCGTCGTCGTCGGGTAGTCCGGAGCGACCTTGCCGGAACCGACAGCGAATTCACCTCATCGGAGTGAACATGACTACCGCGAACCCCACGGGCGACTACGCCGCCGGCCACTCGATGTCCGAGCGGGCTCCGCGCACCCGGCGGCTGAGCACGGAGACGAAGGCGTCGTTCAAGACCAGCGAACTCGCCGCCTACGTGCTGGCCGTCATCGGCGTGTTGATCGCCTCGCAGCTCGTGGGCAGCGACGACGGCCACAGCGACTACTTCCGGGCGGACCGGGCGTGGCTCTACGTCGTCATTCTGACCGTCGGCTACCTCGTCAGCCGTGGCCTGGCCAAGTCGGGTAGCCGCGACCCGTACGACGAGAAGGCCTAGTCCTTCTGCACGGAAACAGGCCGCGTTCCGGGAATCCGTCCCGGAGCGCGGCCTGGTCCATTGTACTTTTCGGCCTCGCGCGTTTCCGCGGCCGAACACCGTCGGCCGGGGCCGGCCGGGAAGAACTCATTGTTCCGGCCGCACGCCTCGTACGCCTTGAATGAACAGTTCCAGCCCGAGCTCGAAGTACGCGGGCTCGTTCCCGCACTCGGCGAACGCGTCCGCCGAGGCCAGCATGTGCGGAAATCGTTCCGGTGACAGCGCCTGGAGCGAGGCCTTTTTCCGCCGGATGTGCTCCTCCCGGACGGCCCGATCCTCGCCCACCATGAGGCCCGGCTCCTGGCTGACCAGGGACACCAGCGAGTTGAGGCCGTGACCGGAGAGCTGGGCCGCCTGCTCAGCGGTGAATCCGGCCGTGCGGAGCAGGCCGAGAACGCGCTCGGCGATCACCAGGCCCGGCTCCGAGAGCATCACACGCGTGCGGACCAGGTCTGCGACGGCCGGATGGGCCCGCAACACCGCCAGTAGCGCGAACAGCACCTCACGCAGCTGCTCGTCCCACGGCTTCTCCGTGGCAGGCGGCAGCACCACGTCGGACAGCAGCCGCTCCGCGATGCCCTCCAGCAGGAGGTCCTTGTCCTTGAAGTGCCAGTACAGGGCCATCGGGGTGACGCCCTGGTCCTGGGCGAGCCGGCGGATGGTGACCGCCTCCAGGCCCTCGGCCTCGGCGAGCGTGATCGCGCACTGCACGATCCGGTCGCGGGTCAGCCGCTCCTTGACGGCCGCCTCGGCACGTTTCCTCGCCACGGTTGACAACTATACGACGTACATGCTTGCCTGGGCAACGAACCTATACGTCGTACATGTATTGAGTACATGTACGGGGTACATCTCTGCTTCCAGGTAAGGCGACACAGTTATGCGACGCAGCCCCTGGGCCACCCTCGTGGTCCTGGCACTGGCCCAGTTCATGGTGGTGTTGGACGTCACGATCGTGAACGTCGCACTACCCGACATCCAGGCCGACCTGGCCTTCACCCCGGACAACCTGCAGTGGGTGATCAGCGCGTACACGCTGGTCTTCGGCGGTTTCCTGCTGCTGGGCGGCCGGGCGGCCGACCTGCTCGGCCGGCGGCGCCTGTTCGTCGTCGGGCTGGTGCTCTTCGCCGCGGCGTCCCTGCTCGGCGGGCTCGCGCAGTCCCAGGAGGTGCTGATCGCGGTCCGGGCGGTCCAGGGCCTCGGCGGGGCGTTGCTCTCCCCGGCCGCACTGTCCATCCTCACCGTCACGTTCGCCCACGGCCGGGAGCGCAACATCGCGCTCGGGATCTGGGGCGGACTGGCCGGGCTCGGCGGCACCCTCGGCGTCATCGCCGGTGGAGTGCTGGTCGACAGCGCCGGCTGGGAGTGGGTGTTCTTCGTCAACGTGCCGATCGCGGCCGCCCTGGTCGCCGTCACGCCGGGGATCATCCGGGAGAGCCGGGTCGAGACGGCTGGGCCGCGCACGTTCGACGCCGCGGGCGCGGTGCTGGCGACCGCCGGTGTGCTGGCGCTGATCTACGGTGTGATCCGGGCCGAGCCGCTGGGCTGGGGCGCCGGTGAGGTGATCGGCTCCCTGGTCGCCGCCGTCGTGCTGCTGGCCGCGTTCATCGAGGTCGAGCGCCGGTCGGCCGCTCCGCTGGTGCCGATGCGGCTGTTCCGGTCGCGGGGGCTGAGCACGGCCACCGCGGCACTGGCGCTCAACGGCGCCGCGTTCCTGGCGATGTTCTTCCTGACCGCGATCTTCCTCCAGCAGGTGCGCGGCCTGTCCGCGCTGGAGACAGGCTTCCAGTTCCTGCCGATGGGGATCGCCGCGATCGTGGCGGCGGTCGGCGCTTCGCAGCTCGTCGCCCGCGTGGGCACCCGCCCGGTGATGCTCATCGGTGCGGTGATCAGCGTCGCGGGCCTGTGGCTCCTGGCTCAGGTGGGCGCGAGCGGCGACTACGTCACCGACCTGCTGCCGGGCTTCCTGCTGTTCGGGGTCGGGATCATGGCCGTCAGCGTTCCGGCGCAGATCGCCGCCGTGGCCGACGTGCGGCACGAGGAGGCGGGCGCGGCCTCCGGGGTCGTCTCCTCCGGGTACCAGGTCGGCGGCGCGCTCGGTCTGGCGATCATCACGACGCTCTCCACGTCGCACGTGACGGATCTGGTCGCGACCGGCACCGCCCCGGCGCAGGCGCTGGTCGAGGGCTTCCACCGGGGGCTGCTGGTGGCGGCGGTGTTCGCCGGCGCCAACCTGGTGATCGCCCTGGCGTCGCCGCAGCTGACGCCGGACGCCGAGCAGCTGGCCGAGGCGGTCGCGGTCTGACCGGTCCGGCGGGCCGGTTCCCGGTCCAGGTGACCGGCCCGGAGCGCTCACCGCGCTCCGGGCCGGGCGCGTGCCTGGGACACGGCCTGGTACTGCAACGGCGATTAGGTGGGTGGCGGCATTTTCTGGCGGCCGGCGCGGAGGGTGCAGTAGCCGCCGTTGCAGTAGTAGCAGCGCCTCCACCGGAGGCGGGTGATCGCGGCGCTCTCCACCGAGATGCAGCCGCCCGCCCGGGCCCGGAACGCGTGGAACGTGAAGCTCGGCCCGGCGGTCGCGCCGGGGACGGCTTCGACGGTGCCGCGCGGGCAACCGGTGCCGTTGACCGATACGACCCCGAGGGTGATCGGGCCCGGCGGCGGGTCCGTGGTGCCGGGGCTCGGGCACGCGAGGGCCTGGCGGGGGAGCGCGAGAACACCGGCCAGCAGCGGCAGCGTCACCGCGAGTGCGCCGGAGGTTCGTCCCGTCGTTCTCACCAGTGCACGTGTCACGAGTCGGATAGAGGACCAAGCGGAGCAAAAACCGCGGATCGGGCTTGTGGCCGGGCTCGGTGGCCCCGGCGACCCGTCCGGCGCCTCGCGCGGCGTGCGTGCCGTTCAGGACCTTCTATCGGTTCAGTACTAAAAGCGTAGTTTGAGTAGGTCGAGTCGTCCGCCGCCCTGGATCGGCCGGAAGGAGCCAGGAATGGCATCCAGCGAGGTGACGTTCGCCGGCGCGGGGCACCGGGATGCCGTCCAGCGCGCCCGGCGTGTGCTGCGCACCCGGCCCCTCCCGCTGGACGGCATCGCCCGGCTGGCCGCGCGGCTCCTGGGCACGCCGATGGCCGCCGTGACGCTCGTGGACGCCCGCGGCGACTACTTCGCCGGTGCGCACGGCGTCCCCGCCGCGCTGATCGGTGACGGGAACGTCCCGTTGCAGTACTCGCTCTGCAAGTACGTGGTGGCGACCGACCACCCGGTCAGCATCGAGGACCTGGCCGCCGACGCGCGCCACCGGTCCCACCCGCTCGTCACGGAGTTCGGTATCCGGTCGTTCCTGGGGGTCCCGCTCCGCGACGCCGAGGACTGCACGGTGGGAGCGCTGTCGGTGGCGGGCACGGACGCGCGGGAGTGGTCGGGTTCCGACCTCGCCGCGCTGGTGGACGTCGCCGGCGTCGTCGATCCGATTCCGGTCGACGAGCGGCAGGTGGCGAGTGCCGCCGTAGCGGGGCTCGACGCGTCGGTCATCGTCGACCAGCTCCTGGAAGCGTTCGTCGCGATCGGCAGCGACGGAGTGATCGTCGGGTGGAACCGGGCCGCGGAGAAGCTCTTCGGCTGGTCGGTCGCGGAGATCACCGGCCGGCACGTGGACCGGTTGGCCGTGCCCGAGGAGGCGGGCGAGCTCACGGCGGCCCGGCTGCGGGACGTGCTGACCGGCGCCGCGCCGGAGGTCCAGCGGGTTCGCGGGCGGCACCGGGACGGTCGTCGGCTGCTCCTGCGCGCCCGGTTGTCCGCCGCGCGGGGCCCCGCCGGGGCGGTGGTCTGCGCGTTCCTCGTGGACGAGACCGCGAGGGTCGAGGCGGAGGACGCGGCGGCCGCGGCCCGCCACCTGACCGAAACCCTGGTGGACAACCTCGACGCCGGCGTGATCACCGCGGACTCCGCCGGTCGTCTCCTGCTCGCCAACCGGGCCGTGCGCGCGCTGTTCCACCTGCCGGAGGATTGGACGCCGGACGGGCCCTGCACCGCCGCGAGCGCAGTGTTCCCGTGGCTGCGCCGGGTGGACGGCAGCCCGCTCCGGCCCGACGTCGACCCGCTGCGCTCGGCGCTGCGCGGCGGGAGCGTCCGCCATCGGACTCTCCGCACGATCGTGCCGGACCAGCCGGTTCGTGAGGTGCGGACGAGCGCCCACCCGGTGCCGCTGGACGGCGACCGGCGGGGGGCCGTCGTCATCTTCGAGGACGTGACCGAGGCCCGCCGCACGGACCGCGCCAACGCCTGTGAGCTGCGGGTCGCCCGCCTGCTCGCCGATGCGGAGTCGCTGAGCGCCGCCGCGCCGGAAGTGGCTCGCGCCGTCGCCCAGACGCGCGACTGGGATCACGTCGTGCTCTGGCTGGCCGACGCACCCGCCGGTACCTTGGCCCCGGCCGGTCTCTGGACCCGGCCGACGTTCGGAATCGCCGACCTCACGCCGGAGCAGGTGCGCGCCGGTCCGGAGGGCGGCACCATCGGCACCACCTGGGAGACCGGCGTGATCCGGTGGATCGCTGACCTGGCCGACCCCGCCCACGACGCCGCCGCGGCGGCCGATCCGTGGCTGCGGGACGCGCGGGAACGCGGCGTGCGCGCGGTGGTGGCCGTGCCGATCCCCGGTGAGAACCGGCCGACCGGCGTGCTGAGCTGCGCGAGCCCTACGCCGCAACCGGACAGCGACGCGTCGCGGGCGCTGCTCACCGGCGTCGTCACGCAGATCGCCAGCTTCCAGAACCGGCGCGACGCGCAGACGCTCACCGCGGAGCTCCTGCGCGTGAAGAACGACTACCTGACCCTCGTCGGCCACGAGTTGCGGACGCCGCTGACCGCGATGGTCACCTACACCGAGCTGCTGGCGACCAGTGCCACGTCGTGGCCGAACACCGATCGGCTCCTCCTGGACGTCATCGTGCGCAACACCAAGATCCTCCGGTCCGTCGTCGACGAGCTGCTCGATCTCGCGGCGATGGAGACCGGGCACCTCGTGCTCTCGCCGATCATCACCGATCTCGCCCGCATCGTGGCCGACGCGGTCGCCACCGCCACCGCCGTCGAGGACACCGTCCCCATCCGTACCGACCTGCCGGAGAACCTGACCCTGACCGGCGATCCCGACCGCCTGCGGCAGATCGTCGACAGCCTGCTGGCCGAGGCGCTGCGGCACAGCCCACCGGGCGTCGCCGTCACGGTCGCGCTCCACGGCACCCCGGACGTCGCGGTGCTACGCGTCACCGACCAGGGAAGCAGCACGCCGACCGCGGAGCGAGCCCGGCTCTTCGACCACCGGTACCGGGCCGGCACCGCCCACCTGCGCAGCACCACCGGCGTCGGCCTGGGCCTCGGCCGTGTGCGGGCGCTCGTCGAGGCCCACGCCGGGACGCTGGTGCTCGCGCCGCTCCCGGCGGGCGGAACGGTCACGACCGTCCAACTTCCACGCCGCCCCGGCGCCGGCCTCACCCGGCGGTAGGGGCCCGGTCGGCAGAGAGGCTCGACATGCTCACCGAGACCACACGACACGACTACGCGCTCGCGGTGGACGCGGCCGACCGCCGCGGTGCGATCACGATCGTCGGGGACTTGCTCTCCGCCGGGATCGACCCCCTCGACGTGCTCACCGGCCTGATCACACCCAGCCAGGAAGCGGTCGGCCACCGATGGCAGCAGGGCGAGTGCACGGTGGCGCAGGAGCACGCGGCGACCGGCGTCGCCGAGGCCGCGGTGGCGACCGTCGAGGCCTGGATCGCGGAGCCGGCCGACCCGCGCGGCCATGTCGTCGTGGCCTGCGCCGAGCAGGAGTGGCACGCGCTCGCCGCCCGCATGCTGGCCGAGTCGATCCGCCATCTCGGGTGGCGCACGACGTTCCTCGGGGCGTCCACGCCGGCCCGCTACCTCGGTGGCTACCTGCAGCATCTCCGCCCCGACGCGATGATCCTGAGCTGTACGGTGCCGGCGGCTCTGGCCGGAGCGCGGGCGATCGTCCGGGCCGCGGCAGCCGTGGGTGTCCCGACGCTCGTCGGCGGCAGGGCGCTGGGTGCCGACCCGTCCCGGGCCGCCGCGCTGGGTGCGAGCGGGTGGGCGGCCACGCCGCAGGAGGTCGCCACGGTGCTGCCCGGGCTGCGCCTGCGCCGGGAACCGCTGCCCGCGCCCTGCCGGCCGGACGCCGAGGAACAGGCCGAGGCCCTCATGCACACCCGCGAGCTCTTCGTGCTGGCGAGACTGGCCTGGGGCGAGGCCCCCGGCGCGGCCTGCCTGCACGACCTGGACGCCGAGGCGGACGCCGCGGCCGACCACGCGATCCACGCGCTGGCCGCCACCGTGCTCACGGGCGACTCGTCCGTGCTGCGCGACGCCGACGCGTGGCTGGTGGCGCTGCTGACCGCGCGCGGCTGCGAGCCCGAGGCGGTCGCGCAGCTGTGGGCCGCGCTCGCCGGCGCGCTCGGCGACCAGTTCCCGACTGCTCGGGCGCTACTGCGGACGGGGCTCGGAACCGGCTGAGCCCGCGGCCCGCGGGTCAGGCCCCGAGCCAGGCCCGGCAGCAGCGTGGCCACCGCCTCCGGCGCCTCGAGCGGGGCCTGGTGCCCGATCTCCGCCAGCACGTGCAGCTCCGCCCCCGGGCTGCCGCCGGCCAGCTCCTCCTGCAGCTCTTCCTGCAGCTCCGCCGGCTCACGTCGTCGAGGTCGCCGCGGATCACCAGCGCCGGTACCGCGATCGCGGCGAGGCGGGGCCTGGCGTCGGTTTGCGACTGCTGCGCGGCGAGCTGACGCCGGAACCCGGTGGCGCCCACCGCGAACGCCTCGTCCAGATCGTCGACGAGCAGCGCCTGCCCGTGGTCGCGCCACGCCGGGCCGGCCAGGTCGCGGGTCGGCATGTCCACCAGGATCCGCTCGACGTGCTCCAGCGCGGCCGTGGCGACGTCCCGGCTCGTCGTCACCAGCACCGCGGGGGGGTCCGGGCCGTGCTCGGCCTGGCTGAGCAGGTCCACCGCGACGACGAACGGGTCGGGGCGGAGCCACGGGGACCGCTGCACCGCGCTGTCGTGCGGCACCGCGGTGCAGCGATCTGCCCGGCCGCGCGCTCAGCGCACGCAGACCAGGCCCTTCCGGGTGCCGTCCTGGTTGCCGGTGAAGAAGCCACCCACGTAGCTCTTCCCGGTGCAGAGGGCGTGCGCGGCGCGGCCGGCGTGCGCCCAGCCGATCCGGTTCACGTCGTCGAACGCGTAGTCGGTGTCGGTGAGCTGTCCGCGCGTGACGTCGAACGACTCGGCTCCGCCGGCCGAGACGCAGACGACGCCCTTGCGGTTGCCGTCCTGGTGGCCGGTGAAGAACCCGCCGACCAAGCCCTTGGCGGTGCAGATCGCGTGCGCCGCGCGCCGGGCCTGGGCCCAGCCGACGCGGTTCACGTCGTCGAACGCGTAGTCGGTGTCGGTGAGCTGTCCGCGCGTGACGTCGAACCACTGTGCGTCGTCACCGCCGACGCAGACCGCGCCCTTGCGGGTGCCGTTCTGATCGCCGTTGAAGAAGCCGCCTATCTGGTTGTGCCCCGTACAGATGACGTGCGCGGCACGGCTCGCCTGTGACCAGGCGACGCGGTTCACGTCGTCGAACGCGTAGTCGGTGTCGGTGATCTGTCCGCGGGTGATCTCCATCCACTCCGCAGCCGCGGAGGCGGGTGCGGCGGTGGTCAGGAGTGCGGCCACGATGCCGACGCCTACGAGCATGATCCTGCGCTTCATGATTTCCCCTCGTCCGGTGGATGCGCCGGCGCCGTCGAGGCGAGGGGTGGGCGCCGACACCGCTATGGTGTCGGCTCTCGGTTGCTTTTCGGGGCAACCCGTTTCGGCGTGTCGTCGGGGTCTCGGGGCGGAAACGTGACGACGCTTCGGGACTCCACAGGGGACCGAGCCGTCCCGCGGTGCCGGGTCGGTGCCGGCCGGTAGCGTCCGGACAGCACCGACCCGGCGCGTCACGCGGGGCCGTAGGTGCGGAAGATGGGCTCGGCGATGCAGACCGGCTTCGCGGCGCCCTCGGCCTCGATCACCGCGCCGATCGTGAGCTGATAGCCGCCCGCCACCTCCTCGACGCTCTTGAGCGTCGCGGTCAGCCTGATCTTCGAGCCGACCGGCACCGGTGCGGGGAACCGGACCTTGTTCAGCCCGTAGTTCACGCCCATCGTCGCGTCGGTGACGGTGAGGACCTGCGCCCACATCGGTATGAGCAGCGAGAGCGTCAGGTACCCGTGCCCGATCGGGCCGCCGAACGGGCTCTGCGCCTTCGCCCGCTCCGGGTCGACGTGGATCCACTGGTGGTCGTCGGTGGCGTCGGCGAAGAGGTTCACCCGCTCCTGAGTGACCTCGAACCAGTCGCTGACGCCCAGCTCGGAGCCGGCCAGCTTCGGCAGCTCGGCCAGGGTCGTGGTGGTGCTGCTCATGCGGGAACGTCCTTCCGGAGGTCGGGCTTACGGATCTTGCCGGTGGCTGTCTTGGGCAGCTCGTCGACGAAGCGGAAGAGCCTGGGCACCTTGAACCCGGCGAGCCGCTCGCGCAGCGCCGCGCGGATCGGCTCCGGATCCCGGCCGGTCTCCGGCGTCACGACGAGCACGGCGAGACCGACCTCCCCCCACTTCTCGTCGGGCACGCCGATGACCGCGGCTTCGAGCACCCCGGGCACCTCCAGCAGCGCGGACTCCACCTCGGCGGGGTACACGTTCTCGCCGCCGCTGATGATCATGTCCTTGTAGCGGTCGCGGATGTAGAGAAATCCCTCGGCGTCCAGCGAGCCGGCGTCCCAGGTGTGGTAACAGCCGTCGACGAGCACCTCGGACGTCCGCTGCGGATCCTCCCAGTAACCGGCCATGACGTTCGGTCCGTGCACGAGCACCTCGCCGACCTCGTCGACGTCGACGTCGGTGCCGTCGCGGCGGACCACCCGCAGGTCGGTGAAGAAGACCGGCTTGCCTGCCGAGCCGACCTTGCGTTCGGCGTCCGCGGAGTCCAGCACCGTACAGCCCGGTGCGGCCTCGGTCATTCCGTAACACTGCTGCATCGTCACGCCGCGGTCGAGCCAGGTGCGCAGCGTCGGCAGCGGGAGCGGGGCGCCGGCCGCGCCGATCGTGCGTAACGCGGACAGGTCGCGGGTGCCGAACCCGGGCTCGCGCGACATCGCGTCGAGCATCGTGGGGACGGCGAAGAACGAGGTGACCCGCTGCTCCTCGATGACCGCCAGCGTCTCGGCGGGATCGAAGCGCCGGACCAGCACGGCGCACCCGCCGCGCAGCAGCGTCGGGTTGACGGTGCCGTTCAACCCACCGATGTGGAAGAGCGGAGCGAGTGCCAGCGTGCGCTCGTCCGGCGCGAAGTCCATGCCCAGGAACTGGTTCACGGCGTTCCAGGTCATGTTGCCGTGGGTGAGCACGGCACCCTTCGGGCGCCCGGTGGTGCCCGAGGTGTACATGATCAGACAGGGGTCCTCGAGGGCGACCGGCTCGTCCCGCGGCTCGGGGTCGCCGAGCAGGTCCTCGTAGGGCAGCGAGTCGCCGCCGCCGGCGAGCGGCGGCTCGGCCGCCACCCACGTGCCCACCGACGTCGTGTCGCGCAGCTCGTCGGCGAGGGTGCCGTGGTCACGGCCGTGGACGACGGCACAGGCGCCGGAGTGGCTCAGCACGTAGGCCGCCTCGGGGGCGGTGAGCCGCGCGTTGACCGGCACCCAGACGGCGCCGAGCTGCCCGCACGCGTACAGCGTCTCCAGCGCGGCCGGGTGGTTCTGCCCCAGCCACGCCACCCGGTCACCCCGGCCGACGCCGAGGTTCGCGAGCGCACCGGCCACCCGCCGGATCCGGTCGGCGAACTCCAGGTGGGACGTGGTGCCGCCCTCGAACCACAGTGCGTCCCGGTGCGGCGTGATGCGCCGCCGCCGCTCCGGCCAGGAGCCCAGGCCGGCGTTACGCACGGCCGCCCTCCCCGGTCGAGCGGAGCCCGAGGGCCCGGATCGCGTTCTCCTTCATGACCAGTGGCCGGACCTCGTCCTCGACGTCGAGCTGGGCGAAGTCGCTGATCCACCGCTCCGGGCGCAGCAGCGGGTAGTCCGAGCCGAACAGGACCTTGTGTTTGAGCTGGCGGCTGATCGCGTGCACCAGCTGCGGCGGGAAATACTTCGGCGACCAGCCGGACAGGTCGATGTAGACGTTGGCTTTGTGGGTGGCGATCGAGATCGCCGCGTCCTGCCAGGGCACCGACGGGTGGGCCATGATCATCGTGAGCCCGGGGAAGTCCGCCGCGACGTCGTCGAGGAGCATCGGGTCCGAGTAGCGCAGCTTGATGCCGCGACCGCCGGGCAGGCCAGCGCCGATGCCGGTCTGGCCGGTGTGGAAGAGCGCGGGTACGCCGAGCGCCTCGATCTCGGCGTAGAGCGGGTAGACGGCCGGGTCGTTGGGCAGGAAGTTCTGGAAGCTGGGGTGGAACTTGAACCCGCGGACGCCGTGCTCCTCCACCAGGCGGCGGGCCAGCTTGACGCCGGCGGCGCCGCGCGCCGGGTCGATCGACCCGAACGGGATGAGGACGTCGGGGTGCTGCGCGGCCAGGTCGGCGATCTCCACGTTGGAGAGCGCGGCCTGACCGGTCGCCGCCTCGGCGTCGACCGTGAAGATGACCGCGGCCATGTTGAGCCTGCGGTAGTCCTCGGCGATCTGGGGGACCGTCGGATCGTACGGATCGCCCTTGAAGTACTTCGACGCCGCCGCGCTGAGCTCGTCGTCGAGGGCCAGGTGGCCGTGCTGGTCGGCGTGGACGTGGACGTGGACGTCGATCGCGGTCAGCGCCTGGAGGTCCGGGCCGCTCACTTCGGGGGCTCCGGGAGCTGCTGGCCCACGGTCTGCAGGGACGGGGCGAACCGGTCGGCCCAGACGTCGGCGATAGCGTCGGCGGACCATCCGGTGCCGTCGGCGAACTCGACGACGACCTCGGACGGGTGGCTCCAGAGCGCCAGCCGATCGCCGCCGATGCCGATCGCCTGACCGCTGATACCGGCGGCGGCGTCCGAGGCGAGGAACGCGACGAGCCCGGCGGCGTCGGAGGGGGAGCCGAAGCCCAGCTCGCGGCGGGCGAACGCGGGCAGCGGCTCGCCGGCGGCCAGCGCGTCGACGTACGGCTTGAGGAACGGCACGGTCTCGGTCATCGCGGTCGCGGCGACCGGAACCACCGCGTTGACCGTGATCCGGGCCCTGGCCAGCTCCATCGCCCAGGTGCGCACCATCCCGACGATGCCGGCCTTGGCCGCGGCGTAGTTCGTCTGCCCGAAGTTGCCGACCTGGCCGGTGGGCGAGCCGACGCAGATGATCCGCCCGCCGTCGCCCTGCTCGCGCAGCCGGATCGCGGCCGCCCTGGTGCAGGTGAACGTGGCCCGTAAGTGGGTGGTGACCACCGCGTCGAACGCCTCGTCGGTCATCTTCCAGAGCGTCGTGTCGCGCAGGATGCCGGCGTTGTTCACCAGCACGTCGAGGCGGCCGAACTCCGCCACGGCGCGGTCGACCAGTGCCTGGGCGGCCTCGCTCGGGCCCACCGGGACGACCTCGGCGACCGCGATTCCCCCGGCGTCGGTGATGGTCTTGACCGCGGCCTCCGCGACCGCCCCGTCGACGTCGTTCACGACGACTCTCGCGCCCGAGGAGGCCAGGCGCTGGGCGTAGGCCAGCCCCAGGCCACGCCCGCTACCGGTGACGATCGCTACCTTGCCTGACAGGTCCATGTCGCTGCCTCTTCGCGGCCGGAGGGGTGTGCTCTCGGGATCCGACGCTAGAGTGAACCATTGAGAGTGTCAATGAATGAGGAGTTCATCTAATGCCGTTCGTCGACAACATCGGGTTCCTGATGTCCCGGGCGAGCGGCCAGCTGGTGCGCGCCACGAACGCGGCGCTCGCCGACGAGGGCCTGCGGGTGCGCCAGTACTCCGTGTTGAGCCTGGTCTGCGAGTCGGCCGAGGGTGAGTCGCAGCGTGACCTCGCCGAGGTGCTCGCGCTCGACCCGAGCCAGGTCGTTGCGCTCGTCGACGACCTGCACGGGGCCGGGCTGGTCGAGCGTCGCCCCTCGCCGGCCGACCGGCGGACGAAGCTCGTCGTGCCGACCGAGCGGGGCCGCGCCGTCCGGGCGCGCGCCACCGCCCGCGCGGACGCCCGGCTCGCGGCCTCGCTCGGCGCGCTCACCGAGGCCGAGCAGGGCACGCTGCGCTCGCTCCTGGCCCGCGTGGTGGACGTGGAGCTGCCCCCGCGGGCGTTCACAGATCGATGAGCTCGATCTCCAGCCGCACCGTGTCGCCGGCCTCGAGCGACTGCGCCTGCCGGATCGCGCGCTTGATCGGCAGCACGTAGGCCTGCCGCTTCTTGTCGGGGAAGATCGACGTCGTCCAGGTGCTGAGCCCGGTACGGACGCGGACCCGCACCGAGCCGAAACCGCGCTCCAGGCCGGCGGTGAGCTCCCGGATCTCCTCCGACGCGTCGGCGGGCAGCGCGACGAACGTCCAGCTGTCGTCGCGGCGGGCTTCCCAGATCCACAACTGCGCTTCGAATTCGACGATCACGTGCGGAGCGTCTCACTGGGGTGTGACAACCTGCGGCGGGGTACTGGGGCTGCAGAGATCCGAGAGGGGAGAGCTACGTGACCGAACTGCCGCTGTACGCGACGCTGGGCTTCACCGACGCCGAGTGGGGGCTGCTCGTCGGCTTGCCGCAGTCGGTGCTCGTCGCCGCGAGTGCCGCCAGTCCGGACAGCACCCGCAAGACCCGGGCCGAGTCGGCCGCGGGCCTGGCCGTCATCTCCGACGCGCGGGCGTCGGCCAGCCCGCTGGTCGCCGCGATCGCCGCGGAGATCGTCACCGAGGTGGGCGACCCGGACCTCGGCGAGGAAGCACCGGTGATCCAGCCGCCCGACCCGGCCGCGTACGCGCGCGACGTCGTGGGCCGCGCCGCGGAGGCGAACGCGCTGCTCCGGGTGAAGGCGGCCGCCGCCGACGCGGAGACCTACCGGCACTGGCTGGTGGAGATCGCCGAGAACGTGGCCGGGGCGGCGTCCTCCGGCGGCCTGCTCGGGCTCGGCGGGGAGACCGTGACGCCGGAGGAGCGGGCGTTCCGCGACGATCTGGCGAAGGCGCTGACCGACTGAGCGATCCGGGCGGACCGCTGAACGAGCGGGCGGACCGCTGAGTGAGCCGGGCGGACCGGCCGGGCGGCCTGGTGTGACTGGTCGCCGGCCGGGTAGCCAGCGGCCATGATCGGACGCGTACTGGGACAGGGGCTGGCGGCCGGGCTCGCCGGCGCCACGGTGATGACGCTCGGCGAGAAGCTCGAGCAGCGATGGTCGGGACGCCCGAACTCCTACGTGCCGGCGCGGGTGCTCGAGCGCCTGACCCGGCGCCCGGAGCGGCCGGGTCGGCAACCCCGGGCGCTGAACTGGGCGATGCACTACGGGCAGGGCGCGCTGGTCGGGGTGCTCCGGGCCGGTATGGCCAACGCGGGGCTGCGCGGCCCGGTGGCCTCGGCGATGTTCACGGTCGTGCGGCTCACCTCCGACCAGCTGCTGGAGAACGCCACCGGGGTCGGCGCACCGCCGCAGACCTGGCCCCGCCGCGAGCTGATGGTCGACGTCGCCCACAAGACGGTCTACGGCTTCGCGACCGGTCTCGTCGCCGACCTGCTCGCCGCCCGGTCGGGGCCGGGGCCGGGGCAGGTCCACGCGTCGCTGCGGCCGGGGCGGGAGAGCGACGTCGGTCCGGTGCCGCGGCCGGCGATCCTGCGTCCGGCGTCGCAGAGGCGTAGCCGGGGGCGGGCCGGGTAGGCGTTCGCCATGACTGAGACGTCCGGAGATCCGAACACCACCGACAGGAACTCGGCCCCGACCGCCGAGCAGCAGGATGAGCTCGAGCAGCTGGCGAGCGACATCGGCCAGGTGCTGCCCGACGGCCTCGACGCCGCCGGAGCCGACCGGTTGATCGACGAGCTCCGTGACCGCGCGGACCACGGGGCCCAGACCTACAGCTCCGAGTGATACGGGCACCCGGACCGCGAGGCCCCACCCGGTTACCCGCGGCCGAGATCGGAGGACTCGAGCCGCGTCCACAGGGACGCCAGCGTCGCGGCGCCGGCCAGCAGGACGTCGATCGACGCCCGCTCGTCGCTGTCGTGCCACCGGTCTTCGGGCAGCCCGGTTCCGAACAGTACGACCGGTACGCCCAGCATCCGCTCCAGCAGCTCGACCGGGCCGCCGCCCGCGTTGCCCATCCGTCCGGGCCGCGACCCGAAGCCGTCCTCCATCGCGTCGGCCAGGACCCGCACGGCGGGGTGGTCGTCGGCGATCCGGTACGGCTCCTGGCCGGTCTCGGCGGAGATCGTGAGCTCGTACTCGACGTCGTCGCTGAGGCCCTCGGCCACCCACCGCCGCAGCCGGTCGGAGACGGCCGCGACGGTCTGGTCGGGCACCGTGCGGAAACTCAGGGTCGCGGTGGCCTCGGCGGGCACCACGCTGCGGGGCACGCCGATCGGATCGCCGCCGATCATGCCGATCACCTCGACGGCCGGCCGCGCCCAGAGCTGCTCCAGCGTCGTGAAGCCTCGCTCGCCGCCGATCGTGCGGCTCTCCGTGCGGTCGAGCCAGTCCTCGTCGCTGTAGGGCAGCGCCGCGTAGGCGGCCCGCACCTGCTCCTCCGGGTCGATGACGTCGTCGTAGAAGCCGGGCAACGTGATCCGGCCCTTGTCGTCGAGTAGTTTCCCGATCAGCTCCGAGAGCGCGATGATCGGATTGGGAGCCGGTCCGGACACCGCACCGGCGTGGATGTCCCGCAGCGGCCCGAACACCCGGAGCTCGGCCATGACCATGCCCCGGACGCTGGTGCACACCGCCGGGTGGTCGGCACGCCAGAGCATGGTGTCGGAGAAGACGACCAGGTCGGCGTCCAAGCGGGCCCGGTGCTCCTCGATCAACGCTTCGAAGTTCCCGCTCCCGGCCTCCTCCTCGCCCTCCACCAGGAACTTGAGGTTGACGGCAGGCGCGTCGCGGCCGGTCGTCGCCAGGTGCGCCCGGATGCCCCAGAGAAGCGCCAGCACCTGGCCCTTGGCGTCGGAGGCGCCACGGCCGTAGACCCTGCCGTCCCGCACCGTCGGCTCGAACGGCGGAGTCTCCTCCCACTCGTCGTCCTTGGCGGCGCGCACGTCGTGGTGGCTGTAGATCAGCACGGTCGGCGCGCCGGGCGCGGCGCACCACTCGGCGTAGACGGCGGGCGCGTCCGGCGGTCCCCACACGTCGGTGATCGGGAATCCGACGTCGCGGAGCGCGCCGGCCAGCCAGTTGGCCGAGCGCCGCAGGTCGATCTCGTGCTCCGGAAGGCCGGCGACCGAGCGCAGGCGCACCCACCCGATCAGCTCGTCGACGAGCCGGGAGCGGTGGGTGTCGAGGAAGTCCGAAACGCTGCTCATTCGTGAGCTCCTGTCCGGTGAACGGCCGATGCGGCGCGGTTCCCTCACCGGGCGAACACAAACGCAAGTCCGCGTCGTGAAGTCCTGAGCAGTACACCTGACCAGCGCCAGCGCGTGATGGCACGGCGATCCGCGTTTGAGTTCGCGGCTCGCGGGGATCCAGCGGTCCCCACAACCGAAGGAGAATGCCCCATGGCGAGTATTTCCGATTCCGGACGGGCCGGCGTCGCGGTGCACCGCACGCCGGTCCAGCTGGCGGCGCTGGCCGCCGGCGCGATGTTCCTGCTCGTCGGG
>Ga0190269_10000169_pt1 | contig 33930 bp, 29 predicted proteins | sample Popmic249IS_FD_133749 | JGI IMG/M metagenome (GOLD analysis project Ga0190269, IMG submission 133749) | Populus adjacent soil microbial communities from riparian zone of Blue River, Arizona, USA - 249 IS | ecosystem: Environmental > Terrestrial > Soil > Riparian zone | place: USA: Arizona... | reverse complement strand
TCGGACCAAGCCAAGCCACTCGCGATCGACTTCACAAGCTTCAACCCCGAAGGCTTCTTCACCCCCGAACAACGCAACACCATCATGGTCCTAAGCGACGACGGCTCCAAACCCACCGCCGCCGAGCGCTGCAAAGACCAAAAAGACCCAAACAAAAAACACTTCCGCGGCCGCTGGCTCCAGCTGCCGTGAGCTACCGACATTGCTGTCTGTCGCCCATGGCCACGTAACATGAACCGGTTTCGCAGATCCCACCGCTGCATTGAGTCACGCGTTCGCCGCAAACTACTCTAGTAGCGACCGTCAGCGGTCTGCACATGCTGTTCGTGCACTCGCACTGCTCCAGAGTCCACGTCTGTTTCTTCGCAAGCATTCGCGGTCGACTAACACAAGTGCAGCGCATGTTCCTCGCGGATGTATTCATGTAGCGGCGAGGCAACGCACGCGCGTTTCTGAGGAGAATGCAGTTGCCGCAGCTCTCGTAGGCTGAAGCGCAGGATGCTGTAATGGTGCTCATTGCTCCGCTGCTGCTGTCAGCGGCGCCGTCAAAGTTGAGCTTGCACATGGCGAGTGCTCTGCTGCCCACCGGATCCAGCGCGCCTATGTCGCACTGATTATGCCGCCGTTAGCTGCGCATGCAGCCGCGCGGTGGTCTCCCGAGTGTCGCCGCCTCCAGCCGGCAATCCTGTACCCAGGCGGTGTCGGTCGCAGCATGGCACGTATCAGCTGGGGATATGAGGGCAGCCTGTTGCGGGTGGCAGGATGGACCAGCTGCGAGATGGATAGCAGCACCAACGAAATAGTTGGGCACCCCAACAATCACAGGCGCAAATTCTCGAAGATTGCGCGTATCAGCGACCGGCTCCCACTTCTCAGCGGCACAAAGATGCGCCATGGTGCTTGAGTTCAGTTGAGGTCGCGATGGAGAGAGAAAGCATGCTGCAGAGGATCGGAGATAGGTTTCGTTGGATGACTAGTGCTCTAGTCCTTGCCTGCGCCGCGTGTGGAGGCTCTTCCGCGGGCGGCAACGGCGAGCCGACATCGCCCGCATCGAATGGTGGCGCGCAAACTGGCTCCCCCGCAGGTGGCACCCCGGCGAGCGGGTCAGCCGGTAGCGTGGGCGCCACCAAGCCAAGCTCACCGAGCACAGCTGGCTCGGCTGCAAGTGCGACCGGCGGGTCGACCGCAACGAAGCCGGCAGGTGCCACTGGCGGAACGGCTGCACCCACCGGGCCCGCTATGACAGCAGGCTCATCCGCGCATGCCACGGGCGAGGCAGGTTCGGTAGCCCAGACAGCAGGTGGTGCTGGCGCTGCTCCTACACAGAACACGGCCGGAACCGGTGGCAGCACGCCGACCACGCCGCCCCAGGTGACGTGCCCCGCGGAATCGACGCTTCGCCCTGGTGACCAAACACTGCGAACGCCAGTTGGCGGACGTGACGGCGGGATGCGCACGTACATCGTGCATGTTCCTCAGAGCTACGATGGCTCGAAGCCAGTGCCACTCATGATCAACTTCCACCCACTGATTTTCGGAACGGGTATGGGGCAGCGCACCGGCTCGGGTTGGGCCCAGGTGGGCGATGACGAAGGCATGATCACGGCGTTCCCTGATGGCTACGACGCCGCGTGGGACATCGGCAATTGCTGCACGCGCGGCGAAGTCGACGACATGGCGTTCGCCAAGGCGATGGTCGAGGAGATCAGCAAGGCTGCCTGCATCGATCCCAATCGCATCTATGCCAGCGGTTACTCCATGGGCGGAGGTTTCTCGCATCTTCTCGGCTGCAAAGCTGCGGATATCTTCGCGGCGATCGCGCCGAGCGCCTTCGACCTCACGGAAGAGAATCACGTTCCCTGCGAACCCGGTCGGCCTATCACCGTGTTCATGCACCGAGGTATGGGTGACACGGTTGTTCCATACGCCGGTGGACCGACAACTCCCCCCAATGGAACGCCCGTCACCGTCACGATGTTTGGCGCAATCGGCTCGTTCGAGGCATGGGCGAAGATGAACAACTGCACGGACGAGCCCACCACGGAGGGCAACTGCCAGCGCCACTCGAAGTGTGACAACGGGGTCGAGGTCGTCCTCTGCGAGAACGGCAGCCATACCGAAGGTCCAGCTCCGAAGATCTGGGAGACCTTGAAGAAGCACGGTCTGTCCGGTCCACTCTGATCGGCAGCTGTTGGCTGCGGAAGACCGTTCCCGGCGCGTGACGTCGCTCGAGTGTCATGCGAGTAGCCGCTGGCTTGCAGCCAGCGGCTGCAGTGCTTTTTCGTTCGATTACTCGCCTCGCGGGTAGCCCACGAGGTATGTGCCGTGCAGCGGCGCCTTGCCTAGCTGGATCGTGCCGAGGTCCCATACCCAGTCGGGCGGCACAGCGATGTCTGCGATCAGCTCGCGTAGCTCCGGTACGCTGTAGATGCGCAGCCATGACACGACGCCATCCCACAGCACGAAGCTCTGCATCACCGGCAAGAGCCAGGTCAGCGGCAACCACGACCAGCGAAATGGCCGCCAGAATGGCACTGACAGGCTGACGATGACTGGCGTGAACATGAGGTTGAGGAGCATCGGTAGCTCGCGGCTGACCACTTCGAACACCGCGATCGGCTGGCGTTCGGCCGCTGCGTCCGCGAGCACCTTCTGCGCTTGCGTGCGATCGAAGTGGTGGAACGCGTTGAAGATCGTGCGCACGCCGCGCAGCTCGGCCGGCACCGCTGTGGCATCCACTGGCTCATGGCACGCGCGAATGCGCCCGCCGCTCTGTGCTGCAATGCGCTCGAACGCGGCGTGGTTCGGATAGCGATCCGTGAGCGTGACGCGAACATCGCGCCCGCGCTTCGCGAGCTCGTCCGCGAGCATGGACGCAGGCCCGCCGCCGCCGGAGCAGAGGTCGATCACCTCGCTTGCACCCGTCGCGTCGAGCGCGCGTTCGAGTGGCGCGAGCAGCATGCGGCCATGGCCGGACATGCGCTCGGCGAGCTCCAAGAACGCCGTCCCACCGTCACGCAGCACGGCAGGACAGTAGGGTAGGTCCTCGATTTCTACGAGCTGCATGCGCCGCATGTACGGCAGCTAGGCTCAACGAACAGGAGGGCGCAAGCCCGTCACTTCACCTGACGCCGCAGGTAGTTCAGCACGTCGGCGCGCGTGATCAATCCCAGGAAGGTCTCGCCGTCCATCACCGCCGCGGCCGAGCGCACCTCGAGCATCGCGACCAGGTTGTTGACCGATTGACTCTTCTCCACGCGCAGGAACGTGGCGTTCATCGCCTTACGCACGGGCGAGTTGAAGCGCTCCGGGTGGCCAAACGCGTAGCGCATGATGTCGTCCTCTGACACGATGCCGATCAGCTTCTCACCCTGCATCACAGGCAGCTGCGAAAAGCCCGCGTTGCGCAGGCGATTGTGTGCGGTCGCGACCGTGTCGTCCGGACCCACGGTGATCGTGGCGTGCTCGCCGTGTGGCCGCCCGATCAAGTCGCGCAGATCTCCGCACGCGGGCCGGCTGATGAAGCCTTGATCCTGCATCCAAAATACATTGAACAGTTTGGAGAGATAGCGGTTGCCCGTGTCACACGCGAATGTGACCACGCGTTTAGGCGTGGTCTGCTCGCGACAGTAGCGCAAGGCCGCAGCCAACAGCGTCCCTGTCGATGAGCCCGCGAGCACACCTTCCTTGTGCAGCAGCTCGCGCGCGACGTTGAACGACTCGTCGTCGGAGATCTCGTACGCGCGCTTGGTCAGCGAGAAATCGCTGATCGGCGGCAAGAAATCCTCGCCGATGCCTTCCACGAGCCAACTGCCAGGCGGCCCCAAGTCGCCCGTGCGGACGTACTGTGCGAGCCCAGACCCGAGCGGATCCGCGAGCACCATCTCGACGTGCGGCGCGACCCCCTTGAAGTACTTCGAGAGCCCAGCGAGCGTGCCGGAGGAGCCCACACCCAGCACGATCGCATCGAGCTTGTGCTCGAGCTGCTCCCAGATCTCAGGCCCCGTGGTCTCTGCGTGCGCCTTGGGATTGTCGGGGTTCGCGAACTGATTGATGAACAGCGCGTTGTGCTGTTTGGCGAGCGCTTCACCGAGATCTTGATAGTACTCGGGATGACCCTTGCCGACGTCCGAGCGCGTCAGCACGACCTCCGCACCCATCGCCCGCAACGCGAAGATCTTCTCCTGGCTCATCTTGTCGGGCACGACCAAGGTCAGCCGATAGCCCTTTTGCGCTGCGACGAGCGCGAGCCCCAACCCCGTGTTGCCCGCCGTCGCTTCGACGATCATGTCACCCGGCTTCAGCTGACCGCGCTCTTCCGCCGCCTGGATCATCGACACGCCGATCCGGTCTTTGATCGATCCTGCAGGATTGGCCAGCTCCAGCTTCAAGAACAGCTCGCACGGACCGACATCGAAGCGACTCAGCTTGAGCATCGGCGTGCGGCCGATCATTTCGAGGACATTCGAGTAAACGCGCATGGAGCTTCAGTCTATCAGGCGCGGACCGGTGCGCGCCCGCGTGCGAAAACACCCACACGATCTCAGGCTACAATCGCGGAAAAGGCGGTCATGCACTCCAATCGATTCAGCACACACGAGGTTTTCAACCAGCCTTCGCCGCTCGCGCCGTACGACATGTACGCGACTGATCGGGCGCTCCAGGAGGGCCTCGCGCGTGAGGGCGGCAGCTTCGCGACCGAGCAAGTGGCGAAGCTCGGGCCCGTGGCCGGCGGCGAGCTGTTCGCGCTCGGCTTTGGCGCCAACGAGAACAAGCCGCGCTTTCGGCCGTTCGACGCCTACGGCCATCGCATCGACGAGGTCGAGTTCCATCCGGCTTACCACCGCACCATGGAGATCGCGATCGCGCACTGCGTTCCGAGCTTTGCCTGGCTGCACCAGGACACGCCGGGCGCTCACGTCGCGCGCGCCGCGCTGCTCTACCTGTCCGCCCAAGCCGAGCAAGGACACTTGTGTCCGCTCACGATGACGTACGCCTCGATCCCTACGCTGCGTCACGATGCGCAGCTCGCCGCCACGTGGATCCCGCGGGTTCTGTCCATGCACTACGATCCGCGCTTCATTCCTGCTGTTTACAAGCGCGGCGCGACCATCGGCATGGGCATGACCGAGAAGCAAGGCGGCTCGGATGTGCGCGCGAACACCACGCGCGCGAACCCGATCGACAGCGACGGGATGGTCGAGCTCGTCGGGCACAAGTGGTTCTTTTCCGCGCCTATGTGCGACGCGTTTTTGGTGCTCGCGCAGGAAAACGAGGGCCTCTCGTGCTTTCTGCTCGAGCGCTTCTTGCCCGACGGAACGCAGAACGCGATCCGCATCCAGCGCCTCAAAGACAAGCTGGGCGACTGGAGCAACGCGAGCTCCGAAGTCGAGTTCCAGGGCGCGCTCGCGACGCGCGTCGGTGCACCGGGCCGCGGAATCAGCAACATTCTAGAGATGGTCGCGCTGACCCGACTCGATTGCGCGATCGGCTCGGCGGCGATCATGCGCCAGGCGCTCGTGCAAGCCGTGCATCACGCGCGTCAGCGCAGCGTGTTCGGCAGGGCGTTGATCGCGCAGCCGCTGATGCAAAATGTGCTGGCTGATCTGGCGCTCGAGTCGGAGGCCGCGCTCGCGCTCGTGCTGCGCCTGGCGCGCGCGGTCGATGCCGCTCAACGTGCCGCCGTGAGCGGCAATGCCAGCGGCGCGGGCAGCGAGAGCGCGTTCGCCCGCATCGTCACGGCTGTGGCAAAGTACTGGATCTGCAAACGCTGCCCAGCGTTCGTGAACGAAGCGCAGGAGTGCTTGGGCGGCGCAGGCTACGTGGAGGAGTCGATCCTGCCGCGCCTGTATCGTCAAGCGCCCCTCAACTCGATCTGGGAAGGCAGCGGCAACATTCAGTGCCTCGACGTGTTGCGCGCCCTCAAGCGTGACCGAGGTGCGCGCGATGCGTTGCTCGCCGAGCTCGAGCTGGCGCGGGGCGGGCACACCGCGTTCGATGCAGCGCTGAGCGCCCTGGTGCGCGACTTGGACGACACCGACGCGCAGGAGCCTCGCGCACGTAGCTTGGTCGAGCGCGTGGCCTTGCTGCTGCAAGCGGCATTGCTCTTGCGCTCTGCCCCCCAGCCGCTCGCCCATCTGTTCTGCGCGTCGCGCCTCGGCGGGGCGCACGGCATGGCGTTTGGCACCCTGCCAACCGACACAAGCTTCGAGCCGATCCTGGCGCGCGCTCTATCGTGACGGGTCAGGCTTTTTGTCGGGCTTTGCAGCCAAACCGACTGAGGCTGCTCTCGCCACCGCTTCGCGCACCTCGTCGTTGTGGATGCGCGCGAGCTCACGCGCGATCTCGCCTGGCAGCTCTTTCAGTGGGATGCCTGGATGGGCGACCAGCGGCGTGTGCGGCAACGGCAACGCCGCATCCGGCAGCGGTCCCGCGCGAAACACAAGCTTGCGGATCTTGGCCTCCGGTGCGACGCGCTTGAGCTTCGCAAGCAGGCTCTCGCTCTCGAGCTGCAGCGAGTTCGCCCAGGCGCTGTTGCTCGTGTTCACGAACAGCGTGCCGCGCGTCAGCTTTACCGGGCGGGCGTTGCGCAAGATGCGCTGTGAGAGCGCGCGCATAAAGGCTCCGAACGCGCGCACGGCATCGAGCTCCTCACGGCTGCGTCCTGGATAGACGCGCGCCACGATCGCGGAGAGATTCTCCATGCCGCCTTGCCTACGCACCGCTCCACTCTAGCAGATAGAGCCGCTACGAACCCCCCCATACACGCTGATCCGTTTCAGGCACGCGAGTAGTAGGTTGAACTCGGCAGCAGAACGTCTTAAGACCGCGCATGCTGCATCCTCAAGTGTCAGCGCTGCTGTCTGCGGTGATTGCTGCTGGTTACGGTGATCTCCACACACGCCCGCTCGCCGCGCTGCGGGCAGCTGCACGCGAGCCGTACGTGCCCGCAGGACCGCCGGTGTACGTGCGCGAGCTGGAGATCCCCGCACCACATGGCCCCCTCCTGGCGCGCGTTTACGCGCCCTCACAGAGCGCCGAGCTCCAAGCCGGTCTCATCTTCTTTGCTGCAGGCTTCTACGTCTTGGACGACCTGTCAGGTCACGCGGCGCTGTGCCAACAGCTCGCGGTCTCCGCAGACTGTGTGGTCGTCTCGGTGACCCCGAGGGCCGCACCCGAGCACAGGTTTCCCGCGGCTGCCGACGACGCGTACGCAGCCGCCTGCTGGATCCATGAGAATGCGGACGAGCTCGGCATCGACCATCGCCGGCTCGCGATCGGCGGCGAGAGCACAGGCGCGAGCTTGGCGACCGGCGTGTGCAGGCTCGCCAAGGAGCGACGCAACCCGGCTCTGTGTTTTCAGCTGCTCTTGTACCCAGTGACCGACCTGCGCGCCGACGCCGTGGCCCGCGTCTCGCAGCTGCACGAGGTGCCCGACGCGGAGCTCAACCAGCTGCGCCGCCTGACCACTGGCATGGTGCCGAGCACGATCGCGCTGTACGCCGGCACCGAAGCCGAGCGGGCTGATCCACGCTGTTCGCCTTTGGCTGCGGGCAACCTGATCGGGTTGCCGCCCGCGCTTATCGTCGATGCCGAGCTCGACGCGTTCTCCGAGCAGGTGGAAGGCTATGCGCGCGCGCTGCAGCGGGCGGAGGTGCCCGTCACGCTCTCGCGGTACGCAGGCGTCGGCCACGGCTTCGTGCACGCATTTGCGTTTCTCGATCCTGGCCGCGAAGCGCTCGCAGAATGCGGCGCTGCGCTTCGAACCGCGCTGCACGGGGCGGTTCCGAACTGAGCGCTAGAGTTTTTCTTGCGCGCGCTCGCCCTGCGGCTCGACCGCGGGTTGCGGCTCGGCCTTGCGCTTTGCGACGATCGAAGAGATCACGCCACCTGCGAGCAGGCCCACGATCACGAGCAGTGACAGTCCGCTTCCGATCGGCAGGTAATGCGTGAGCAACATCTTTGCGCCCACGAAGCCGAGCACCAGCACGAGGCTCACCTTTAGATACTGGAACGAGCTCAGCACCGCAGCGAGCGCGAAGTAGAGCGAGCGCAGCCCGAGGATCGCAAAGACGTTCGAGGTGAAAGCGATGAACGGATCCTGCGTGACGCCGAGCACCGCAGGCACCGAGTCGACCGCGAAGATCACATCGCTCGTCTCGATCACCACGAGCGCGAGCACGAGCGGCGTCGCGTGCAGCTTGCCTTCGAGCCGAACGAGCAGCTTTTCACCGTGATACTCGTTGGTGATCGGCACGACCCGCTGCGCCAGCTTGACGAACAGGTTGTCGCGCAGCTCGGGTGCTTCGTCCTTCGCGAACAGCATGCGCACAGCCGTGAACACGAGCAGCGCGCCGAATACGTACACCGTCCAATGGAAAAGCTGGATCAACGCCAGCCCTGCGATAATGAATGTGGCACGAAAGATCAGCGCGCCAAGAATGCCGAGGAACAGCACGCGATGTTGAAAGCGCTCGGGAACACCGAACGAGCGGAACACCAGCGCCATCACGAACAGGTTGTCGACGCTGAGTGATTCTTCGACGAGATACGCCGTAAAGAACTGCAGGCCCGCCTGCTCGCCCGAGAGGCGAGTGCCATAGCGCGTGCCGACACCAAACCACCCGTACTCGTACATGAAAGCGAGCGCGACGTTGAAGGTCAGCGCGATCGCCACCCAAAATGCAGTCCAACGCAGCGCTTGGCGCGCGCTGATCGCGTGCGGTCTGCGATTGAGCAGGCCCAGATCGAGCCCCAAAAGCAGCAGCACGAGCAGAAGGAATGCGATCCAGGGTAAGCTGCTCATACGAACGGGTCTGCCACGAGTTCCGGAAGCGGTTCTTACGTGTTCCGCGTGCCAGCCTCAAGCCGCTTTATTCAGCAGATTACATTCCATACAGCAGAGGACTCGGCTTTGACGTTCAAAAGTATATGTAGGTGGAAGGCGCTGCCCGAGGCCGCTGGCCATGCTAGTAAGTGTGGCGTTACACGACGCAAAACATGGCGCGCCGTCGCGCAGTCCACGGAGATCGAGCCACTGATGCCGAGCCACGAGAAAAACTGGAGCCCCGTCAGAGCAAAGGCTCGTGGTCAAAGCGTGCGATCGCGCTCTGTGACAACTGTGCGTACGTCGTGGCCGGCGGTCTTTTCGCTGTTTATTGCGTGCGCCGAGCCAGGCAAGCCCAACCCCGAGTACCCGCGTTCTGAGGCCATGTGTCAGTACGTCGGCTTGGAATCGGTCGAGTCGCAACAGCGCTCCGACATGGATTCGCTCTCATTTGTCGCCACGTACCGATTCCGCGAGCCCCACACGCCGGCGATGGAATCGCCGATGGGCGTGAAGTTTCAGGTCAATCGCTCGCGCGTCCAAGAGCTGCGAAGTCACCTCGAATCGCAGCCCGAGGTGGTCTGTGCGCCCGATCACGACGCGCACTACCACGTGCGCGTGAAGCCGCTGCCTGAGCCGACCGGCACTGGCACGCTCCAGGGAACGACGACGACCGAGTCGAATGCGCCGCTGCCTGGCCCCGCACAACCGCCGCCATCGGGCCCGCTCATCCGCTGAGCGCGCGCAGCGCTGCGCTGACCTGCTCCACAGGGGCGCTCGAATCGATGCGGACGTGCTCGGCGCTCGCAAGCTCCGTAACAGGCTCGTAGCTGCGTACGAAGTCGTCGAAGATCTCCCCTCTGCCGTCACTCGTGCTACGGCCTTTTTCGCGCTCCGCCAGGCGGCTTCTGCACACATCCAGCGGCGCCACGCACTCCAAGAATACAAACTCGCAGCCGAGCGCGGCGGCGAGTGATCGCGCAGCTTCCCGCTGCGCGCGCTCGCGAAAAGATGCGTCGATGATTGCGCTGCGACCCGAGCGCAAGATCACGTCCGCGCGCCGCAAGAGCTCCCTGTACACCGCGTGGGTTTGCTCCGGACCGTAATGGCCCGAGAATGCGGCGTCATGCCACGGTGTGTGTGGATCGAGCCCTGCGAGCTGTTTGCGCGTGCGGTCGGCCTCTAACACAGGCGCGCTGATCAGCTCGGCGAGCCGGACGGCGAGGGTGCTCTTGCCGGATGCAATGATGCCGCCGACAGCGTACAAGCGCGGCTTATTCAAGGGCTCGCGCGAGCAGGCCTCGGCGAGCTGGTAGTACTTTCGAGCAGTCGAACGGGCTTGCTCCCTCGCGCGTTCGTCGGCGCTTTCGTCCGCGGCCAACAGCGAGGCAACTTTGCCGCGTACGTAGGCGCGGTAGCTCTCGTAGAAATCGATGAGCGCGTACAGATCGTAGTCGCCAGATGCGCGCGCGTAGCTCGCCAAAAACCACTCGCTCAGGTCGGGACGCTCGTGCCAGCTCAGATCCATCGCCAAAAAGGCCACGTCGGCACACACGTCGCCGTATCGGAAGCGCTCATTGAACTCGATGCAGTCGATGATCTGCACAGATCCATCTTCCGCCAGATAGCAGTGCTCCAAGCGCAGATCGCCGTGACCGTCACGGATGCGTCCTGCTTTGACGCGCGCCTCGAAGCGGGCCTGATCACGCCCTAGGAGCTCGCGCTGCCAGCGCTCGATCGCGGCGATGCCCTCCGCCGAGAGAAACTTCGGCGCGCTGTCGCGCGTCTGCTCGAAGTTCTCCGCGACGTTTTGCTCGATGAGATCGCGCTCACCGTATCGCGCGGTCTCGTCATCGCAGCAAGCGGCTGCATGGAACTCGGCGATTCGCTCAGCGATGCGCGCGAGATCCTCGCGACTCAGGCGACCTTCTCGCAGCCGAACGTCAGCCGCGTCGCTGTCGGGCAAGCGCACCATCTCGACCGCGTAGTCCACGATTTCGTTGCCGCCGTTAGCTGCGATGTGGTGCACGCCTTGCGCGTCACGCGCGATTGCGCGCACCCCGAGGTACACGCGATCCGCCAGCCTGCGATTCAGCTGCACTTCCGCCTCGCAGTAGCGCTTGCGCGCTTCCAGGCTGCTGAAGTCGAGAAACCCCAGCTGCACGGGCTTTTTGACCTTGAACACCGTGGTCTCGCTCAAGAACACCTGCGAGATGTGCGTTTCGCGCAGCTCCATGTGCTGCGCGAGCAAGTCTTCTTTGAGCGTCCCCATGACTTTGGCATGCCGCGATCTTCAGGGCGGCGCAAGCACGTGTCAGCGCGACCACAGGTACAAGCACAGCGCGCTGATCGCGATGCATACGAAGAGCGGCCATACGGGCTGCGTGTGCGGAGCGGCGGGCTCGCTCGCGACCTCCGCTGCGGGAGCGCCGAGCGGAAACGACACTTGCGTGATGCGCTCGCGCTCGGGATCGACGAGCAGCACCTCCGTTCCGCCGCTCGCTAGTTGGTACTCCAACAATTGTCTGCGCGTCTCGGCATGCTTGAGCTGCGTGCCCAGCGCGCCGGTCTTGACCTCGGCGACGCACTGCTTGCCAGCCTTTTCGACGACGAAGTCGAACGACAAGCCGACCGGCAGTGTCTTGTCGCCCTCGCGCAGCGCGTACGACATGCGCTGCTGACGCGCCACGATCTCGTAGCCCGCCGCCGTGAGCAGCTGGGCTGCGCGCTCCTCGCCGCGACGGCCGCGCGCGTTGCGCTCACGGGCCAGCGTTTGTTCGCGCCGCGTCCGAAACCAGTCCATCCACCAGGCCCCGAGCGCGACCCCGATCGCCAGGCCGAAGATCAGCACGGGCCAGCTGAGCGAGCTGGGTGGGGTGGCATTCGCGAGCGCGCTGGGCAAGATTTCTCCCCTGATGTGTTATCTGTTGCGGCGGATCAGGGATGGAGCGAAGCCATGAAGCACGATGAATCCGCGCTGGTAAAACAAGCGCTGCGCGAAGCGCGTGAGCAGCTACAGGCCCGCGGGCGCATCATGCCAGCGGCGTACATGCTCGTGCGCAACAACCCCCAAACCGGCGCACCGCTCACGCATCCCACTGCGATCGGCGCGCTGCGCGACGCTCCGTTCGCAAGCCCCAAGGATTTCAGCGAGTTTGTGCAGCAGCTGCGCTCGGAGAGCGTGCGGCTAGACGCTGCAGCGGTCGCGCTGTCCGGCGAAGCCGAAGCCGAGATCGAAACCTCGTCTGGCAGCTCCAAGCGGCGGGTCTGGTACGTTCGCATCGAAGACGCGCAAGGCGTAGAGCAGCTCCACGCCGCGATCGAGCCCGACGGCCAAGGCGGCCACAGGCTCGGCAAGCTTCTCGCTGACGCCGGCGCAGTAGACATGCTGGATTCCCCGCTGCTCACACCCTCACGCTGAGAGCGCCTCAGGCGCTTGCTCATCATCAGCGGTTTTGGCAGCCACTGGCGGCTTGGTCTTGCGCGGCTTTGTCTTGAGCTTCCGAGCAGGAACCGCAGCATCGCCACTGGCACGCGCCAGCTGGGCGGCCCGCGTGAGTCCGAGCATCGTCAAACGCATGCCTTCGACCTCGACCAGCCCGAGCGCCTCGAGCTGCAGCAGATCGAGCGCGACCTGAGAAGCGCTTCGGCCTGTCAGCTGCCCGAGCGTGCCCATGTGGGCATCCAGCGTATGACGTCGGAGACAAAACAACGCGTACAGGGTGGGATCAGTGCTGTGGAGCGACATGAGCCGAAGCATCCTATGGGCCTGATAGTCTGTCCAGTTTCCTGCGTTCAGGTGATGACGAGTCTTCGGGAGTGATTACGCTGAGGCGCCATGCAACTGCCTCCCTGCGGCCTGTATCGAACGGTCGGACCCGTTGGAACCATCCCCAAGGGTCGACTTGTCTACTTCCACAACCACGGCGATCCGGGCCCCGGCCTGTACCTGCCGACGGGCTGGAAGAAAAACCGCGTCGAGATCTCGAACCGCGGCACCACGCTCAACGACAGATCGCTCGTACGCTACTTGGAACCGCTTCCCCCCGAGGGGCTGTATCGCGTCACCGAGGCGTTCCACTGTTGCGAGCGCAAGTGCACCCAGTTCGAGCCCGAGGCGCTGCTGGAGCTTGGTTACAACGGAGAAGGCCAAGCGATCGTGTTCGTGCCCGAGCTCGTCGACGGGGAGCTGATCATTCCCGCATCGGGCACCGCGATCGACCACGCGCGTCTGACGAGCCTCAAGCAACTGCGGGTCGCGCTGGTCACCAAGGGCGACAAGCCGCACAACCAGCTGCACTAGCTCACAGCGTCACGCGCGCGAGCAGGAACTTGTTGCACTCACGCTTGTCCGTGAGCACCTCGAGCTTACGCGGCTGGAGCAGTGTCTTCAGTCGCTCGAGCCGCGTGTGCTCGAGCAGGTAATACACGCGCCGGCCTTTGTTCTTGCCGATCCACTCCTGCATGGCCTTGTTGTCGAGGTCGACGAACACATGCACGTGGTTGCCGGTGTAGATGTTCTCGCCCTTCCAGTTCATCTGCCAGGCGAGCAGCGGTTCGCTGCCGTCTTTGCGCTCTTTGTAGTAGCGCGCGATCAACCCCTGCTGCGACCAGTGCGGGGTCAGATCGATCATGTACACGTCGAGACAATAGATGCAGAACGCGAGCGAGAGACTGACGAGACCTTTTGCCGCCACCGCGCGCAGCCGGCGCAGCCCACACAGCACGCTCAAGATCACGGCCACCGCAGCGAAGCCGAAGAGCGCTGCGCGATAGTCGAGGTAGTCGGGCCATGGCCTGCCGTAGTTGTATACGAACAGGTGGATCAAGCGCTCGCTGCCCGGGGGTGGCGCGCTGGTGTGCCAGGACAGATCGCGACCGACGAACGCACAGATCACAGCGCCAGCGATCAGCACCGGGCTGAGCCGCGCGAGCTCGCCTTGCGCCCGTTCGTTAACTGCTTCGGTCTCGTCGGGGCGCGCGCGCCAGAGCGCAAACGCCAGCAGGCCCGCACCTGCAGCTAGCAGCAGCACGCACAGCCAGGTCGGCCAGGGATGCGCGAGCACCCAGAGTGCTGTCTGGGTGCTCGGCACGTCCGCCGGCACGATGCCGCGTACATCGCCGCGGAAGCCGGCAAGAGCTAGAACCCAACACAGCGGCGCAAGCATCGCTGCCGCCGTCCGCAGCGCCCGCTGCGGTCCTTGGAACAGCCCTGCGGGCAGTAGGCGATCCAGGATCAAGCCGATCATTGCCGCTATCGGCGGCACGGCCGGAGCGATGTAGTGATGGAACTTGGTCGTCATCGCCGAGAACAGCGTGAAGCTGACGGCGAACCACAGACCCAGCATGTGCATCGCGTCGCGCTGACCGCGCCCACGCTCATCGTCCGCGGCTTGGCTGCTGCGCGCCAGCCACAACATCAGCGCCACCGGTACGAGACCGATCCACGGGAACAAGCCGTAGCCGAGCTGCCAGATAAAATATTGAATGCTGCCGTTGTCGCCGTGCACGCCGCTGGTCAAGCGGTTGATGTGGTCGTGGATCAAGATGCGGTCAGTGAAGCCGCGCCCGTGTCGCACGTACATCGCGACGAACCAGGGCAAGCCGAGCGTCGCGACGATCAGCATGCCGAGGCCAACGCGCAGACGTCCTTCGAACAGCAGGTCGAAGCGGCGCGCTACGATCAAATACAAGAACGCAACCATGCCGGGCAGGGCGAACCCAGGGATGCCTTTGCCCATGAACGACAGCGCGCAGAACACGTAGAACGCGCACATGTACAGCGCCTGCGCGCGCTGCTCGCGCCGCAGCTGCCACACGATGAAAGCCAGCGCGCCGCCGAACAGCAGTGCTTGCGCGAGCGGCTGCCACCACAACGCAGCGATCGCCGACTGCTCGAGCTGATTCTCGTGGTTGCCGGGCACATCGCCGTTGCCTGGAGAGCCGTACAAGAACGTGTCGCGATGCCACGCGAACGGCGGCACCCAGGTCACGTTGCGGCTCACGAGATACAAGAGCTGCGGCAGCGCGATCAGCACGATCAGCGCGATCACCGCGTGTTGCAGCGAAAAGCCGAAGCGCCCGACGCGTAGCGTAGTGGGGCGACGCTCGGGGTCGACGGTACAGGCCACGATCAGCAGCATCATCGCCACTGTCATGTTGGCGACGAAGGGCATGTCCGTGACGGCTTGGCGCGTGAGAAACGCATAGTACGGCGTCGTCGCGAGCACGAGCGTCGCGAGCACGGCTGCTCGGCGCGTCCAGATCCGACTGATCGCGAAGTACACGGACTGCAGCCCTGCGATCGCCATCACAAAGATCGGCAGCCGCAGCACCCACTCGATGTGCTGCGGGTTTTCATCGGCACGAAAGCCGATGCCCGAAGCGCTCCAGGTCAGCGCTTCGGCCCAGAAGATCAAGATCGGCTTGGACCAAAACCAGCCGTCTTGCGCCCACCACAGCGAGATCCAGTCGTCGCGCGACAAGATCTCACGGGAGACTTCGCCGTAGTGTGTTTCCCATGGATCCCACAGGCCGAAGCTGCCCAACCACGGCAGATACAGAGCCGAGCACAGCACAAACACGAGTAACGCGGGCCGTCGCACGGCAGATAGGAGCAGTACGAGCAGCGCCGCAAGGATCGCATATGGCAGCTGCGCGGCGCCTGCGATCACCGCGATCAAACCGAGGACCAGCAGCGCGATCGGCAGAGTGCGGACCGGAGCAAACCAAGTGCTCTCATCAGGCAGCGCGAACAGTGAAGTCTCGCGCAGCGCGATCGCATCCTTCGGTGGAGCCAGCAGCCCGAACGCCCAAAAGAGCCCGAACACCGCTGCCGAGAGCAGCACAAATCCGAGCAGCGTCGCGTGCGGCAGCTGGCCCTCACGAGCCATCAATAAAAAGCAACCGAGAGTGCCCCCGAAGCCGATAGCCGACCCAATGACCCTCGACCGAGTGCTGACGGTGGTAACGCTCCCATCGGCCATGCGAAAGGGCGGCAGCATAGAACCGAAGCTAAACTTTGGCTATGTTAACACGCATGCCGCGCGGCGCGGGTCGCTCGTTCCTCGCTAGACGCGCCACTCGTGTTGACACGCAAGCCGCGGGTCGCTCGTTTGCGCTAGCGGCACTAGTCGCGAAGGCCGTGCTTCTTGGCGAGCTTGTGGAGGTACTTGCGATCCATGTCGGCAGCGCGCGCTGCGCTGGAGATGTTGCCCTCGTGTGCCGCGAGCAGCCAGCCCACGTATTTGCGTTCGAAGTCTTGCTCCCAAAGCTCGCGCGTCTCCCGATACGACTTTGCGGGATCGAACGCTGCGGCTTGCGCGTTCGCGGCAGCAGCCGCGGGCACAGCCGGCGTGGGCAAGCCCAGCACGCGGACATGCGAGTCACCTGCCGCCTCGGCCCACAACGCGGAGCGCTCGAGCACGTTGCGAAGCTCGCGCACGTTGCCCGGCCAGTCGTGTGCAGCGAGCGCTTGCAACGCTTCATCGGTCAGCTCTCGCCGCACAGAGCCCGCCATGCGTGTGAGCAGCTGCGAAGCGATCAGCGGAATGTCTGCGCGCCGCTCGCGCAACGGCGGCAGCGACAAAGGCACCACCGCCAGCCGAAAATACAGGTCCTCACGAAAGTGCCCGCGCTCGACCTCGAGCTTGAGGTCGCGATGCGTGGCCGCGATCACGCGGATGTCCACGCTCAGCTCACGCTCACCACCCACGCGCCGGATGCGTCGCGATTCGAGCGCACGCAGCAGCTTCGGCTGCATCGACAGCGGTAGCTCGCCGATCTCATCGAGGAACAGCGTGCCTTTGTGCGCGAGCTCAAACGCGCCTTTGCGCGTGTCGCTCGCTCCGGTGAACGCGCCTTTTTCGTGCCCGAACAGCTCGCTCTCGATCAGGCTCGACACCACTGCGCCGCAATCCACGACCACGAATGGTCCCGCGGCGCGCGCGCTGTGCGCATGGACCGCACGCGCCAGCAGGTCTTTGCCGGTGCCGGTCTCGCCGCCGACAAGCAGCGTGGCATCGGTCGGCGCGAGCCGCTCGAGCAGCCCAAAGATCTCGCGCATCGCCGGCTGTCGGCCGACCAGCTCACCAAAGCTCTCGCGGTCGCTCGGCAGCACGTCGATGCGCTCGGCGAAAGGCCGCACCTTCAGCTCGACGCGACCGACGGCGATCACTGCGCCAGCGTTCAAGTAGCCTTCACGAATCTCCGCCCCGTCGATCAGCGTGCCGTTGGTCGAGTCCAGGTCCCGCAGCAGATAGCCGCGCCCGTCGCGAATGATCTCGCAATGCTCGCGAGACACAGTGGAATCCACCAGCACCAAGTCGTTGCCAGGATCTTTGCCGATCCGGAAGCACTCTCGCTCGATGATGACCTCTTCGCCTTTGCGCGGACCATTGAGCGCCAACAGCCCACACTTGTTCAGCGTCAGCGCCCGGACGCGCTCAGTCCCGCCGCCCGGCTTGCTGAGGGTCTCGACGGTCATGGACGGTCCGTCGGAACCTGGATCACCACCCGGCCGTCGCTCGGCGCCTGCAGCCGTCCGATGCTTGCGAGCACCGGGCCGCTGGACCCACGCAGCTCGGTGTGAACCTCGAAGTCACCAGCGGGAAGTTGGACCGAGTGGTGTACGAGCCCGGGCGCGCCCTTGGGGAAGTTGAAAGCCACCCCGTGCAGCTCCTCGCCCTCTTGCACGTACGCCACGCGCACCTCCACGAACTGGCGGTGGTCCGGGCCCAACTTCAGCTCCACCTCTACCTCACGGGGCGCCGCGCGGAGCAGCTGACTGGCCACGAGCAGTACGCCGCCGAGCCCAATCATGCGAGCAATGCGTTGCTTGTGCGGTTGGAGCCGAGCTAGTAGCGGTTTGAGCATGGTTGCGCCTAATGTACCGCTATGGGTTGCCACGACGTACAGCGTGCGGACGTGGGTGAAGACTCCGAAACCTGCTGCGGAAGGCGGTTAGTGGCCTTAGGTTGTTATCGTATCAGGGCGCGGGTGTACGTCCCAAGGCGCTGAAAATTCGGGAGAATACTCCCAAGCACGAGAAGTCTGTGACAAGTTGTTCGTGACGTACACCGGTGTTACGTTGTCCTAGTAAGGGTCGAAGTTTTAGTGTCCATGGTTCCGCTCACAGCGATCCTCGATCAGGTCCGAAGCTACCACCCTGCGGCGAATACCGAGCTCATCAACAAAGCCTACGTGTATTCGGCGCGAGCGCATGATGGCCAGGCCCGCAAGTCGGGTGATCCATATTTCATCCATCCGGTCAGCGTCGCGGACATCATCACGAAGCTGAGGCTGGATAGCGCCAGCGTGTGCGCCGCGTTGCTGCACGACGTGGTCGAGGACACACAGGTGACCGAGGCCGAGATCCAGCGCGAGTTCGGCAAAGAGGTCGCGTTTCTCGTCTCGGGTGTGACGAAGCTCGGCAAGGTCAACTTCGGCTCGAAGGAAGACCGTCAGGCGGAGAGCTTCCGCAAGATGTTGCTCGCGATGAGCGAGGATATCCGCGTGCTCCTCGTGAAGCTCGCGGACCGCCTGGACAACATGCGGACGCTCCAGCACATGTCGATCGACTCGCAGGAGCGCATCGCCAGCGAGACGATGGAGATCTACGCGCCACTCGCTGGCCGGCTCGGCATCCAGTGGCTGAAGAGCGAGCTCGAAGACCTGAGCTTCAAGTACCTCTACCCCGAGGCTTACAACCAGGTCCAAGCCAAGCTGAAGAAGATGCACCGCGACTCGGATAAGTACATCCAAGCCGTGGTCAAAGAGCTGGAGCGCATCTTCAGCCGCGAGAGCGTCGCCGCGCGCGTGCACGGCCGGCTGAAGCATCCGTACTCGATCTTCCGGAAGATGCGCGAGCAGCAGACCGAGTTCGAGCGCATCCACGACTTGATGGCGTTTCGCGTGATGGTCCCGCGCATCGGCGACTGCTACGCGGCGCTCGGCATCGTGCACTCGCAGTGGACGCCTGTGCCTGGCCGCTTCAAGGATTACATCGCGCTGCCCAAGCCGAACATGTACCAGTCGCTCCACACGACGGTGATAGGGCCAGAGCATCGCCGCGTAGAGGTGCAGATCCGCACCGACGAAATGCACCGCACTGCCGAGATGGGCATCGCGGCGCACTGGATCTACAAAGAGCACGGCGGTGGTCCTGCGCTCGCTGACGCGAAGAAGTTCCAGTGGCTGCGTCAGCTGATGGAGTACCAGAACGAAGTCAAAGACCCTGAAGAGTTCTTTGATGGCGTGAAGGTCGATCTCTTCAGCGACGAGGTCTACGTATTCACGCCCAAGGGTGACGTCAGGGTTTTCCCGCGTGGCTCGACGCCGGTCGACTTCGCCTACTCGATCCACTCGGAGATCGGCGACCACTGCGCCGGTGCACGCGTGAACGGCGCGATCGCACCGCTCGGGTACAAGCTTCGCAACGGCGACACTGTCGAGATCATCACGAGCCAGAACCAGCATCCCAGCAAGGACTGGCTGAGCTTCGTCCAGTCCGCGCGGGCACGCGCGCGCATCCGCAGCTACGTGCGCGACGAAGAGCGTAAGCGCAGCGTGAAGCTCGGTCGCGATCTGTTCGAGCGCCAGATGCAAAAGCGCGACTTGTCCTACGCGCGTTTGCTGAAGAACGGCGGCGTGGAGACCGCGGTAAAGCGCTTCCGTGTGCGCGATGCCGACGAGCTGTTCGCGCAGATCGGCTACGGACGTGTTGGCGCGGTGCAAGCGCTCGACGCGGTCGTGCCCGCCGAAGACGCCGAAGCGCAAGACGCGCTCCGACCGAGCTTGCTGGAAAAGACTATGCGTCGCGTTACGCGGCGCGACGGCAACGATGGCATTGTGATCGGCGACATGGACGACGCGCTCGTGCGCTTCGCGAAGTGTTGCAGCCCGCTTCCGGGAGATCCCGTCACCGGCTGGATCACGCGTGGTCGTGGCGTGACTGTGCATCGACGCGGCTGTGAACGCGCGCTCGAGCTGGAGCCCGAGCGTCGCATCGAGTGCAAGTGGGCGAAGAGCTCCAAGGTCGATCTGCCTGTGATGCTTCGCATCGTGACTGCAGATCGTCCTGGGATCTTGGCCAGCCTGTCACGTCAGTTCAACGAGGACGGCGTGAACATCACCGAGGCGACCTGTCGTGCGAGCGTGAATGGTCGCGCGCTCAACACGTTCCAGTTCAACATCGACGATGTACAAAAGCTGCGTGCTTTGATCCGTCACTTGTCCAAAGTAGACGGCGTGTACGAAGTCGAACGTTGCTGAGAGTAAGCGTACGTAGCTTACTCGCATCGTCCTCACACATCGCACGCGAGTTTATTGTTAGCCAGCATCCGCGTCAGCAGGATGTCACACGCTCGCTGCATGACAAACCACTGCAGCGCTGATACTTGCGCTCGTGATGAAACGCAGTCGTTGGGTGTTGGCCGCGGGGGGAATCGCCGGCCTGCTTGCAGTGTATTTGGTCGTAACGCCATTCGTGCGTGATCACATGCTGCAATTCACCCGCGCATTTCGTGAGCGCAGCGAAGGCGAAGCGCTCGCGCACAAGCTCGTTTCCACCGACAGCTTCCTCGAATACAGCGCGACACATCCCGAACAAGTTGCGATCGCTACATGGGAGATCGGCCACGAAGGCAGCGGGATCTCGTTCAACGCTGCGCGCGCGCAGCCAACGTCTTATGCGAGCGCGCTCTTGGTGTTGGCTGCTTACGCAGCTGACGCGGTCTCAGAAGGCCACAGTGAGGCAGAGGTACAGCTCGCGCACTGGGAGCGCTACTGGCTCCCGGGCACCGACGGTGGCGCACACCTTGCGGCGTTGCTCGACGCGCGCGCGAGCGGCGCACTGCAAGACGATGCAGGGCCCGAAGCGCAGCTGCGCTTTCGCGATGTCGTGCGCGCGATGATTCGGCACGCGGATCCGTCTGCGCTGGATGTGCTGATCAATCACTTGGGTCGCACGCGGCTCACCGAACGTGTGATCGGCCTGGGCTTTGGGCAGGACGCTGTGCCGCTGCCAGCTTCAGCGGTGCAGCTCTCGCTCCTGACTGGTGCCGCGGCGCCGGAGTTGCTCGCGCGCTTTCGTGCGCTGCGAGCTGGCGCCTATGCCGACCAGGTGTGGGCGCAGTTTCACGCGCTGCGCGAGAGCGGCGAGCTGCGCGCCCGCAGCTTGGAGCGGCTGGAGCAACAAGGCACGGGCTTCAGCTTGCGCGAGTCGGCGGAGCTGAGCGCTGCACTCTCGCCGCGTGCGAGCGCGGAGCAGTACGGCAGGTTGATGGAGCAGATCGCGAACGGTGAGCTCAGTGGCGCGGCGTACATGCGGGCCCAGCTGGAGCAGCCGCCGTCAGCTGCACGAGGCCGCGAGGAGCTTCAGCTGCTCGGCAGCGTGCGAGCCAGCGAGCCAGGCTTGTACGCGTCCGTGAGCTACGGTCACGCACGCGGGGCGGAGCGGACGCGGGTGCTGGTAGTCATGCTGCAGAAGCTGCCGATGGCGGTGTGGTTGCAGCTGTCTTCAGGGAGCTTGTTACGGCGGTTCGAGGCTGAGCTGCTGAGTGATGAGGGCTTTCGTTCCAAGGTGAAGTCTCGGCTCGATCCGCAGCGTGCTGCGGACGGCGCGATCGAAGCGGCGGCGGAGGTTCGGCGGGTGCATTAGCGTGGGGCTTAACCTCGAGCGCGATGAGCTTGAGGTTAGGGTTTTAGATCACCTGATAGCCTCGCTCTTCCAACGCCAGTCGGATGGGGGAGGAGGGGTCCGTCAGCATACGTGCTGTACTGGTATAACCCTCCTCCAAGATCGCTCTGCGCGCCGCGAAGTTCATCGGCGAATACATAAACAACGTCGCATCAGTCTGCTTCGGCTCGATCACCAAGAAGCGCGTTGCCGGATCATTCGCCCTTGTTTGCGCGAGCGAGGTATGCAGCCGCGCTTCGCTGCGCATTCGGATCGCTTGCTCGTATACCCACAGCAAACCCTTGTCGCGCACGCGCCGTTTCGGACCGTGTCCCGTCGGTACGTCGAGACCGGTCGCACCCGCGTGCACCGGCACGAGTGGATTGATCACGATGATGATGTCGCAGCCGTCGGATTGGGCGAGATCGGCGTGCGCGCTTTCGCCGATGCCTCCATCGATGTAGTCGCGGCCTTCGTGTCGAATCGGCGCGTACAAGATCGGCAGCGCGCTCGACGCAGCGATCGCGCGCGGAACCGGCACGTTGCGCAGGTTTCCTTGGCCGAACACCGCGCGCTGGCCCGCGTCAAGATCGTTCGCGACGATGTACAGCGGCTTCGGCAGCTCAGCGAAGCTGTGCGAGATGCCGCGTCGTGTCATGAACTCCGACAGGAACCGCTCGTACGGATCGAGCGTAAACACGCCCGCTGGCAGCGAGTCGACAAAGCGCTCGAGCTCGTTCCAGACGTTCACATCGAGCGGATTGGTCGCTGCAGAGGAGATGATCCGGCGCGCGGCGCTGATCGTCGTGCCGAAGCCGCGGAGCAGCTCTGCGATGTCGATGCGCAGCAAGTGATTGCGCGAAAGTGGAAAGAAATCGTCCGCAGGATCGAGCAGCGCGCGGTACAGGCGCTGCACCGACAGGCCGCCTGCCATCGCTGTCGCCACGGCGGCGCCCGATGATGTGCCCACGTAGACATCGAAATCGCTCGCAGAGAACGAGGCGATGCGATCCTCGAGTGCCGCCAGGCACCCCACTTGATACATTGCGCCGGTTACACCGCCGCCGCACAAGCATAGACCTACTCGTGAAGACCGCTGCTCCATTCCTTTTGGCTCCGCAAGGACCGCGTCGGGCCCACGAACTCTGTATCGTACACGGCGCTGCGGCTGCAAAGTACATACATCCCGCTACAGCTTGCGTGACGTATACTTCCTCGATGCCCACCCACTGCCGCGGCACTGTTGCCGCCGCATGATGATTGCATATTTAGGTTTGGCTCCATCCCCATGCGCTTCTGGCAACTAGCCCTCACGTGTCTGCTGTCTGCTGCCTGCGCGACCCAGAGTGGCGCAGTCACGAAGCCTGTCACGCGCATCGTCCCGCCTGTCACTGTCATTACGGACGCGAGCTATCCAGACGCTGTCCGGAGCTTCGAGCGTCTGCCTACGCAAGCCAAAGAGCGCGCCGATCTTCGCGACCGTCTGGCGGCGCACTGGGTGCAGAAAGCTGACACCGCGATCTCCGCGGACAAATACGGGGATGTCGTGAATGCGCTTTCGGAGATCAGCGTGCTGTATGCGCCGCACGAGTGGGGCTCTGGCGCGATCAGCGGTGGGCTCGAGCGCTCGGCGCAGTACCTGGTGAAGAAAGGCTCGCCGCGTGGCGACGAAGCGCGCGTGCTGTCGGGGCTGCTGATCCTGAAGCTGCTGCACTCGGATCGTCCGGAGCACAGCGAGCAATACGCGCAGCTCGTGCACTGGGGCTTCGATTCGCGCTCCGACATGAGCGGCCCACTGGAGCGCTTCGAAGGTCTGGTCGAAGCTTGGGAAGAACATGCGCGGCTCACGCCCACGCCCGACGTGCTGGCCACGCTCGTGAAGCTGTACGTCGAGCGACGCGACGCGCTCGTGAAGCTGTTTCAATCGAGCGAAGAACAGGTGCCGCTCAGCGCTTCGGTGTTCCAAGGTGTGCAGCGCACCGCGCTCAACGTGGCCGCCGTGTTCCTGCGCTACGGCGATACGGCTTCGGCGCTCTCGCAGGTGCGTGCGCTCGGGTTGAGCGGTGGGCTCGAAGAGCGCTTGGCGGACATGCTCGAAGCGACGCGCGACGAGGGCAACACCGGTGCGGGTGCGCTGCTCGACCTGTCGCGCGCATTCATGGAGATCGGCCGCAACGATGTCGCGCGCGGCCTGTGTGTCGAAGGGTTGCGCTCGCGCCGCGAAGATCCGCGTTTTCCGCAGTGCCTCGCGCGCATCGCAGCGACCGAGAGCGACTTCGGTGGTGCGCTCGCCTGGTACGCCGATGCGATCGCGCTCGTGCCGGAAGAGCGCGCGCTGTACGACGAGATCTTGGAAGTGCTCAACGGCTTGATCGAGCAGGGCACCTTTAGCGCAAACGCCGCGAGCACGCGCGCGCTCGCGATTCGCGCCACGGAGATCCTCAAAGAGCGCATGCGCCGCTGGCCCGACACGCCACCGCCGGTGAGCCCGGAAGAGCTGTACGCCGCGATCGGCATGCTCGAGATGAACGCGGGCGGTGCGAAGCAAGCCGAGGAGTATTTTCGCGAGAGCTTGCAGCGCCGTGCGACCGCGCCGGCTGCGTTGCAGTACGGCCTGCTCTTGGAGCGCACCGGCCGCGCGCGCGAGGCGCTCGATCAATACCGGGCTGCGCTCGCGCTCTTGCCCGCGAACGAGCCCGAGATCGATCGTCAGCGCGCGGAGCTGCACGAGCACATCGCGGATGCAGAACGTCTCGCCGGTCTGCGCGAGGAAGCGCAGAAGTCTTACGAGCAGGCGTTGGCGCTGTGGGACGGAATGCTGCCGAGCCTCAAGCAGCGGCGCGGCGGCAGCGCACAGCTGCGGCGCGGCGTCGTGCTCGGGCGGCTCGCCCGCTTCGAGGAAGCCAAAGAAGCGTTCGAGCGCGCGATGGACGCTGCGCCTTCCGCGCGCGAGACCTATGCCACGATCCTCGCGTTCTTGGTGGTGAGCGCGCCCGACGCCAACTTCGGGCAATACGTGTTTCGCACCGCGAAAAACCAGCTCGGGCTGGAGCCGGAGTGGCGCGTGTACTTCGCGCTCTGGCTGCGCATGATCGCAGGCAGATCCGGTCAGACCATCGATGGTGAGATCACGGGCGCGCTCGATGCGCCGCCGGGCGCGGAGGGCTGGTGGGCGAAGCTCGCTCGCTTCGGGGCCGGCCGTCTGAACTACGACGCACTGTTAGAGGAGACGACCGGCGTGGGCGAGCGCGCAGAGGCGTACTTCTACGAGGGCGGGCGCCGGCTTGCGCAAGGCGACGAAGCCGGCGCGCGCCAGATGTTCGCGAAGGTGATCGAGACGCAGATGGTGAACTTCTACGAGTACGCCATGGCGCAGGAGCTGCTGCGAACCGCGTCCATGCGGTCCTCGGTGCTCAGCGCCACGAAGTAGCTCGGCTCAGCCCAACTCTGCGATCACTTCGGGCGGCGCTTGCACGAGCTCGATCAGCACGCCTTCACCGCTCAGCGGTGAGGTCGCGTCGCCCTTCGGGTGGATGAAAGTCACGTCGTATCCGGCCGCGCCTTTGCGGATGCCCCCTGGCGTGAAACGCACACCTTGTGCGCTGAGCCACTCGACCGCTGCGGCCAAGTTGTCGACCCACAGACCGATGTGATTGAGCGCCGGGTCATGGACCTTCGGGCGCTTCTCAGCATCCACTGGCTGCATCAAGTCGACCTCGACCTTCGACGCGCCCTTGCCGAGCACGGCGATGTCTTCATCGACATTCTCCTTTTCGCTCTTGTAGTTGCCCACGACCGACAGGCCGAGGATGTCTACCCAGAGCTTGCGAAGCGCGTTCTTATCTGTGCTGCCCACAGCGATTTGCTGGAGCCCGAGGATGCGGAAAGGTCTAGACATGCCGGCCTGCTTAGCAAAGAGGCGGCGCTGCTGCTAGGGTGCGTGCCCCTAGAGCGGTGAGGCCATTCATGACTTCGCGAAAGAAAATCTCTCTGACTGGGATCCAGCCTTCTGGACGCGCGGTGAGCGTCGAGGAGGGGGGCGCCATCCACCTGGGGAACTACCTCGGCGCGATTGTCCCGGCGCTCGAGCTGATGGCGCGGGACGACTACGACGGCATGTACTTCATCGCCGATTACCACGCGCTCACGAGTCAGCGTGACGCCGATGCGCTGCGCCAAAACGTCCGCGATGTCGCGGCCACGTGGCTCGCCGCTGGGCTCGATCCTTCGCGCACGCTCTTGTATCGCCAGTCTGCCATTCCCGAGGTGTTCGAGCTGAGCTGGATCTTCGGCTGCCTCGTCGCTGCTGGCCAGCTGGAGCGCGGTCACGCCTACAAGGATGCGCTCGACCGCGGTCAGGCGCCGAGCGCTGGCTTGTTCAACTACCCGCTGCTCATGGCTGCGGACATCATCTTGTACGACGCAGACGTCGTGCCGGTGGGTGCAGATCAGCGGCAGCACCTCGAAATCGCACGCGATATCGCGGTGCGCATGAATCACGTGTACGGCGAAGGCACGGTCGTCGTGCCGGAGGCTTTGATCACGAACGCCCCGATCGTGCCTGGCAACGATGGGCGCAAGATGAGCAAGAGCTACGGCAACACCATCCCGCTGTTTGCCCCGAGCAAGGCGCTGCGTTCGGCCATCTTGAAGGTGAAGAGTGACTCTACGCCACTGGAGACGCCGAAAGAGCCGGAAGGCGCGCTGGTGTTCGACCTGTACAAGCTGATCGCAACTCCGGCGCAGACGGCTGAGCTCGCTGCCAAGCTGCGCGCCGGCAACTACGGCTGGGGTCACGCGAAGCAGGAGCTGTACGAAGTGTTAGAGGCCCGCATCGCGCCGATGCGCGAGCGCTACATCGCGCTGCGGAAAAACCCTGAAGAAATCGACGCGATTCTGGAGGCGGGGGCTGTGGAAGCGCGTAAGCGTGCTCGGGTCACGATGGATCGTGTGCGTCGCGCTGTGGGTATTCTCTGACGGCGCTCAGGGTTGGGCGGCGAGTAGCTTGGGGTTGCCTTTGACCACTGTCTCGGAGCTGAGAACGTACGTGTTGTTGTGGGCCTCCCAGAGCTGGCGCAACGTCGTCTCGTACAGCGTCATGTCGTTCATCGCGTACCAGCTGTAACTCACGAACGCGTTGGCATTTTTCGCGTCGTTAGCGATCTGGATGTTCACGATCTCCGAGTCGGCCAGCTGAATATCCGTTCCCCAACGACTGTGCTGCGTCAAGAACGTCTCTCGGTAGTCGGGCTGGACCAAGAGCGCGGCGTCGTTGATGCGACCCCAGCGCGTTTGCTTGTTGAAGTTCTCCACGGCGTCGCCGATTTTTTTGTCGGCGCGCAAATTCGCCATGAAGCACGCGCTGGTGGAGCACAAAGAGACGACAGCAACTATGAGCGCCGCTGGTAGATGCATAGCGAATCGTCGCTTTGGCACAGCGTCTCGTCAACAAGCCCGCCAGCGTCACGCAGTGAGGTGATCGAGCGGGGTTGACGCCGCGTCGCTTGTTCCGGACCCGCATGTCGCCCGCGCTGCGCGACCCGCATCCAATCCGCTCGCTCACAGCGCTCGCAAGTCACACATTGACGCCACACGAGGCTGGGCTGCACCGAGTTGGACAGGTTCGACTGCAACCGCAGCTGTACGTGCACGGTCGCGCACGTTGTTATGTCACGAACTTCCCCGCGCTCGCCGCAGCGAGTAGTGTGCAGTCGAGCATGTTTCGCGGACGCATTCGCTCCATACACTTCGTGGGCATCGGTGGCATCGGCATGAGTGGCATTGCCGAAGTGCTCCTGGCACACGGCTTTCGTGTGAGCGGCTCCGACTTGACTTCCTCCGAAACTACGAAGCGGCTCGCGGGTCTCGGCGCCGAGATCTACGCGGGACACGCGTCCGAAAATGTGAAGAGCGCGGACGTTGTGGTGTTTTCATCGGCAGTCAAGGCCGACAACCCCGAGCTGGTCGCTGCGCGTGGCGCGCAGATCCCAGTGATTCCACGCGCGGAGATGATCGCGGAGCTGATGCGGCTGCAAGATGGCATCGCTATCGCGGGCTCGCATGGCAAGACGACCACCACGTCACTCGTCGCGACCGTGCTGCGCGCAGCCGAGCTCGACCCCACGGTCATTATCGGCGGCAAGCTCAATGGCTTGGGGTCGAATGCCGCGCTCGGACGCGGGCGATTTCTGGTGGCCGAGGCCGACGAGTCCGACGGCTCATTCTTGCACCTGTCGCCGGTCGTCTCGGTCATCACGAACATCGACCCGGAGCATCTCGATCACTACAAGTCGCTCGATGCGGTGAAGAGCGCGTTCATCGACTTCGCTAACAAAGTGCCCTTCTACGGTTTGGTGATCGCGTGCCTCGATCATCCAGAAGTGCAGAACATCTTGCCTCGCATCGAGAAGCGCACGTTGACCTACGGGTTGTCCACGCAGGCGGATTATTCCGCGAAGCAAGTGACCGCGGCCGGACTGAGCTCGCGCTTCGAGGTGGTCGTGCGCGGTCGCTCGATCGGTGAGTTCGAGCTGTGCATGCCGGGCGTGCACAACGTGCAAAACGCGTTAGCTGTGATCGCAGTCGCCGATGAGCTCGGCGTCGACCGCGCCGTAACGCGCCGCGCGCTGAAAGAGTTTGGCGGTGTGCAGCGGCGCTTCACGGTGCGCGGCAGCGAAGCCGGCGTGACGGTGGTCGACGACTACGCGCATCATCCTGCGGAGCTGCGCGCGATCCTCGCCGCGGCGCAGCAAGCGTACGGCAGGCGCGTGGTGGCCGTGTTCCAGCCGCATCGCTACTCGCGTACGCAGCTCTTGTTCCAGGAGTTCGCGAGCGCGTTCAACGCGGCCGACGTGCTGTTCGTGACTGATGTGTACGCGGCGGGCGAGGTGCCGATCGCCGGCGCGGATTCAGCGCACTTGGTACAGGCGATGCGCGGTCACGGGCATCGCGATGTGACGCACGTGCCGGAGCTGGCTGCGGTTGTGCCTGCGCTCATGCCGCGCTTGATGGATGGCGACGTGGTGCTGACGCTCGGTGCGGGCAGCATCACGAACGTAGGCCCGCAGCTTCTAGCTGCATTGAAGCAGGCGGGGGGCCGGCGTGGCGCGTAAGACCAAAGCTCCTCCGGCTGTACCCGCAGCCCCGCGCGGCAAGCCAGCGAAGAACCGGCGCAAGCCACGGCCGGAGCCCAAGCAGCCACTGGCTGCGCGCGCCGAGCTTGCGCTGTCGCGTGTGGGCTTGGACAAGCCCGGCCGCGAGCGCATGCAGTCGTATGCGGTACGCGGCGCGGTCGCTGTCACGGCTGTGGCTTTGTTGGTCGCCGTGCTCGCGCTCTTGGAGCGGCACATCAAGACATCGAAGAGCTTCGCGATCGAGCAGATCGAGGTCACGGGCAACGAGCAGCTGACCAACGCTCAAGTGTTGCGAGCGGCCGGGCTCGCCGTTGGGCAGAATGTGTTCGCAGTCGGCCCCGAGCAAGCGCGCGCGAACCTGCTGCGCGAGCCGTGGATCGAAGCGGCCGATGTCCGCCGCCGCTTGCCTGGGCGCTTCAGCATCGAGGTGCGGGAGCGCCATGCCGTGGCGCTCCTCGCCTCGGGGCAGCTGCAACTGGTGAGCGACGAGGGCGTGGTGTTCAAGCCGCTCGAGCCGAACGACCCGAGCGACCTGCCTGTGATCTCAGGGCTCGATCCCAACCTACGCACGCAGGACGAACAAGCGTTGTCGAGCTCGCTGCTCGATGCCGTGGCACTCTTGCACGCGTACCAAGATGCAGGCCTCGCACGGCGCGAGCCCATCTCGGAGATCCACGTCGACAACGACCGCGGCCTCTCGCTGTACGTCGGTAGCGACGCCATGTATGTGCGGCTTGGCAAGGGCCCGTTCCGGCAGAAGCTGGAGCGCATGCGTGAGGTGCTCACGCGGTTGGCTAAGGACAAGGCGCGCGCGGCGTACGTGTACCTCGACAATCAGCGCCGCCAAGACCGCGTCGTCGCACGCTTGCGCTGAGCCCTCTCTCGGGCGCGCACAACGTTTGGCAGATCTGAGCCGCGGTTTCGCCGACCGGGTACTTGCCTTTGTAAGTCGCGCATGCGCACGGCGACCGCTCGTGTGCAGAGGATTTGACCTGGTTCTGTGCAGCAGAACCTCGCTCGAGAGGTGCTTATGAAGGCTTGGCAGGTGCTGTTTATTTGCGGTCTCGTGGGGCTCGGGGCATGCGGGAAACATACCCCGCTCGAGGCCAAAGATGCCTCCACGCCAGACGGCGCTGTGCCCGATGGAGACAACGGCGGTCAAGTTCGAGTCGGCGACGCCGCACGTTCGCGTAGCTCGGCAGCCACGACTGCGGGCGAGGGTGGAGCAGCCGCGCCCGACGCCGCTGTGAGCAGCAGCGCCGCAGGGGCCAGCGCTCCTGAAGCTGGGCGACGCAGCTTTCCAGGACGCGCTGGCAGCGGCGGGCGCTCTGGCTGGGGCGGCTTCTCGGGACGGCCGGCACTGCCGAGCGGTGGCAGCAGGAGCTTCCCGCGCCGCATGCGGGATCGCGATGAAGAAGAAGATGCTGGCGTAGTCGACCCGCGCGAGCCTGCCGCTGATGGCGGCGGTGCCGCAGAGCCAAACCCGAATCAAGGCGCAGCAGGTGAAGGCGCAGCTGGCGCAGCGGGCAGCGAAGCAGGCACGAGCGGAGCTGCCGGCGAAGCAGGCACGAGCGGAGCTGCCGGTGAAGCAGGCACGAGCGGCGAAGGCGCTGCGGGCACGAGCGGCGAAGGCGCTGCGGGCACGAGCGGCGAAGGCACCGCGGGCACAAGCGGCGAAGGCACCGCGGGCGCGGAATCGGAGCCGGTTGCCGGTAAAGAGGCGCCGCCTCCTGTGGTGGATGCGGGCTCGCCTGCGGACGCGGGTGCAGACGCGGCTGCGCCCGCTCCGTAGCGTGACGTCTGCTTTCGGGCTCAAAGTCAGCTATTCCCTCGGCCGGTGCTGCCAGAAGACTCGCACGTCTGATCTTCCAGCGTTCGGGTCAGCGGCTCAGGGGCGCCAACCCTGAGCCCGAGGCCCGGATAGACTCCCGGTCGCGCGCTTGGCGCACTCGCAACGACGCGCCTGTCGCCGTTGAGCGACGACGAGTTGGCGCCATCCATCCCTCCATCTTCACGGCGCAACCAACGGTGATCATCGAGGACGCTGTTGCGCGTCGAGCATGATCACGCGCGGGGCCATGCTTGATCGTGTTTGGCACCCTCGGAAAAAGCGATGGAGGGGTCGAGATCGTGGTGTGGATCGTGGTCGAGATCGCCGATGGGACCCGTTGTTCAGAAAAAATGCATGCTGCGATCGCTCGAGTAGCGCATTCGATCCGAGTGCGGCTGGTGATGCGATCGCCCATCAAAACAAAGGGTTTTTCTCATTTTTCGCCTGCGCACGATCGCGTCGCAGCGCACGTTTGCCCCCCCTGCCGCATCTCGACCCCATTTCGCAAATTTTTTGGTGTCAGGCACCTTTCTCTGTATCTCTCTTCGTAACGGGCGGAGCGTGAAAAAACCCATGGCCGAAAGTCAGTTGATCGCAGGTTTGGACCTCGGAACGACCAAAGTGTGCGCCATCGTGGGCGAGCTGATGGATGACGGCATCGACATCATCGGCATCGGCTCCGTGCCCAGCAAAGGTCTGAAGAAGGGCGTGGTCGTCAACATCGACTCCACAGTCCAGGCGATTCGTGCCGCGATCGATCAAGCGGAGACGATGGCCGGCTGCGAGATCCAAGCGGTCTACGCGGGCATCGCCGGCAGCCACGTGCGCGGCTTGAACAAAGAAGGCGTCGCCGCAATCACCGAGCGCGAGGTCACCGAAGAAGATGTCCAGCGCGTGATCGAGCAGAGCAAGGCCATCCCACTGCCGGGTGATCGCCAGGTCCTGCACGCGTTGCCGCAAGAGTTTATCGTCGATGATCAAGATGGCATCACCAAGCCCGTAGGCATGAGTGGTGTGCGTCTCGAGGCGCGGGTGCATGTGGTCACCGCGGCCACAGCCAGCGTGCAGAATATCATCAAGTGCGCGCAGCGCTGCGACCTGACCGTGGAAGACGTCGTGCTGGAGCCGCTCGCGAGCGCCCACGCCGTGCTCAACGAGGATGAGAAAGAGATCGGCGTTGCGCTCGTAGACATCGGCGGTGGCACGACCGATCTGATCGTCTATGTGAATGGCGCGGCGGTGCACACCAGCGTGATTCCGATCGGCGGTCTGAACCTGACCAACGACATCGCGCAGGGTATGCGTACGCCGCTCGCAGAGGCGGAGCGGATCAAGCTCAAATACGGCTGCGCTGCGGCGAGCATGATCGATCCCAACGAGGAGATCGAAGTGCCGTCGGTGGGTGGGCGCGCGGCGCGCGTCGAAAAACGCATCGATTTGGTGAACATCATCGAGGCGCGAGTGGAAGAGATCTTCCAAGCGGTCTCGCACATCCTCCGGGAAACCGGCTACATCGATATGCTCGGATCAGGCGTGGTTCTGTGTGGCGGCGCCACGCAGCTCGACGGCATTCCCGAGCTCGCCGAGCATCTCTTGAGCATGCCCGCCCGTCGCGCGTTGCCGATCGGCGTGGGTGGTTTGGCAGATGTCGTGAAGAGTCCAGCCTACGCAACCGCCGTGGGTTTGGTGAAGTACGGAGCAGAGAAGGCGCTGCTCCGACCCGTTCGCAAGGTTGTTAGACCCACTGCGCGACGCGAGTCGTCGCTGTTTGGTTGGTTTCAGCACTGGGTCCGCGACGTCATCTGATTGCACGTCGTTTGAGCTAGCAGCCTATATTCGAGCTTCACTTTTCACCGCGCATCGAGGTGGCGTCCTCATGCGTTGGTAACAGGCACACCAGCATTCATCTCCCTCGGAGGCAGGATACACATGGCAATTTCGATCGATTTCGCGGATGACGCGGAGCTGCAAGCAAAGATCAAGGTCGTTGGCGTAGGCGGCGCCGGCGGCAACGCGATCAACACCATGATCCACAGCGGCTTGGACGGCGTGGAGTTCATCGCCGCCAACACGGACACGCAGGCGCTCTCGGCGAATGCGGCTCCGATGAAGATCCAGCTCGGCACGAACCTGACGCGCGGTCTCGGCGCGGGCGCCACGCCTGAGGTCGGCCGCAAGGCTGCGCTCGAAGACGTGCAGCGCATCGCAGAGTCGCTCCAGGGCGCCGATATGGTGTTCGTAACCGCAGGTATGGGCGGCGGCACAGGCACTGGCGCGGCGCCGATCATCTCGCAGATCGCACGCGATCAAGGCGCGCTGACGGTCGGCGTGGTGACGAAGCCGTTCCAGTTCGAAGGCCGCAAGCGCATGAAGAACGCGATGCTCGGCCTCGAGGAGCTGCGTCAGTCGGTCGACACGATCATCACGATCCCGAACGAGAAGCTCCTGAGCGTCGCGGACGACGATATGTCGATGCTCGAAGCCTTTCGTCGCGCAGACGACGTGCTGCTGCAAGCAGTGCGCGGCATCAGCGATCTGATCGTACGCTCCGGCATCATCAACGTGGACTTCGCTGACGTGCGCACGATCATGAGCTGCACCGGCAAGGCCTTGATGGGCACCGGCTACGGCCGCGGCGCAGGTCGCGCGATGGAAGCTGCCGATGTCGCGGTGAACTCACCGTTGCTCGACGACATCTCGATCGCAGGCGCGACCGGCATCTTGATCAACTTCACTGCAGGTCCGGACGTCAAGCTGCGCGAGGTGCAAGAAGCGGCGCGCATGGTGCAGGAGTCCGCGCACGAAGACGCCAACATCATCTTCGGCTTGGTCACGGATCCGAACATGGAAGACGTGGTCAAGGTGACTGTGATCGCAACCGGGTTCGATGCGCCGGTGCCGGAGCAGCTCACGCAGAACGCCTACCACCACACCGCCACGCATTATCCGTCGCAGAGCATCCAAGCGCAGTCCTCGCGCTCGGTGGCCGCGCACTCCATGCCGCGCAGCTCGCTCATCCCGAACCATGCGGGCGCGAACGCGCGCGCAGCCGTCGCTGCGGCCCAACACCAGCAGCCGCGCGGCGCATTGTCTCGCCCGGCCCGCGGCGTCGAGTCGCAGTCGCCGCGTCAGTCCGCCGCGCCCGAGCAGCCACAGCAGCAGCAGCCTGCGCGTGCGTTCGGCGCAGCCGCGATGCTCGACGAAGCAGTCCTGGATATCCCCGCGTATCTCCGTCGCTCGCGCGGCTGAGACCGAGTCGCCTTGTGAGGGCCGCAGACGCCAGCTGCGGCCCGTTCCTGCTCACTTGCTCTGACGATCACGCCACTCGCGCCGCAAAAGGCCGTACATCGCGTGGTCCACGAAGTGGTCGTACAGCCATTCGGCCTCGCGTCGCACGCCTTCTTGCGTGAAGCCCAAGCGCTCCGCGAGCGCGCGGCTGCGCCGATTGTCCACAGCCGCAGCG